>JAESGK010000494.1_pt1 | contig 15148 bp, 26 predicted proteins | sample 9269681 | NCBI WGS metagenome assembly JAESGK01 (sample SAMN14515347, study PRJNA621673) | algae metagenome | isolation source: Timaviella obliquedivisa GSE-PSE-MK23-08B and co-occurring heterotrophs from... | place: USA: Grand Staircase Escalante National Monument, Utah | collected 2006-08-15
GCAGATCACTGCCCTTCCTGTTGGTTTGTATGTTTGCGGCTTCCTCGACCTCAGCGGCACGCAGATCACTGCCCTGCCTGATGGTTTGTCTGTAGGCGGCTACCTCTACCTCCGCGGCACGCAGATCACTGCCCTGCCTGATGGTTTGTCTGTAGGCGGATATATCTACGCCCAGAACTGCACCCTTGTAAGCATTCCCAAAAGCCTGAAGGATAAAATCGTACGGTAATGGCCGCGAGTGTTACATCCGCGCGGGTATACCATCAGCATGTCAAGGGACCACTCTCCCTTACACAAAATAGCCTGGTATTGAAGCATCTCCGAGGGATTGGCCAGCCCCATACGATCAGGATGTTGCATAGAATCATAAATGCTCGCGGGTATCAGATTGACATTGTCAGCCTCCGCCGGTCAGTGACGAATCTATCGAAAACAAACCCTAAAGGAATCTGGGATAACGAATGGAACAGGCAGATGATACGAGTCGCCTTTACACGCGCATGCCCAATAACCCTGAAGACAGTTGGGTGGTACGAGCCACTTCCAACGCAACTAAATCTTTTTCAATCAACACCGGGCGTGTCATGAATGCAAATGGATATGTAGACGATGAGTTTCAGGCGGAGCGTAAGTCCAGGCGGGCTTTCATCGCTGCGAATCAATACAGGGCAGATCTGCGAGATACCCAGCTGGAAAGGGACATTCTTATCCTCGGTCTTCGGCAGCTGAAGAAAAAGTATGCCGGCAACGCGGAACTGCAGAGCGATATCGACAGCATCATAAAAGTTTCAAACACCAATATCTCTATCTAACCTATGAAAATTACACTTGTCGGCGAAGTCACCAAGGTGATGCCCGCCAGTCGATCGACAACAACAGGAAAGTGGAAGCAAGACTTCGTGCTTACCGAGACTGGAGCTTTTACCAACCACTTTATCATCCAAGTGCATGCCTTTACAGAAGCGGAGCTTGAAGATATATACATCAAGGGTCGGGTCGGGGCTGAAGTTACGTGCCACTGCTATCTGAACGGATATCGTTATAACCACAAGACTCACGGTGAGAGCCACGGGTTACGCTTGGTACTAGCCAAAATCGAACCCTAATGACCAGCGGTATCAGCTCTGTCGTGGTTGCTGCTGTAATGGCGATTATATTATCGGTGTTCCTGCAGCTGATCCTCCTCATAACCAACTGGCTTGAAGGAATGAGCCTCTACCGGTGGATGTGGTTTGCCCTGACGTGCTGGATATCACTCATGCACGGATCCTACACACTTGTACTATACGGAAACTATATGACCAAAAAAGCACATGAAAACAAACAAAGAACTACTGACAAAGAGAGATAGTCTCGAGGCTACCAATCACAATCTAATCGGCCACTTGTCTGGTGCTGTGCGGTATCGCTATGATAATATTAATCTACGGCCTCGTATGACAAAGTTCAACGACCTCCGCAAGTTTGCAGGAACCAGCCACTATACTTGGCTACTCGACGCTGGACACGGGGGCTTGCTGAATGGCAAGTACACCACGGCGCCGAATAAGATGTTCAAGTTTCCGGATGGCTTAACAATCTATGAGGGCGTGATTAATCGCGCTGTCACCGATCGACTTGCGACAATGCTTGAAAAGGAAACCATCAGCTTCCAGTATATCCACGATCCGGAAGAAGATACCGCACTCTCAGTACGAGTCATGCGCGCTGACGCTCACTCCAGAACACCAGGAGCAATTTACCTGAGTATTCACAGTAACGCTGGGGGTGGCGAAGGAAATGAGGTCTATACATCAAAAGGCCAAACCAACAGCGACAAGGTTGCCTCGATCATTTGTGATGCCTACGAGAAGCACTTTGGCAAGGCTAAAGGTATGCCCCTCCGCACCGAACTGACTGACGGCGACAAGGACAAAGAAGCTGACTTCTATGTCCTCCGCAAAACGGATTGTCCGGCGGTCCTGGTCGAAAATCTCTTCTTCGATAACAGAGAAGAAGCGAATTTCCTTCTCACCCCGATCGGCCAGGAAGCAATCGCCCTGTGCCTCCTCGAGGCTATCAAAACCTGTGAACTGAAACGCCCTTTCTAAACACTATGACACCGCAAAGCAGACCTATCAAGGTGCTTCCCATTGTCGAGCAGACCTCCAGACAGAGACGTGACATGTACTCCAAGGACAACGGATGCGTCGCCTTTGGCAACCCAATGGAATATGCCAGCAAGGTCACCAAAGAACGCGAACGTGCCCGGACTAAGTGGAGCATTAAGCAAGCCCAAAAACGTGCTGCCGCATGAGAACGAAGGCCAAGAAAAGCCCTGAAAACTTGGTTGCTCGGGTACCTCCTCCGCTATAAGTCGATCGGACGCACGCGGGCAGCAACGCACTTTGATGTGTGGAACCTGCCCAAGATCATCCATCAACTGAAAGCCAAAGGGTACAAGTTCCTCAAGAAAGGCACCGGAAAAGAGTTGACCTATACCATGATCGAGGATACGTCCTGAAGGCTCGGCATTACACGATAACAGATCACACGACCATAACCATACCTAAATACAAGAATGCCACGCATAAGAACGATAAAGCCGGATTTCTGGGATGATAAGAAAGTGGCATCCCTCGACATACCCGTACGCCTGCTGTTTATAGGCATGTGGAATTTTTCTGACGACTACGGAACCATAGACGCAGATCCTTCCTGGATCAAAACAAGAGTTTTTCCAAGAGACGAAAAGTTGCGGATTTCTGATGTCCAATCTTGGCTGGATGCCTTAGTGAATGCCCGGATGATAGAACCCTTCGAATACAACAACGAAGCCTTCTTCAATATCCGCACCTTCAATAGTCACCAGAAGATTGACAAGCCATCAAAGCCTTCCGTACCGATCGAAGATAAGCGTCGAATACTAGGCGAGTCCTCGACGACAGCTCAAAGAGTCCTCGACGACGGCTCCGCACTGTATAGTAAAGGAAAGGATAGTAAGGATAGTAAAGTAAGGGAGGGTACACACGCGCGAGCCGTTTCCGAGAATTACTCACAATCCACACTGCCAGAAATGATAACAGCCCTGACCGGCGACGAGATCTGGGTGGAAGCAATGGACAGTAGCCATAAGGGAAAAGACCTCCACCAGGCCATCAAGGAATCGTACGACTACATGCAGACGCTGCCGGCCAGGATGGCGAGCGCCGACCTGAACGACTGGAAGCGGCTTGTACAGTCCTTTCTCAGCAAGATGAAGGTGGCACAAGGCCAGGAAAAGAAAGCGACCAATACCGGCGTTCGGGTCGGAGAGACAAGGAGGGTGTATGCAAGCTGATCCGCAATTCCTCGTCGTCGACCTGTTCTGTGGGGCAGGCGGCACAACCACGGGCTTTGAATTGTCCGGCGTGGCCAAAGTGATAGCGTGCGTCAACCATGATCCTATTGCCATCAAAAGCCACTGGGCAAACCATCCAGAGGTAGAACATTTCGAAGAGGACATCCGCGTCACGGATCCGTACGGACGACTCAAACGGCTATTGGAAATGTACCGGGCGTTCTACCCAGAAGCCCTTATCATTCTTTGGGCGTCGCTGGAATGCACCAACTTCTCGAAAGCAAAAGGAGGACAGCCGCGTGATGCTGACTCGAGGACGCTCGCCGATCATCTGGACAAGTACATCCTGGCGTTGCAGCCCGATTACGTTCAGATCGAAAACGTGGTGGAGTTCATGGCATGGGGAGAGCTTGATGCCAACGGCAAGCCGGTTTCCAAAAAGAACGGCGCCGATTGGCTACGCTGGCGCAACCGCATGTGCACACTGGGTTACTACGACGACTGGAGAGAGCTGAACTCAGCTGACTTTGGCGCACTGACTTCGCGCAACAGGTTATTTGGATGCTTCGCGCGGCCAGAGCTGCCAATTGCCTGGCCTCAGCCAACGCATTCAAAGAACCCCGCTGCAACCTCGATCGTAGACCCTCTCAAAAAGTGGGAGCCGGTCAAGAAGGCCTTAGATTTCCAGGACGAAGGAAACTCGGTGTTCAACCGCAAGAAGGCCCTGTCCACAAAGACTATGCAGCGGCTGTTCATGGGTTGTGTTAAGCACATCGCCGGCGGGAAGAAGGCTTTTCTAAGTAAGTACTACTCGGGCAGCCCGATGGATAAGAATATATCCGTTGATGGGCCTTCTCTTGTCAGGAACAGCCTCGGCGTTGCCTTCATCACGAAAGCATTCTCAGCCAATTCGAATAAGTCATTGAACGCCGGTGTGTCGGTAGACGGGCTTTGCCCAACTATATCGGTGCAGAACCGGCTGGGGATCGCCCAAGTGACTTTCATTGATCAACGAAATGGATCGGGAGAAGATCGTAGCAAATCTGTAGATGACCCCGCGAAGGCCTTGACTTCTACCGGCGGAAATCAGCAGTTGGTTTTCATTTCAAAGTACAATGGCAGCAACGGCGGCAGGCACGACAATTCGCACAGCATCGAGCAGCCCGCAGGAACGGTGACCACCGTGGACCGGATGAGCAAGGTTACAGCGTGCTTCATCGATAAGAAGTACTCAGCTGATCACAACAACCAGTCGATCGAGGAGCCGGCCGGCACCATTGTCACCAACGACAAGCACAGTCTGGTGACTGCCGACCGATGGCTGATGAACACCAGCTATGAGAATGTTGGATCATCACTCGACGAGCCCTCGCCGACTATTACCGCCAGCCGCCGCCATCACTACCTTGTTAATCCGTCATGGGGTGGGCACTCAGGATCGGTCGATATGCCATGTCCCGTTGTGATCGCTCGCCAGGACAAAGCACCGCTATACCTGATTAACTGCGAAGAAGGACCGGTATCCGTGCCCGTGTACGAGGATGATTGCCAATGGACTGTAAAGCTCAAAGAGTTCATGGCCGTCTACGGCATATCGGATATCAAAATGCGAATGCTGAAGGTGCCCGAACTGATCAAGATTCAAGGTTTCCCAGAAGGGTACATCCTCCACGGGAATCAGACCGATCAAAAGAAATTCATCGGTAACGCGGTGCATCCCTTCATACCCAAGCATTGGCCCCGCGCACTTTCAAAACGAATTAAACAAGCAGCCTAAACCACATGGAAACAAACCATCAATTCAAGCCAGGGGATTGTGTCGCCTGTCGGCACCATGGTCACGTTGCTACCGTCCTGAGTTCAGAGCTTTTCTTCGACGAGGAATTTGTGACTATTGAGTTCATCGACGGGGTTGATAAGAAAATAACCAAACTACCAGCGCACCGACTCGTCCACAATCAACTAACCTTATTCTAATCATACCATGACACCATCAGAATCATCTCAACAAACGCAGGCACCATCAGTACACAATCCCGGCCCGTGGCAAATCGTGCAGGCCCCCATCCCTGCAACTGAGGCACACGTTGCTTTTGCCATTGCCGATGAAATGCAAGCAGAGGAAAATCGCAGCTTCATTACCGGCGACCTAATATGCCTGGTAAGCCCGCGCGACAAAGTCAATGACCAAGACATGGCAAACATGCAACTGATTGCTGCGGCTCCGAGGATGCTCGACGCACTCACACTCGTGCGGGATTATATGCTCGGCGGCGGTTGTTCGGTCGACATGTGGGCAGTAGTCGAAGGAGCCATAAAGCAAGCCCTCAACAGGAATGATGCCGGTGCCCAGGTGCAAAGTGAGCTCGAACAACTCCGCGCATGGAAACAACAGTCCCTGGAACTCCACCGCAAGTGGCAGGCCATAATGGACTGGGCACAGACACAACCTGACATACCGCTGGGTGGAAGTATAGCTGACTACGTACTCGACAAACTGATCGGCCCCAGATGACTGCCATGAAACAGTTCCTAACAGAGATTGATGCCATCGATCCAGCAACCGGAGAGATGCGCAAATGGTGTGGTCCTAACATCCAGGCATTGACGTGGTCGATGGCAGAAGAGCACTGCCATAAGAATGGCCTCGGCTACTGCAGGGTAATTGGCGAACTGATCGCCGAGATACCATGCAAGCCAGGCACGACCGATCCTGATTTCAGTGGCCAAATCAATTACGACAACCTAAACTAAACCATGAAAACTACAATCACAGTCACCCGGGTCTCCAACGGATTCATTTTCGAAGGGAAGAACCAAAGGAAAGTTTTCGCCAACGGCGAGTCAGCTGCTGAAGATCTTATTGAAGACCTGCGCCGGACGCTGATCTCCTTGGATGTTGACAGAGCACAAACAATTACCATTGAACTGGGACCAGTGATATATGCAGCAGGACACTAGCCTACGGTTCGGCAATCGCCAGGCTCGGGTCAATGATCTGGGCCTCGGCAAGCTACCTCCACAGGCATTAGATATGGAAGAAGCAGTGCTTGGCGCCATGCTGCTGGAGAAGTCAGCACTCGATGTACTCGACTCTCTCCGTCCCGAAGATTTCTATGTCGAATCCCACAAGGTGATCTACCAGGCCATCCAGGAACTGTTTGTAGCAGGTTCGCCAGTGGATATGCGTACCGTAGTAAATCAGCTACGTAAATCCGGAACCCTGGATAAGATCGAGGGCACCTTCTATATCGCTGAACTTACATCAAAGGTGTCCTCCGCCGCTAACGTGGCCTACCATGCAAAGATTGTACGGGAGATGTCCATGCGCCGGGCCATCATCGAGATGTGCTCGAACTTGCAAACCAAAGCGTATGAGGATACGGAGGATGTCTTCGACCTGATCGGCGCCGCCCAAACCATGCTCATCAGCGATTCGCTTGCAGCAGGATCAGGATCTTTCAAGACTCCCCAACAGGCCTACATGGAGTTTATAAACAATCTCCAAGCCCGTAAGGACAAGGATGTCACGGGCGTGCCATCAGGTTTCAAAAAGGTAGACAGGATGACGGCCGGGTGGCAGGTTGGCGACCTTGTGATTATCGCCGCGCGCCCGGGCATGGGAAAGACTGCCTTTGTGGTTTCAGCCTCTGAGAATGCCGGGGTGCCAGTGGCGATCTTTTCGCTGGAAATGACCGGCATGCAACTCACTGAGCGGCGCGTGAGCGGCGCGTACGAGATCGACAACTTCAACCTCCGCCGGGGGCGCCTCACTGAAAAGTCATGGCAGGACTTGACCCGCGATGCGATGAATATTTCCGGAAAGCCTGTCTACATCGATGACACCCCGGCCCTTTCAATCGCCGACCTCCGCATCCGCGCGATACGGATGAAAGCCCAGCACGGCATTGGGCTGATCATCGTCGACTACCTGCAGCTCATGAAGGGTATCGGCCACAACAGGGAGCAAGAGATTTCGTCGATTAGCCGCGGCCTCAAGGCCCTGGCCAAGGATCTCGGTATACCTGTGCTTGCCCTCAGCCAACTCAGCCGGGCAGTCGAGACGCGCGGTGGAGACAAGCGACCGCAGCTCAGCGACCTCCGCGAGTCCGGCGCCATCGAGCAGGATGCCGACACTGTGGTCTTTCTGTACAGGCCAGAGTACTACGGAATCACCGTCGACGAGAACGGTATGCCGACGGCCGGAAAAGCAGAGATCATCATCGCAAAGCACAGGAACGGCTCTACCGAGGCAGTCTGGATTGACTTCGAAGCCAAGTATACCAAGTTTCTGGAAGCGCCAGAACAATATCACCCAGAGATCGATTCGCGCCCACTTACACCATTATCAAGAAACAACGATCAACCATTCTAAATCTATGCAACAATTTCTTACAGATAAACACTCGCTCCTGACACTGACCATTATCATTATGGCGACCTGCTTTTGTGTGATGCTGATCCATAGCGACTTCCGAGATATGATTTGGGATTGGATGACATCACTTTGGAAAAATCGGAAGTGGCCTTTGCCACCAGGTGCTACCCGAGAAGATTTAGGCCAACGCCCCCGGCACGAGTTCAAGTGTGAAGACTGGTACGTCTCCCTATCTGAAACCGATCATGGTGCATTGATGTACCTTCGGAGTCGGCGGGGCCGCAGATTCCTCCCCTCTGTGAACCCGCTCGGGGATACGGCGGCGTTTATGACCGGAGTCCATGGTGTAAAGTGGAATCACAATTCTGGAACGTACTATGGTTGTTTCAGACACCGGAAAGGAGAGAGACGTGGATAAAAATAGCATTTCTGCATACTACTCTTCAGGACTACGCGCATACCAGAATTTGGATGGTGGATTGTTTCTGCAGGAATTGAGCGCTCCGTTTCAAAAATATGAGACTGATGTACCGTCTGAGTTCTGGCACGCCCTCCGCGACTACCAGGACGAGCAGAGGAAGAAAGGGGAGCCGATACTGATCGGTACAAAGGATAGAATGAACTTTCTTTCAAATGACTACGACACACCGGATATGCAAGTGCAGTTCAGTTACGAAGGTGTTGGCGCTCCGTGTGTTTATATCTTCGGCACGAATAACTACCACGCTATTTTTGCGCATGCGAAGTTCACCAACTTCCGCTGGAGGCCAGGACACGGACCTATTAAAACACAGGTCCCAAAATCAAGGAATCCACCCCCGCCACCTGAACCGAAACCGTTACAATGGAAGCAGATGGACCCGGATGGGCACACCGCTAAAATTATAAATGATCTTTACGGACCGAAGCATGCTCATGACATCAATGTCGCGAGCATAGAGAAAGGAGGTAGCCAATGCCCTTAAAACTTTGCTTTAACGGCGTGCCACTATTTCGCGGCAAATGCCCAATACATCGAGTAAAATACTCAATCGCAAAAGACTACACCTGCTCGGTCTATCTGTACTGCGCTGAGTGTGTAAAAGAAAAACGGAAAGGAGGTAGCAATGGGTAACTGGAATAATAAAAGCGGAGTTCCATGCGACGATCTTTGTGCTTCATTTGAATGCGGATGTCTTGGCGATAAAACATGGAAGGAGCGCCACGCGAAAGGGGTACCAGTGAAGCTTTATATGACTGATGAAGACTTTAACAAGCGCATGGCTTGGTATGAGCTCGACACAGAATTTGATGATAATATGCACCTAATCAGTGGGGATGACGAACCGTACGTTTACGCTTTGACAGAAACCGCAGATGTCGCTGGAAGTTTCTGCAACTTCCGGTACAAGGAAAAAGGAGGTAGCCATGAGTAAGCCTCAGGCATTCAGACCCGCATTCTATGCGACCTGCTATCAGCAACTGCAGCAGATTGCACGTGATCACGGATACAACCTCCTCATTCACGGATCCATGAACAGGGATTTCGACCTGGTTGCCGTGCCCTGGGGAAAGGATCTTTTGGATCACGGCGCGATGATCAAGCGATTCGCCGAGGTGTTGGGAGGCAGCATTCTGATGCACTCCTCGACCGAGATGTGCAACGAGATGGGGCACGGCCGTCTCGGCTACGTCATCGATCTATACAGATTCGACAAGGAATATACCGACCATCAGTTCTACTTGGACATCGCGGTATTTCCAGGGAAGTCATCAAAACCGGTCCCGCCAGCGCCTCCACCTGATCGCATTTTCCAGCAAAGCTTCTGGAACGACATCAGCCAAATCTTCCGACGCCCGCCGTGCTAAGGCACAAGGCCATCTACCTAAAACACTTTGGGTTCGACGAGGGGGACTTCATCCCTTGTGAGGTCTGCGAATCAGCAGCCACCGACATACACCACATCAAAGCCCGCGGAATGGGCGGCGACCCGCAAGGGAAGCGAGACGTCATAGAGAACCTTATGGCTCTATGCAGGGTGTGCCATGTCGAATACGGCGATATCACTGATCTCAGACCTATGCTGATACAGATACATCAAGCCAGATTAAAAAGAATCGCATGAGCAATAAAGAAAAACCCTGCTACGAACTGGACAAAAAATGTCAGAACGTACACGCCTGCTGGGACGGGCCTTGCCTATTCCCAAGCAAAGTCAAACGACTCGAATCGAAATCCTCGCTCGGACCTCCACATCCAGGTAAGATATTGATGGAAAACCATCTGCCGGCCATCGGTCTCTCTCGAACCCAGCTCGCACTGCGAATGCACGTATGCCGGCAGACTGTACATAACCTGGTCAACCAACACAATGGAGTGACCGCGCAACTCGCATGGAAGTTGGCAGACGTCTTCAATACGCCACCGGAGTACTGGATGAACCTGCAAACAACATTCGATTTATGGATTAATAAACCAGTAAAGAAAAGATAGTATGAAAACAGACAAACCTATGGTAGACCCCAAAACTTGGGACGATTTCAGATCTACAGGACTATTCCTGTTTATAAATTCAATTCTACATGCCTTTGGATGGGCGATCGTCGTAGAGATTGATGAGGATGGCCGGGCTACGAAGTCTTTCCCAGCAAGGGTGAGATTCCGGGGCTTTGACGAGGCGAGCCAAACGGAGGCACATGAAAAGATAGCAAAGTATCTAGCAAGTGAAGCACCCCAATTTCCAAAAGAAATAGACGTATGACCGAAGAACAAAAGAAAGCCATCGACGCCTGCAAGGATCAGGCAGCGAAGGAAATACACGATATGCCTTGGAAGTGGTGCGAGAAGCATCTTCTGGCGCCCGGTATCGTGAAGATGACAGACCGCGCCATGCAGCTCTACGGCGAGCAGTGCCGGCCTAATTGGATATCGGTAAGCGAAGAAATGCCACCGGTTGACGAGCTTGTGTTCGGGCATACACCCCACTACAAAATTGACGGTGGAAGCTATCAGGCTGTATACCTGCATACAAACGGATCGTTCATATCGCACACAAGCGGTAAGAAAGTTTTTGTAGGATCATGGATGCCAATACCGAAACTAACCCCCGCCCCGGCGGTAACCGGGAGATAGAGAGATGGCAGCAGGTGAAAGAAATCCAAACGGCAAACCAAAAGACATAGTGAGGCACTACACCAGGAATATGGCTACAAGGGTGTCGGTTTGTGGACGTGTAAGGCCTGGGTACGTTACTGATGATACATCGGATGTCACTTGTAAGCAGTGTTTAAAAAATCAATTTTATAAGCCATGACCTTCGCAGAAGCATTAGACACCGCCGCCGATAATAAAGGCTTTGGAACTTGGCAGCACATGATTGAAACGGCCGATTCTCTGGACATTTCCGATGCCGCAAAAGAAGCGTTCGAAATAGTGGAACGTTCAAAGCAAAGTAAATTGACCTTCGCAGAAGCAAAAGACCAGGTGGCCATCAACATGACGAAGCCGGAGAATGGATGGCGTTATAGAAACTTTGAAGACCTAATCGAGTGGGTTGTTGAAGGTTGGGACTCACCACAGAAAGTAATCGATTGCGTCGAAAAAGCTGCATCGCTTGTGATCGCCCATGAAGAGTGGTATTCAACAGATGGGGATAACGTTCCTGATCCTGGAATTAATGTCCTTCTATATTCCGAGAGCGCCATGTACTATGTTGTGGGTTACTGGGATCAGGAGGAACAAGAGTACCGCAATGGAAGCGGGGGGCCACATCTATATTGCCAGCCGAGCCATTGGAAAAAACTAAACGCGCCAGAGAGATAACAACCCGCGCCCAGGTCAGGTCGCGCGAAATTTTTCAGAACCTCAAAAACCGCATCCCGGATATTATGGAAGCAAGAGATAAGACACAGATTGATGCGGCGCTCAGCGCCCGCCGGAAGGCCATATTCGTTTTTCGGGATAGGTACGAGTTAAAGATCCATCCCTATAAACGGTTCATCCAGAACAAGGCGCTTGACTCCGGACAGAACATCCACCAGGCGGCAATAGCCCTGGTCAACTACGTGAAGGATCATGATGATGACGGGACCGCCCAGATGCTCATCTATGCCGCGCTCGCTGAGCTGATCAGCCCGCCAGATTAGTTTCCCAACCGACCCATCCAGTTTCCCGGGCTACAAACCGACTCGACCCAGTGGGCGTTTAAGAAAGTAGGACCGCGAGGTTTTTATTTTGATTAATTTTTGGTGACCGCGAGGGACCGGCTGGACCGGTCCCTTTTTTATATTTGGGCATGTTCCCCATACATGAGCCCGTCGATGAATGGTTGATCACTCTTACAGAGATTGTTCCTGGTACTGGGCCGGATAGTCCTGACTGTATTCTCAACGCGCACAAGTTCAAAACCATTGCAGAGCTGCGCATCCATCTGCAGCGAAACTACAGCGTCGCGAAGTTCCTTCAATACGATCTGCCCTACCCCGGACCGGAGAAAGTCGCAAACTTGATCGGCCGAATCACATTCATGTACAGAGATCGATACCGCCGTCAGACGTTTGAGTTTGACTCAGCGCGTGACTTCGCCGCCTTCCTCGATCACTACCCGGTACTATCCGCGGCGGTTGGGTACCAGCCTAAGCCCGGCGAGTCACCCGCCCGGCAATAAATCCCATGAACGCACAGAAGCCACCGAATATGATGAAGTCCCACCAGGTCGGTCGTTTACCCTTTACCTCAAGGGTGGTTTCGGTTTTAACATAAGCAACCTGCACCCCTCCCGTTTCCAGGTCGTACGAGAACCGGCCGTCAAGGCTCGCCATTCGAAGATGTACGGGCAGGTCGTACCTTTTCCCCTCCACAGTCAAGGGCACCTTATAAGTCGTATCCTTGCGTATTTCCGGGCATACTGTATTCTGAATGTCTTTCACCGTTTCACCCGGTGGCCGCGGGCGCTTCCCACGAGCACCACCCGAAGGCTGCGAGCTCTCAGGTTGACGTGTCGCAAGGAACTCCGCGCATAGCACACCGAGCCTGGATGTGTCGACCGCCGGCACGTACACCAGCCGGTCTTGGATCCGCTCAATCCACATCGTGTCCCTGACGATCTTCTGAATCGAATTAACCTCCGCGCCTTTGGCGATGGCTTGGTCCAGGTGCCACTTGGCGAGCTCAGCGTGCTTTTGGGCTGACCTGCACCCTGCGCAGGCGATGGCCAATATGATCAGAAAGTTTCTCATTGGTATTTTGTGTATCGTTCGACTGCTTCAAGTATTGATTTCTTTAAGGACCGCGTCTCCTCCAATGCCTTTTCCACGTACATCTCCGTGTGGGCTCTGGATCCCATATGCCACTCTGTCAAGGCTAAATTCAGTAAGCCCTCGATGCGACATACCCAGGGTAGCAGGTCGATGTGATAGACCTCTTTGATAAGCTGCACCAACAACTCGCGATTTCGCCACCCCCACCTTAGTACCATTACGGTACATAACAGACAGACAAAGAAGCCTGAAACAAATCCCCAGAAGAAACTCACCGACGCTAATATCATTGCGCTTCATACCTCCGTTTTAAAGTTGTCTGTTCGCCAGGACCGCGCTGCCAAGCAACGCGATGATAAAGCCCCCGAGGGAACCCATAACACCGATGTGATCTTCGTTGAAGACCACCGACCATATACCCGCCAGGACAATCCCGCGGCCCGACCATAGGATCAGGATGATCATCACCATGATAAGCCCGTCTTTAAGGTTGGGCTTTTGGTCGCTATCCTCCACCAGGTTGCGCAGCCAGTCAGTGAACTTTGGGAACCGCCAGCACAGAATCAACACTATCGGTTCGATGCCGTGGAGATTGAACACCGCTATACACATCAGTACAATCCTCCACGGCTCTTGATGTGCCCAATAGCTGTACGGTATCTTATCGATGACCTGAGCAATGACCTGGAGTGAATCAGTTTCCATTCTTTACCTTGTCGGCTTTCACTACAAAAATCTTTATCCCGCGCTCGGAGTAGAAGTATATACTATCCTTATACGCCCGCATCTCGACAAGAGGGAACGTGCAATCTTTGGTCATACAGGAATCCACGGGGGGTGTCGGAGGATCAGGTATCGTTAAGTCTTTAGAATGGTCTAACATCCATTGCCACCAGGTTAACGGCATGTCAACCCATTTAAAAAGAACGGCGCCGTCCATTGTGGTGGCCGATATCTCAACCGCAGCTTTTCCACTAGCATCATAGGTCATCGTCCATGAACTATGCTTCAGCCCTTTGTAAATGGAAATTTGCCCGCGCGTTGGCGCCAGGCGTTGAAGGGCCGCGACAAATCGAGTCTGGGCTCCTGGTGTGTTAGCGCCGTAGTCAAGTTCCCCTGCAAAACACCACACATATTGATTATTATCAACGATGCGCTTTACATTCGGAATCGCGCCGTCGAGGTTGGTGGCCATCGGCGTTATGGTGCTGAATAGCTTATACTCCTCCGAGCCCTCGTTTATTAAGTCTCGGATCATATAACCGCCAGAAGATAGTCCGGCAATGTGCAGAGAGCCTTTGTTGATAGTCACGGAGTATTGGGAGAGCGCCCACCGGACGAACGGCGAAGCCTTGCCCCATCCGTTCGCGTCCTGAGGGATCAGGACAATGAATCCAACTTCGTTTTGCCGGAGCCATGAAGCAATATACTTGCTGCCCATGGCTGTAAGAGAAGTAAGGGAGCCGGCTCCAATCTCGCCAAGACCATTCCACCAAATCAATGTTGGAAACTTTTTAAAACCGTCGTAGTCGTTAGGTAGAAATTCGATGTATCCGTTCGGACTTCCATCGGTTCCTTTGACAACCTTTCGTTCCTTCATCCCGAACACTATGCACGGGAGTATCAGAAGGGAAAATATGAGAGATCTTTTCATAAATTGGAATTAAAATATTTCGTGGTATAAAGCAGTGCCATAAGGGAGCTGAGGGATATGAACAGCATCAATCAAAGGCACAAAAGAATCAGTATCGAAGAGGTGATTATCCGGGTAAGTCAAGGAATCACACAGTTGGCCAGGGTCAGTACCTTCCACAGCCCGCACATTGGCTTTATATGTAGCATTTCGAGCGATACTGTTGTTAATCCGGCATACCCAAATAGGTAGCGTAGTCATTGACAAATCAGTTCGGAAGGCATTAAAAACAGCTAATGTGTTCGCGTGGAAGGTGGTTTGATTTGAATTGGCGGCCGTGTTTGCATCCTCCTCGCCTTGCATCCAGATAAGACCTTTTTCTATCGTGCCGGGCGGAAGCGTAGCGGTTGCGGGTATATGAAAAAAGTTTTTGCCGCGCTGGTAACATCCATTAACGGTCGTTGGATCCCAGTTAGGCGTTACCGTGTTCGATACTGCTGAACTGCCAACCGCAAACTTTACAATGAATAAGACGTCGTTAGGATGGTTTTTTTCAAACAAGTAAGCGAGCGCAATCTCA
>JAESGK010000495.1_pt1 | contig 15148 bp, 11 predicted proteins | sample 9269681 | NCBI WGS metagenome assembly JAESGK01 (sample SAMN14515347, study PRJNA621673) | algae metagenome | isolation source: Timaviella obliquedivisa GSE-PSE-MK23-08B and co-occurring heterotrophs from... | place: USA: Grand Staircase Escalante National Monument, Utah | collected 2006-08-15
GGTTTTACCCACACCGGTAGGGCCCAGGAAGATAAAGGAGCCGATAGGCTTCTTCGGATCTTTCAAGCCCACGCGTGTGCGTTGGATCGCTTTTACAAGCTTCCGGATAGCCTCTTCCTGACCGATCACCTTGCCAGCCAGCTCTTCGCCCATGTTCAGCAACTTGTTGCTTTCTTTCTGAGCGATACGCTTCGTGGGAATGCCGGTCATCATGGCGATCACGTCGGCCACGTTGTCTTCGTTCACCGTATATTTTTCAGTACGGGTCTTCTCCTCCCACTTTGCTTTGGCGATGTCGAGCTGTTCGATCAGCTTCTTCTCGCGGTCGCGCAGCTGGGCGGCTTCTTCGTACTTCTGGCTTTTTACGACGCGGTTCTTTTCTTTCTTCACATCTTCGATAGCCTCTTCAAACTTCACAATGTCTTCCGGCACGTGAATGTTGTTGATGTGCACACGGGCACCGGCTTCGTCGAGTACGTCGATCGCTTTGTCCGGCAGGTACCGGTCGCTGATGTAGCGGTCGGAGAGTTTTACGCAAGCATCAATCGCTTCTTTGGTATAGATTACGTGATGGTGTTCTTCGTATTTCTCCTTGATGTTATCGAGAATCTGGATGGTTTCTTCTATCGACGTAGAGTCGACCATAACCATCTGGAAGCGACGCGCCAGGGCTCCGTCCTTCTCGATATACTGGCGATACTCGTCCAGGGTCGTTGCGCCAATGCATTGGATCTCACCACGGGCCAGGGCGGGTTTAAACATGTTGGAGGCATCCAGCGAACCAGATGCGCCACCAGCACCCACAATGGTGTGCAACTCGTCAATGAACAGGATCACGTCGGGTGATTTCTCCAGCTCGTTCATGACGGCTTTCATACGTTCTTCAAACTGGCCGCGGTATTTGGTACCAGCCACCAGCGATGCCAGGTCGAGGGTTACAACGCGTTTGCCAAACAGCACGCGCGATACCTTCTTCTGGATGATGCGCAGCGCGAGGCCTTCGGCAATCGCCGTCTTACCCACGCCGGGCTCACCGATCAGGATCGGATTGTTTTTCTTTCGACGCGAGAGAATCTGTGCCACACGCTCGATCTCTTTCTCGCGGCCTACGATAGGATCGAGTTTGTTATCTTCTGCCAGACGGGTGAGGTCACGGCCGAAGTTGTCGAGTACAGGCGTGCGAGATTTCTCGGTTCCTTTTTTCTCTTTGCCAGCGGCGCCTTGGCTGCCACCGCCGAAGATTTTGGATGAATCGTCATCCGGATCGTCCGTGTCTTGTGAAGCCATCGGACCTTCGTTTTGGTACTCCAGCATTTCTTTTACAGTCTCGTAGTTTACGTCAAACTTATTTAAGATCTGGGTCCCCAGGTTATCATGGTCACGCAGGATCGACAGCAAGAGATGCTCGGTGCCGATCAGCTGAGCCTTGAAGATTTTAGCTTCGAGGTACGTGATCTTGAGCACTTTTTCTGACGCCTTTGTGAGGGGGATGTTTGCCAGGTTTTTGATCTGGTGCGTTGCTGTGCCTTTGGAAATTTTTTCAATCTCGTTTCGGAGCTCATCCATCGGTACACCCAGCTTTTTCAGTACGCCTACCGCGACGCCTTCGCCTTCGCGGATCATACCCAGAATAAGATGTTCAGTACCTATGTAGTCATGCCCTAAACGCAATGCTTCTTCCCGGCTCAGTGAAATCACTTCTTTAACGCGGTTGGAAAATTTAGCCTCCATAGAGAGAAAGTCAATGATGATTAGTGTAAATGTAAAGTTTTTTGCGAGTTCAACACCATTCGGATTGTGAAGAATTAATACTGTGTAAGAAACACCAGGAAAATCAGATTTGTTCATTTCAGCATCGCGGAAGCCTGAACACGTCTACCGGCTTCCGGACCTTCACAAAAGATTAGGTCGATAAGACTCATGTTCTCTACAAACGCATTGCCAAATACTTGCGTATAGGAACTCGGACGAAAAAAGTTGGACAAATTATCCTGTTTCTTGCTGTTAATCTGTGAACGTAAGTCAATTGCGTCAGGTTGAGCCGTTGTTTCATACGACAGACTTTCCGTGACAGGAATTCCCCATTTAAGCCATTTCAGACACAATGACAGAAAACGAACGTTCAAATCATATAAAAACTCGTGTTTGCTGTAAAGTACCTTTTCAAGATCATCCGCATAATGCTCAAAGAAAGGTGCGTTGCCATAAGCCGACCGGATGGTTCGCCAATGATTGTTTACCCACTTCTGACTGTAGTCTATCCGTATGTCGGTAATAAGTGTTTTGTTGTGTTTGGTAGTAACTGGTACGATCAGTGTCCACACTCCTTGTGACGTGTTAACATGACAACGGTTCCGGTAGGTTTGTTTAACATAATGTTCGTGTCGTTCCAGTACGATACTCTTCGCATGTGCGAGCGCTGCGAAGTAAGCAACCGACGGAAGGTAATGTACTTCTATAAGCGCTTTCAAAATACCTCCAGGTAAGCCACGATAAAAGGAGCCGAGATCAGCAAGCCATCAAAGCGGTCGAGGAAGCCGCCGTGTCCCGGCAAAGTACTGCCTGAGTCTTTAATCTCGATGCTGCGTTTCAGCAGCGACTCGACCAGGTCACCAAACGTACCGCCTATTACAATAATGACACCCACGACCATCCACTGCGTAAAAGTAAGTGTGTGCAAATACTGCGACATGATAAAGGCAAAGACCATGGCAAGGGCTGCGCCGCCAAAGAAACCTTCCCACGACTTTTTAGGCGAGATACGCTCGAACAATTTGCGCTTGCCAAAGAACGTGCCGGCAAAGTAAGCACCGGTGTCGCTCGCCCATAAGATGAACAGGCAACCGAGGATGATCTCAAAATTATACCCGTCGTCTTGCAACACCGCGATGTTGAGTAGGGTGAAGGGTACGGCCACGTAGAAAATACCGAGAAAGGTAAAGGCGATATTCGTGAACGGTTTGCGCTCAAACTTCTTGTAAAGCTTGATCATGTAGACACAGGAAATGAGCGGAAAGATGAGGAAGTAATATCGCGCAGAGAGGAGATTCTTTTCAATAAAGAACGACAATACAAAGATGAGGATGCCGCATAGCGTGCCAAAAGTCTTCTGTGGGGCGAGCCCGTCGAGGCCGGCAAGCTTGTAGAACTCCAGCAGCGAGAAGAGGCAAATGATGAAAAACACGGCAAAGTAGCTCCACTCGCTATACCATACGGCCGCAATGATGCCGCCAGAGCCCAGCAAGCCAGTGATGATTCGTTGTGTAAGGTTACTATACTTGGATATGGTCACGTAGCGGTGTGGTTAGATCGATTGCAAAAGTGCAAATTCCTGGGAAATTTTAGAGCGAGGTGGTGGGATCATCTTCCGGACGCGCCTGTCCCAGGCCCCGCTCGCGGTAAAACTTCCAAAATAGAAAGCCAAGCAAGCCCGTCGCAACGGTGCTGATCGCAACGATGTGCCAGGGCGCCGCTTCGGTACTTTCGACATCGATATCCAGGGCGCCTTGCTGATAAAAATATAACGCTACGACCATCATGCCGTTGTTAAACAAATGGGCAAGCATGGACATGGTCAGGCTGCCCGACCAGTAATAGAGATAGCCAAACAGCGCGCCCAGCAGCATGCGGGGCACAAAACCGTAGAACTGTATGTGGATGGCACTGAAAATGGCGGCGGAGACCCATATGGAAACGTGAATGTTGTGCGTGGCCCGGTAGAACTCCCGTTGGATGATGCCACGGAACACCAGTTCCTCGCCAATGCCGGGTAGAATAGAAACGACGACCACCGCCAATATCAATTGGCCGATGGAATCAAACTTTGTTAAGAATTCCGTCTGCTTGCGCAGCATCTCTTCCAGGTCCTTAAGCGGTTGCTCGATTCCGTCCGGGAACGTAATGTTTTGGTTCCACTCGATGAAGATGGAGTTCACCCCCGTGAAGACAAACACCAATGCAACCGTGATCAATGCGGTTTGTGGAAAGATTGCGCCATGAAAGAGCCCGACGGCATACGCCTGGCTTCGCAGAATGCGTATCAAAATGACGGGAATGAGAATAAGGCCAAAAAACGTAGCACAGCCCTGCATAATAAACAGGGGAACTTTCGTTTCTGGGTGCCCAATAGGATTTTTTAGATCCTCGATCATTTCTATGCCACTTCCGGGATAAAACGGTAAGGCTATAAAATAGCCAATCAGCGGTCCGACAATCTGAAAACCCAGAAGTACGGCAACCAACATAAAGAGGATGGTGGTTAACGGCGAGGATTGACGTCGGGCTATTTCCGGCTCCATGATTTATAGTTAAATTTGCGGGCTAATATGGCGAAAATCGGTCAAATAGAGCTGGGAGAGTTTCCTTTGTTGCTTGCACCCATGGAGGATGTGAGCGATCCGCCGTTTCGGGCGGTGTGTAAGGAGAATGGGGCGGACCTCATGTACACGGAGTTTATTTCGTCGGAGGGCCTGATTCGCGATGCCGCCAAAAGCCGCCAGAAACTCGATATTTTTGAATACGAGCGCCCCATCGGCATTCAGCTGTTTGGCGGCGACATTGGCAACATGGTGCAATCCGCCGAAATTGCCGCGGCAGCACGTCCCGACCTCATCGATATTAACTATGGCTGCCCCGTAAAAGCGGTTGCCTGCCGCGGTGCCGGCGCGGCACTCCTGCAGGATATTCCCAAAATGGTGAAGATGACCGCGGAGATCGTCAAGTGCACGTCGCTGCCGGTAACGGTAAAAACCCGACTGGGCTGGGACGAGTCGACCAAAAACATATTGGAAGTAGCCGAGCGTTTGCAAGACATCGGTATCCAGGCCCTCAGCGTACACGGCCGCACACGCGTGCAGATGTACAAAGGTGAAGCCGACTGGACACTCATCGGCAAGATCAAAGAAAACCCGCGCATCCATATTCCCATCTTTGGTAACGGCGATATCGACTCACCCGAAAAGGCGCTGGAGTATAAAAATCGTTACGGTGTAGACGGCGTGATGATTGGCCGGGCCGCCATTGGCTACCCCTGGATCTTCCGCGAGATCAAAGAATACCTGCGCGCGGGTCAGATGGCCCCGCCGCCCACCATGGCCGAGCGCGTACAGGCCACCAAAAAGCACTTCGAATTCTCCATTCGCTGGAAAGGCGACCGCCTGGGCGTATTTGAAATGCGTCGCCACTATACCAACTACTTTAAGAGCATTCCCGATTTTAAGCCCTTTAGAATGCGTTTGGTGGAGGCACCTACCGAAGCCGACGTGATGGCAATTCTGGACGAGGTTGCTGATACCTATGCATCGGTCGAGGTGTAATAAAAGCAAGAAACAGGTTTTATTTCCTTTCCATCTGGCGAACCTTTCGCGAAGCAAAACCGTATTCTTACTTTCTACCTTTCGTCATGCCTGATTCTAATCGCCGCACGGCCCTGCTGATCTTTATCACGTTAACGCTCATCTGGGGTACATCCTTTATTCTGATCAAACAAGGTCTGAAAGTTTTCTCATCCGACGAAGTGGGCGCACTACGCGTGGTGGCCGCCTCCTTATTTCTGCTGCCACTGGCACTTACCCGGCTGAAAGAATTAAAGAGCACCAGTCACTACGGTAAGCTCTTCGCCTCGGGCATGCTCGGCGTTTTTATACCTTCCTTTCTCTTTGCCACGGCACAGACACACATGGAAAGCTCCGTGGCCGGTGTACTCAATACGTTGACGCCCATCTTTACCATGATTATCGGTGCCATTCTTTTTAATCAGCGCTTTAGCGCCACAGCCATTGCCGGCATCGTGCTGGGCTTTGGCGGCGCCGTGTTGTTAAGCATGTCGCGCGCAGGCGGGACCATCGGTGGTGTGAACCTGTATGCGTTACTGATTGTAGCGGCCTGCTTCTGCTATGGTTCGAATCTCAACCTGATCAAATTTAAAATAAAAGACCTGAGCGCCTTAACGATCACCAGCGTAGCGCTGCTGTTAGTGGGGCCGGTGGCGATCATATACCTGTTGGGCTTTACCGATTTTTTACCCAAGCTAACGACGCAACCCGGAGCCTGGCAGGCATTTGGATTTGTCGTGCTGCTCGGATTGATGAGTACTGCCGTGGCGATGTTTTTATTTAACAAACTGGTGAAGGTAAGCACGCCGTTGTTTGCCAGCTCCGTGACATATGCCATTCCCCTGGTGGCCGTACTGTGGGGTGTGCTCGATCATGAAAAACTCTCGTGGGGACACCTGGCCGGCATGATTACCATCATCGCGGGCGTATACCTGGCCAACCGTAAGTAAAAACCAAAAATACTTCTACTTTTGCGGCGGTAATTTACTCCGCCAACATGTCACTTCAGAACGATCTCCTGCTGCGTGCAGCCAATGGCTTGAAGACCGAACGCACGCCGGTGTGGCTTATGCGCCAGGCCGGACGCATCCTGCCGGAATACCGCCAGGTGCGGGCTTCCGTAAAGGATTTCAAAGCCCTTGTAAAATCGCCGGAGCTCGCGACCGAAGTGACCATTCAACCCGTAGACATTCTGAAGGTCGACGCGGCCATCATTTTTTCCGACATCCTGGTGGTGCCCGAGGCCATGGGCCTGTCCTATGAGATGGAGGAAAACAAAGGACCCGTGTTCCCGAACAAGATCACGTCGCCGGCCGACCTGGCCATGGTGCACATAGCAGAAGCCGGCGAGCTGCAATATGTATTAGACGCCATCGCACTCACCAAACGCGCGTTAAACGGCCGCGTGCCGCTGATCGGTTTCGCCGGTGCGCCCTGGACCATCTTTTCCTACATGATCGAAGGCCGTGGCAGCAAAACATTCAGTGCCGCCAAAAAAGTATTGTATGCCGACCCCGCCTTTGCCCACAAGCTGCTGGACATGATTACCGAAACCACCATCAAATACCTGCAGGCGCAAGTGAAAGCAGGGGCTGACCTGATTCAGATATTTGACTCCTGGGCAGGCATTCTCAGCCCGGCGCAATACAAAGAATTTTCACTACCCTATATCACCCGCATCTGCGATGCCATCACCGATGTGCCGAAGACTGTTTTCGCCAAGGGAGCATTTTTTGCCCGTACTCTGATGAACAACCTGAACTGCCATGTAGTGGGCCTGGATTGGAACATGGATGTGGCCGAGTCCCGGGCGCTGATGCCCAACAAAGTGCTGCAAGGCAACCTGGACCCCTGTGCACTGTACGGCGCTAAGCAAGATGTAAAACGTGAGACCATTAAAATGCTGGAAGCGTTTGGCCCGCATAAACACATTGCCAACCTGGGCCACGGCTTGTATCCGGACACGGCAGTGGACAATGTGCGGTGTTTTATCGACACCATCCAGGAATACCGTTTTTCACACTAATTTTCAGCGAAGGACTGCCGTGGCAGTCCTTCCATTCTTAACCGGAATATTTTTATCTTTGAAAAAGGGGTAGGCACCACCCGTGGGAGCGAGGCGATTGTAGGTTACTATTCCCAGCGTGAAGCTATTATTGTTGTAATTGTTGGTTAGTGCTTTCTATTATGCGGATTCTAAGTATTTGCTTGCTTTGCTGTACGCTCGCTGTTCTGGCCCAGGCACAGGTAAAACCTGTGCAGCAATTTTCCTGGCCCGAAGGCATCCGCGCCGATGACTATATACCGGGCAAGGCGCTGGTGAAAGTGCGTCCCGAATACAAAGCTGTTTTTCAAAACCCTGCCGGCCGCATGTCGTTAGGAGGCTCCATTCGCCCCCTGGTTCCACCCAATACTACCGTCAAAAACAAACGCGCCCGTGCGCAAGCGTTTATGCCGGCCGTTGACATTCAACAATATTTCGAGATCACCTTCGATGCCGGCCGGCCGGTAGACGAATTTATCAACGAGCTCTACGCTACGGGGTACATAGATGTAGCCGAGCCGGTATACCGGCAGAAAATCCTTGAAATGCCTGCGGGACCTTTCACCCCCGATGATGCAGAGCTGAGCGCCCAATATTACCTGACCAACATCCGTGCCTACGAGGCCTGGGGCATTACCCAGGGCAGTGACGACGTCATCATCGCCATTGTCGACTCGGGTGTAGACACCAGCCATCCCGACCTGGCCCCCAAGCTATATATAAACGAAGCCGACCCGGTCGACGGAGTAGATAATGATCATAATGGTTATATCGATGACTATCGCGGTTGGGACTTCTCGGGTCCGGTACGTATCAGCGAACGCGACCCCAGCTTTACCGGCGACAACGATCCGACCGTGCCCAAAGCCGGCGTCGGCTTTAGTCATGGCACGCAGGTGGGCGGCGTAGCCGCGGCCGCGACAAATAATGCAATAGGCATCTCGGGTGTAGGGTTTAATGCCAAACTGCTTTTTACAAAGCACTATGCCGATAACCAGGCCAGCACCGAAAAAGAATACGACACCGATACCTTCCAGGGCATGGTATATGCAGCCCGGCAAGGTGCGCAGATCATCAACTGCTCGTGGGGCTCGTACGCCCGCAGCCAGATATCTCAAGACCTTATTAACTACGTCACCAAAGACCTTGGGTGTTTGGTGGTGGCAGCCGGCGGGAACAAATGGGAAGAAAGATTCGTCTACCCTGCCTCGTATGACAATGTTCTTTCCGTAGCAGCCCTGCGTGAGGCCAATGTCATTGCTTATACCTACAACAAAGCGATAGATCTTTCGGCACCGGGCATCGCTATACGTACGACCGACTTTGGCGGTGGTTATACCACCATCGACGGTAGCTCCTTTTCCGCGCCCATGACCTGTGGCGCCGCGGCCCTGGTAGCGAGCATATTTCCCGAATACAACGGCCTACAGTTGGGAGAGCAGTTGCGTGTCACGGCGGATAGGTCTTTGTATACCGTATCCTCCAATGCCGAAGCCAGGTATAAAAATCGATTGGGTATGGGCCTGCTCGACATCTATGCCTCCCTCACGCGGACCTCGCCCTCGCTGCGGGTGCTAAAGTACGAACTGCTCGACCCGGAAGGTAACGTTGCCGAGCCAGGCGACAATGCGCGGTTGTTTTTTGACATCGCCAATTACTTGCAAAGTAGCTCACCAACATTGGAGATCACCATTTCGACGGCAGACGCCAGCGTCAATATCACCCGCGGTAAGATTACACCGGGTGTGATCGCCGGCGGCAAGACCGTGCGAAATAATGCAACACCGTTTGAGCTGACACTGAATTCCAACCTGGTCGAAGGCCAGGTCATCGACTTGCTGGTGACATTCTCGGACGGCGACTATCAGGACTATCAGCATATTTCCTTCGTGCCTAACTTGTCGTACCGCACGATGGAAGAAAATCAGATCAGGACATCCATCGCCTCCGCGGGGCGCATAGGGTATGCCGACACAGAAAATTCGCAGGGTGGTATAGGTTTCACCTATAATGGAAAATCTATGCTGTATGAGATGGGCCTGATCCTGGGCAGCTCCGCCGGCGACATTCTTAACAGTGTGCGTGGGGAGGGCAATCAGTACGATCAGGACTTTGTGTCCACCAGCCAAATCCGTAAGACCGTGCCGGGTGAAGACGCAGATGCCGAGATCAACGGCAGCTTTTCCGATACCGACGTAACAAGTGAGCAGCATGTGCGGGTCAACTACCGTACCCACGTGTGGCGCGGCACGCCGTACGATAAGTTTGTGGTAGTGGAGTATACCCTTACCAATGCACAGGCTGCACCGATGACGGACTTTTACGTAGGCTTGTTTGCCGATTGGGATGTAAGCCGCGATGACCCTGATAGCCTTCGGCGTGGCGGCCACGATGCCGCTGGCTGGCACGCCGACACACGCGTGGGCTATGTACACCCCAAGGAATCGTCCTCCCTGCCACATGCCGGCATACAGCTATTAAATGGCACACCGAATTACTACGCAATCGACAATGCCCCCCTGTCGGGCAATCCGTTTGGCTTATACGACGGTTTTACCGACGCTGAGAAATTTACCGCGATCTCAAGCGACCGGACCGCAGCCGGTGCTGATGTCACAGGTGCCGATGTGAGCCATGTGGTGTCGGCTGGGCCCTATACGCTGGCGCAAGGAGAACGCGTCACAGTGGCCTTCGCGCTACACGGCGCATCAAATCTTGACCAGCTACTGGAGTCTGCGAGGCGAGCTGATGAGCTCTATAACGAAGTATTGCAAATACCGCTGCCCCTGGTGTTGCCGGCAGAAGTATGCACGGGCTGTAACGCCACGCTCGTGGCGACCGGCGGCAGCGACTATAACTGGTATAAAGATCAATATGGCGGAGCGCCCCTGGCGTCGGGGCCGGAGTTTACAATGACATCGGTTCAGAATGATACCATTGTATACGTCTCCAATGTCAGTGGTGGACATGAAAGCCTGCGTATACCGGTTCAGATCCGGGTCAAGGGTGCCACGTCATCGGAAGGAGAGCTCGATCGGCACGTGATCATATTTCCCGTACCCGTCGTGAACGGCAAACTTACCGTAACGATTCGCGATATAGATGCCCGCGAGTTCTCACTGACAGTGCTAAACGCCCAGGGCGCCGAAATGACCCATATGTACCTCGGTAGCCTATACGACCAATTCAGTCACACCATCAGTACGATTGGCTACCCCGCCGGTATATACCTGGTCAAATTGCAACTCGACAATGACGTAATCGTGCGACGGGTCGTCATCCGATAGACAAAATGACACAGGCGCGATTGTCATAAAAAGCAAGCGTCAGATTAAATTAAGATTACTGGCAGGTGTTAGCGCGAAGCGAAGCGTAGGTGCGCACCTGTGCCCAGTATGGGGGCAGTCTCCGACTGCAGGTAACGCCGTAACCTGGGTAACCACAAAAAAGGAGAGTACCCACATATGAGTACTCTCCTTTTTCATAGTCGCAACAGATCGATGTCTACATCTTCGACCGATTCAACTCCGGTATACGATCAAACATCTTGATCGACTGCAAAAAGATCTCATTTGTTTCATTAAATACCGGATAGAAACCATCGTTGCCCCACAGCTTGCGCGCGATCTGTGATTTGATGTGCACCTGGAAGAGCTTTTTCTTCATACGAAGCTCTTTGTTGTCAGGCTTAACCTTGTTTCGCTCGCCCACTCTTACCAGCTCGTTGACCATGGCATCGGTCACGACGAAATTTTTTAAGAAGTTCTCGAAGCCCTTCTTCTCCAATGCTGCACGGTGATCTTCGGCAAAACCGAATGTATACTCCTGAATGGACGTGGAGGTATACAGCTCGTTCAGGTAATGGCTGTTGAGTGAGGTATCGAGCGGTACAAAGTAATCAGGCATGATACCTCCGCCACCGTATACGGTGCGGCCGTTTTGGGTGATATACTTCAACGAGTCGTTAAACTTGATGCTGTCGGAGTGAAAGAACTCGCCGTGGTTGTAGCGGCTGACGATATCGAGTGCATATTCGTCTTCATCCTGGTAAGGCTTCTGAATGGAGCGGCCGCTCGGCGTGTAATAGCGGCTTACTGTCAGGCGCAGCTCCGAGCCGTCGCTCAGGTCGTAGGGTGACTGCACCAGTCCCTTACCAAAGCTACGGCGGCCAACGATCAGCGCCCGGTCGTTATCTTGTAAGGCGCCAGAAAGGATCTCAGAAGCCGAGGCGCTGCCTTCGTTTACCAGCACGATCAGGTCACCGGATTCAAAGTCGCCGCGGGCCGTAGAAAGTGCTTCCGAATTGTTCTTTTTGTCTTTGCCCTTGGTGAACACGATCTTTTTACCGGCCGACAGGAAATCGTCCGCCATGTCGATGGCAATGTTCATGTACCCACCGGGGTTGCCCTGCAGGTCAAGCACAAGCTTCTTCATGCCCTTTTCGCGTAGGGCAGCCATCGCCGTGTGAAACTCTTCATAGGTCGTGGCGGCAAAGCGGTTCACTTTAATATAGCCGATCTCGTGGTCGACCATATAGGAAACGTCTACCGAGTACTGGGGAATTTTGTCGCGGATGATCTTATAGTCGATCTCCTTGTCGCGGCGCAGAATGGTGACAGTCACTTCGGTGCCACGGGGGCCTTTTAGGGCCTTCATAACGTCGGGGGAGCTCACGCCCACGCCGGCCAGGTTCTTATTGTCCACGCGGATGATCTTGTCGCCCGACTGAATGCCCAGCGCTTCCGAAGGGCCGCCGCTCAGGGGTGATACAACAACAATGGTGTCGCGGAAGATGTTGAATTCCACGCCGATGCCGTCAAAATTGCCACGCAGGTCCTCGTTTGCGGCGATACGGTCTTTCGCCGGTATATACGACGAATGGGGGTCAAGCCTGTGCAGCATTTGCTGGATGGCGTCGTCCACCAGGTTACTGGTATTGATGGTGTCTACATATTCGTCGTTGATCTGCGTCAACACCTCCCGTAGCTTTTGCACGTCGTCTCCCACCTCTCCCGAGCTATTCTTGGTGCTAAAGCTGGTACCCACAAAAATCCCCGCGGCAAGGCCCAAACAGAGCACTAGCGGCAGACTGATATGGTTTTTTGAATTCCGATTCTCACTCATGACAGCAATAATAAAATAAAATCTGTAACGAAAGACGAAAATAAAGGTTCAAACCAAATCACCCCAGCGCCAGTAGGAGTTTGTGGAGCCTTAGGTCGGCGGACGCCGAATATTTCGCCGGCTGGCAAGGCTTTTGCAGATTGAACGCAAACCCAAACGTCTTCTGACTTTTCTCAGCTTTTCTTCCCCGGGAATTGGCTAACTATGGGGAATTTTTCGCTTATATTTACTAGGATCATGAGCAAGGCAGCACTAAAAGATACGCGCATTTCTGACTTAGTTGACCAGAACTATGTGCATGCGTATGTGCTTTTTTATTTTGGCATTCGTTTCTACGAATATTCTGAGCTCACACTGGCCCAGGTATGCCAGAAACAGGGCCTGCGGGTGGAGCAGGTGATCCGCGAGCTGGAGTCGCCTACATACCTGCGCGAAGCCGACCTGCCGCTGGTGTCGTACCCCATCGACCTCATCATCGAATATCTCAAGCACTCACACTTCCTGTTTGTAAAGCACAAGCTTCCCTACATTGCCCGGTTGGTGGAAAGCTTCAAAGCGCACCACGAAGACTACCTGGTGGTAGAACGCGACCTGAAGTTTGTCTTCCCGCTGTTCGTGGAAGATTTTATTGAACATATCTACGAAGAGGAGGACACGCTCTTCCACTATATCCTGACACTGGAACGCGCCTCCAGGGGCACCCACGTGCAGCCCAAGCTATACTACCTGCTGGAGAAAAACTCGGTGCAGAAGTTTGCCATGGAGCACGACGTTCACGACGACGAGATGGAAGGCATCCGCAAGATCACCCGCGACTATGCTGTGAACAAAGACACGCCGCTCCACATTAAAGTCATGTATAACGAGCTGCGCGACTTCGAGAAAAGCCTCATAACCCACGCCCGCATCGAAAACGATATACTCTTTCCCAAAGCCATGGCCATTGAGAACCGGGTAAAGAAACTCTTCTTTGACAAAATCAAGTATAACTGACGGGGCCTGCCGCCTGCCGGCGGGGGTATTTCATGGGACGGATTCTGGCGATTGACTACGGAAAAAAGAGAACAGGGCTGGCCGTGACCGACCCCATGCGCATTATTGCCACCGCCCTGGAAACCGTACCCACCGAAGGACTTTTGGCCTACCTCCAGGCTTATTTGAAACGCGAGCCCGTCGACGAGTTTGTGATCGGCATGCCCAAGACCCTCAAGAACGAAGACTCCGAAACCGCCCCCCTGGTACGGGCATTTGTGGAGGAACTAAACAAGGCTTTCCCCGACAAACCGGTCCACCCCGTGGACGAGCGTTTCACCAGCACAATAGCGCTGCGGGCCATGATCGACGGCGGTATGAAAAAGAAGGACCGCCAGGTAAAGGGCAACGTTGACAAGATCAGCGCCACCATCATTCTTCAGTCTTTCCTGGAAGCTCACCCGCGCTAAAACGTCCTATTTTTTTTAAATTTGCGCCATGATTTATCCCATTGTGATGTATGGCGATGTCGTGCTGCGCCAGAAGGCGAACGACATCGCACCCGGTACCGACCTGAAGCAGCTTATTGGAGACATGTATGAGACCATGCATGCCGCCAGCGGCATTGGTCTGGCCGCTCCGCAGATAGGCAAAAGCATTCGCCTGTTTGTGGTCGACGGCACCGTACTGGAAGACGAACCGGGCATGGCCGATTTCAAAAAGGCTTTCATCAACCCCCAGATTCTGGAAGAGTGGGGCGAGCCGTGGGACTATGAAGAAGGCTGTTTGAGCATCCCCAACATCCGCGAGAAAGTAGCCCGCAAAGCCAGGCTGCGCATTCGGTACTTCGATGATCAGTGGAATCAGAAAGAAGAAGAGTACGACGGCATGCAGGCGCGCATCATCCAGCACGAATACGACCACATCGAAGGGAAAATGTTTGTAGACTATCTGCCCGCCCTCAAGAAGCGTTTGCTGAAAGGCAAGCTGACCGATATTTCAAAGGGCAAGGTCGACACCGAATACCGCATTGCCGCCCCGTTGAAGAAATAACGATACATGAGCACGATTCCGTCCAGGCTGCCCGATGTAGGGACTTCCATCTTTTCGGTCATGTCGAAGATGGCCCTCGAGCACGGGGCCATCAACCTGTCGCAAGGCTTTCCCGACTTTGCCATCGACGAGACCATTGTGCACCTGGTGCATCGCTATATGTTGGACGGCCACAACCAGTATGCTCCCATGCCCGGAGCCCCTGCGTTGCGGCAGATCATCGCCCAGGTAATCCGCGATACCTACGGCCACACCGTTGACCCCGAAACCGAGATCACTATTACCCCCGGCGCGACGGAAGCCCTCTTCGCCGCCATCGCCGCCTTTGTCGGCCCCGGCGACGAAGTCATCTTATTCGACCCGGCCTACGACTCATACGATCCGGCCATCCGCCTGAGCGGCGGCATACCCGTACACCTGCCACTACAATACCCAACGTTTACCATTGACTGGGACATGGTCCGCACGCGCATTACCCCACGCACGCGCATGATCATGATCAACACGCCCCACAATCCCTGCGGCGTGACCCTGAGCAACGATGACCTGCGCACCCTCGAGACCCTGGCCGAACAACACAACCTGCTCATACTAAGCGACGAGGTATACGAACGCCTGATCT
>JAESGK010000498.1_pt1 | contig 15083 bp, 16 predicted proteins | sample 9269681 | NCBI WGS metagenome assembly JAESGK01 (sample SAMN14515347, study PRJNA621673) | algae metagenome | isolation source: Timaviella obliquedivisa GSE-PSE-MK23-08B and co-occurring heterotrophs from... | place: USA: Grand Staircase Escalante National Monument, Utah | collected 2006-08-15
TCTTCCGTCGATACCGAAACAGAAGAAATGATTCAGCAGGCCATTGTTAAAATGATGTCCGGCAGGACCTCCATTGTCATTGCCCACCGGCTGTCTACCATCCAGCGCGCAGACAAGATTTTGGTGCTTGACCATGGCGAGATCAAAGAGAGCGGCCACCACGAAGAGCTGCTGTTACGCGAAGGATACTACTCGCAGCTCCATAAAATGCAGTATAAGGAGTTCGTTTGAAGTCGATAACGGAGCAAAACGGTTATATTTGCTTCAATGTATTTCAAAAAGGCCATCCTCCTCATCCTTTTTGCCGCGCTTTGTTTTGGCGCGCATGCACAACGATCGCGCTCGCATAACACCAAAAAAAGCTCGTATACCCGCGACCGTTATAATTACAATGCCGCCCGCGTAAAAGGCGCCAAAGCCAAAGTCGCCTGCCCCATTTTCGAAGACAGCAAATATCCCTATCACGGCCTCGGTATTAAGCTGGGCGATCCTTTCGCCCTGACCTATAAATTCTATCCCAACAAAAACTTCGCCCTGGCCATCGACGCCGGCAAACCCGCCAGCGGCTTGTATAACCACTACTACCGCCAACAGTTCGGCTCGTACTATACGCAGCTGGACACCATGGCCGAAGGCGCCAGCATTACCTACCTCACCCACAAAGTAAAATCCGACTTTATCCTGGAGGCAAAGATCTTATACCATTTCGACGCCAAAGTAATATCTCCCGGCCTGCAGTTCTACGTAGGCGCCGGCTGGGAGTGGAAGAATACACAGTTGCGATACGATTATGTATATGAAAGTGGTGGACTTCCGGGACCAAATGATCAAAATAATCTGGGAAATTTCTCAACTTCGCGCTTCACACAGGGGCCCCAGGCAGTCATCGGTATTGAATACTCCTATTTTCAATTGCCTATTTCGGCCTTTATGGAGCTGGAGTATTTTACAGACGTAGAGCTTGATCCAGGGTGGAGCCGTGTGGAAGGAGGAGTCGGATTACGCTATATCTTTTAACTACGCATTGCATGACCACGTCCCAATCTCTGACAAAAGTGTCCATCGTATTTCTGTTGCTGGTGGCATTCATCACTGCCGCACAAGCACAACACAACGACACCCCCAACAGCATAGGCCTGCGCCTTGGCGATCCTACCGGCGTTAGCTACAAACGCTACCTGCGCACCAACCACGCCTTTGAATTTGTACTGGGTTCTGGCGCGAACGGCTGGTACAAACAGTACTACAAAGATTCTTTTGATCACTTCTCACGCTACGACGGTGATCGTTACCTCAACCACCGCGTGAAAAGCACCTTTACTGCACTTGGCCGTTATTTGTTTCAATACAATATCCCTATGGAAGGACCTGCGGCAGAGGGTACCCTTGATTGGTACTGGGGCATTGGTGGCCTGCTGCGCTCGGCGAGCGTACGCTATCACTACCAGGAGGGAAATTCTCCCTTTATTGTAAAAGACGATACCCGCACCGATATTACGTTGGGTACGGAGGGCATTATTGGCATGGAGTATACCTTTGAGGATATACCCCTTACGCTCTTTGGTGAGTTTAGCTTGCTTGTGGAATTTGTCGACCGCCCCGGCGCGGTAAAGTTCTCCGGCGGTACCGGCGCTCGTTTTAGCTTCTAACGTCCAGGTCAGCGTCGGCTCTCTTCGCCTCGCGCTCTTGCGATACCTGCTTTTAGTATAGCTCCTTGTAGGCGCCGTTGTGCGCCAACAGCGATTTGTGCGAGCCTTCTTCGGTAATCACACCATCTTCCAGCACAATGATCTTGTTGGCCAGCTTGGCCGACGAGACGCGGTGTGAGATAATAATGGTGGTCCGGCCTTTCATGATCTGGCGCATGCTGCTCAGAATATTGTTCTCCGTCTTGGTGTCAACCGCCGACAACGCATCGTCCAGCATGAGAATCTTTGGTTCGCGCACGATGGCCCGGGCGATCGACACGCGCTGCTTCTGCCCCCCCGACAACGTAATGCCGCGCTCACCCACCCGGGTCTCAAAGCCCAGCGGAAACTCGACAATATTATTATACACATCGGCATCTTTTGCCGCTTGCGTAATGCGCTCCACATCCGGATTCTTTATACCAAAACCGATATTGTTAAAGATTGTATCACTAAACAGAAACACATCCTGAGGCACATAGCCAATCTGGCTGCGCAACGAAGTAAGATTATAGTCGGCAATCGGCACATCATCAATCAGGATTTGTCCGTCGCGCGCGTCGTACAACCGCGACACCAGGCTGGCCACCGTGCTCTTGCCCGAACCCGTGGTTCCAATGATCGCCAGCGACTCGCCGGGATTGATTGAAAACGAAATACCTCTCAACGCACGTATACCGGTATCCGGATAGGTAAAGACCACATCCTTAAATTCTACCTTGCCCTGAATCTCGCGCACCAGCTCTTTCTCTGAAACAATGTTGGTCTGCGTACGCAAAAACTCATTGATCCGCTTCTGCGAAGCCTCCGCGCGCTGCACCAGACTGCTGGTCCATCCCAGCGATGTTACCGGCCAGGTAAGCAAGTTTACATAGATGATAAACTCGGCGATGTTACCAAACGTCAGATTGCCTTGAATCACTTCCGTGCTCCCCGCATATACTGTCAGGATCGTACTGATCCCCACCAGCCCCATGATGATCGGAAAGAACAACGCCTGTATCCGCGTCAACTTGAGTGATTGATGTTTGTACGCCTCTACCTCTTTCTCAAAACGCCCCATCGACTCCTGCTCGCGGTTAAAAGATTTCAACACGCGTATACCACTAAAAGCCTCCTGCACAAACGTTGAGAGCCGCGACTGGTGCTTTTGAATCTGCTCCGACCGCCGCTCGATAATATTATTGACAAAGAAGATGCTAATCGAAAGCAAGGGCAGCGGGCTGAGCGCATACCATGTCAGCTTCGGGCTGATGCTAAACATGATGGGTATTAACATGATAAACAACGTAAACAGCGTGAGCCCATACATAATCGCCGGACCGAGGTACATCCGCACCCGACTCACATCTTCCGAGATACGGTTCATCAAATCACCGGTATTGTTCTTGCGATAAAAGCTGAGCGGCAATGTTTGATAGTGTTCGAATACTTCGTTCTTCAAATCGTACTCGATCAATCGCGACATCACGATAAGCGTTTGACGCACGAAGTATAAAAATATACCACGCAGAAAAGCCATGACTAATATAAGGCCTGCATAAATGAGAATGCCAAACGCAAACACCGAGAAGAAATCCTGCTGCACATTGGTGTGACCAAAACCCTGGTACATGCGTATGTTATCTACCACGAGGTCGATGGCATCGCGCACAAGCTGCGCCGGGATGATCTGAAAAACGTTGGAGAGGATAACAAACACCAGTCCGAGTACCAGATGCCACTTGTATTTAAACAGGTATTTATTGATGTACTTCAGCTCTCGCATGGAAAAAAATTTGGCAGCCCACCGGTTAAACGAAATATCCTTTCAATAGTTCCTGCAAACGTTTGAAACTGGTTAATTTTGCTTAAATCCTGCATGAAAGGTATCCCTGAATACGAGGGATTAAAACTACAATAATCAAACGTAAATCTAATCCGCATGGAGATCAAAGAACTGGAAAAAGTGCAAGAAGGAGGCATCTTTGGAACCCTCACACAATTAGGTCACGAACAAGTTGTATGGTGTTACGATCAGGCCACTGGTCTGAAGGCAATCATCGCCATTCACAACACTGTGCTCGGCCCTGCATTGGGTGGCACCCGCATGTGGCACTATGCTTCAGAACAGGAAGCCTTAACAGACGTATTGAGATTATCACGCGGCATGACTTTCAAAGCTGCCATCAGCGGCATTAACCTGGGCGGTGGCAAAGCTGTCATCATGGGCAACGCCAAGACCATGAAGACCGAAGCCTTTCTGCGCCGCTTTGGTAAGTTCGTTAATAGCCTCAACGGCAAATACATCACCGCCGAAGACGTAAACATGAAGACCGTCGACATGGAATATATCGCTATGGAGACCAAGCATGTGACGGGCCTGCCCGAATCAATGGGAGGTGGTGGCGACCCGTCGCCCGTCACCGCATACGGCGTGTACCTGGGCATGAAGGCGGCCGTGAAAAAAGCCTATGGCAACGATAGCCTCGCCAATAAAACGATCGGCGTACAAGGCGTGGGCCAGGTAGGCATGCACCTGGTCGAGCACCTGGTAAAAGAAAATGCCCGGGTATTTATCACCGACATCTCGGAAGATCGCGTGAAAGAAGTAGCCGCGAAGTACGGTGTGAGCAGCGTCGGCCAGGATAAGATCTACGACCTGGACATGGACATCTACGCACCTTGCGCATTAGGGGCCTCGATCAATGACGAAACCATCAGCCGCCTGAAATGTCGGGTCATTGCCGGTGCCGCAAACAACCAGTTGCAAGACGAAGTGAAGCACGGCTACATGCTCGTAGACCGCAGCATTACCTACGCGCCCGACTTCCTGATTAATGCCGGTGGTTTAATGAACGTATACCACGAGCACCTGGGCAACTACAACCGAAAGCGCGTATTGGAGCAAGCCGAGACCATTTACACCACGTGTTTGAACACGCTCTCGTTCGCGGAACAGGAGAAGCTTTCGCCGCAGGAAGCTGCCATACAGCTGGCGGAAAAGCGCATTCAGGACATCGGACGCCTCCGCATGTCGCGCTAACAGAGACATAACGATACAAAAAGACCCTTACAGGCTTCTGGTGGTATACTGACCATTAGAAGCCTTTTTTTCGATCATTCGGTATTTGAGTTGCCCAACCCCCCGCGATATTCTATTTTTGCGCCTCAGATCACTAGAAGTCGTTCTTTATCATGCTCAACCGAAGAAGTCTCCGTATTAAAGTTATGCAAAGCCTGTTTGCACTTGAACAGTGCAAAGAGGCCAACTACGAACTCTGCCTCGAACAGATCACCGATGCCTTTGCGCCCGATCTGAATTCCATGGAAGTGCAAGACAAGGTAGCCCTGAACCTACAGAAGAAGACAGCCACAAAGCTCTTCGAAAAAGCCTTCAAGCAAGGTGACACCTCGGTTGACCACGAAGACCCCCGTGTCAAGAAGGCCGTAAACGAATGCTTTATTTTCTACAGCAAAGCGTCAAAGAAAGACACCGACTTCTTCCTGAAGAACACCATCAGCGAAATCGAGAAGATTTACGACCATTACATTGCCGTGCTCAGTCTGCCCCCGGCATTTGCCGAGCTCGCAGAAGCCGACAAAAAAGTCAGTCACAAAAACTTTGTGAACAACGCATGGATCAACACCCTGCGCCATCACGAAGGCCTGCGCAAAGACGCCCTGAAGCTGGGCCGCCACTGGCAAGACAAGCCCGATAAGATCAAGGGCTGGTTCCGCGATGTGGTACGGCAGGACAATGAGTATCTCAACTACCTCGATAAAAAGAGCCCCACGCTCGACGACCAGAAAAAATTTATCAACCACCTCTTCAAAAAGGTGATTCTCGGCAAGACTGTCATCAACGAGTTCTTTGAAGAAGAAGTGTTGCGGTGGGCCGAAGACATAGAAATCGTGAAAGGCCTTGTCGAAAAAACGGTAAAGTCTTACAATGGCGAGCCCAACAGCACCATCCAACTGCATACGCTTTCGATCAACTGGGAAGAAGACCGTGAGTTTGTAGAGAAGTTGTACAACAAGGCCAGTGACCTGGAGCAGCCCTATAGAGACTTGATCGCCAACAATACCCGCAACTGGGAAGTCGACCGCTTGCCGCTCACCGACCGCATGATCCTTGAAATGGCCATTGCCGAGCTCCTGGAATTTCCCGGCATTCCGGTAAAGGTCACGATCAACGAATACATCGAGCTCGCCAAAAACTATAGCACCCCCAAGAGCCGCCAGTTTATCAACGGCATCCTGGATGTAATCGCTAAAGAGCTGAAAGACACGGGCGTAGTGAAGAAAAGCGGACGGGGCCTCATGGACAACAAATAGGCGCCGCCGCAATGATCATGTACAGGGTGTTAAGTTTCAGGCCGGTCGTGCTGAAAATTGACGCAGGCCTTTGTTAAAAATTGTTAAAATTTTGAATTTGCGCGAAGTCGATAACTAACTTTGAAAGTCGTATGAGCAAAAAGAGTGGAAATTTTCTGATGGCGTTCCTGGCTGGCGCTGCTACTGGAGCAATTTTGGGCATCCTGTACGCGCCTGACAAAGGATCGAACACGCGGGAGAAGCTGTCTTTCCAACTGGACAAATACCGCAAGCTACTGCAAGACCTCATCAACGATTTCGTCGATGGCAAAGAAACCCCGCTGACCAGCGAAGCTAAATCCCAAGGCCAGAAAGTGGTGGACGAAGCCAAAAATAAGGCCGAACGTCTCCTCGAAGACGTAGACGACCTGCTGGAGCAAATTCGCGGCGGCCGCAAAGAATAAGCACATTCAAAAAACAATAATTAAGAAGGTAGGGATATGAAAACAGCAATCTTTAAATCAACGCTATTTTTTGCAGTGGTGTTGGTATGCTTTACCGCGTGTAAAGATCGCGCCGCCGAAAAGCGGATAGCGGAACTGGAAAGCCGGCTCGCGGAAGTAGAAGGCAAGAAGCCCACAACGACCAACGTACCAGCGCCGAACCCGACCGTAGCAGCACCCGAAGAAAAACCGGAAGGTCCGCTGCCCGTCATCCAGTTCGAGACAACCGAACACGACTTTGGTACCATCAAAGAAGGTGACATTGTAGAGTACGTCTACAAGGTGAAAAACACCGGCGAAGCTCCCCTGATCATCCAGGGCGCACAACCCTCTTGTGGTTGCACCGTACCGGACTTCAGTAAAGAGCCCATCCCCGTAGGGGGCACCGGCTACGTAAAAGCCAAGTTCGACAGCAACGGCAAGCAAAACGTCCAAAACAAAACCATCACGGTGTCTGCCAACACCTGGCCCAAACAAACCGTCCTGCGTTTCAAAGCCATGATTACGCCCAAAGCCGGCAGCAACGGTCCCACAGCACACTAGGACGTTTATCCAATAAGATATCAAAAGCCATCCCAACCAGGGTGGCTTTTTTTGTTGCCCCAAACTTCCTTTACTTGCACCAATGCTAATCCCCCCACCGCTAAAATCCGGCAGCCGGGTAGCCCTCGTCGCCCTCAGCCGCAAAACCTCCGAAGAGCACCTCCTCAACGCCCAGCGCGTACTTACCGCCTGGAATCTGACCGTTGTTCCCTCTAAAAACCTCCTCAGCCCATCCCACGCTTATCTGGCCGGCTCCGATGAAGAGCGGCTGACTGACCTGCAAACAGCCCTCGACGATCCCACCATCGACGCGATCCTGTGCGCTCGTGGCGGCTACGGCAGTGGCCGCATCATCGATCGCGCGAATTATACTGCCCTGCAACAACACCCGAAATGGATCGTCGGCTTCAGCGATGTCACAGCCCTACAGCTCAAGCTGCTAAGCCTGGGCATCGCCAGCATTCATGCCACCATGCCGGTGCTCTTTGGCAATCCTGCAAGTACTCCCTCCATGGAGAGCTTGCGTAATGCCCTATTCGGAAAACCAGATATCATTACCGGTGCTGCATCTTCAAACAACAAACCTGGTCACGCAGAAGGCATACTGGTCGGAGGAAACCTATCATTGTTAACCGACAGCATGGGCACCGCCAGCGAGTTGGACACAGACGGAAAGATCTTATTGATCGAAGAGATAGGAGAGTTGGTATACCGCGTCGACCGTATGGTCAACCAGTTGAAGCGTGCCGGCAAGTTGGCGAACCTCGCAGGACTGGTAATCGGCCACATGACGGACATCAAAGAAGATTCGCTGGCATTTGAAGAAACACCCGAGCAAATTATTCTGAACCATACGAGTACGTATAACTATCCCGTTGCCTTCCGCTTTCCTTCGGGGCATGAGAATCCCAATATGGCTTGGGTACAGGGGGGTAGGGTGTTATTAGACGTTACGGATAAGCAGGCTGTTGTTACGCCAGTAACGTAGTGGATTTGGTCGCTATCACCCTATACAGCCACGAGGTTTTTTACCCGGGGCCAGACCAGGTCCGGCTCAAACCCTTTTTGAATAGCATAGCGGGCAAGTTTATCACGCGTAACGAATGGATTGGTAGTATCCAGCTGGGCGAGCTTGCGGTCTAACACATCGTATAGCACCCGCTCATAATCTTCATCGTCGATTTCTTTCAACCCTGCTTTGATGCAGTTCTTCGTCAGACCATGTGCTTCCAGCTCGTGTACGATCTTTACCCGCCCCCAACGCTGCATGCGGAACTTACCACCAGCAAAGGCCCTGGCAAAACGCTCCTCATTCAGAAAACCTTCGGTGATCAGCTGTGACAGAATCTCGTCAACGTCGCTGGTATACAGACCGTATTCGTAAAGCTTATCGCGCACCTCCTGGTGCGACCGCTCCTGGTAAGCGCAGTAGCGGTATATCTTCTGTTTGGCAGCCGCGGGAGTGAGTCTTTTTCCGTGCTCCATGCAGTATATCTACTTTATTTCTTCGGCTTCACAAGACCCTTCTTCTCCAGAATGCTGGCAACAAATTTCCGCTCGTTATCAGTATTAAAGATCTTAAAAGGCCAGTAGATGATTTGCGCTTTATTCACAAACAAGGCAAAAAAATCCTGCCCGATTTGTGCCGTTTGAATCTGATCCCACTTCAGCGGCATGCCTTCACGCGGATTGATCTTCATCAGAATCTGCTGGCTGCTGATCTCGTAATGGAATTTCTCAAAAAGCATCTTGCCTTGCTCCAACTGGGTGACACCGTAAAACTGTATCCACCAGAACAACAGGTATAAACCTAACCCAACAAAGGCAGCGATAAACCACCAAATGCTGAAGATCCATATACTGGGCAGACAAATGGCTACTGCGCCTGCTACTGCAATCCATCCCTGCTTTTTTAAAATGGTTTTCAAGGCTAAGCTGATGTATGTCTTCTTATCGAGCTTGTAACTTTTGGTCTTAACGATCATATGCTAAATCACTATATTCAGTTCAAACGTATTGTCTAGGCAATCGCCTTCAGGCTCAAGTCCATGCTTTTGATAGAGTGGGTCAACGCACCGACCGATATAAAGTCGACACCCGTCAACGCGATGTCGCGAATGGTCTGCTCCGTCACGCCGCCACTGGCTTCCGTTTTACACCGGCCGCCAATCAGGGCTACTGCCTCCTTCATAGTCGCCACGCTCATGTTGTCCAGCATGATCATGTCAACGCCCCCCGCGCGGAGTACTTCCTTCACCTCTTCCAGGTTGCGGGTTTCCACCTCGATCTTCAGCGTTTTATTGCCGGCGCGAAGATACTCTTTTGTTCGAATGATTGCCTGCTCGATACCACCTGCCATGTCAATATGATTGTCCTTGAGCATGATCAGGTCGTACAGACCCATGCGGTGGTTTTGACCGCCGCCAATCAGTACCGCCCATTTCTCGGCCAGTCGGAAGTTCGGGGTCGTTTTGCGGGTGTCGAGCAGGCGGGTCGGAGTTCCCGCCAGCAAGGCAGTGAGGGCGTGTGTCTTGGTGGCAATGGCGCTCATGCGCTGCATACAATTCAAGACCAGGCGCTCGGCCAGCAAAATAGCCCGGGCCGGGCCACTCACGATAAAGGCTACATCACCAGGTTTAACCGCGGCCCCATCTTGCAAGAAAACTTCAGTTTTCAGGCGACTGTCCACCTGCTGGAAAATTTCCAGGGCCAGGGCTACCCCCGCCAGGATGCCCGCCTCTTTTACGAGCAAGTGGGCACGGTGCGTGGCAGTGGCCGGAATGCTGGCCAATGACGAATGATCGCCCTCACCGGCATCCTCTGCCAGGGCGGTGGAAATGAAAGTTTTTAGGAAATCGGGGGTGATGTAGACAGGTCTCACCCTGCAAAAATAGGGGAGTAATTCACAGTTATCACTCTTTCACAAAGGATATCTCGTGCACCAGCTGTTGGTTGCCTACGGTTTTGATCTTCATAAACACGCGGTACGTTTCGGCGCCGCTTTTGTATTGCCCAATGGCAAACGGTTGCCCACCCTTGGACGAACCCTGGTGGATGATATTAAACTCGTTGGCGGGATGCTGACGGAAAAAATCACGGAAAATAAATTCCGCCTGCGCCTTGCTGTACGGCTGCATCTTGTCGTCAATGGTAACGTCTACCGTCTGGTTCAGATATTTGGAAAGCTCTTTGGCGCTCCCGGCTTTAATCGTTTCTTTCACCTGGCTGATGACGTCGCTCTGAGCAAATAGCGTAATCACTTGCAAACAAACCAGCACCAGGACTAAGGACGTAATATTTCTGTTCACCTTCATGGCAACTTTATTCGGGCCAAAATTGTGCCACGTCTGCAAGATAAGGAAATTATTATGTGAACATTATGCGTCTAAATCGTTTACAGTACATTGAAAAAATGACGGCATTCCCCCTTTCCACCCCCGCAAGCTGCAAATCCTCGTTATATTTGCGCCGCATATTACATCCCGAACTAAAAAATCGATTTTCATGAACAAGAAAGTACTGCTGATGATCCTCGACGGCTGGGGCATCGCCACCAATAAGGCTGTGTCGGCCATCGACAAAGCCAAAACTCCCTTCATCAGCTCACTATACGGCAAGTACGCCAACAGCAAACTCGAAGCTTCCGGTCTCGCCGTGGGTCTCCCCGCCGGCCAGATGGGTAACTCTGAAGTAGGCCACATGAATATCGGCGCGGGCCGCGTCGTATACCAGGACCTGGTACGCGTAAACAAAGCCGTGGAAGAAAAAGAACTCGATCAAAACAGTACACTGCTCGAAGCCTTTGCCTATGCAAAAAAGAACAACAAAAATGTTCACTTCATCGGCCTCGTATCCGACGGTGGCGTACACGCACATATCGAACATCTCAAAGGCCTGGTGACCATCGCACAGAACAATGGTCTGCAGAATGTATTTGTCCACGCCTTCACCGACGGCCGCGACACCGACCCCAAAGGCGGCCTCGGCTACATAAAAGATCTGTTGGCCCATTTAGATAAGACCTCCGCCAGGCTGGCCAGCATCGTAGGCCGTTACTATGCCATGGACCGCGACAAACGTTGGGAGCGTGTTAAGCTGGCATACGACCTCCTGGTAAAAGGTATAGGTGAAAAATCAACGGATGCCCTGAAAGCCATACAAGCATCGTACGACGCCGGTGTGACCGATGAGTTTATCAAGCCTATTGTCATGGTAAACGCACAGCAACAACCGGTCGCCACCATTCAGGAAGACGACGTGGTGATCTGCTTTAACTTCCGCACCGACCGCGGCCGTCAGATCACGCAAGCGCTGACACAACAAGACTTTCCCGAGCAAGACATGAAGGCCCTGCGCCTGGACTATATCACCCTGACGAACTACGACGACTCGTTCAAAGGGGTAAAAGTTATTTTCGACAAAGACAACCTGGAGAAAACACTGGGTGAAGTCGTATCCCTGGCCGGCAAGAAACAGATCCGTATGGCCGAGACCGAAAAATATCCGCACGTAACGTTCTTCTTCTCGGGCGGCCGCGAGACCGTCTTCGAAGGCGAGTCGCGTATACTGTGCCCATCGCCGAAAGTAGCGACATACGACCTGGCACCCGAGATGAGCGCCAACGACCTCAAGGATAAGATCATTCCCGAGCTCAACAAAAAAGAGCCCGACTTCATCTGTTTGAACTTCGCCAACCCCGACATGGTCGGCCACACAGGCGTATTTGAAGCCGTTGTAAAAGCTGTCGAGACAGTAGACTCCTGCGCACAACAAGTTACCGAAGCTGCGTTGAAGAACGGCTACAGCATCATCATCATAGCCGACCACGGCAATGCCGACATGATGATCAATGAAGACGGTAGTCCCAACACCGCGCACACCACGAACCTGGTGCCGTGCATCCTGGTAGACGACAACTACAAAGGCAAGCTCAGGAACGGTAAGCTGGGCGACCTGGCGCCAACCATCCTGACACTGATGGGAATACCTGTGCCCGCCGAAATGACCGGCAACATATTGTTGGAAAACTAAGATCGTGATACGACAACGTTTTGTTACCGGGTGTTGCCGGCTGGCAGTCGCCATTGTACTAACCGGAGGCCTGTTTGCCTGCTCACAGCAGGCAGGCACCCCCGCGCGGTACTATGCGATTGACAGCCTTGTACGAGGGCAAATCCACCTGCTCGCTGCGCGCCACGCCACGCTCACCAAAACGGCATCGCTTGGCGCGCGGCAGGACACGGCCACCTTTACCCCCGGCGACACCCTGGCCTGGACCAAAGAGCTGGACTTGTTCCTGGAGCTGAAGACCCTGAACAAACCGACCAACGTCGGAGCCTATACGGTAACCGACAACCTGCCGGACACACGAAGCAACCTGCGCATCAAATCCATCGAAACGCAGCAGCCCCTGCTGGTGCGGTACCTGAAAGTTTTCTACCACGGTACACCTGCACGGGTACGCCGCATCGAAGCCCAATTTCGGGAAGACAATTCGCTGTACCACAGCGGGCGCTTCCTCACCATGGAATTTGATGAGCTGCAACAACAGCCGGTCTTGCTGGCCTATTCTATTACCGGCGGGCAGAAGATTTTTCTGGGTGACACCGTGGCCTATACCGTTTCAGCAAAAGTTTCCCTACCGAATTAATGTAAACAACACTTCCCTACCGAGGGGTATGGAACGTATGACACACTATGGCAAAACAAGTTAAAGAGCCTTTGAAAGAGGGAGAGAAGCGGAAACTGAACAAGGCAAGCCTGGAAAAGCTCTTGGGTATATTCCGGTTCATGCTACCCGAAAAACGCTTGTTTATCATCGGCCTCACCGCGCTGGCGCTTTCAAGCGCTACGATGCTCGCCTTCCCCCGGCTGTCGGGCGAACTGCTGGACATCGCCTCCGGGAAACCGAAATACTTTCAGAGCATAAACCAAGTAACGCTGGTCCTGTTATTGATCTTACTGGTGCTGGCGCTCTTCTCGTTTATTCGTGTATACACATTTGCCATTGTGAGCGAACGGGGCATGGCACGCCTCCGCAAGTCGATCTATGAAAAGATCATCTGGCTACCGATGACATTCTTTGATAATCGCCGCGTGGGCGAAATCATGAGCCGCATGACTGCCGACATCAGCACGCTGCAAGACACCTTCAGCTTTACGCTGGCCGAGCTGCTGCGTCAGATCCTGACACTGATCTGTGGCACGGCTGTGATTCTATACCTGGCACCCACGCTCACGGGCTTTATGCTGCTCACCTTTCCTATACTGGTCATTTCGGCCCTGATATTCGGTAAATTCATTCGCAAGCTTTCGGGCAAAACACAAGATCGGCTCGCCGCCGCCAGCGTGATCGTAGAAGAGTCACTGCAATCCATGCCTGTCGTGAAGGCTTTTACCAACGAGCGGTTCGAAGCCACGCGATACGGCAACGCCGTGGATGAGGTGCGCGACATTGCCATCTATGCCGGCCGTTACCGCGGCATTTTTATATCGTTTATCATCTTTGTAATTTTCAGTGGTATAGTAGCCGTGGGCTGGTATGGCGCCAGCCTGGTACAGCGCAATGAGATTTCCGTTGGCGAGCTGTTCTCGTTCGTACTCTACACCACTTTTATCGGCGCATCCATTGCCGGCCTGGGTGATATCTATACACAAATCCAACGTTCGGTGGGAGCGTCCGAACGAGTGTTGGAAATTCTGAACGAAAAGGAAGAAGACACGGCGCGCACCACGTCAGCGCCAATTAAATTACACGGAAGCATCCGCTTTAATAATGTGTCATTCACATACCCTACACGCCCCGACAACACCGTGCTGAATGGTCTTAACTTTGACATCCGGCCGGGCGAAAAGGTGGCACTCATCGGCCGCAGTGGTTCCGGCAAGTCCACTATCATAAACCTGCTGCTACGCTTTTATCCTCTCTCGAAAGGAACGATCACCATCGACGGTCAGGATATTGAAGGGCTCAACCTGTCGGCCTACCGCCAGAACCTGGGCATCGTACCGCAGGAAGTCATACTCTTCGGCGGCACCATTCGCGAAAACATTGCATACGGCAAGCCGGGTGCGACGGAAGCTGAGGTGCAGGAAGCTGCCCGTAAGGCCAACGCGTTAGAGTTTATCGATCGCTTTGACGAGAAGTTCGACACCCTCGTAGGCGAACGCGGCGTAAAGCTTTCCGGCGGCCAGCGGCAGCGCATCGCCATTGCCCGCGCCATCCTGAAAGACCCTGCCATCCTCATCCTGGACGAAGCGACCAGCTCGCTGGATGCACATACCGAAGTGCTTGTTCAGGAAGCCCTGGAGAAATTGATGGAAGGCCGTACGACCATCATCATCGCCCACCGTCTGAGCACGGTAAAGAAAACAGACCGCATTTTTGTGATTCAGGATGGTGCTTTGGCCGAAACCGGCTCGCATGCTGAACTTACCCAGCATGAAAACGGTATTTATAGTAACTTGCTGAAGCTACAGCTGCAATAACTACCCGTATGAACGTTGCATCCGATCGGCTCCTGAAAAACTTCCGGTTGCGCTCCACGCCAACACGGCAGGAGATTTTGCATCTCTTCCTGAAGCGTACGTACGCGCTTTCGCACGGTGATATCGAGAAAGAGATCAACAATGACTTTGATCGTGTAACGGTTTACAGGACACTTAAGACGTTTCTGGACAAGGGGCTTATTCACAAAGTACTGGATGATGAGGGGAGTCTGAAGTATGCTTTGTGTAATGATGCCTGCAACACAGCCGGCCATCATCACGACCACGTACACTTCAAGTGCACCGCGTGCGGCCAAACCAGCTGCCTTAGCGTGGAGATTCCCGCCGTGAAGCTGCCCAAGGGCTTCCGGGTCAGCGAACAAAACCTGTTGATACAAGGGGTTTGCGAACGCTGCGCGAAATAGTGTAACAGCTGTACGGTTTTTTTAAAACGTCTACAAATTCAGGAAGGCTAAGTTTTTGAGATTGAAATATATTTGTAGTTTTGGCATTCACAAATTGCCAGAGATGTGATTTTTTGATGTTTATAAAAGCTTTTAATCAT
>JAESGK010000499.1_pt1 | contig 15075 bp, 13 predicted proteins | sample 9269681 | NCBI WGS metagenome assembly JAESGK01 (sample SAMN14515347, study PRJNA621673) | algae metagenome | isolation source: Timaviella obliquedivisa GSE-PSE-MK23-08B and co-occurring heterotrophs from... | place: USA: Grand Staircase Escalante National Monument, Utah | collected 2006-08-15
GCTTTACAAGTTATGCGCCGGAGGCTCCCCCGTCTGGCGTAGTCCTGGGGCAGCAATACAAGGGCGGGGTGAGCGCGTTGGCTCCCCTGGGAAACAATCAGGTTGCGTTGGCATCGTTTAATTTCGGCGACAATTTTTTCCTGCCCCGTCAGGAGCTCGCCCCCAGCGTACAAACGAATATCACAGAATTGAACCCCAACGGCTTTTCACTGCCCGAGCTGACGCCCGAAGCGCACGTGAAGATTCTGCGGACCACGATCAATGAGAAGGACGTTGTCATCTACGCCAGTACGACACAGTCACGGCAAATAGGACTTTATTTCTACGACGCCACCTCCGGCGCATTCATGAGCAGCCGCTACCTCGGCTTCTCCAATCCGTATGAGGTTGCCAGCCTTACACCTACCAAAGACGGCGGGCTTGCCGTGTGTGGCACCACCTACGTGGCCGGGCGCTTCTCCCGCATCTGCCTCTTTAAACTTTCCAAGGGAGAAATTTCCGAGAACGTAAAGTAGTACGTACACTTGTGCCTGAAAACACTGCGATGACATCCTGCATCGTGGTGGGTTTTCAGGCACAAGTTTTTTTACCGTCTACCCATCGGAACAAACCCCATAACACGTGCAGCAAAACATCGACCTGTACCCTTATAACACCTTCGGTATTCAGGCATCTGCAAAAGCATTTACGACGGTTCACTCCGTATCGGAAGTGCAAGCCCTGATACAAAGCCCGGCTTTTACACAACAAAAAGTATTGCTGCTGGGCGGCGGCAGCAACCTGCTGCTGACGCAAGACTTCGATGGCCTGGTTGTCAAGATCGAGATCATGGGTAAGGAAATTGTCCGAGAGACAGACGATCGGGTCGTATTAAAGGTTGGCGCGGGTGAAAATTGGCATGCACTGGTGCTGTACTGTGTCGAGCGCGGTTGGGGGGGCGTTGAAAACTTATCGCTTATACCGGGTACGGCCGGCGCTGCGCCGATGCAAAACATTGGCGCGTACGGCACGGAGATGAAAGATGTGATTGTCGAAGTAGAGGCTGTCGAGATCCGTACAGCCAGCGTGCACACTTTCTCGAATGAAGCGTGCGCTTTCGGTTACCGCGACAGTATTTTTAAACAACAGGCCAAAGGGCTTTACATCATCACAGCAATCACATTAGCGCTCACCAAGCGTGATCATGCGTTGAATATTAGCTATGGCGCCGTGCGCGAAACAATCACAGCGTTGGGTCATGCAGAGCCTTCGGTGAAAGCCATCAGCGATGCAGTTATTCACATTCGTCGAAGCAAACTGCCCGATCCTGCCGTGATTGGCAACGCCGGGAGCTTCTTTAAGAACCCGACCATACCCGCCGCGCAATATGCGGCGTTGCAACAGCACTATCCCTCTGCGCCGGGTTATCCCGCGGAAGAAGGCATGGTGAAAGTTCCTGCAGGTTGGTTGATTGAGCAATGCGGATGGAAAGGAAAACGCACTGGCAATATCGGCGTACATCAGCATCAAGCATTGGTGCTCGTCAATTATGGTGGTGGTAAAGGCAACGGCCTCTGGCAACTCGCGCTGCAGATACAACGCAGCGTGAAAGAGAAATTCAACATCGATATTCATCCTGAAGTGAATGTAGTGTAACCGACATCCGGTGATTTTTTTGTATTCACGTTTAAATCATCGCGAGCGTACTTGTAAAAAAAATCGCTCTTTAAAATAATTACGTGAAAATTTTTGCTAATAAATTTTTTGTTATTACTTTTCGTATAGTTTAAACATAAAATTAAAAACGCTATGGCAAAATCAGCGAAAAAGGTAGCTAAGAAGGCAGTTAAGAAAACTGCTAAGAAAGCTGCTAAAAAGAAGAAGTAATTAGGCTTCAAACCTAAGAAACTTTGCGAAGGGAAGTAAATTGAATTTACTTCCCTTTCGTTTTTTATAACGCTATTGTTGCTGTGAAGTCGCGATAGGACGTCATTGCCATCCTCGATGTATTACTGATTGTAGTAGTGATGCAGGTTCATACTTCAACTTCTGCTTGAAGTCTAAAAGTTTTCACTCGGTTGCATAAAATTTTATAAAATATCTCCTTGCCTTCGCCCTGTAACCGCCTTAACTTACCTGTCAACAACAACAATCCATACAATCATGGCAAAAGAAACTGCTAAACCGGCAAAGAAAACTGCTACCAAACGGAGCACCCCAGCCAAAGTCAAAGCAAGTGCAGGTGAGACTAACCAGATCGAAAAAGTTTGTGTAGAATCATTGAAGAAGCTCCAGGAGCTGGGCATTGAACAACAACTTCAATCGGATATCGAGTGGTGCCTGGGGAGCTACCGGAGTGACCAAAATCCTTCCGGCCTGTACGAGATGGCAGCCCGCACACTTACTATCTTTCAAGCGGAAAAGTCAAAGAAGACAAAAGGTGTGACGGCAAAGATGATTACTGACCTCGAAGGTGCACTCAACACTTCGGCGTAAGTCAGCGTATCCTCACCAACCTAACCATTATTACCACCAACCCACTATTGCATGCAGCTCCTGCACTGACTGCAGCATCAGATCATTTGTGTAGCATTTGCCAGCTCCCCGGCATATTTTTCCACCGCTACGCCAAACTTTACCAGAAAATCAACGCCTTCATCGTTGGCTATTCCCTTATGTTCGGCATACGACTTGTAGTAGATCACCCGGCGGATGCCCATGGAAAAGATAATGCGTGCGCAGGCCAGGCATGGCGACAACGTGCAATACAACGTAGCTCCCTCCACCGAGGTTTTATTCTTGACGGCATACAAAATGGCATTCTGCTCCGCATGTATGGCCAGCGAACAGCCGCCTTTGGAATCGCGTGGGCATCCTACTTCGGGCCACTCTTCGTCGCAGTTGTGTGTGCCCGGGGGCGGACCATTATAACCGATGGAAATAATGCGCGTGTCCTTGGTTAGCACTGCGCCTACATGGCGCTTGAGGCAGTGTGATCGGCGGGCCAGGTTTACAGCCAGCTCCATATAGATATCGTCAAAAGCAGGACGGGACATGGCGCAAAAGTAACGAAAAGTCATAAACTTCATGATGCGCATTGTTGCAGAAGACCACTCGTGGGGGCTGCGTCAGACCAAAAAAGACTATCTTCGCCCTATGAGAAATGCGATCCTCACCCTCTGCCTGCTAATTCAGACAAGCGTCTTCGCGCAGGAAGCGATTGAGTCACGCCCGAGCCCCCTTGCGCTGGCGACTATGCGCTATAAGGATACTTATGTCAAGATCACTTACTCACAGCCACAAAAGCGTGGCCGCGAGATCTTTGGCGGCGTCGTACCGTATGGCAAGGTATGGCGCACCGGCGCGAATGAAGCAACCGAAATTACAACGACGCGCGATATCGTACTAAAAGGGACGCTTCTCAAAGCGGGCACTTACTCGATTTTCACCATTCCGGAAAAAAACAAATGGACGATCATCATCAACCGTGACATTGGTCTGTGGGGCTCGTATAACTACAATCAGAAACAGGATGTCATGCGATTCGATGTGCCAGTGGCACCGATACCCGATGCGACCTACGAGCCACTCACATTAAAATTCAACCAGCGAAACGATGTGGCAGACCTTTTGATATTATGGGATAGGACAAGCGTTTCTATCCCGCTTAAGTTTATATTATAATTCTCATGATCAGACACCTACTCTCCTGCCTCCTGCCCGTATTGGCAATTGTGATGGGAAGCTTCGACGCGGCGGCACAATCCATCGCCGAGCTTGAAAAAAGAAACGGATTCAAAGACATTCAACTTGGCACACCGGCCGACTCAGTCAACGGAGTCAAGATGAAAAAGGAATTCAAAGAAAAAGATCAATACCCGGCCAAGCTCTACGAGGTCAGCCATCCCGACTATGAACGGATTGGCGAAGTAAAGGTCAAAGAAATCACCCTGAAGTCATACCGCGACATGATCTACGAGATCAGCGTGACGACCGACAAAGATCCGAGGCTAATGAAGGCACTCGAATCTCTTTATGGAAAAGCCGAGTACGACATCAAGAATCAGATCTATTTTTGGAAAAGCGATAGCATCATCCTGAAGTTTCAGGCCACGGGCAAACACCACCTGGAGCTTACCTACCTGTCACCGCCGCTCTTCGCCCGTATGAAAGACGACAAGAATAAGAAAGTCAACGACATCGCTAATGATTTTTAAATAACCAGATCAACTACCCATACATGAAAAAAACGATTTCATCACTCTGCTTATTATCCTTGCTCGGCGCCTACAATGCCGTTCAGGCACAAGATCAACCCAACAAGAAAACACCGGAGTCCAGCGAGTTGTGGGCGCCGGAGCCGCACATCATTACACCGGGCGAAAACCCCGGTGATATGCCTTCGGATGCCACCGTGCTGTTTGATGGCAAGTCGCTTGACCAATGGGTGAGCATCGACGATACACCGGCCAAATGGCCCGTTAAAGAAGGCGCCGTAACGGTACTGCCCGGCGGCAAAGACATCCGTACCAAAAAAGAATTTGGGGACTTCCAACTGCACATCGAGTGGCGCTCACCCGCGACGGTAGACCCGAAGCAAACGGGTCAGGGTCGCGGTAACAGCGGTATCTTCCTACAGGAGCGTTACGAAGTACAGGTGTTGGATAGTTATAACAACAAGACCTACGCCAATGGCCAGGCCGGCTCCATCTATAAGCAACACATCCCATTGGTAAATGCCAGTCGCAAACCTGGCGAATGGCAAGCATATGACATCTTCTTTACCGCACCCCGCTTTAACAAAGAAGGCCGTGTGATTTCTCCTGCCTATGTAACGTTGATCCACAACGGTGTATTGACGCAAAATCATGTGGCCGTATGGGGACCAACGGAATACATCGGGTTGCCGGTATACAAACCTTATGAAAAAGGCCCTATCCGTTTGCAAGATCATGGCAATCCTGTGAGCTTCCGCAACATCTGGATCCGCGATCTTTGATTATTACCAACACGCCGGGATAATTTCACGGCGTGTTTTTTCCTGGCACAGATTTTTCCTACCTACCGATATGAAAAGATTATTCGTTCCCATCATCATAGCATTCCTGGCTTGCTGTAAACCAACAGCAAAGACTGCCAGCGTTGCACACCTCGAAAATACGTATTGGAAACTGTCGGAGATGAATGGCATGCCCGTCATCACGCCGGCGGATGCAAAAGAAGTGCACATTGTCCTGGCTTCGGCTGACGGCGAAAAACAGTTACGCGGCTTTGGCGGCTGCAATGGCCTCGGTGGTAGCTATACGCTAACGGGCGATAAGATAAAATTCACAACCATCAGCACCAAGATGTTCTGCGAGTCCCGCATGGACGTCGAGAACTTTTTGACAAAAGTGCTCGCGGAAGCAGATCATTATAAAATCACGGGTGAAACCCTCGAACTTTATGAAGGCGGTACTTTCCTAGCCAAGTTCGAGTCCGTTTACCTGCACTAGTCCACTAGTCGCGCGTAGTGATGTCATTGTAAACCCAGCTTCTGTCGAAGTGCATTGTCCAATGCTGCCTTCGGCACCACCAAACTAACGGTGTTGATGGCAAAATAGCTTTCCGACACACGAATGTATCCGTTAAAGGGTCCGATCTTTCCCCAGGAGTTCTTCACCAAAAAGAACTTCTTACCACCTTTTGTTTTCTCCAATCCTACCAGGTGCATGAGGTGATCGTCCTGCGTGGTCAGATTTTCATACAAGCTCTGACGGATGGTCTGGTCGTAGGGCAGTTCCGTATCGTCGGCATTGATTGTCTGCGGCGCGCTGCAGTCTTTCCAGCGCATGGCATACCCATCCTTCTGACGAAAGCAACTGTTGCTGACATCGGCATCCCACATAATCGAATAGCCGCCCGCCAGCGCACGCTCGGCTAACGTGATCATCTCATTGACAGGTAGGTTGTAGTAAGAACCATTCAGGAAATTATCGGGAGCTTCCAGAATAAACGATGTGTAGAATGGATGATGCGAGAACGAGGTGATGTTAACATAGTCCGACGCCGAGAAATGCACCACTTTTGACGCGAACGTCAAGGGTGTGTAGGATTTCTCCTGGTACATAAACGTCGTTGGTGCTTTCCCCAGGTGGTCGTCCAGGATTATTTCAAACCCGCGCTGCCAATCGGCAGGTACAGGGCGGATCTTAAGTAAGCTATCGAGATACGTCTTCAGCCGGGTGTCAAGCCGGCCATGGTCGTGTTGTTTTTGCCCGAGCACCAAGCCTGGATAGGCCGTCTCCGGTACGATGCCGTACGTGGCCATGGCCCGGATCACATCATGCCCCAAGCCTCCCGGGCTAAACTGCGCAACCCCTTGCCGTAATATATAGTTCCTGGCCTTCTCCAGGTATATATTCCGCACGGTAAACATCTCGGAAATATCGAACTCGCCATATCCTTGCTTCATCGTCTGCGACTCTACTAAGGATGTTGTCGAAAAGCTCCAGCACGTGCCGGTGTTGTCCTGATTTTTCACAGCGGTGGCTGGTACTTCGTATACGCGGGAGAATCCGGCGGGAGGCGTAGATTGTCCCTGTGCGCATGCATCGCTCGCTATTCCCCAGACAATGCCACAGCAGACCGCGGCTACAGGCAGGTGTAATTTCTTCATGGTGGGTTAGGTTGTTGGTATGCTTATCCTTTGTAGGAGATGCGATAGACTACGTTGGCTTTATCGTCTGACACCAACAGTGAGCCATCCGGCAGCACGAGCACATCTACCGGCCGTCCCCATTCCTTTTGCGTAGCTTCATCGAGCCAGCCGCTGGCAAACACTTCGTGTTGTTTCGCACGGCGTCCTGCCAGCTCGACCAGCGTGACGTTATAACCACTCTTTTTGCTGCGGTTCCACGAACCGTGCTCTGCAACAAACAGTTTATTCTTATAGGACTCAGGAAAGAGCGTCCCGGTATAAAACTTCAAACCCAGCGGGGCCACATGCGGCCCAAGTTTGTCGGCCGGTGCTGTGAAGTCGCTGCAGGGGCGTTTGCTTCCAAACTCAGGATCTTTAATCGAGCCTTCGTGGCAATATGGATACCCAAAGTGCATGCCTGCCTTTGGGGCGACGTTCAGCTCGCACGCCGGTTTCTCGTCGCCTAACATATCGCGGCCGTTGTCGGTAAACCATAGCTCTTTCGTCTCGGGGTGCCAGGTAAAACCCACCGTGTTGCGTACGCCGTGGGCGTAGACCTCCAGCCCGGAGCCATCGGCATTCAGCCTCGTAATCGAGGCGAAGATTTCTTTCTCGGGTTCGCAGATGTTACACGGTGCCCCCACGGGCACGTAAAGTTTTCCATCCGGCCCAAAGGCGATGTATTTCCATCCGTGGTGTGTCTCCGTGGGATAGTCATCCTTGATTACCACCGGCTTCGGCGGGGCTTGCAGGGACGATTCGATTTTGGGGTATTTCAGAATACGGCTTACTTCGGCCACATACAGGTCGCCGTCGCGGAAGGCCACACCGTTGGGCATATTCAGGCCCGAAGCGACCACCCATTTCTTGTCGGCTTTAAAATCGCCGTCTGAATCCTTTACGGCGTATACTTTGTCGCCATTACGATTGCCCACGTACAAAACGCCCGAGGGGCTTAGTGCGAGCGAGCGCGCATTGTCCACTTCTGCAAACACGTCGATGGAAAAACCCGCCGGCATCTTGATCTTGTCAAGTGGCAACGTTTTGGCATATTCGGTTAGGGCGGGCAGACTGCCATCCGCCGCCGCAATCGACTGCTGTGGGGCGTTTGTGGTATCTTCCGCCGAAGCCGCTTCGTCGTTGTGCGAGCTGGTATGGCTACAGGCCACCAGTAAAAGGAGGGTGATAGCCGGAAAAGATGTAAACTTCATAAAACTGCAATGGGTTGAGTGGCACCTAAGCAAGATACGAAGTCTCCGTACATGCCAGGCAATAGTTTTAATACTGGAAAATACGCGTTTTTGAAATCAGAATGCAAGGTCATTCCATACCTGGCGGAAATGCTACAAATAGTGAGTATTTTTGTATCTGAATGAGTGTGTCGGAATCATGATCTCTATTACTAATCTCTCTTACTACATCGGGGGCCGCCCGCTGTACGAAAATGCAAACATGTTCATCAAGCCGAAAGACAAGATCGGCCTGATTGGACTAAACGGCCGCGGAAAATCCACCCTGTTGAAAATTATCAACGGCGATCTGAAGATCGACAGTGGCTCCATCAGTAAAAGCAATGAATGCACCATCGGCTTCCTGAACCAGGACCTGCTCTCCTATCAAACCGAAGACTCTATTCTAAGCGTGGCCATGGGCGCGTTTAAAGAGGTCGTGGAGATTGAGCGCCAGCTGGAAGACACCATCAAAAAACTCGAAACCGAATATTCTGACGAGCTGGTAGAAAAACTAGCCAGACTACAGGAGCGTTTTGATCATCTGGATGGTTACACCATTGAATCTAAGGCTGAAGAAGTGTTAGAAGGTATCGGCTTTACCTCCGCTGACCTGCACCGCCCCCTCAAACAATTCTCCGGTGGTTGGCGCATGCGCGTGATGCTGGCCAAGCTCCTGCTCGAAAAGCCGTCGCTACTCATGCTCGATGAGCCTACCAACCACTTGGACCTTCCTTCCATCGAGTGGGTGGAAAATTACTTACGCAATTATGAAGGTGCCGTCATTGTTGTATCGCACGACCGTACCTTCCTCGATAACGTCATCATAAAAACCGTCGATGTCACTCAACAGCAACTGGTGACCTACGAGGGCAATTTCTCCTTCTATCTGGAAGAAAAAGAGCTGCGCCAGGAAATTCAACAAGGTGCGTATGAAAACCAGCAACAGAAGATACGCCAGACTGAGCGCTTCATTGAGCGGTTCAAGGCGAAGGCTACTAAAGCCCGCCAGGTGCAGTCGCGTGTCAAGTCGCTGGAAAGAATGGATATGATCGAAGAGGTCGTAGACGATACGGCCGCGGTGAACTTCCGGTTTAAGTTCAATCAGCAGCCCGGCCGATATATTGTTACCCTCGATCATGTATCGAAGGCTTATGGCGCGCTGGAAATCCTAAAAGACACCAGCATAAACATCGAGCGCGGCGACAAGATTGCACTGATCGGCGCCAATGGAAAAGGAAAGTCTACCCTCCTGCGCATTGTCGCGGGGGAAGAGCCTGTAGACGGCGAACGCACGCTGGGCTTTAATGTCATCAAAGCCTTCTACGCGCAGCACCAGCTCGAGTCGCTTCGCGTGGATAATGAAATCCTCGAAGAGATGCTGCAAGCCGGCTCTGGCAAGCCTGAGCAAGAGCTGCGAAACGTGCTGGGATGTTTCTTGTTTTCGGATGAAGACGTCTTCAAAAAGATCAAGGTATTGTCCGGTGGTGAGAAATCGCGTGTAGCCCTGGCGAAAACTCTTATTTCAGAGGCCAACTTTTTGTTGCTCGATGAGCCGACCAACCACCTGGACTTTATCTCTGAGAACATCCTGATCCAGGCGCTACAGCAATACGCCGGAAGCTTTATTGTCGTATCGCACAACCGTCACTTTGTAAGTCACATCGCCAACAAGATCTGGTACATCGAAGACAAGAAGATCAAAGAATATCCAGGCACGTATGACGAGTATGAATACTGGCGCAAAAAGAATGAGGCACAGCAGGTAAAGGCAGAGCCGGCGAAGCCTGCAAAAAAAGCTGAGCCTGCCGCTCCGAAGCCTACCAATACGCCGAGTCAGGAAGCACGCCGTAAACAGCTGGAAAAAGATTTGCGTAAAGCAGAGGAAGAAGTTACACGACTGGAAGAGACTAAAAGTAAGCTCGAAATCGAACTGGCAAATCCAGAGGTCTTTGGTCAGCCCGCCAGGTTAAAAGAAGTACAAGCTGCTTTTGAAAAGACGGGAACAGCGTTGGCCGAGGCCAATAATAAATGGGAAGCGTTAGCTACTGAGATCGACGCGCTAGGCTGATAACAGCGTTTGCATCTGAGCCGGCCAACTCCGGGGCCAGAGCCGTTCCCCGGAGTGATGGCTGGAGCTCATTTTAAAGATGTATGATGAGACAACGCAATTCTTTTCTTGCCACTGTAATAGTGGTTTCCCCAGGATTGAACGTTCTTTTTCACCACTACCTGCACGACAGGTGCGTAAACGGGTCCATGTGTCTGATCATGAACCGACCCCTGCGAGGAATCCGAACAACCTTCCATCACGATGCTGATTCCTAAAAGCGCCGTAAGAAACAGTAGAGCATACAAGGATACGTGTATCCGCTTCTGTAATCTGCTTTCCAAAGTACTATCCATACAAACGAAGGGCTTTTTCGGTTATTTAACTACTTAGACACCCCTTGGTAGTAGAAGGTTGGAATGGTTTAATGAAAAATATAACGAAATCTTAATCCGACATCGAATGTCAGTGGCGCCGCCGTTACCGGCTGATCTGACTTGTAAATCGAATTCAGCGGATAGCGCAGGCCCGGGTTCAACGCCAAACGATAGTGTTTACTAAACCGGTAGCTGAGCTCTGTTCCCATCAGGCCGCTAAAGTTCACCGTGCGGTATGGTGAGCCTGAACCGCTGCGTTCTGTAGTCTTCTCAACGTTGTCACCCTCCGGCGTAATCGTGTTCTGAATAAAGAGATCTGTGGAAAGACCTCCATTGAGCTGTATGCCCACCTTGCGATTTACCAGCAAGTACCCCGCCTGCAGCGGCACACTAACAAACTGCAGGCTGTTGTTGACATTATATGGCGCCGTTGGTACCACCGTCGACATGGCCGACTCAGATGATTGCTTGTCGGCCGACATAATGGAATTAACCGATGGCGCCGAGAAGTTCTCGTAGTCCGCCGTACCCACGGCGCTAGCCGTATAGTCAGACGCCTGGGTCATGTAATTCAATCCTCCTTGTAGGACCCAACGCGAAGCGATACGTGTCCCCATGCTTACGCCTACGGAATACGAACTTCCAGAAGCCTTTGCCTGTTGATCGGCCACCTTATTAACTGCACTCGAACGGGCATCTGCCATCATCAGGCTACCACCCGAATTCGATACACTGGAGTTGATATTGTTAAACGAGCCGGCGGCAAATCCTACCGACGTCCACAGTTTCTCTGAGCTAAATTCGTCGTCATTGTGTTTGTCCTTTTTTTCTTTTGCGTTCGCATCCTTCTCCTGCTCATCCAGGCGAGCCAGCAATGCCATTAGCGGGTCTACTGTCGAAGCAGGCTCCACCTTCATGCTGGCCGGTTTTTGAACACGTGTCCCTAGCGTTGTCACTACAGGAGTAGCTTCTGAAGGCACTGGTGAATAGGCCAACATATACTCTGTTTGCTGACCAGCAGTGGGTGTCGTTGTAATCGTCGTTGCCGTAGCACCATCGGTCTTCACAGCGTTCTTGCTGGTCTTTATACGCTGACTACCGCTCGCCACTACCGTCTCGCGACGCGTTGCCGCTGTTTCATTGGCCTGTGCCAGGCGAACATTGTCCTGACCAATACGGTCAGATGATGTGCTCTGCTTAGTCTCTCCCGAACGCTGCTGCGTCACCACCCGTTGTGACTGTCCATTTTCCGATGTGATTGGAGTATCATTCGCAACATCATTTCGTCCTTGTGTCGATAAGTGCACGTCGGCAGTATTAGCCTGCTGCGTTGTTACCCGTGTGTGTTGCTGCTGCGCAGCACTCGAGCCCGCATCAGCATTATTTGCAGTGGCCAGTGTCTGTTGATCAGCGCTCGTCTGACCCTGCCCGGATCTGCTACCGCCGGCTTGTAACGGATCGGTGTTCTGGCCATCCATTGTATGTATCCGGCTATGCCGGGCTTCCTGACGTGCCACAACCTGCTGTGTCGTCGTGCTGTTACGTTGCGTCGCTGTACTCTGTGTCAAAGGTGTCTGCGAAGTTTCCGTCAGGGTGGTTTGAGCTTGTCTGTCGCTCTCTTGCGTGATATTGTTCGGGCGCGTTATATCCGTCACCGCGTCTTGCATTGGCTGACCATCCGCGCCAGCACCCGGGGTTGCTGTTGCCCCTTGTGACAATTCTTGATGTGTCTTATCCGTAACCGTCGGCGTTGTTGTGGTTGTATTGTTGTTCGTGCCAGCAGTTCCTTCCTGATACGCCAGTTGCCCGGCTGCGCCCGTCAATTCCCGGTCCTTCAGCAAATAATAACCCACACCGGCAACGCCCAATGCAAACGCGATCGATGCTGCGGCCAGCAACTGATAGAATACCAGGCGGCGCTTCATCTTGCCGCCTTCGGCTTTCATCAAGTCCAGCTCGATGTTCGTCCATACGTTTTCCGATGGGCTCACGCCGGCTCCATCAAAAGTCTCCCTGAAGGCACCTTCTACCTTACGACGCTCCGTATCGTCCATAATACGTTCGATATTCGTCCATACGTTATCCGATGGACTCACGCCGGCTTCATCAAAGGCCCGCTTGAAAGCATCTTCAAACTTTCGACTCTCCATATCGTTCATAATACGTTGATTCATTTAAGAGCCGCTGTTGCAACAGGCTCTTCGCCCGCGCGAACTGCGACTTCGACGTTCCCTCGGAAATGCCGAGCTGTTCAGCAATTTCCTTATGACTAAATCCTTCAATTGCAAACAGGTTGAATACAATCTGACATCCCTGTGGCAGCGCCTGTATCATTTCCAGTAACTGGGTAAAGTGAATTCCCGATATGCTCATCTCCTCTTCCGGAAGATTGGTCTCTTCAATATCGACCATAGGGAACAGGTAAAGCTTTTTGCGTTTAGCGTTCAGGGCGGTGTTCACCATAATGCGGGTGATCCAGGTCTCCAGCTTAGACTCTCCGCGGAAATTGCCGATTGCCTGGAATACTTTGACAAATCCTTCTTGTAAGATGTCCTCCGCTTCGGGAGTGGCTTTCGAATAACGCAGGCAGACGACCATCATTTTTCGGCAATAGAAGTCATATAGAGCGCGTTGTGCACCCCTGTCGCCTTTTCGGCATCCTTCAATAAGCTCGTTTTCGCTGAGCATTAGTCCGTATTGTCGCCGTTTTGCATGTTAGACACCATCTTGTACCCAAAAGTTGGAATCGTTTGGCGGATATTTCCCGCAAAACCTTGGCCATTCCCTATCGAAAACGTTTCTTTAGACACAAAAACAAATGGCCTGTAAGGCGGCCACCCCTTGGTAAAACGCATGAACATAACGCTTAATTCCCTCATTATTATATATTTAGCCGCATTATCTGCGTGCGTTCCGATTAACCAGCCTGCCGCCACGTCCACTTCCGGCGGAAAAGCCAAAACCCTACAGCTCATCGACCGGGCCTACGAATCGGTCATCAAAACCATCCAGCTCCATCCCGACGCTCAGCCTCTGGATCCTGCCGTCACCCGCCTGGGCCAGTGGAATCTCGTGTTGGAATTCGATGACCTGCGCGACCACAATGACAACTACTACGCCAGGATCATACACTGTAACTACAACTGGACGCAGTCAAATTTATCAGATCTCGATTTCATGACGGGCTATAACGAGTTTCCCATCAATACATTCGCGTTCTCGGTCGACACGCACGTTCCTTTTGTGCACTATACGTTCAATGTACCCGGTGTTAAGCTTCCCGGCAATTATGTACTGGTTGTTTATCGTGAGTCGAACAAAGATGACATTATTCTGAGTCGCCGCTTTATGGTGTACCAAAACCAAGTGACGTTCAAGCGCGATGGCAACCTGATCGGCCCCGGCAATGCGGCTGACATCAGCCAACAGCTCAACTTCACCATCAATTATCAAAACGTCAACATCATGAATGCCCTGACGGACGTTCACGTTAACATGCGTCAAAACCAACGCTGGGACAACATCGTCAGTGACGTTCGCCCCAGCTTTGTGCGCGAGATCGAAAAGGAAATCGAGTACCGCTACTTTGACGATGCCAAAATGTTCCGCGGCGGCAATGAGTTCCGGTTCTTCGACCTGCGCTCGCTTAACTATCCGGGGCAGAACGTAGACCGTATCAACAAAACGGTTAAGCCTTTCGAAGCCTATATTCAAAAAGACAAAAGCCGCGAGAACGAAGCCTATTCCCAACCGCAGATTCCAGACATCAACGGTAACTTCAACCTCGACAACTACGACTACCGCGACATGGCGTATGCAAACTACGTAAACGTCAACTTCACGTTGGCCGTACCACCCGTAGCCAATGGCGATGTGTATGTTGCCGGCGCGTTCAACTATTGGAATCTCGGTGTCGCCAACAAAATGAAGTACGACTCCGTGCAGAATGCCTACACCGCCCGGATGCTACTCAAGCAAGGCTGGTATAACTATCAATACGTGGTCAGAGCACCTAAGCGCCCTTCCTATATGTTCGAGGGAAGTCACTTTGAGACTGAAAACTTCTACGAGATCTTCGTGTATTATCGCCCGTACCAGCCGCAAGCCGATTTGCTTATTGGCTATGAACGGATCGACGCGAACCCGCGGCGCTAAGCGTATACCATTTCCTGGTGGGGTGCCCGTTGTATCGAGTCGTTGTTCGCGACGTCCAGCATGCCGAAGCCTTTGTGTGTGAAGTAGCCCAGGCCATTTTCATATACAAATTGCTGCACTTCCTTTGCCGCATACAGCGTGAACGGAAAAGTATAGCCCCGCACCTCGAACTTCACATCGTTGTCGTACAAGGGGTAGATGCGTGCAAACTTTTTATGCGATGCCTGAATACGCTGAATATAATCGTGATCCGGAACAATCTGGAATTTGTAGAACGATGTCAACTGTTCGGCAGTATACCGCGCATAAGCCTCCATGCGGGCAAGGGTAGAGTCGTATAACAAATCCGAGAATTCATCGCTCTCCGGCGAGACAAACTTCTTACCGCTTTCGTCGTTAAAGGCAGCCGGAATTACGACTACCGGCGAGATACACAGAAAGCGGGCCTCATCACCGATCGTTACCGGCTCTTCCTGCTCCACGGCGTCGGGTACCAGGTGCAGGTTACCGACAATTACTTCCTTCTGTTCAAACAAACGGGCCAGGAAATAGTCCATAAAGCCTTTGTCTGAGCAGGCAAATACCAGGGTCACTTTGGACGAGAAG
>JAESGK010000501.1_pt1 | contig 14989 bp, 13 predicted proteins | sample 9269681 | NCBI WGS metagenome assembly JAESGK01 (sample SAMN14515347, study PRJNA621673) | algae metagenome | isolation source: Timaviella obliquedivisa GSE-PSE-MK23-08B and co-occurring heterotrophs from... | place: USA: Grand Staircase Escalante National Monument, Utah | collected 2006-08-15
TACTGGTTGATACCGATGGAGCTCACCCGGCCGTTCAACTGAAAGTCGGCCGTCTTTTGCGTCAGTCCCGAACCGGCAATCTGACCGTCGAGGCTTACGCGTTGGTACATGGCCGTGTCTTCCAGGTACGTGCCCAGGTCAAAGTTGATCAGCGACACACGCCCTTTGTATACCGAGCGATCGATGTCTTCCTCATTTACTTTTAAGTTAATGTCGGAACGGATGGTGCCCAGGCGCCCGGAGAAAGTACCGTTCGCAACAAAGTCGTTCGGGTAGCCCAGGAATTGCCCGTGCATGGCCAGGTCACCCATGGGTCTCAGGCGCGCCAGCGTCCGCTCGTTGAACAAGAAGGCAATATCGTTTGGATCGAGCGTGGAATTGCGCAGGTTGAGAACAATAAAGGTCTCGTTGATGTTCGGTAGCCCTTCCATCTCCAACGACCCCGTCAACCGCGACCGCCCGATGTCGACTTCCATCTGAGTATACTTGAATTTGTTGACGCGGCCGTTAAAAGTGCCGCTGACAGTTAACGGCTGCCCCAACTGCTTTACGCCGGGAGCGAACAGCTCGAGGTCTTCCGGATCGATGATCGTTTTGGTTAGGTGCGCATGAATCGACACTTCGTCTACAAAATGACTCAACGCGCGGTGCCCCTGGTAGTGGAAGAGCACGGTATCGGAAATCGTGCTTTGTCCTGCCTGCAAATTGAGGCCCGTGAACTCCATGCCCGCTTGTGAGAGCCGGAAGAAGGTTGACAGTTGTTTGACGCTGAACTGCGTTTTCTGATCCTGTGCAATCAACGTGCGCACATAGAACTCCGTGGTATCACCCAACACCACAAAACTGTTGAGGTGGCCTTCGTCTACAGCCAGAGAGAAGTGATGGTAGTCAAACCCTTGCTGCACCGTATCGCTGTCCTGGTCAATGTAGGTGAACTGGCTGCGGTTCAGGAACGCTTCGCCAATGTTTACCCGCGGCGTACGCCCCGTACCGCCACCACCGCCACCCGACGAAACCTCGTTGATGCGGTCGATAAAAACGTTAATGTTCAGGTTTCGGACGGTATCCGATTCCTGGATCATCGTCACAAACACGTGCGCACTGTCGACATAGATGCCGTCGATGTTGATATCCCGCTGGTGGAAGAGCTGCAGGAGCTTAAAGTTGATGAGAATCTCCTTCGCCCCGATCATGCGGTTCTGCTCGGTGTCGTAGACGTTGACACCCGTCAGCTCCAGGCGGTCGAACCAAAGCATGCGAAAGCCTGTTACGGTGGTCGGAAAACCGGTGACTTGTGTAAAATCCTTTAACAGACGCGAAACAAGCCAGTTTTGAACAGGCGGCATCTGCAAGACCAGAAAGGCGGAGATGAACAGGAACAGAACGGCCGTAACGGAATAGACAAGTATCTTCCGAATCCTATTTTTGATAACTTGCAGGTTCATGCTTCATCATATGCGTCCCGTTATCCTTGCCATCGAGTCCTCTTGCGATGAGACTTCTGCCTCCGTGATAAGAAACGGCAAGGTACTTAATAATATTATCGCCTCACAGGCGGTACACCAAAAATACGGCGGCGTAGTACCCGAGCTGGCATCGCGTGCGCACCAGCAGAACATCGTGGCCGTAGTAAATGCTGCCCTGGAAGGTGCGGGCGTCATCAAAACAGATTTGGATGCCATCGCGTTCACCCGCGGCCCCGGATTAATGGGCGCACTGCTGGTAGGGGTTTCGTTCGCCAAAGGGTTGGCCATGGGTCTGAGAATCCCCCTGATCGAGGTCAACCACATGCAGGCGCACGTCCTGGCACACTTCATCGACGAACCCCGCCCGTCCTTTCCGTTTTTGTGCCTGACCGTCAGCGGCGGCCACACCCAAATCGTGCTGGTAAAAGATTACCTCGACATGGAAGTGATCGGCCAAACCCAGGACGACGCCGTGGGCGAAGCCTTTGACAAAGCCGCTAAGATCCTGGGCCTGCCATACCCCGGCGGACCGCTGATCGACAAATATGCCCAGCAAGGCAATCCACGTGCCTATAAATTCTCAGAGACGGTTATGCCGGGCCTGGATTTCTCCTTTAGCGGTATAAAAACTGCCTTTTTATACTTCCTGCGCGATAAAAAGAAAGACAATCCGGCCTTTGTTGAGGAAAACCTGGCCGATATTTGCGCCAGTCTGCAGCATCACCTCGTGTCGATGTTGCTGACGCGTGTGGAGCAGGCCTGCGCCCGGACCGACATTCGGCAAGTGGCCATTGCCGGCGGCGTGTCGGCCAACCAGGGATTGCGGCAGCGGCTGCAGGCGCTGGGCGAACAGCGGGGATGGGAAGTGTTTATTCCGGCCTTTCAATACTGTACCGACAACGCCGGCATGATCGCTATGGCAGCTCACTATAAATATCAGCGCGGCCTGTTCGCCCCGCTGGACGTGGCGCCGCTGGCGCGCATGCCGCTATCGGCATAACTGGTTTGAACCATGAAAAACCTATTCACCGAAGGTGACACCCGCGTTTACCGCCACCAGGTGGAGGCCGCCGATCTGGCAGCATTCCCCAACGGACTGGTGCATGCCGTCTGCTCGACGTTTGCCCTGGCCCGCGACATGGAGTGGACCAGCCGCCTGTTTGTACTGGAAATATGTGACGACGACGAGGAAGGTATCGGTACATACCTAAGCATCGATCATAAATCGCCGGCTTTTCCGGGAGAAGAGATTATCTTTACTGCCCGGATCGAATCGCAACACAACCACGAGCTGTTGTGTACGTTGGAGGCATCCGTGGGCGACCGGCTCATCGCCACCGGGCGTACAGGACAAAAGATCCTGAAGCGCAATAAGATTGGGCAACTATTAAAACAACCATGACGAAACCCAGATTTTCGAACGATATTAACATCAAAAACCGTCAGGCAGGATATGAGTACGAGCTGCTCGACCGTTATGTGGCAGGGATGGTGCTGCGCGGTACAGAGATCAAGTCGATCCGCGAAGGTAAGGTCAACTTGCAGGATGGCTACTGCTATACGAGCCATGGGGAGCTTTTTGTGAAAGGCATTACGATCACACCCTACGCACAGGGAACGCATTACAACCACGAAGCCGGCCGGGAACGGAAGCTGCTGCTGAAGCGTTCGGAGATAAAAAAACTGGAAGGTAAGATGGAAGAGAAAGGCTTGACCGTCGTACCCACCCGCCTGTTCATCAACGACCGTGGCCTGGCAAAAATAGAGATTGCTGTAGGCCGGGGTAAAAAGTTGCACGACAAACGTGACACGATGCGTGAGCGGGATGCCAAACGTGAATTAGACCGGCTAAAGCTGAAGTAAGAAGTCCTACTTGTTTATAGTTCAAAGACCCCCGATTAGAATTGATGGATTATACAGATTACGGCGTATGCCGGCTTAGTGTAGTGCCGGTGCGTGCCGCAGCAGCCGACACGTCTGCACAAACAACCCAATTGCTATTTGGTGAGCATTACGAAGTGACCGAGCAAACGCGCGACCGCGCGTGGCTGCGCATTCGGATAGCATATGACCAATACGAGGGGTGGCTCGATGCGCGTCAGCACCACAGTGTGTCGCGCGAGTATTTTGAGTATCTCAGTCGGACAGAATTTAAGATCACCACCGACCTGACCGCCAGCATTCTGTACAACAAAAGTCCGATCCCCATTTTGATCGGTAGTATAATTCCAATCTCCAGCTCGGAGCTATTCAAGATGGAAGAACAATTTGCCTTCAATGGCGATGCTAAAAACCTGGGGCAAAAGCGTGACCCCGAGTTTCTGTACAAAATGGCCTATAAGTATCTGAATGCCCCGTACCAGGGCGGCGGAAGAGGCCCGTTCGGCATCGACGCCTCCGGCTTTACACAGATGGTGGCTAAGCTCTGCGGCTATACATTGCTGCGCGATGTGTGGCAGCAGGCCAATCAGGGAAGGGCTGTTAAATCGTTCCAGGAGCGCAAAATGGGCGACTTGTTTTTCTTTAAGGATGCCGAAGGGCGCATTGTCCACACGGGTATTTTTCAGGGAGGTGATAAGATCATCCATGCGTCCGGCCGAGTACGCATCGATGCGTTGAGCGAGGCCGGTATTGAAGATTTCGATACCAAACAGCTCACATACACTTTCGCCCACATCCGGCGAATCCTGCCGGAGTAAAGCCCAGAAGGGGTTTCCCGCGGTTTTTATCGTCGTTTACTCGTCCTGTAACCGTTGCTTTGTATCGTTCTGGCGAGTATATTACCAGCATGAACAGCCGCGTGCTTGTGCTCAACCAGGACAATAGCCCTCTCATGGTGTGCTCGGTCGAGCGTGCCTTTGTGCTGGTGTTCATGAACAAAAGCGAGCTGGTCCGCACAGCCAATGGGCACAAGTTGCACTCAGTCACACAGAGCTTCCCCATGCCGTCTGTCATTCGCCTCAACCGCTACGTAAACGCCCCTTACAAGGGCGTTAATCTTACCCGGCAAAATATATTCAAGCGCGACAATCACGAGTGCCAATACTGTGGCACCAAAAGAGAGCTTACAATCGACCACGTCATACCCCGCGCCCGAAAAGGTGCCGACTCGTGGACAAACCTGGTAACAGCCTGCAAGCGCTGCAACGCCAAGAAGGGCGACTACATGCCCGAGGAGGCAAACATGGTGTTGCGTAAAAAACCATATAAGCCGTCCTACGCCATTTTTCTGAAAGATCACCACAACAACTCGTCCGGCGAGTGGGATGCTTTCCTCGGACACCACCCCCACTAACAGCGCCGCCCGGCATCAGGGGCATTTGTCCTAAATTTCCCCGGGAATTGTACCGTGTGTTTGGTTCACGCGTTTGCGGTGGCTATACTTGTCGTTATGTTCAACTTACAACAGAAAACGGCCGTCATCACCGGCGGCGGAAGTGGCATTGGTAAAGCCATTGCCACCTTGTTCGCCCGCCAGGGCGCATCGGTCTATATTCTCGAGCTCAACCAGGAGGCCGCCAACGCTGCTGTGAACGACATCGTTGCCGCAGGAGGCAAAGCCACCGCCCTGGCCGTCAATGTCGCCGATCAACGACAGGTGAAAGACGTGCTGGCCACCGTTGCCCAACAGGCCGGCCGCATCGACATACTCATCAACAGCGCCGGAGTTTCACACATCGGCCGCCTGGACAACACGCCCGAAGAAGATTTCGACCGCGTCTTCCAGGTAAACGTAAAAGGTGTATATAACACCATGCTCGGCGCCATCACCCACATGCGCGCGCAGGGTGGAGGCGTGATCCTCAACCTTGCATCGATCGCTTCCAGCGTGGGCTTGCCCGACCGCTTTGCATACTCCATGAGCAAAGGCGCCGTCTTAACCATGACACTTTCGGTGGCGAAAGACTACCTAAAAGATAACATCCGCTGCAACTGCATGTCGCCCGCCCGCGTACATACTGCATTCGTGGATAACTTCCTGGCCAAAAACTATCCGGGCCAGGAGGAAGAGATGTTTGAGAAGCTCTCAAAGACACAACCCATCGGCCGCATGGGCAAGCCCGAGGAAGTAGCAACGCTGGCGTTGTACCTGTGCTCAGACGAAGCTTCGTTTGTCACCGGGTGCGATTACCCGATCGACGGTGGCTTCATACGCCTGAATAACTAAGCATGTAAACATGCCTGGCGGCATATAAACTGGATCTTGTACTAGCTGTATCGAAATTTATACTATGAAACTATTGCGCTTTGGTGAGCCCGGCACCGAAAAACCGGGAGTACTCGTCGGAAATGATATGGTGGATGTATCGTCGTTTGGTGAAGACTTTGGTGAAAAGTTCTTCGAGACCGATGGCATCGCACGGCTGGCCACCTGGCTGCAACAGCATCCCGACCTGCCCCGGGTAAAACAACCCGTGCGTCTGGGGGCACCGTTCCAACGCCCTTCCAAGATCATTTGCATCGGTCTGAACTATTCCGACCACGCAAAAGAAACAGGTGCCGCGCTGCCGAAGGAGCCGATCCTATTCTTCAAGGCTACCACTGCGCTGGTCGGCCCGAACGACACACTCGTAATTCCCAGAAACAGCACGAAGACAGACTGGGAAGTGGAGCTTGCCGTCGTGATCGGTAAAAAAGCAACCTATGTGCCCGCCGAAGAGTCATTAAATTATGTCGCCGGCTATTGCGTGCACAACGACTACAGCGAACGCGAATTTCAATTGGAGCGTGGCGGTCAATGGGTGAAAGGCAAGAGCTGTGACACATTTGCGCCGATGGGCCCCTATATGGTCACCCGCGACGAAGTAAAAGACATCAACAACGTAAAGCTGTGGCTCAAGGTTAACGGCAAGACATACCAGGACGGGACCACCGCCAACATGGTCTTCAACGTAGCATTCCTGGTAAGCTACGTAAGCCAGTTTATGACCCTGCTGCCGGGCGACGTAATCTCAACCGGTACACCCGCAGGGGTAGGGTTGGGCTTCACCCCCCCGATCTACATTAAACCCGGCGACATCGTCGAGCTTGGCATAGAAGGTATGGGCGAACAACGTCAGATAGCAAAAGCATATTAAATCCCGGTCGCATGTTGCTCGATAGCCACCAGCATTTTTGGCAGTACGACCCCGTCCGCGACGCATGGATCACAGACGACATGAGTGTACTCCGCCGGGACTTCCTGCCGGAAGATCTCAAGCCGATACTGGACCAAAATCATGTCAGTGGCTGTGTGGCCGTACAAGCCGACCAGTCGGAAGCCGAGACGCACTTTCTGCTGACGCTGGCCGACCAACATGCGTTTATCCGGGGCGTTGTCGGATGGGTAGACCTGCGCGACGATGGCCTGGAAGACCGGTTGGCATACTTTTCGTCATTCAAAAAACTGAAGGGGTTTCGCCACATTGTACAGGGCGAGCCGACAGGCTTTTTGCGCGACCCGCGATTTATCCGCGGGGTGAGCATGCTGGCGCGGTATAATTACACGTACGACCTGCTGCTCTACCAGCATCAGTTGGACGAGGCACTGCACTTTGTGCAGCAAGTGCCCGACGTAAAGATCGTGGTAGATCACCTGGCCAAGCCGTCTATTCGCACCGGCGAGAAAACACAGTGGGAACTGAACATGGCGGCACTGTCGACATTCGACCACGTTTCGTGCAAGGTGTCGGGCATGGTAACAGAAGCCGACTGGCAGCAATGGAAACCTGCGGATTTTTATCCATACCTGGACGAGCTCTTTGAGTCGTTCGGGCCTTCACGGCTGCTCTATGGGTCCGACTGGCCGGTATGTTTGCTGGCGGCGAATTATGAGCAGCAGCTTTTTATAATACAATCGTATCTGGCCAACCTGTCGGCCGGCGAAAAGGAACAGGTGCTCGGTGAAAATGCCGTAAACTTTTACAATCTTTAGTCATGGATCTATTGCTAACAGACAAAGTCATCATCGTCACCGGCGGTGCGAAAGGCATCGGCGAAGGGATTGTCGAAGTCCTGGCCCGGGAGGGTGCGATACCCGTCATCGTGGGCCGCAGCGAAGAAGACAACCAAAAAGCCCTCGACAAAATCGGAGGGAAAGGCTCGCAGGTAGTAGCCGAGCTCACCCGCCCGGAAGATTGTCAGCGTGCAGTAGAAGCCGTACTGACAAAATACGGTCGCATAGACGGCCTGGTAAACAACGCCGGTGTGAACGACGGTGTGGGACTGGAACGCGGCTCATACGATGCGTTCATAGCCTCCCTGCATAAGAATCTCGTGCATTATTACCTCATGGCGCATCATGCACTGCCCGCATTAAAAACATCTCGCGGCGCAATCGTTAATATCAGCTCCAAGACCGCCGATACCGGCCAGGGCAACACCTCTGCCTATGCCGCATCCAACGGTGGCCGCAATGCACTGACGCGCGAATGGGCCGTCGAGCTGCTGCCCTATGGCATACGGGTTAACGCCATTGTCGTGGCAGAATGCTATACACCCCTGTACGATACCTGGATCAAAACCTTGCCCGATCCGGAAGGCACGTTGAAACGGATCACCGAACGTATACCGCTGGGGAAACGCATGACGACAGCGGAAGAGATTGCCAATACCGCCGTCTTCCTGCTTTCGGAGCGCTCGAGCCACACCACCGGCCAGCTGGTATATGTCGATGGGGGATATGTACACTTAGACCGGGCGTTGGCCTGATGGTGATGAGAAAGTATTGCCTGGCACTCGACCTGCGTGACGATCCCGCCCTGATCACAGCCTACGAAGAACACCACCGCCACGTGTGGCCGGAGATCATACAAAGCATTCGCGATGCGGGTATTGTACAAATGGAAATATACCGCGTTGCTACGCGGCTTTTTATGATCATGGAAGTATCCGACACATTTTCATTTGAAGCAAAAGCTAAGGCGGATGCTGCCGACCCTGCCGTGCAGCGCTGGGAAAACCTTATGTCGAACTACCAGCAACACCTGTCATTTGCCCCCGCCAACACAAAATGGGTGTTGATGGACCGTATTTTTAAGCTTACGTAACGTTCTTAGAATCAATTTGAAACCCGGGAACTGATCCCCTGGGAAGACTGTTATTTTGAAAATTGTACCGTTTGGTATAATTTTACGGCCGACATGACCAAAGCTGAGCGCACACGCCAATTTATTATCGAACAAACAGCCCCGTTGTTTAATAGCAAAGGCTATGACGGCACCTCCGTGGCCGACTTGATGGAATCCACGGGGCTATCGAAAGGTGCCATCTATGGAAACTTCCGTGATAAGGACGAAATCGCGCTGGAGGCGTTTCGCTACGCCATCGACACCATGCGCACACGGTTGCGCGACGAACTGGAACAAAAAAACACCTATAAGAAACAGCTAATAGCGCTGTTTGATTTCTTTGGTGAATACGTATTTAATCCGCCCATCGCCGGTGGTTGCCCGCTATTAAACACAGCCGTGGAGGCCGACGACCACCGTGTATCCATGCGCCGCCTGGTAGCGCGCGAATTAGTGGAGACAGTAGAATTTATAGCTTCGCTAATAGAAAAGGGAATCGGGTCCGGTGAATTCAAAAAAAGTACAAATGCCCATCAAATGGCCTACGTATTTTTTTGCTCCATCGAAGGAGCCGTCATGTTTGCACGGGCCGAGCGTTCGGAGGAACCTATGCAGATTGTCATCAAACATTGTAAGAACTTAGTAAAACAAATCAGCAATTAACTTTATGAAGCAACGAAGAGTAGTGGTTACGGGCATGGGCGCGTTAACCCCGCTGGGGAACACCGTGCCTGAATTCTGGAGCAACCTGATTGCGTCCAGGAGCGGTGCCGCCCTCATCACCAGCTTTGACACAACAAAGTTTAAAACCAAGTTCGCGTGCGCGTTAAAAGGGTATGATCCGCTGAATTACTTCGAAAAATCCGAAGTGCGTAAGCTCGATCCCTTTGCGCAATATGCGCTGGCCTCGTCGGAGGAAGCGCTGAAAGATTCAGGCCTCGACCTCAACAAGATCGACAAGACGCGTGTGGGCGTGATCTGGGGCTCCGGCAACGGCGGCTTCTATACCTTCCAACAAGAAATACTGGAATACGGCCGCGGTGACGGTACCCCGCGCATCAATCCGTACTTCATCCCCAAAGTGATCGTAGACATCGCCTCCGGATGGATCTCGATCAAGCACGGTTTCATGGGACCGAACTTCACCACCGTGTCGGCCTGTGCTACATCCAACACAGCGATTATCGACGCGATGAACTATATCCGCTGGGGCAAGGCCGACATCTTTGTAACGGGAGGCTCTGAAGCCGCCATCAACGAAGCGGGCATCGGCGGCTTCAGCGCGCTGAAGGCCCTGTCCACACGCAATGACGACCCCGCCACCGCGTCACGTCCGTTTGACGTAGATCGTGACGGCTTTGTCATGGGCGAAGGCGGCTGCGCACTCATCCTCGAAGAATACGAGCACGCGAAGCAGCGTGGCGCCCGCATCTATGCCGAAGTAGCCGGCGGCGGCATGTCGGCCGATGCGTATCACCTGACGGCCACACACCCCGAAGGCGCCGGTGCCGCACTCGGCATGAAGTGGGCGCTGGAAGACGCCAACCTCACTATTCACGATGTCGACTACCTCAACCCACACGCTACCTCTACACCCCTCGGCGACGAGAGCGAGCTCAAGGCTGTTGCAAAAATGTTTGGTGAGCATACCAGCAAGCTGTTGATCAGCGCCACCAAGTCGGCGACAGGTCACTTATTGGGAGGAGCCGGGGCGATCGAGGCGATCGTGTGTATCAAGGCAATCCAGGAAGGCATTATACCGCCGACGATCAACACCCAGAATATCGATCCCAAAATGCCGCAAGGATTAAACATCGTCCTGGGTAAGAGTGTGAAGGCTAACGTAAATGTCGCCATGAGCAATACCTTTGGCTTTGGCGGCCACAACGCTACGGCAATATTCAAGAAGGTCGATTAATCGACCTTCTTGAGCTGCTTATACTATTATTTCTTCTTTACTGTAAACGATTGGCGTAGCCGTTCATCTGCCGAATGGCCGCCAATTACTACGGTATATGTTCCGGGCGTTATTTCCCACTGGCTTTTCTTCAGGTTCCATTTTTGTAGGTCCGCCACCGGTATCTTCAGCGTTGCATCGTTCTCGCCGTTTTGCGCGACATATACCCGCGCAAATTGCTTCAGCTCTTTCAACGGCATGCGCTCACCCGTAGGGTATTGAATGTAGGCTTGCACGACTTCGGCGCCACCCTGCTTACCGGTGTTCTTCAGGTGGACGGTCATCGCAACTGTATCCTTGCGTTGGTAAGTCGCGGCAGGCTTCTGCTTCCAGCTATAGTCGAAGGAAGTATAGCTTAGCCCATAACCAAACGGATACTGCACGGTGCCTGTAAAGTAACGATAGGTTCTGCCCTTTACAGCATAATCGTCATAGGCTGGCAGGTCCTTGAAAGACTTATAAAACGTGACAGGCAATCTGCCCGAGGGTGATACTTTTCCAAAGAGAACATCGGCCAGCGCATTACCGCCCTGTGCCCCCGGATACCAGGCCAGCACAATGGCGTCAGCATACGGCTCGAGCGCAGCAATGTCGATGGCGCTACCAGCGGTCACAACAGCAACAATGGGCTTCTGGTGTCGCTTGCGCAAGGCCTTCAGAAAAGCGATATGACTGGCCGGAATGCTCAGGTCTACCCGGTCACCACCATTCGCCGCCAGGAATGCATCGCCTTCTTCACCCTCCAGCACGGGCGTGAGACCGAGGACGGCGATGGAAATATCGCTACCCTCTGCGTGCCAAAGGCCACCGAAGTGCACACTGTCTATGTCGTTACAACCCATATCATACTGCACGGTAACCGCCGGTCCGGCAGCCTGGGTAATACCTTCGACAAAGGTGGATACATCCCCCGAGACACCGTGGTAGTTGGCCAGCAAAGCATCCAGCGAGGCCGCATTCGGCCCCAGGATCATGATGCTGTTATATTTATTCCTCGGCAACGGCAGTATATTCTTGTCGTTCTTCAGCAAGACCATCGACTGCTGGGCCGCGCGGCGTGCCAGGGCCGTATGCGCAGCGTTGCTGATGCTTTCTGCACCGAGCGAAGTATAGGGCACCTGGTCAGGAGCATCGTAGAAGCCAAGCTTAAATTGTGTACGCAGGGCGGGGATCAGAGCATGGTCTATATCCGATTCCGTAACGAGCTTTTGCTGAAGGGCTTTTTCAAGATCTTTCTGCAGCAAACCGGAACAGTCGATGTTTACACCAGCTTTTACAGCAGCGGCCGCTACGTGCGCAGCATCGGGCATCGTTTTGTGACGCAGATAAATATCATCGAGGGCGCCGCAGTCCGTTACCACATGCCCTTTAAACTTCCATTCATCGCGCAGGACCTTTTGCAGCAGCGTATTGCCTGTACAGCACGGCTCGTCATTCACACGGTTATACGCGCACATCACAGACTCCACACCGGCATCCACCAGGGCATGGAACGCATACAGATAGGTTTCGCGCAGGTCTTTTTCGTCGACGCGTGCGTTGAACGTGTGGCGGTTAGCCTCAGGACCGCTGTGTACGGCAAAGTGCTTGGCGCAGGCGGAAGCTTTCAGGTAGTGCGATGAATTGCCCTGCAGACCACGGACAAAGGCCGTGCCCATGCGTGCTGTAAGATAGGGATCTTCACCATACGTCTCCTGGCCACGGCCCCAGCGCGGGTCGCGGAACAGGTTGATGTTGGGCGACCAGAAAGTAAGGCCCATATATTGTATGTGCCGGTCTTGCTGCACAGCCAGGTTATACTTGGCACGTGCTTCCGTGGAGATGACATCGGCCATGGCGCGTTGCAGGGAATCATTAAACGAGGCGGCCATGCCGATGGCTTGCGGAAATACAGTGGCCTCGCCGGCACGTGCTACGCCGTGCAGCGCTTCGTTCCACCAATTATATACGGGCACACCCAGGCGGGGTACACCCTGGTTGTTATAACCAAGCAGGTGAATTTTCTCTTCGACGGTCAGCTGGTGCAGCAGGTCGTTTACACGGCTGTCAAGGTCTTTACGGGAATCGCGAAAGGCGGGGGGTTGAGTTTGACCAAACATGTGCACACTGGCCGAAAGCAAGACGGCCAGCAGCAGGGATGTACGGAAGAAAAACAAGCGGTAGTGTCGCATGTGGAAAGGTGATTATGTTGAGAGCCCAAATATTGACGGTAATTTATTGCAAAGACCTACCATCGGGATATTTTTTTTCAGAAAGGCCTCCATAATTTTTATTGGCGTCTTTGTGTTAGATTAGCTCACACACTTCGTTTGCTAGGAGATCATCGGCCGCAAAGCTTGCGGCCGTGTATCGTGTAAAACCTATTGTACCTATTCCACCATGACAAAAAAGCGGATACTCGTCATTTGTTTATGCCTGTGCGCGGCGTTGGCTCACGCACAAACCCCAACCGAATACACGTTCCGCGAAGGATTGGCGGCAGACTCGCTGCATCGCTACGGCCGCGAAGCGTTGGTAACCGATCAACTGACGCATGCGTGGTTTACCGGACAATTCACAACCCCTGCTGCGACTGACAAAAACATCGGGTGGACACCGATTAAAGCCGATAGTGCCGGACTTTTTAAAGGTCGTGCCATCGTAAACGGTTATTTGTACCTAACGTACGATGCCACCGCTGAACAAACGGCATTGCTACACGTGTCAGGGCACAACATGCTGTTCTTCAACGGCGAGCCGCACGCCGGCGATATCTACCGCCTTGGGTGGTTATATGTACCGGTGAAGCTTAAGAAGGGTAAAAACGAGCTGCTGATCCGCTGCTCGGCATGGGCCGTGCGCCAGGGTATATCGGCACGCCTGCTGTTTCAGGAGAAAGCCGTAATACTGCGCACAGACGATGCAACGCTGCCACACATCGTTGTCGGTCAATCCACTGAGAGCCTATGGGGTGCTGTTGTAGCCGTGAATACGTCGGATAAGACACTTACTGACCTGCACATCACGGCAAAACTCGAAGGTAAAGAAGTAACAACGCAACTACCGGCGCTGACACCGTGGAGCATCCGCAAAGTAGGTTTTCGCATAGACCCTGCCGCCGTCAGCGCGAAAGGCTCATACACGTGTACACTGACGATACGACAAGGCGCCAACGGCCGCGCGTTGGATACACAAGAGATCAGGATCGATGCAATGCAACCGCAGGATCATTACAGCAAAACCTTCGTCAGTGACATCGATGGTAGCATTCAATACTATAGCGTCACACCGCAGCTCGGAGGAAGCACGACAGCGCCGGCATTGTTCTTTTCAGTACACGGTGCCAGCGTAGAGGCGATCAGCCAGGCGCGTGCATATCGTTCCAAAGATTGGGGTGTGCTGGTAGCACCGACCAATCGTCGCCCGCGCGGCTTTAACTGGGAAGACTGGGGCCGCCTCGACGCGCTGGAAGTATTAGCACAAGCAAAGCAACAATTTACCCCCGATCCCAAACGCATTTACCTTACCGGCCACTCCATGGGCGGACACGGCACATGGTACCTCGGCGCAACCTATCCGGGCAACTGGGCGGCTATTGCGCCTTGTGCCGGCTATCCTACGTTGACGGGCTATGGCTCCGCCGACGGTAAGATTCCGACCGAAAGCCGTTCTGCTGCCGAGAAGTTGTTGCTGCGCGCCAGCAACCCCAGCGACGTCATTGCCCTCGCCGGCAACTACAAAGGCCTGGGTATATACATTCACCACGGCGACAGCGACAAAGTCGTTTCCGTTGACTACGCCCGCCAGATGCGCCGTCTGCTCGGCGACTTCCACAAAGACTTCAGCTATTATGAATACCCCGGCGGGAGCCACTGGTTTAGCAACGAAAGTGTCGATTGGAATCCAATTTTTGAATATTTCAAGTGGCACACGATTCAGCCAGACAGCGCTGTCGATAAGCTGGAATTCACAACAGCGAACCCTGCCATCTCCCACAACTATCGTTGGGTGTCCATCGCACAGCAACAACATGTCCTGGACTATAGCAAAGTAGACCTCGCCCGCGACAAGAAAAAGAAAACCATCACCGGTACGACGGCAAATGTTTCCATCGCGGGTCTTTCCCTGGCCGTGTTCAATACCGGCGATGTCGTCACCATAACACTGGACGGACAACCCGCGATCGCGTATACCAAAACGGGCGCCGAGTGGGTATACCTCACACGATCCGGCAATACATGGCAGGTGTTGGCTAAACCCGACGCGAAGCAGAAAGGGGTGACGCGCAACGGCACATTCAAAGAGCCATTCAAAAACCGTATGGTGTTTGTGTATAGCACAAAAGGTACAGCGGCCGAGAACGCGTGGTCCTATGCCAAAGCACGCTACGACGCGGAAGTATGGTACTACCGTGGCAACGGCGCGGTAGACATCGTAGCCGATCAGGCCTTCCAACCGGCGAAATATCCTGATCGTGGCGTTATTCTCTATGGCAATGCAACGACCAATGCAGCCTGGAACAAACTGCTGAAGAACTG
>JAESGK010000509.1_pt1 | contig 14882 bp, 10 predicted proteins | sample 9269681 | NCBI WGS metagenome assembly JAESGK01 (sample SAMN14515347, study PRJNA621673) | algae metagenome | isolation source: Timaviella obliquedivisa GSE-PSE-MK23-08B and co-occurring heterotrophs from... | place: USA: Grand Staircase Escalante National Monument, Utah | collected 2006-08-15
TAACCACGGTTGTATAGTATCATTAACGTATTGTTCCTCATGGCACGATGAGTGCGGCGTGCTGACCAAAGGCATCGGTGACATGGTATATCCCCGCCGGCCAGCCGGACGTATCGATCTGTTGCATCTCTGCCGCTGTATACATCGTACGCCCGAGCATGTTGGTGACAACGACCGACGTGCGCTTGTTCAGGTATACCACCGGCGCCGTGGCTGGATTAGGATACAGGCGGAGTGGCTGCCGGTCGAGCTCGGAAGGAATTCGCACGCGGATTACGTCAGAATAATCTTCGCCACCGTCGTAGTCAACCTGCCGCAGGCGGTAATACATCGGCTCCATCAACAGATCGGGATCGGTAAAGGTATACGCCTGTTTTTCCGTCGTGGTGCCATGGCCGGGCACGATGCCGATCGCCGTAAAATCCTTGCCGGACGCCGACCGTTGTACTTCGAAGAAGGCGTTATTCTTTTCGGAGGCTGTACTCCATTCCAGCAACGCTTTGCCATTGTCGGTAAAGCCGCGGAAATCCTCCCACGTGACGGGCAGTGGGTTGGCCGGTGATGTAGAGCCCAGCGTAAACGGGCTAAAAGAAGCGATCGACAGGGTCGACACTGTTCCGGCGACGGCATTGCCGGCCGGCGACCCTAATTCAAGCGGCATAATCTCCCACTGGCTTCCGTTCCAGTGTGCAACACGCAGGGCTGACATATTGGTGATATAGTTGGAGCTGGAGCATGTAGCAGACTGCCAGGTGAGTGTTAAAGACGCTTCCAGACCGGCGTTGCGATCGATGTTCCAGTATTCGCATTGGCTTACCGTTGCCAGTCCGGCGACTTTGTTTGATCCGTATGGCTGCTGCGCTTTAAAGTATTGCGCTGTGTAGGTTCCGCCAAGAATCGCGCTGATGCCGGCCGGCCGGTATCGCCCGCCGTCGCCGATGGGAAACGTAAACCCTTCGAGCAGTCCCAACGCTTTTCGTACCGGTCCATCGACATAGCTGGCATCGCTGGCACCCGCGGTAGTAGCCCATCCATCGAATATCAGTGGATTGGCGCCGGTTGTCTCCACTACGCCCGCAGTGAACGTAGCGGCCGTGCTGATCGTCACCGGGGCGGCAAGCGTAAGGGTATTTGCACTTTTGTTTACGATCAGCCTTGAGAATGTTGGCGCCACAGAGCCTGGCGTATACGAGATTGTCTGCGCATTCGTGCCGGAGAACGCGATAGAACCGCCGCCGGTGCCGAACGTCAGGTTGCTGGCACTGTTGGTGTTCGTCGAGAGATTGCCGTGCAACGTCGTCGTGCCGGCGTATGCAAACTGTAGCGCGCCGGCGGTCCGGACCAATGATACGGGCCCGTAAAATACATCGCCCGTGGTCGACGCCATGCGCAGGCGGCCGCTCCCGGTATTTGTAAACGTCGCTGCACCGTAAAATACGTTGCCACCATTACTGTCATCGCTCAGGCCACCGGTACGGATCAGGTTGACATCGCCGTAAAACGTGCTGCCGTGGAGGAACAGCCGGCCGGTAGTGCCCGTGATACCCACCTGGAATACCGTGCCGTTAAACGTGGTCGTACCCGTCGTATTGAGGGTAAGCGATGTGCCGCCGCCGGTCACTGTGATATTGCCCGAACCCAAAGAAGCGGCGCCGTTGACAGTCAGACTGTAGCCCCGCAAATCGATGGTGCCCGCGTAGCCACTTATCGTCAGGTTGTTGATCGTCACCGGTGCAGCCAGAAAGCAGAGACCGTGTGTGCCCGAGGCACCGTTAAAGATGGCATGGTCGCTCGCACCAGGAACCGAGGCGCCGCCCGGCCCGCCCGACGTGGCCGACCAGTTGGACACGTTGTTCCAGCTTTTAATGGTATTACTATAGTTGAAATAATTAAATTCAACGGTGCCCTGCTGGCCGGAATAATTCGCCGCGGCGATCATAAACCGCACCTGAGTCGTTGCCGGGTTCCAGGAGATGGCACTCATATTTACGGCGTAATAGCCGGGTGTGGCGCTGGACGGAAGTATGTTTTGCTCGGTGATATATACCCCGCTTGCATTGAACTCTTGCGCTTGCAGAAAGAAGCGCTGGTCACCGCCGGTCAGCGCGAGTACCTGGAATTCCACCACGCCGTTGATCCGGTCCAATGGTAACAGCCGGACAGCCGAACCATTGACACTGAACAATCGCACCGCATAGGAACCCGCGACATTGTCGACACGAAGGATCGCACTGCCGTGATCGGTCATCATCCAACTGCCGGTACCATTATTCTCAATCAGCGACCAATCCGCGAGGTCGGCGGCGGACTGGAAATTATTCTGATATACCGACGTGCCGACCCAATAGCGGGCTACCTGTCCTACCGCGGGCAGGCATAGTGCCGTGAGTAAATATAGGCATAGAGTAAAGCGTGTTCTCATAGCTTTTTTGAATAATAAAACAGAATAAGAATATCCATACGACGCACTACCGGTACTTGTCAGAAGTATGATGGCGGCGGATCATTATACTGTCGATAGCCTGGCTTTGGATCCTGACTTTGAACAAAGAATGAATAACAAAACGTAAATCATAATATCGACTTTAAGTATATCGCAGACAAATATTAACCCCTCTTGCGAAACTATGTTCCCAGACATTGATCGTGCCACGCCACACATTACACTTAATTACCATGGCACTCACAAAACTAATATAATGTATATACATCAATTGTTAAACATCGCCTGACATTGACGGTCAAAAATAAGGATAGAGCGCGCTACTGAACAAAATTCTTGTGTATACACATTATATTATAACGACACCTATATACAACACGTCTTATGAACACTTATTTTTAACAACCCAATTATTGTTCGAATTACATTTAAACCAGCATCGGATGGCCTACTTCTGCCAGGTGGGGCACTACCCAAAAGGAGCATTCTCTACATGCGGGGCGAGGACAAGCTTGACCCTGAAACAGCAAAACGCGAGCACCAAAAGCCCCGTGAAGCGAGCACAGCCCACAAGAATACGGGCGGGGCAAACAAAAGACCCTGGTAGTAATCAACGATGAATTTTGCGGATGCGTGGCCGCGCAAAACCTGCATAGCCCGCAACGACGCATCCGCTATTATTCGACAGCTGTTCTCCGAACAAAGCTGAATCCTACAGGTTTGTGTTATCACAGAGCCAACAGGGTAGTGAAATGCAGGAGACGCTACGCTATCAATATTATTATATACTTCACGACTACATGCCGGCGTTAATCCCTGGCCGCTTCGAGCTCTTCCTGACTATAGACAACAACACGATCGTCGAGGGATAACACGTCGCCACGGCCGTCCTGATTACTGATCGCGATGTAGAGCTTTCCATCCGGGCCCTCGGCAACGTTCCGCAGGCGGCCGAGTTTTGTGTATAGATAACGCTCAACGCTGGCGATCGTTGTCGGATCATCGGGATCAAAGACGGCACGGTAGAGTGCCTGGCCGCGTAGCCCCGTAAACACAAATGAATCTTTCCAATCACCCTGTTTGATAAAAATACCGCCGGTAGGCGCCCACGTCGTAGTATCACCACTATGATATACCGGCGTTTCCATACCGGCCTGCTGCTGGCTGCCACGGATTACGGGCCACCCGTAATTTCTTCCCGGAAGGACACGGTTTATTTCGTCCTGGCAACAGCCTTGCTCATCGGAAGGGCCGTGCTCAGTCGACCATAGATCGCCTGTCTGCGGTTGGAACGCGAGTCCCTGAGGATTCCGATGCCCGTATGAAAATACATAGGACCCCTCAAAAGGATTATCCTCCGGCACGGCGCCGTCGTGTGTAAGACGTAAAATCTTACCCACCAGCTGACTGAGATCTTGCGCAAGCGCGGGTTCATACCTTTCACCCATTCCCCAATACAGCATACCATCCGGTCCAAATTCCAGTCCACCGCTGTTATGGATATAGTTGCCCGGAATCCCATCCAGGAGGACCTTGTCAAATACAGGCTGTTTCGTCGCGGCATCCTCTCTGTAGCGTACGAGTTTATTTACAAGTTGAAGCGGACCTTTGCTCGCAGCGTAAGTATATCCGAAATAGACATACCGGTTGGTGGCAAAGTCCGGGTCGAGTGTCAGGCCCAGAAGCCCGGACTCGCCGACCTCTTGTACGACAGAGTCGAGTTTCAGCCACGCCTTCTTTTCACCATTTTCCACAACTGTTATGGTGCCTGGCCGCTCCGTCAGAAACAGTCGTCCATCCGGCGCAAAGGCCAGTTCCCAGGGTGTGTCAAGATTATCGACGAAGGTTGTGCCCTCTCTTCCCGGAACGTCATCGTCATCATCCTGCTCACAGGCAATGAAAAATGTTCCAATGAAAATGGAGGTCCAGGCCAGCGCCGCCAGCGACGTTTGGGAGGGTCTTCTAAGTTGATTCATAGCATTAAGGGTATGCTGCCAACGTGACAAATATTGTTCCCGGCCGGTTTACTATAACCAGTGGAGTGTCGGGTAATTATTTCCCAACACAGAGAGTAGCCGGAGTAACCCTTCTTATTTACCCGCTGCGAAATGCTTTGTTGGCGTATTCGACAATATTGCTCTTGTAGCTTTATACGTAAGGAAATATCCGGGTGTGATCAGGCGTATAGCGACGATATCAAGTAGCCGTTCCGGGCACGAAAATAGAGAGGGTAAAAATAAAGACGTCAACACCCTTATGGAAGTAATAGATCAATCAACCGCTGATGCAGCCCATGTGTTTGGGCATGGATTCGCCATGGACGTCTCGCTAACCGTTAATGGCGAGCATCGTAAAGTTTCAGTATTGCCCTGGGTGAGCTTGCTCGATACCCTGCGGGAAGAGCTTCACCTTACCGGAACCAAGAAAGGATGCGACCACGGACAATGCGGCGCGTGCACAGTGCTCTGTAACGACAGACGCATCGTGAGTTGCCTGACACTCACGGTTGCCAATGATGGTGCCAGTATCACCACCGTGGAAGGGCTGGCGCAAGGTGACAACTTGCATCCGTTGCAAGCGGCATTTATCGAGCATGATGCATTTCAATGTGGTTACTGTACGCCCGGGCAGCTTTGCAGCGCTGTCGGATTGCTCCAGGAGGGTAAAGCAAATACGCTGGAAGAGGTGAAAGAGCTCATGAGCGGCAATCTCTGCCGGTGCGGGGCTTCCGTAGGAATTGTGAATGCTATTATGGACGTTAAAAAAAACATGCATGAATAACTTTTCCTATTTCAAAGCCGGCAGTGTCTCGGAGGCAAAAATGCTACGCGAGGAAAATGATCATGCGCGCTATCTGGCCGGCGGTACCAACCTCATTGATCTAATGAAGTATAAGCTGGAAAGCGCCGGTGCGTTAATTGATATTCATCACATCGATGAATATCGAACCATCACCTCCACCGAACAGGGGGGACTATGGCTTGGAGCGTTTGTGAGCAACGCCGACACGGCATATCATCCGTTGGTAGAGCAACGCTATCCCCTACTGTCCAGGGCTATTCTTGCCGGCGCCTCGCCTCAAATTCGAAACATGGCCACCAACGGTGGCAACTTGCTGCAGCGCACGCGGTGCTATTATTTTTACGACGCTTCATCACCCTGTAACAAGCGGGAGCCGGGCTCCGGGTGTCCGGCAATAGAAGGGTATAACCGGAATATGGCTATTCTGGGAACCAGCAAACATTGTATCGCGGTATTCCCCTCTGATATGTGTGTGGCCCTTGCCGCATTAGACGCCACCGTCGTCACGCAGGGCCCATACGGCGAAAGGCGGATTCGTTTCGGAGATTTCCACCGGCTCCCCGATGAAGCGCCGGAAATCGATAATAATCTTCAAATTGGTGAGATCATCGTGGGCATAGAACTTCCGGGCGAAGGATTTCCGGAATATCATTCGTACCTGAAGCTCCGCGACCGAAATTCTTTTGCGTTTGCATTGGTCTCTGTCGCTACCGGCTTAACGCTAGACAATGGTGTAGTCTCGGCAGCCCGGATCGCGCTCGGTGGCGTGTCGCATAAGCCGTGGCGCGTACCGGAGGCAGAGCAGTTCCTGGTTGGAAAAGAGCCAACGCGGGAAGCCTTTGCCGGAGCAGCCGACATCATTCTCACGGGAGCGGTTGGGTATGGTTTCAATACCTTTAAAATCGCCCTGGCTAAACGTGCTATCATTCGCAACGGCATGATGGCGCTGAATCCTGCTTCACAACGTCCGGGAGCGCAGCCTTCCCTCGAACCTTAAAATCTAACAGCATGACAATTCATCCATCGGTTGGCAAACCCATCAGCCGGCTTGAAGCAAAAGAAAAAGTAACAGGCGCGGCCCGGTATACCGGCGACTATTCTGTCGACGGTATGCTGTATGGCTATATCGTCAATGCCACCATTACGAAAGGGAAAATTCTACACATACATGCCGACGATGTTCTGAAACTGCCGGGTGTCGTAACCGTCATTTCGCATGAGAACAGGTTGTCGCTACCCTGGTTGGACTTAAAGTATGCGGACATGGATGCTCCGCCCGGTAAAGTTTTTAGGCCTTTGTATGACAATGAGGTGAAATTCAATGGACAGCCGGTCGCCATGATCGTAGCGGAGACATTTGAGATGGCGCGTTATGCCGCGTTTCATCTTCGCATTGACTACCAGGCAGAAGAATTTCGTACCAATCTGGGGGAAAACGTGGAAAGCGCGCGCCCGCCGAAGGTTGGATTGGCCACGTCGCTGAAACCGCCGCCGCCAAAAGATCGCGGCGACTTTGTGACGGCATTCGAACACGCCGCCGTCAAAGCTACGGGTACTTTTCACCACGGCACGGAACATCATAACCCGATCGAGTTATTTGCGTCTACCGTGGTATATGAGGGCGACAACAAGCTAACGATTTATGACAAGACCCAGGGCACTGTCAACAGCCAACTATATGTGGCAAACATTTTCGGGCTGCATTATAAAGATGTGCGTGTGATATCACCATATGTTGGTGGGGCCTTTGGGTCTGGGCTACGGCCGCAATACCAGTTATTTTTTGCTTCCATGGCAGCCCTCATGTTGAAGCGTTCGATACGCGTCACGCTAGACCGAAGCCAGATGTTCACGTTTGGCCACCGACCGCCGACGATTCAAAACACGATGTTCGGCGCAACGACAGACGGGTTGATCATCGCGCTCGGCCACGAGGCCGTGGCGGAAACTTCCCAATTCGAGGACTATACCGAAGTGGTGGTAAACTGGTCAAATATGCTTTATCCCGCGCAGAACGTTCACACCGACTATAAGCTCGTACCCCTCGACGTTTATTCGCCTTTGGACATGCGTGCGCCCGGTGGCAGCACCGGTATGCACGCGATTGAGAGCACCATCGACGAGCTTGCCTACAAGGCGGACATCGACCCACTCGAATTTCGATATATAAACTACGCCAACACCGATGTGAGTGTAGGCCGGCCGTACTCCAGCAAAGAGCTAAAGGAATGCTTCGCGCAAGGAGCCGAGCGTTTTGGCTGGCATAAGCGCTCGCCAGCGCCGCGGAGCATGCGGCGGGGAAATCGACTCGTGGGCTACGGCATGGCTACCGGCATTTGGGAGGCGATGACCGCACCGGCGCGGGCGAAAGCTGTGCTCGATAAAGATGGAAAGCTTGTCGTGTCCAGCGCCATTACCGATATCGGAACCGGAACGTTAACAGTTATGACCCAAATCGCTGCCGACGAGTTTGGCTTACCGGTTGACGAAGTATCTTTTCACTATGGCGACAGTAAAATGCCGCTCGCTCCTATCCAAGGTGCTTCGTGGACGGTATCGACTATAGGCTCGGCCATTAAACTTGCCTGTAAGGCCTTAAAAGAAAAAATCTTAAAGAAAGCGCGCAGCATCGAAGGATCTCCTATCAGCCATGCGACGCTGGAAGACGTAGCGTTCGTAAACGGCCAGGTCACGTTGATCGCGAATCCTTCGGCCGGGGTTTCATTGAAAGATATTATTCAAAAAAATAAGGGCCGTTCGATCGCTGCGACAAAGCTCTCGGTGCCCAACCCCTTAAAATTAAAGAAATATAGCCGGGCCGTGCATAGTGCGGTCTTTGTAGAAGTGGAAGTGGATGAAGAATTAGGGGTTGTTAATGTGACCCGGGCGGTCACGGCAGTAGCCGCGGGAACGATCATCAATCCGAAGACCGCGCGGAGCCAGATTTTAGGCGGTATGATTTGGAGTATCAGCAAAGCATTACGGGAGGAAACAATTCCTGATCACCGGTATGGTAAATATGTCAATCCCAACCTGGCAGAATATCATATCCCGGTGCATGCCGATATTCATGACCTCGAGGTGATCTTTGTTGACGAGAAGGATGATATCGTCAATCCACTGGGTTCGAAGGGCGTTGGCGAAATCGGCCTGGTCGGTATGCCGCCTGCGATTGCCAACGCTATCTTCCACGCGACGGGGAAAAGAATAAATTCATTCCCCATACATTTTGAATCATTGATGTGATAACCGGGGCTGCCTGGATGCCGGTAGTTGTACAAAGAACGTCGAGCCGATACCCTCGCTTCCGGTGGCCCAAATTTTACCGCCGTGGTGGTTGACAATCTTTTGACAGATCGCTAAGCCTATGCCATGACCCCCAATGGATTTTACAGTGGTAAGCCGCTGAAAGATCTCAAACATTTTTGTAGCATACTGTTGATCAAAGCCAATGCCGTTGTCCATTACTGAAATCCGATGGTAACGGCCGGGGTCTGCTGGTTCGTTGCCGCTCCCGGGTTCAATATATTCATAACCAATCTGTATAACGCTTCCGGGCTCTGGCTTTGAGAATTTGATCGCATTGCCCATCAGGTTATAAAAAAGTTGATTTAATTGATGCGGCACACCACGAACAACCGGTAAATTATCCACCGTGACAGCGATCGATTTCTGGGCAAGGGCCACCTCGAAATCAACGACGATATCAGCCATGATCTTGTTCATGTCAACATCTTCAAACTCGGTTTGATCTTTGTCGAGCCTGGAATATTCGAGCAGATTTTTGATGAGGGCGCGCATCCGCGCGGTGGACTTTTCGATCTTGTGAAAGTATGAGTCGGTCTTTGCGTCTACCGGGGCGTCCAGGTTTGTCTTGAGAAGACCGAGGTATACATTCACTTTTCGCAAGGGTTCCTGCAAGTCGTGTGACGCTACATAAGCAAACTGCTCGAGTTCGCGGTTTGATTGCTGCAGTTGGGCATTGGTCTCGGCCAGCTTGTCGGTACGATCCTGAACCCGCCTTTCAAGCTCCTGTTCGATTAGTTTCTGGTCGTGAATATCGCCGGCCGAACCGATCCACTTGGTGATGGTACCATGCTCGTCTTTCAATGGCGCTATGGTACCAGAAAACCAGCGGTACTGTCCTGTGCGGTTATCACGCAGGCGGTACTCGCCGGTCCAGCGTTTACCCTCTCGCACGCTTACGCGCGAGTTGTTCACGACGGCCTCTACGTCGTCTGCGTGGATCAGGCTGGCAAAGTCGGGCGCAACATCTTCTATTGATACCCCGGTATAGTCTTCCCAGCGTTGAGAAATATAGTCCATTTTTCCGGCCGTGTCGGTCGTCCAGACGATCTGGGGAATGGAGGTTACCAGGAGCCGGAACAATTGCTCTTGCTCGATAAGTTTTTGTTCATGGGTCTTCCGAGGGGTAATATCCAGTACCGTGCCGATGTAGCGTAGTGCTTTACCGTTGGCATCAAAATGCGAGCGGCCTTTCGCGCGGATCCAGCGCAGCTTGCGATCCTCTATCCCGACGGTGCGATACTCGCAGTCGTAGTAGCCGTCGGAGCCGTCCGCCATCGCATCGCTATTGATTTTGGCAACACGGTCGCGATCGTCCGGGTGCAAGCCGTTTAAGAAAACTTGCCAATCCACGTGCGCTTGCGGTGACATGCCGAACAGTTCTTTGCAGCGCGCGTCCCAATCCAGGGCGCCGGTTTGCGGATCGAAGTCCCACGTTCCCAGCTCGGCCGATTCAACCGCCAGGCGCAGCCGCTCGGTTTGTTGTGCGAGTCGCTCTTCGTCATGTTTCGCTTTGGTAATATCACGCATGGATCCAACCATGCGTACCGGCCGCTTTCCGGCATCATGCCGTACATAGCCGCGGTCGTGTAGGGTGGCGTATGTTCCGTCGGCTTTTCGGAAGCGGTATTCGTCCGTCCAATTGGCCTCGCCGGACGCGATTACCCGCTGGATGCCGTTCACCACGCGGTCGCGGTCCTCAGGATGTATCAGGTCGTACCAAAGGTCTATTGTTTCCTTTACTTCTTCGGCAGTGTACCCGAACGCCGTTTGGAAAGTATCGCTCCACCAGATCGTATTATCCAGCAAGTTCCAGTCCCAAACGACGTCGTGTGTGGCCATGGACGCGTATTGGAACCGTTCGTTCATAAAGCGCAAGTCGGCAACCGTCGCCGCATAGCTGAGCAGCAGCTCTTCGGCTTGTTTTTTATCAAACGGTTCAGCTAAAAGGGGTTTGGATACTTCAGGCCGCTGAATACCGCCGGCACCATCAGGCGCGGTGGGCAAGTTTGTAGGACTTTCCATAGAGCGTCAAACCGAAATTTACGGATTTTGCAGCACCGTAAATTCTGTGCCAACAAAATAAAGTTCGGGCCGACACTGGTAAGCCTGGAAGTGTACAATTGAATGGCGTGGTATACGCTTTTTTCACATTCTCGCTCCATCACAAACAGGATTCCATCTCGTTCCACGCCGCCCTTTATGGAAAAGCCTTCGAGCACCGTACTGTCGGGACACAACTGTTTGACAGTATCGAACGTGCTTCCGATTCCGTAACCCGCATTGGTATTGAAAACGGAGATCAAAAGAAAGAATGCAAGCAGTGTTTGTTTTATAGGCATTATGATTCTCTTTAGTTCATTCAATGATCTTAATTCCTTAAGATCAATATATTTAATACTTAATGGTGTGCGTATCACGGATACTGCTAAATGTCAAGTCTGACAAACTCCACTTATTCTCTTTTTTTTATAAACTTCGGTGACTGTGAATTGAGTCGACACTCCGCTTTTCTCCGATCTATTGCATGTCAAAAGGTGTAGTCATTTTCATGCCTGGAACGTATACAGATTACTGATTTGCCGACCAATTTACCTGATTTGAGTCGATTGGTGGCGATATCTTATTTGGGCATAGTTTTATAGGATGGGAAAAATCATACCCAACCAGACCAATATTAGTAGTCCACGAATCTTTTTCAGCCAACAACATCAATCTTATTGCGCTGTCTGGCAAAAATTTTTATGTTTCTGACTTCATTCAACACTTTTAGCATTGAAAAGCTTGTTTCTTGTCGATGACGACGAAGACGATCGCGGTTTTTTTCTCTCGGTCTTTGACATGATGCGCGATTGCGTGACGTGTGATACGGCCATCAATGGCCTTGTAGCGTGGGAGCGCCTGACCCAAACCAACTACCACCCGGACATGATTTTCCTGGATCTGAATATACCTATCATGAATGGTAGAGACCTTCTGAAAAAACTGAAGGGCGATCCGGATCTTCAACACATTCCCGTCGTCGTTCTTAGCACAAGCTCAAACGACAAAACAATCCAGGAGGCGCTTGATTCCGGAGCGGCCGATTTTATAACGAAACCCAACAAACTTTCCATTTTAGAACAACGGCTAAAAGCTATTATTGATAACCCCTCTTATTTTCAAGGCGCGTTATGACAGAGACGACAATAGGTTCACCCTTCCTGGCAGCGGGAGGCGAAGCAGGTAAACGCATGCGTGAGCTCGATTGGTCAAAAACAGATTTGGGAGTACCCGCCACCTGGCCGGCGAGTTTAAAGAGCTCTATCAACCATATGCTTCGTACGGATTTTCCAGTGCTGGTGTTATGGGGGGAGAAGTATATATGCCTGTATAACGACGCCTTTCTTTCGCGTGTGGCCGATGCGGGTATATCGCTCGGACAGCCTGCCGAAGATCCATCCCTGGAAGCCTGGAATACAAGCCGCGCGCAACTACGAAATGTACTGACATTGGGACGCCCGCATACCGTGCGCGATAAGCAGGTCACTACCGTCACGGACGGACGGACAGCAGTGGCGTACTGGACCTTTAGCTATAGCCAGATTATCACGGACGACGGATCGCCCGGCGGGGTGATGCTCACCTGTATGGAGGCTACCTACGCCACGCCGGCACCCCAGAAAGTAATGTCACCGCTTAAACCGGCAGAGAGCGCTGCAAGCGTGCCGTTGCGTGTTTATGAAACGGTGGTCAGCGCAACGCCGGACCTCGTGTACGTTTTTGACCTGAACTATAAATTCACCTACGCCAACCACGCGCTGCTGACCATGTGGGGCAAAACCTGGGGCACGGCGATTGGCAAAGGCCTGCGCGAAAATGGCTATGAGGAATGGCATGCTGCCATGCACGAGCGCGAAATCGATCACGTGGTGGCTACGGGTGAGTCAGTGCGTGGCGAGGTGTCGTTCCCGCATGCGGTTTTGGGCCGACGCGTGTACGACTATATTCTGGTTCCTGTCTTCAATGAAAAGGGTGCTATAGAAGCTGTGGCGGGTACTACCCGGGACGTTTCGGAAATGAAGCAGGCACGGCACAAGATCGAGGAAAAAGAATTGGCATTAGCCCGTGCAATTGAACTGGCTGAGCTTGGCACCTGGACGTACCAGGCAACGACAGGTGAAGTAACGCTTTCGCCCACGCACGCCACGATGTATGGTATTGGAGAGTTTCTCAATAGCCTGGACGACTATTTCTCGATCATCGTAGAACAGGATTGCGCCGAGGTTAAAGAAAAATTTAACGCAGCAACGGTTGCCGGCGCTTCAGGTCGTTATGATGCCGAGTATCGCATTGTCAACCGGGTGACCGGTAAGACGCGGGTAATCCATGCCCTGGGGCAGGCGTATTTCGACAATGCGGGCAAGCTTACCCGTGTCGAAGGCACCACGCAGGATGTAACGTCGCAGCGCGAAGTACAACTGACCCTGGAAAACGAAGTACACGCCCGGACGATCGAACTCGCTGCCGCCAATGAGGAGCTCCAGGCGACAAACGAAGAACTGCTGTCGACTAACGAAGAACTTTCGGAGTCTACACGGCGCCTGATCCGATCGAACGAAGAGCTTTCTCAGTTTGCGTATGTTGCCAGTCACGATCTGCAGGAGCCGGTGCGAAAGATCAGCGTCTTCGTGGAGATGCTTTACGGAAGCTTGCCCCAGCTGAATGAGCGGTCAAAGGTCTTGCTGGAAAAAATCGATGCATCGGCAAACCGCATGCTCAATCTTATTCGCGACGTTTTAAAACATTCGCAGACTCTCAACAACGCAGCGAAGTACGAATCGCTGGATTTGAACAAGATCGTGCGCGATGTCGAAAAGGAATTCGATATGCTGATCGAGCAGCGAAACGGAAAAGTAGTCATCGGCAAACTTCCGGTGATTGAAGGAATCGAGTTTCAAATGAATCAGCTCTTCAGCAACCTGGTTTCGAACGCCATTAAATTTTCAACAACCGAGCGCCCGCTGCAGATTGAGATCAAATCGGAAATTCTGGAGGAGAACGAAAAGCTGGAGAATCCGGAGCTGAACAACAGGCTCACGTATCACAGAATCTCTTTTAAGGATAATGGTATCGGGTTCGATCCAGCGCACGCCAATCAGATCTTCGAGATCTTCCGACGCCTGCACTCACGCTCCGAATATTCCGGCACGGGCATCGGCCTTGCTACCTGTAAAAAGATCGTGCAGAGTCACGGCGGGCAGATCTATGCGTCTTCCCTACCGGGTGAAGGTGCAACATTCTACATTGTCTTGCCGGGCGTGCAAAGCTGAGGAAAGCTGGAGGCCGTAGCCCTTTGCATTTTCAATTATTGGGATGCCGGCAGTCACTCCAGTAACGCAAAATGCGCTCGAACCTTTTTTTCGTTTCTTCGTAAGTATTGCCTTTAATAAAGAAGCCTTGCACTGTTAAATCGTAGGCCAGTTTAACCTGGTCTTCGGAGGCCGATGTGGAAAAAAATATAAAGGGAATACTCTTTCGGCGCAAGCGCTCATCCTGGTTAATCAGGGCGCGAAGTTGCAGTCCGTCGAGCCGGGGCATATTGATGTCGCAAAGAATGATAAACGGGGATACGCTTTCGTTTTTGAGAAAATCGATCAGCTCAAATCCAGTATGAAAAATGTGGATCCAGTCGCCGACACCCAAATCGACACAGATTTCCTTAAAAATTGCATGATCGTCTTCGTCGTCATCTACCAGCAGAATCGGCGCGGTCATGTTTAGGAACTCATGCTTTCGCGCTTGTGGTGGCTGTTTTTTTTGAGGGTCTGACATAGTATCCTATAAGTTGCCGATAACTGTTAAATAATACTAGTAAAGTGGCAATAAAATACTATGCTGGCTTTCTACGCGACAGATGATTGTGTCACGGCAACCTTTCGAACAGCGTTGGTCTCCAGCATCTCGGCAATTTTATTCACCATATAGATAGACGCTTCGATCTCGTCCGTTCGGATGGCGACGCTTTCGATATTGAATCCAAAAGGAATGGCACGGGCTGCGCAAAGCGCCGTCAGCTCGGAAGCAATATCCAAACAGACCTGAACCGATTTTTCAAGCATACTTTCTGCTGCTCTGAAGTCTTGTTTCAAATCATCCGGCACGTGAATACCCAGCCACTCCATAAAGTCCAGCGTCTTTTCCGACCCACAGACGGTGAGTGTAAAAATAATGGTGGGGAACGACGCACGTTCCGTTTTGCAGGTATGCGCAAGATCTTCTATCACTTGTTTGGCATACGCCACATTGAAGACGCACTGCGATATGAAGTACGATACGCCGCAGCCCGCTT
>JAESGK010000511.1_pt1 | contig 14774 bp, 15 predicted proteins | sample 9269681 | NCBI WGS metagenome assembly JAESGK01 (sample SAMN14515347, study PRJNA621673) | algae metagenome | isolation source: Timaviella obliquedivisa GSE-PSE-MK23-08B and co-occurring heterotrophs from... | place: USA: Grand Staircase Escalante National Monument, Utah | collected 2006-08-15
TTCAGTGCCGCTGGCAAGAAGGGCCTGGTGCAGCCGGCGGTCAAGTGCAGGGGCAAAGAGTATTTGCGTATAATCTACGGTCCGGAATATACCGAAGCCGAAAACCTGAGCCGGTTAAAGAACCGAAGTCTTTCGTCTAAACGATCCCTGGCGTTGCGTGAGTTCGCCTTGGGCATAGAGGCACTGGAGCGGTTTATACGGAGAGATCCACTGCGAAAGGTGCACGAGTGTGTGTTCGGTGTGCTGGCACTGGAAAGTGAGGCGGTAGATCCCAGGTTATAAAAGAAGAGCCCTGAGCAAACGTTTACAGGGCTCTCTTTTTAGAAAATTCTTGTGTGCGCCAATTAACGCTGTACTTTTGCGGCCGACATGAGCAACACACTGAAAAATCAATACGACAGTATAATCTTCGACCTCGACGGAACGCTGTGGGACAGTACCGCGAACGTGGCGCTGGCCTGGCAGGATGCCGTGAACAAGGTGGACTACCTGAAGATAGATATGACGCAGGAGTTAGTCCGGTCGATCACTGGCATGACATACGATGCCATCTTCGATAAACTCTTTCCAGGTTTAAATGACACTCAGCGTGCCGAAGTAAAGGCACAATGTGGTGAGAGCGAGCTGCGGATCTTGCATGCCAAAGGCGGTGACCTTTACCCAAAACTGGAAGAAACATTAAAAGATCTGAGCGCACGTTATAAGCTATACATTGTAAGCAACTGTCAGTGCGGTTACATCGAGTTGTTTTTGGACTTGAATAACCTCCATCAATACTTTTTGGGGCATCAATGCTATGGAACGAAAAACCGACCCAAGGCTGATAATATCCGGGACGTTGTAAATGAGCACGGATTGAAAAATCCGGTATATGTCGGCGATACAATGGGCGACTACAACGCCGCTACGCAAGCCGATGTGCCTTTTATTTTTGCCAACTACGGGTTTGGCAAAGTTCCTGACGGTATGGTGGCGACAATCAGCAGCATTTCAGAACTGAAGACCTTGTTATAGCCCACCTCATCGACAAGGGTCGTGGAAGGAAATTCAGCGCGATCTTCGATAAGATTAGCATGAAGAAGGCGCATTATTGGCGGCGCCGCTTAGCTATTGTGTTCCGGCAATGCGTTGAAAGCATTCCTCTTATCGTTCATCCATGCGTCTGCCGCTTCTGACGATGTCATGGCTTTTCGCATTTCATTCATGGCTTCGATGTGGGCAGCATCCCCTTGCTGTACCAGTTCGCGAGCATGTTTACTCACCATCATGGCGATCTCGTCAAAGCTATCGGCGCTAAAAGTATGGTCGCAAGCGCCGCCCAATTGTTTGCAGGTCATTGTCTTCATAAAGTGGCGTTTAAATGCCTGTAAGATCGAATTTTTTGTCGTATTCCACGGGACATTGGCAAATTTCTCTACCTATGGTATGGCGTGGACCATTGAAACCTGGAACGGTGCCCGACTCTACGGAATACCATCTACGCCTATTTGAGAAGACTCAGTATGTCCGGTTCAATCGCTGTTGGGCGTTCAGCATTGCTCCGGAATACATTACCATTCTTGTCAATCAGGATGTACCGGGGGATGGCCCGAATGTTGAAGTCATCTTTAATCTTTCGACTTGTTGTTTCGTCGGCCCTTAAATTGACTCCTTCGAGTTTTTGATTCTGCATTGCCTTTCTCCAGGCAGGTTCGTTATCATCTATGTTGAGATAGACCATATGAATCTTGCCTTTAAATTTCGCAGCTACTTTTTTAGAGTTTGGAAACTCTTTCATGCAAGGCCCGCACCAACTTGCCCAAACATCGATATAAATGGGTTTCCCTTTTAGCGTAGCGAGGTCGAACAGATTATTTGTCGTATCGAATGCTATAATTTCCGGTGCGGTTTTTCTCGACTGAAGATTTTTTGCCAGGATTGGATAATACGTTGATGCTGGAAACTTCTGATGAAAGTCGTTGATCAATGCAGCCAGGCTGTCCTGTCCGTCAATAAACATTGCCATTAGGTACAAGGTAAAGGCTGTGCTAAATTCGTGTGTTTGCGTACTATATTGCAACTGGTCATAGGCTTCACGATACATACAAGAGAAGTAAATCTCTTTTTCTACGTTTGTTGCAGGTCTTTTTTTTATTTTCTCCTGGGCCATCTGATTGCAATAGCTTATTAGGCTTTGTCGGTAGGCATCTGAGGTCAGGCTCAGGTCGGAAGAAAACTTCCAGTCCAGCCTGTACGTACGGAGCGCCGACGTTGTCAGAGCAGTTGAGTCTTCTGCTGTTTTATTTGTTTTATATACTTCTGCCATGTACTTGTGGTTGAATGTACTGGAAACAATTTCTCCGACGAGAAATGCCTCGGCTTTTGACGAGAATTTCTGGGGCCATGCGGTTTGCCTGAGCTGCCTCCGGGCCTGTTGCAGGCTATCTAAGAAGACGTGATATTTTTCAATAGACCGGCTTTGTGCGGTTTCATGCGTTTTGGGGTTATAGATTGTCAGGTCGGCGTCGAACAGATAGTTATTTATGGTGGCCCCGCGTCCGGAATAAAGCACATCTCCCTTGTCAAACAAGGCACGGCCATTAGGATAGGTCAATTTATACGGCTTTCGGATGTCTATAAAAATCGAGTCGTCTTTTTCAATCCATACGATCATCGGAAAAGGACTGCCATACGAAAGCATGACTGGCTGTGCCGTCGATAGCATTATTTGTGATGCAAAGCGGCCGTCAGCATCTGTTGTCACCTGGGCCAGGAAGGCAGGCTTTTTCTCCAAATAGTTATTGTATGTATACAGTGCGACGGATTTTTCATGGTGGCCCTCTATCTGGCCACGTATGGATATCGGGTTTTGGCTGTACACAGTACAAAGACTGGCACAGACAACGATCACGGTGTATATAGCATTCATACTCATTACTTCAGGAAGATAACGTATCCTATTGGCTAAATGAGGTACAGGGGACTCTGGCGGCATCGCCTTGGGCTTTTGGTGCGAGTGAACAATGACTCCATGTGCGCATACGGACAAGCTGTATGTGTTATTAATACATTTATAGTATACTTTACCTCCACACATCAGTCGCGAATCGTGCAAACGGGATGGAGAAAGATGTCAAAACGAACGGTCTTATTACAAGGCAGGACGCCGAATATTATTTTCTCACCGCGCTGGAAACGCTGTAGAAAGCGATCGTTCCTTAAAATCACGTATCAATACGCGAAATTCTTGCTGACAGCAGATTATGGCATTTCGTCGACGTTGCAAACGTTGGTAGCACAATACCTTTGCTGCCAACAAACTAATACACATCCTAAGTATGAAAAAAAAATTTACAATCTTGATGTTCTGCTTTTTTGCTGCAGTTGCTGTTCAAGCACAGGACTACAAAAAATTCAGAGTAGGCATAGGTGGCGGCTATGCTAGCCCCGCTGGCGAAGGTGCGAAGGGCGGCGTGCTCTTTTACCTCGAGCCTGGCTATCGTGTGTCGGACGACCTGATCGTAGGTCTTCGCATGGAGTGGGCACTGATGGCCCGTGGCTATTCTGAGTCTCTTGGTAGCGACGAGGCAGATTTTGACATCGCTTCTGCTAGCTCATACACCGTAAACGGTCAATACTACTTCAAAAAAGGTGGCTTCCGTCCTTTCGTAGGCCTGGGCTTAGGTATCTATAAATATTCCGCCGTTGAGTTTGATGGCGATGATAATGAGTCGGTAGAACTGACAGGTTCTGACGGAAGCAAATTCGGTTTCTACCCGCGCGTAGGTTTTGACGCTGGCCACTTCACACTTTCTATCGACTACAACATTGTTGGCGCAACGAAAGTTGATGGCATCGAAGGTGACTTCAAAAACAGCTACCTGGGCATCCGCGTCGGTGGCTTCTTCGGCGGTGGAGCAAAATAATTTCCGCTGTCTATAAAAAAATTAAAGAGAAGAGTTTAGAAGAGAGGCTGTCGCAAGGCAGCCTTTTTTTGTGCACGATGCAACGCTTTTGCGTAATAGCCCGGTAATAGTTGACCCATTGATAAGGCTGTCACGCTAATTGCATGGGGGAATTCGGTGATTTTGCATGTATCGCGCTGGAATGGAGGTCCTGTAATATTTGAGTAGGATTACAACATTTTTCTGGTTACCTTTGCAGAAATCAATTGCGGATACCCAATTCTCAGATCGTTTTCCATTTGGTACGGTCTTTAATTCTCTCCTCAGTTAATTCGGGAAATAGTCTTTGTTTGTACTGCCTCATCCGCACGACTGGCTTGTTTTCTTTTAGATTTGTTAACGCAATGTGCTGAATACACAGGCATGCAGGAGACACGTCAAAAACAAAAGATAAATGTCAAATTTCGCGTGGAAGGTCAGGGCTCATTGCAAGTCAAAGGGCAAAGATCTTAGACATAATTCTCATGAATATTCACCTGAACAAGCCGTACAGCATTAATACGGACAAATTAAAGCGTTATCAGGCCCACTATCAGATATCGGCTACTGAGATGCTTATTGTTCCGCAGCGGGCCATGGGTGAAGAGTCGGCCTGCGATGTACGATGGGAAGACGTTGATGGAGCACGGCATGTAATGCACAATGTTATGTTCCGAAATGAAAATCTTGTGGCGTTAGATTTTCTGCTTTATGATAATTTGTATAAGTTGTGGAAGCACTACTACTAGTATCGAATTTAGATAACGGTAGTCGTGGCATACTTTTTAACGAGAAATATTTTTAACATTCGAAATATTTAAAACAATGAACATTTATGTAGCAAACATCCCTTTCAAAGCCTCGGAAGGCGAGTTGAAAGAATTATTTGAAGAGTACGGTGACGTGACCTCTGCAAAAATCATTTTAGATAAGGAAACACAGCGGAGCCGTGGTTTCGGCTTTATCGAAATGCCTGACGACGCTGCGGCGCAGCAAGCAATAACAAGCCTTAACGGCTTTAGCTTTCTTGGAAAAGAACTGAGCGTTAACGAAGCGCGTCCGAAAACTGACAATCCACGCGGCGGTGGCGGCGGCTACGGTGGTGGCGGCGGCAGACGCGGCGGTGGCGGTGGCTACGGCGGCGGTGGTGGCGGTGGCTACAATAAAGGCTGGTAAGCATTTTAAAGGGCCCTTCGCAAAAGGGCCTTTTTTATCTTTTTATCCCAGGTAGGTTCGTAACTGTTGTGCCTGGCGGGATCGCTGTAGTCGCCGCGTAGCATGGTCTTTAATTTGCCGTACGCGTTCGCGTGTAATGGAGAATCGCTCGCCGATTTCGCTCAGTGTGAGTGCCTGCTGGTCGTTGAGACCGTAAAAAAGTGTTAGCACCTCGCCTTCGCGGGCGGTCAATACCGATAATGCCAGTCGAATTTCGACCTGCAATGCGGCGCTCATCAGCGATGCGTCGGGTGCGCTGGACGTTGCGTCCGGCAACGTGTCGATCAGCGATAAGTCATCGGTGTTTAGTACCGGTGCATCTGCCGACACAGACTTTTGTGAGATAATAAGTGTGTCGTCCACGGTGTCTACCGGCACATTCAGTATTTCCGCGAGCTCATTGTTGCTGGGCTCGCGCTGCAGGCGCTGTTCAAGCTCTGCTTGCGCCCTCAACAGCTTAATTATAGAACTGACGCGGTTTAGCGGTAGTCGCACGATTCTGGCTTGCGACGCCAATGCGGAGATAATCGCCTGACGAATCCACCAAACAGCATAGGAAATAAATTTGAACCCGCGCGTTTCGTCAAACCGCACGGCGGCCTGGATCAGACCAACATTGCCTTCGTTGATCAGATCGTTCAGTGCCAGGCCGCGGTTCTGATATTGTTTCGCCACGGAGACGACAAAACGCAGGTTGGCTCTTGTCAATTTCGCCAGCGCCACCGAGTCCCCTTCGCGTATTCGTTTTGCCAGCTCCACCTCTTCGTCCATCGTAACAAGCGCCACTTTGCCTATTTCGGATAAATAGCGGTCCAGCGACTGGCTTTCGCGGTTCGTGATCTGCTTACTGATTTTTAGTTGTTTCATTTCTCAGAGTGACGAAAGTGTGTGGCCGCGATGCGAGGGACACGGTAGAGAGGCTACCGCTTTGCTTGTTTCTGGCGTGCCTCGGAGATAAACATTTTACGGCCGAAGAACTCTACATTTTTTAACTGGCGAATGGCCTCCTTTGCTTCATTGTCATACGGCATTTCCACAAAGGCAAATCCCCGAGATTCACCTACTTGCGGGTCGACGATGACGTTTGCGGATGACACTTTCCCAAACTCTCCAAACAGTGCCTCGAGTGCCTGGTCGTTCACCTGGCGGGCGAGGTTTCCTACATATAAATTCATGTGAATACTACTAGTTACAATAAAAAATAGAGAACCTCCCGCACAGTTGCCCGTGCGGGAAATTAGAAGACGATCAGGCAAAGGGATGCGCCAGCACTTCGATCTTACCGGGCGAAATGCGGTTCAGGTTCCGCAGCTGTCCTTTTTCCTCGTGGTCGCAAAACGAAATTGCCGTGCCCGAATTACCCGCGCGGCCGGTTCTGCCAATGCGGTGGGTATACGTCTCGACTGTATCCGGCATCTCGTAATTAATGACAAAAGGAAGATTGTTGATATCGATCCCCCGGGCGGCAATATCTGTGGCGACCAGTACCCGTGTTGCGTTCTTTCTGAAATTGGTCAAGGCACGTTGCCGTGCTCCCTGCGAGCGATCGCCATGAAATGCCTCTGCCGAGATACCGGCTTTTACCAGATTGCGTACGATTTTGTCGGCGCCATGCTTGGTCCGGGCAAATACCATGACATTGCCCATAGCTTCGGCGATGACGTGGTGGAGCAATGCTTGCTTGTCCTGGCGTGAGACATGGTATACACCCTGACGTATGACTGCCGCTGTTTGCTGCGTTGCTACTTTAATAGTAATCGGTGTGCGAAGCATGCTCGTTACCAGCGATTGAATTTCCGCGGGCACTGTTGCCGACAGAAAAATGCGCTGGCACTCACGCGGAACGAGTGAAAGTACCTTCCGCACGTCGTGAATAAAACCCATGTCAAGCATACGATCGGCTTCGTCGAGCACGAGAATCTGCAAGTCGCTGAGTTTTATTATCCGTTGGTTGATGAGATCGAGTAATCGGCCCGGCGTGGCAATAACAACATCCGCTCCCTGGCGAAGCTGTCTGACCTGGTGCATCTGAGAAACACCGCCATAAACAAGCACGCTCGACAGGCGTAGATTCTTTCCATAGAGCGTCAGGTTATCCGCGATCTGAATAGCAAGCTCACGCGTAGGCGTAAGAATAAGACCACGAATGCCATTCGCCTGCTTTGCCTCGGAGAGGCGTTGCAGAAGCGGTATAGCAAATGCCGCGGTTTTACCGGTGCCTGTCTGCGCGGAAGCGAGTACATCGCGTCCGGTAAGAATAGCAGGAATGGCCTGTTCCTGGATGGGTGTGGGTTGATTGTAGCCTTTTTTTTGGAGCGCATCCAGAATAGGCGCGCTCACCTGAAGTTTTTGAAATGACACGTTGAATGTGTTAGATAATAGGAATGCCACATCGATCCTTTCGATGCGCTTATCCAGGGCATGGTGTTAGCAAATTCAAAAACAAAAAGCCATTTCGGCGGTCCGTTAGCAATGTAACAACGACGTATCTCCTGGATGAATTGGGGAGAGAATTAGTGACCGAGCTTCTCCGAGGAAGGATCAGCGAATAAGAATATCCACAATTGACGGTGCAAAGGTAGCCTTTAAAAGCCTGTAAACCAATCTGCGCATCTGCCGTGCCTGCGTGGATCTCTGCAAATCAGCTTAAAAACACACAATAAGCCCCGCATTGCCTTAAAAGGCGTTGCTAAATTATTTTAGCGATGCCACATGATCGAGTAATTTAGCGTACCTTTGAAGACTTATTCAGCGCTACCATGGTCCTTTTGCATGAAATGCTTCCTCAAGGGCTTTGTTCTGTCGACACTCGATAAGGTAACTTTACATGCTAATCTCGTCCTGTTTAATGACTATGTGTGACGAGCAAATAGTTTTTTACACATATAAATAAGAATCATGAGCTACGATCTGCCCAACCGAAAATACGCACCTCTTTGGAGCAAGTATCGCCCGGTAATACTGAAAATGATGATCGACTCGCTTCAGGAGCCGCAACAGTACCAGCTTATGCGTCATGAATTCCAGGCGCTTGACGAGGGTAAGAAGAAGAGCATAGGTTTCAGCCTGCAGGTTTTCAAAAACAAGGCGCTGAACGATATCAAAAGTTCTGAAGTAGCCCAGGATCTATTGCACATGCTGCTGCAATCCCGTAAGGGCATTGAATTGATGGATAGCAATACGTTCGAAATTTCCCTTGACCGGCAGTTGATCTTGCACGTCAGCAAAGCGGCGTAATAAGACGAACCTCACTTCACTTTCTTTCCGATGATTTCACGTCCGCCCTGGTGAAGGGTGACGCTTTCGATCGTCCCCGAAGCATTTTGGTGGAACGTTAGTTGTGCTTCTACTACCTTGTAGAAGAAGACGTTCTGTGCCCTGGCGAATATTGGAAAATTTCCCTGGCCTGTCGCCTGGGCGAACAGTTGCTTTTCTGCTCGCGTTATTGTCAGGATGAAGCCGGGCGCAAGCTCATATTGGCCAACGTAAGTTTCCAACACGGCTATATCAACAGGTATTTCTGCTGTTTCGATCACGGGAGGCTTGCCGTCTGTTACGGGGATGTTCTTGTCCAGCAGGTGCAGGCCGATGTCGTCGACACCGACCGCTGAATTTGTGAGGACCACGACGCCCTTCTTACCATTCTTTTGGAAGCCAGAAAATGCGCGGTAGCCGCCGGTGCCACCGCTGTGCGTGATGATTTCTACACCGTTGACAGTAGCAATGTGCCAGCCGAGGCCGACCGCAGGTACTGCGTCTGCCGGACGTGTGATTGTTTGGGCCAACTGCATGGCTGGATACAACTTGCTTTCTCCCCGTCCCATGTTAGCACGTATATACCGGACCATGTCCACGGCGTCGGACCGGATGCCGCCGGCCCCTGCTAAGATTGGAAGATCCCAATTCTCGACCGCCACGCCTTCGCTGTAACCCTGTGCCAGGTTCTTCTTCATGGACGGCGTTAAGGTAATGCGCGTATTGGCCATGCCCAGGGGATTGGCAATAACGTCGACCATTAACTTTTCATATGTAGTTTTCTTTTGCGTTGCCAGGATGTGGCCCAACAGGCCTACGGCATAATTCGAGTATTCGTACTGTGAGCCGATGTCGCGTGGAAGAGTATAACCTTTCAGGAAATCATATAATTGCTGCTCGGTATAGTCGGCGTATGGGTTTGCCGGATTGGCGGGGGTAAAGTTGTCTGGAAGTCTGGGGAGTGATGAGGTGTGATTGGAAAGATTGACCAGCTTGATCGTCTCGCCATTCCGGGTGGGAGCGGTGACTCCGGCGGGTAAATATTTTTGCAGGGGATCGTCGAGCTTGATTTTCCCGTTAATGGCTTCGTTGGCGAGCAGCATGCCGGTGAATGTTTTGGAGATTGATCCGATCTCGAATATAGTATGCTCGTTGACGGGATCGGCCGTGGTCAATGACTTCACGCCGAATGAATAGAAACGTACATCATCGCCGTTGATCAGGCCAATGACGATGCCCGGGTTTGTGTGATTGTCGACACGTAGTTTGAGTTTGTCTTTGACGTCCTGGGGGAGGTCGCTTTGGCAGCTGGCATTGCTATAGCAGGCGACGGCGAGTATAAACGGTAGGATTTTCTTTAGCATATCCTTAGTACGTCCTTTGCACATCTTTTGTTTTTGGTGACCATGTTGTTTTATACTTACCCCAATCGAAACGTGTGGTTTCATTGGGCAGGGTATTTTGATCCCCTGTGAAGGGTATTTTCTTCTTTACCATGCTGTTGAGGTCGTGATAAACCCTGATTCTTCCGTTAGCTATTTGGAACTATTCTAAACGAGTTCTAATATCGCACAAAATAAAGCCGTACGGCGGCAACCGTACGGCTATCCCGGTAACCCGGGAGCAATTAAACGGAACATTTAAAAGCAATGCAAAGTAGACAAATTTTGCTCATGGCTTTGCTATGTGCGTGCGGTATTTTTGCGCAAGCACAGACAGGGTCGATTCGCGGAACTATACTTGACAAAGCAGGTGAGCCCGCTATAGGTCTGATGGTCAAGATCCAGGACCTCGCCCTCGGTGCAGCGTCTGATCATGCCGGTGCCTTTGTCATTGAAAATGTTACACCGGGCCAGCATGTGCTGCTCGTTACCGGTATAGGCTTTCAATCTTTACAGCACACTATACATATAGCGGCTGGCAGGGAAACCGTCGTTTCGCTCACCGTGGAGTCGTCGTCCACCGAGTTGGAGGAGGTTATGGTGGTTGGTCGGTCCGAAGTGCAAGAGACCAACCGACAAGCCTACAATGTCACAGCCGTCGATGCCAAACAATTATACAATACCACGCTTGATCTGGCCGGTGCGTTGGATCGTGTTGCAGGCGTTCGTGTACGTGAGTCGGGCGGCGTAGGGTCAAGCTTCAATCTCTCCCTGAATGGTTTTTCCGGCAACCACGTGCGGTTTTTTATCGACGGAATACCGATGGATGGGTTCGGCTCGTCTTTTCAGATCAATAATATTCCCATCAACTCTGCCGATCGGATCGAAGTATATAAAGGCGTTGTTCCGATATCCCTGGCTTCAGACGCGCTGGGCGGTGCTATTAATATTATCACCAACGATCGTTACCGAAACTATGTAGACGTATCGTATTCCTATGGATCATTCAATACCCACCGGAGTGTGATCAATGCCGCGGCCACATCAGAACGTGGTTTGCAGGTGCAGCTAAGCGCATACCAGAATTACTCCGACAATGATTATAAAGTAAAGGTAGATGCCGCCGACATTTGGACGGGGGCATATACTCCGGGTGCCTGGGTTCGACGTTTTCACGATGTTTATCACAATGAAGCCCTGATTGCCCAGGTGGGTGTCGTTAAGAAGAAGTATGCCGATAAGTTGTTGTTGGGTATTACACTGGGGCGCAACTATAAAGAAATTCAGACTGGCGCGAGGATGGTATCAGTGTTTGGCCAGTGGCACCGGCGTGGTGATGTTGTGACGCCGACCTTCAAATACCGGAAACATGACCTGATCAAAGGCCTGGATGTCACCCTCAACGCTAACTACAACCTGGGAAGCGAGCAAAATATCGATACGATGAACGTTCGGTATGACTGGTATGGTAACAGTAAGCCGAATGGAAGCAGTGGTGAACGGTCCAGAAGCTTGTACAAGTATAAAAACAACACTGGTGTTGCGACGGCCATGGTTAGTTACCGCATCAATGAGCGTCAGTCCGTCGCGATGAGCGATGTGTTCAATACCTTTGATCGTAAAGGATCGGATGCGTTAAATCCGGATGCGACGAACCCGCCGAGTAAAACCCAGAAAAATGTATTGGGGTTGAGCTATGCTTATAGCAAGGAGGATGCTTTCGGCGTCACCTTGATCAGTAAGTTCATCACTCAAAAGAACGTTATCGCTGCGCAAGAAGCCAGTGCTACAACAGACAAGATTGGATACGGTATCGTGGGGACGTATTTTTTCTCGTCTTCACTACAGGTAAAAGCATCGTATGAGCTCACCAACAGAATGCCGGAAGCACAGGAGATATTTGGGGATGTTGAAAATTTTGAGGGCAATCCGAGCCTTTTGCCGGAGCAAAGTGACAATATAAACTTAGGCTTGGCGTACACCTTTGCCGCGGATGCGAACAATAAGTTCCTCTTGAATGCCAATGGTGTATATCGCTACTCCCGTAATTTCATCTACAACCGGTTAAATAACAACCAATCGAAGCTCATCCCCGATAACCGAGAAGGAGTTCGGACCTATGGTGGCGATGCTGAGCTCCGCTATTCATACAAAAAGTTGGTGTCAGCAGGCGCCACGGTGACCTACCAATATCTGCAGAACATGCAGAAAATCGAGCCTGGATACACAGGGATCAGTCCAGTTTACCAGGATCAGATGCCGAATATTCCATACCTGTTTGGAAACGCTGACGTCTCTGTGTCACTTCGGGATCTGGTCGCGGAGGGGAATAACATGAGCATTGGCTATAACATGCTATATGTTCACGCATTTTACCTGTACTGGCCCAGCCGCGGCAGTGATAAGCTGGACATTCCCGAGCAGTTGAGTCATGACTTGAACATTGTGTACAGCCTGAAACAAGGCCGGTATAATGTCGGCCTGGAAGCTCGGAATATTACCGATGCCCTGCTGTACGACAACTTCAGTCTCCAAAAGCCGGGCCGCGGATTTTATGTAAACGTTCGGGCTTTCTTCCATAAGACTAGTAATAATTAACAATCTATCTTAAATATGAATATTAAAACCAAACTGGCGGCCTTGTTTGTTGCCGTAACATTTGCCGTGTCATGCTCTGACGACGACAACAACACGCCTGCTAATCCGGGCAACTTCATTCTGGCGGTAACGCCTGCCGCATCTACCGGCGTTGCTGACTACCTGCTTACTGCCAGCAGCCTGGATACCGGAAGTGTATCAACTGCTGAAAATGGTGTTGAGCAAGACGGAACATACCGCTACTACGTAACACACAATAACAAATTCTTTAGTATGCTTTACGGGCAAGGCAACCCCGGTGCCGTAACCGCCTACGATATACAAGCCGGTGCGCTGAACAAATTGACAAATTTTCAAACGGAAACGGTGCAATCATTCGCTCCGGTAAACAACGACCTTCTGCTTGTTAAGATTGCCCGGAACCTGGCAACCCCTACCTCTTCCTGGTATAAGGTCAGCACAGAAAGCCTGACCATCACCTCCGAAGGTACGATGAACACTCTGGATATAACGGGCGACCTGGGCGAGCTGGCTCACTTTACCTGGATCAAACAGGTGGGTGATAAAGTGTATGCTCCTTACCAAACTATTAAAGACAGAAGTTTCAACACGGATTATCCTGACCAGGCATGGATTGCCGTGTTCAATTATGCCGACATGTCTCTTGATAAGGTAATCGAAGATGATCGTACCAGCTTCATCGGCCGGTATTTTATGGACGGTCTTTCAATAGCTGAAAACGGCGACATCTATGCTTTCTCTCCTTCGGCGGCAACAACTGACGGTGCACTTTCTTCTACGAAGCATTCTGCTATTACACGTATCAAGTCCGGTACTACTGAATTCGACGAATACTATTTTGATGTAGAAGATATCAGCGGCGGTAACAATATTACTTCCTGGCTGTATGTGGGTAATAATAACTACATCGTTCACTCACAGGCAAAATCGGAAAGAACATCATTTCCTTCAGGTCGTCGTGTGGCAGTCGTGAACGTTATCAATAAAACCTATGATATCGTTTCAGGACTTCCTGAGTTTGACGATATCGCCAGTCTTACTACGAACAACTATACCCCAAAAGATGGGCGTACTGGCTATATCGGAGTAAATCTGAAAGATGGTACCGGTTACGTATATAAAATTGACGTAAGCACCAAAACAGCCACACAGGGCTTGAAGGTCGAGGGCGGAACGCTTACAGCGATCCAGCATTTGGACTGACATCATTTGATGCGATGATATAAGACTCGTTAGCAAGGCATACGCCTGGCTAACGAGTTATCCATTAAGAGCAATTTCTATGATCACCACATTTTACTTCATCCAGCTGATTGCTTTTCAACTGCTGTATGTTACTTCGGAGCAAGAGAAACATACGAATCCACCGTCGTACTTGCTTAGCATTTTGCGCCACAAGCGAGCATATCGAATTGTTGGAGGAGCACTGATGCTGTTGGTTATGGTAGCGTTTGTCGTGCAATGGGGATGGATGACGGGCATATGCGCCAGTCTTATCGGGTTGATGGGCATTGGATGCCTGGTGGTTTTGCTTAATCCATTTCGGTATGTGAACGAAATGGGAGTGGTTGTGCTGTACGCGTTTTTCCTGATGCTGGAATTTTTAGTTTGATCATTATGCCTGCCAATAAGAAATACCTAACGAAATCACCGTGGCTGCGATTGGCCAAGATACTGGCCGGCGTTGTCGGTGGGTATGCGGTTATGTTTAGCTTCCACATGTTGCTGACAAAGCTGTTTCCGCAAGAGAATGTTATTGCTACGTCTTTTTTCACGGGCTACATTCTGTGGTCGATTCTTTTGCTTGTGGCGTTCCTTGTCAGGAACGTATGGAAAGTTTGGGCGGCTTACGCCATCCTTACCCTTTTATTTTTACTTCCTTATTTGATCTCTTAAGTGCCGGCCATGGATAATCGAAATTACAATATTTACTTCCATACGCATACCATCAGTGGCATTTTCATTTGCGCGTTGTTATACGTTATGTTTTTTGCGGGCTCTTTCTCCTTTTTTAAAGATGATATTGCGGCGTGGCAGAAGAATGAATCGATCACGGCACAGCGCGGTGTTACAGAAAGAAATTTTAACCATGTGCTGGATTCGCTTGCGGCCAATCATACGTTGAAAGGCCGCGATATTGAGTTTTCAATGCAACGACACGGTATGGGTGCGTATGTATCCATGTCGGCTTCGCATGATAGCACGGTGAAGGCGAAAGTGAAGAAGAAGCCGGAGGAGCAAAAGAAGGGTAGAGGTAGAGGTCGCGGAAGGCGTGGTGGAAATGATGACTCGGCTTTCTTTACATACAATTTTGGGCAGAAGAAAGAGGTCGAATATCAGGCGGGGTATGATATGGGAGAATTTTTGTATCGGCTGCATT
>JAESGK010000514.1_pt1 | contig 14702 bp, 15 predicted proteins | sample 9269681 | NCBI WGS metagenome assembly JAESGK01 (sample SAMN14515347, study PRJNA621673) | algae metagenome | isolation source: Timaviella obliquedivisa GSE-PSE-MK23-08B and co-occurring heterotrophs from... | place: USA: Grand Staircase Escalante National Monument, Utah | collected 2006-08-15
TTATTTTTCCATCTTCGATAAGTTGAAAAATCATTGTCACAGTAAACATTTTGGAAATTGAACCAATTCGATATTTCGTTTGGCGGGTTGCAGGAATTTTTTCGTTGGATTCAACGTAGCTATACCCGATCGCCCTACTGTAAACTACTACTCCATTTCTGGAAATTGTCAAACTCCCCATGGCGTTGTTTTTTTCAGCGAGAATATCCATCAAGCTGTCGAGCTTAGATTTGTTGAAACCTTGGGAAGAAACTGTCCCGAAAGAAAACCCTATAAGCAGGGTTGTAAGGATTTTAGTTTTCATTGTTTGTTCGATTGGGGGTTAGGGTCGTTGTCAGGATTTTTACCAGAATATTCTAATGAGGATGCTTCACTTTATGATTCTCCAGCACTTTTAAGAGCGCTTAGACCTTCAGATTAGACATAATATGATCCATGGGTTAGATTTCTGCTAGGATGAAATATTAGTCCAGATAGTTTTACGGGATGTGCCTCTTGCCATAGCGGTCCTCTAGCTCCTCGGATGTTATATCCTTGATGGCTATTCAATTGGTGTGTCTTTTTGCGACCTTTCAGATACCAGCTATCTTTTCTTTTATGATGCCAATTGGAGGATGGGAGTGTACACCGTTGAGGAAAAGCACCTGTTCAGAGTGGTATATTACGATGGAGGCGAACAGAATCTCGGTTTCCCTGATTTTCCGGAATCAATGGAGACATTGTCCATCCCCGCCGCCAGCTAAAAGCAAACTCCCCGCCATGCTTGATTTTCCTCCTGGCGAGATGCGCTGCTACAATAGGGAGAGTGCCATTGCTGAGAAACTCCAGGCCGTCGTTTATCTCGGCAATGCAAACAGCTGGATGAAAGGCAACGGAATGGAAGCTTTCGAGAATTTTACGATAAGGTGAACCCAAACTCACGATGATTTGAATGGGTTCGATATTCCCCCCTCTACTCACAAAAAAAGCCCGCGAACTATTAAAGTTTGCGGGCTTTTTTTAATGCGGACCGGACGGGACTCGAACCCGCGACCTCCGCCGTGACAGGGCGGCATTCTAACCAGCTGAACTACCGGTCCGTTTCAGCCTTTTCGAAAGATATTCCGTCGAAAGGGAGTGCAAATATAGCGCGGACGTCATGTTCTCCAAATATTCAGAAAACATTTTTTTGCGATGCCTGACGCCGTTGCGGCTAGTTGAATTTGAAATAGAACTCGCCGACAATGTTCGAGCTGTCCCAGGTGTTCTGTTTGTTGGCGGAGAGGCGGAGCACGTTGGCCCGTACTTCTTTGAATACCTGCTCGATCGTGAGCCCAGGCTTACGCATGGCTTTGAGTAACTCTTGCGTGTAGAGACCATTACGACCTCCCCCGTCGGCTGCTACGGAGCCGGGGGCGGTGGCATAGGCAATGAAAGAACCGCGTGCCCGGCGCATCTCCCCTAGCCCGCCCGATAGGGATCGGTTCACGGCCGGGAACGGGTTGTTTCGGCAGGCGTCGAGTATGACGATGTTCATGCGGGCATTCGAGCGCTCCATGTTGCCCAGGACCATGCGTTGCGTCGGAAAGCAATACCGGGCGATGTCGTCCTCAAACTCCACGCTGGCATCCACCGGCACCAGGTAATTCTCTTCTTCATGGCGTACGCCGTGGCCCGCGAAGTAAAACAAGGCTACTGTGTTGTCTTTATCGCCGGCATCGATCTTGTCTTTGAACTTCAATAGCGCCGCGCGGATCTGGCCATAGGTGGCGTTGGTCAGCAAGGTTACGTCGAAGTTGGAGGCCTCCAGTTCCTTCGCCATGTCACTGGCGTCGTTCACTGGATTCTTTAACACCCCCACAGCCCTGGGGTATGCACTGTTGCCAATGACAAGTGCATATCGCTTCTCGTTCCTGTACTCATCCGCCAGGCCAGGCTGTGCAGGCACAACGGGTTGCATGGTGGCTACCACGGGCGTTGTCTCCGGTTCCTTTTTCGCGGGGGCAGTATCCTTTCGTGTCGCCGGTGTGTTCGTCTCCATACGGGGCTCCGGCTGTTTGCCCGTGGGCCTGGTGTTCTTGGTTACGGCGGTTGTCGTATTACTAACCGTGGCAGTCTTAGCCGTACTGGCATCCGGTATATTGCTGCTGCGCGAGGCTACCCCTTGCTTCTCCAGCTTTTCGAGCTCCCGCTTAATATCAGCATTACCCGGCGCCGCGAGGCTGCTTTCTTTCAGGTCTACATACGCTTTGGGTAGCTGGCCGGCGCGCACATACAACTGGCTGCGCTCGAAGAGAATCCTGGCTTTGGCGTCGGGCTGCTCGCCGAGCAAACGCAACGCGGCGCTATACGCGTCTATGGCATCTGATGTTGCGCCCAGCTTGTCATGGGCCTTGGCTTTAAACCAATAGATGTTGCCTTTGTTGGCATGGTCGCGTAGAATGGTCTCTTCAAAATCGGGGATGGCGTGCGCGAAGTCGTTCGTTTTGTAATAAGCCAACGCGCGAAGGTAAAACACCTCCGGGTCCAGGGCTTTGTCGCGGGTGTTCTTGGTGAGGTACAACGAAAAGCTTTCGATGGCTGCGGGGTACTTACCCGCCGTGTATTGATCGTAGCCCTTCTCGTAGTATTTAAACTGTGCACTGACGCCAAGCGGCAACAGGCACAAGAACCATACAAACCGAAAGAAGTATGCAGGCATATTCAAGCGTAATGCTAAAAGTTATACGAAACGCCGAGTTGAAGGTTTACCGATGGGAAGCCCTCTTTTTTTACCGGGTACTTTTCCATTCCCCGGATAAACGATTCGAAGTCGGTGCCGTAATATTGGTTGTCGTTATACGACTCGGTACTGACGAACGATACCGGAAAGGTGTAGCCTATCGAAACTTGCAGAAACGCGGTGAATTTGCGGGCGGGGAAAAGCTCTATCCCCGGACCAACAAAGATTCCCCCGGTCACCTGGTTCTGCTCCTTCAGGTCATCTGATACATAAACTTCGTCTTCGATCAGCTCCGTCCCGGGTCCCCACGGGACTTCTCCCACGGTTTGCCAGTCGTCTCCATTTTCGATGTCGCCGGCATTCTGCAATACGGTAGCCGTACCCGTTACCTCCGTGCGGGTTGCGTACGTGATAAACGGTTTGGCAAAAGCATATACCGATATGATCGAATTATCGCGTACCGGTATAAAGTTCAACTTTAGATTCATGGCGAGTGATACCAAACTCAGGTCTCCACCCTTCAGATCAATATACAATCCTTCGTAGTACGTTACGCCCTGGTCCTGATAGGGCCCACCGATAAAAGCATTGTTAAATCCCGTTTCTTCCGGGTCGTAATCAAAGCTGAGGTACGATATCGACGGCCCGATGGTGAGCACGCGGTTCATGCGTTTCTGAAACCCTATCTCGAAGTTTGCACCGGCTTTATAGTCGCCAATATTCTTGCCGAGGGTCCACGACGGACCGATATCAATAAAGATTCCTTTACTGCGGTCGATGCGTTCTTTCTTGGTAATGACGCCTTCGTCCTGCGCCTCAGCCTGAAATACGAAGCCTGCAATGAGTAAGCCTACGAGACATAGAGATTTTTTCATATAATAGAAGGGAAAAGACATGGCTGGAAAGATAAGACATCCCCGGGGGACGATCGAGTCATCCCCATGTTCATGGGGCCGGGTGGTGCTACTGCGGAATCTTGAAGTAGAACTCTCCGATGATGTTGGAGCTATCCCACGTAAACTGTCGGTCGCCCGAAAGGCGTAGTACATTCATCCGCACTTCCTTAAAGACCTGCTCGATCGTAAGACCTTGTTTACGTATCGCCTTGAGCAGCTCCTGGGTGTAGAGCCCGTTGCGGCCACCACCGTCGGCGGCGACAGAGCCGGGAGCTGTAGCATAGGCAATGAACGAGCCGCGGGCACGTTTCATTTCGCCCAGGCCACCGCCAATCGAGCGGGTAGTAGCCGGGAATGGGTTGTTGCGGCAAGCATCCAGAATCACGATGTTCATGCGCGAATTGGTCTGCTCCATGTTGGCGAGCACCATTTTTTGCACGGGGAAACACATGCGCACGATGTCGTCTTCGAACTCCACGTTGGCGTCAATCGGCACGAGGTAGTTTTCATCCTGGAATTGCACACCGTGCCCTGCGTAATAAAATAGCCCTACCGTTTGGTCTTTCGGACCGTTGGTCAGATTCTGCTGAAACTTGCGCATCGCCTCCCGCATCTGCACATAGGTGGCATTGGTCAGCAGCTGCACTTCGAAGTTGGATTTGCGAAGCTCGGTCGTTACATCCGTCGCATCGTTTACCGGGTTCTTCAACGTGCCCATGGTTTTGGGATACGTGCCGTTGCCAATCACCAGGGCATAGCGTTTTTCATCTTTGTATGCCGCCGCCAGCGAAGCCACCAGGCTGGCGCTGGACGATGTTTCCTCGGCCGGCTGCGGCGCTGGCTCCACCGGGGGCGTTGTAACCACCTGAGTGGTGGTTGACGGCTTCCTGGCAGGCGTCTTGGCAGGCGTGTTTGTATTCTTTTTGACGATTACCTGAGTCGTTTTTTTGTCGGTCGTGTTACCTGCAGGCTCGTTACGAACTACGGCGGTTTGCGACGGGTCCAGCGCTTTGGCGGCGGCCAGGTCTTTATTCGCAGCCTCGCGGTTGCCATGACGGCTATAGTACTGTGCGCGGTCGACCAGAATCTGGGCAGTGAGCTTTCTGTTGCGCTCGGCGCTGGTGAGGGCCTCCTGATATTCGGCTTCGGCCGGCTTGCCCTGTTTGTCGTAACAACGGGCTTTAAACCAATGAATCTGCGCTTTATTGTAGTGCTTCAGTTCCAGACACTTATCCAGGTCGGCCAGGGCCTTGTCGGGTTCATTGGTGAAATAATAGGATTGACCACGGTAGAAGTACAGGTCTTCGTCGTAGCGCTTGTTCCGTTCGGGGTTCGCAATAGCGCCGGAGAAGACGTCGATAACGCCGGCATAGTTGGCGGACCTGAATTTTGCAATACCTTCGTCGTATGTGGCGGCATCTTGCGCAAACGCCACGGGCCACAGCAATAGCCAGGCGACGAGAACCGATAGGGACTTTTTCATAGGGAGGGCAAAATATCCTTAAAGATACGTATACGGGAAAAATTATGGAACCGTTTTACCCTGGAACAGTCTTGAAAGCAAAAAATGTTAATTTTATGGCCTCTGCCGCATGAGAAGACCACTGTTTTATTTGATTCTGATTGCCTTGCTCCTTCCCGCCTGCAGCAAAAAAGGCACAACTATCACCACCGTGAAGCCGAAATACCACCATCGCTGGTACGATCGTAAGAAGGACCGCCATACACCGCGCATAAAGAAATTGCGGGTGCGAAACTAACGTCGTCGCCCGCTTATCCCAATCCCTTGACGACAAGGTCTATGTTCTTCCGGAAATAGTTCTTCGGTGGACTTAACTGGTTTACATGCGCTGTCACCACACCTCCGACAAATACGGCGTTGATCAGGTTGGTAATATCACGTGTCGAAATCGTCTTGGTGATCTCCTTGCGGAAGATCGCTTCGAGTATGCACTTCTCGAGCATCTGATCGATCGACATGATCTCGATATTGGTGATGCCGTCAATAGAAGGATGAAACATCCGCTTCTCTTCCGGCTTGATGGGAAATGGCTTGGGTGAACGATTTAAATCAGCCAGATATCCTGCCAGGCTCAGCAACAACCCGGGGTGCTCTTCAAACTCATCGCTGAGGCGATCGAATAAATAATATATTCCCTGCAAGCCTTCGCGGGGCTTGAGTGCAAATTCGACTGAACGTGCCAGGCACCATGCGCGAAAATAATATAGCAGGATATCTTCCTTCTGCGGGAAGTACTTGAACAACGTGACCTTGGAAATCTTTACTTTGTCACAGATGTCGTCGACATATAAATCTTCAAACGACTTTCTCCCAATTAACTTGAGGGTAGTTTCCAGCACTTGCACTTTCAGGCGCGCGGCCTTTTCTTTTCTCAGGCTCATGGTTTTGGTCTTGTCACTTTCTTAACAGCGTGGGAAGTAATACTTTTAACCTGACTTAACCAATGTCCGCATGCCGAAACGCCTTTATCTGCTTTTACTTGCCATAAGTACAGTTGCCTGTCAGCAACAAAAAGTACGCGAGCGCGTAACCGGCGTCCTGGCTGACTCCGCCATGGTCGTGTCGGCACACCCGTTAGCATCGCAGATCGGTGTCGCCATCCTGCGGCGTGGGGGCAATGCAGTCGATGCTGCCGTAGCAACACAGCTGGCCCTGGCCGTGGTATATCCTAACGCAGGCAATATTGGCGGCGGCGGTTTTATGGTATTACGCCAGGCGAACGGCAACCTCGCCACCCTGGACTACCGCGAAAAAGCACCCCTTGCCGCGACGCGCGATATGTACCTGGACAGCGTCGGCAATGCGGTCGACACCCTGAGCTCTGAAGGTCATTTATCGAGCGGTGTGCCGGGATCGGTTGCCGGCCTGGTAGAAGCACATGCCAAATATGGACGCCTGCCGTGGAAGGACCTCGTACAGCCGGCCATCGACCTGGCGCTAAACGGCTTTGTCATGACGAAGCGCGAGGCCCGCGGGCTGAACGCCTTGCAAGAGCAGCTCATCCTGCTGAATTCAGTGCCTCCCTCTTTCCTGATACGAGAGGCCTGGCAGGCAGGCGACACCATTCGCTGGGAAGACCTGGGCCACACCCTGGAACGCATACGCGACCACGGACAGGCGGGCTTCTATGAAGGCAAAACAGCCGACGACATCGTCGCCGAAATGAAACGCGGTCACGGGCTCATTACCCATGAAGACCTGAAGGCTTACAAAGCCCTTTGGCGCGATCCGATCATCGGCCAGTATAAAGGATACAAGATCATCTCGATGGCGCCGCCTTCCAGTGGCGGCATTGCGTTGCTTCAACTGCTGCGCTCGGTAGAGTCTTACCCTATCGGCGATTGGGGCTGGAACTCGGCCAAAGCCATTCACCTCATGACGGAAGCAGAGCGCCGCGTATATGCCGACCGCGCGGCCTACCTGGGCGACCCCGATTTCTATCGTGTGCCCGTACGCGCCTTGACGAGCGCATTATATACCGACGAGCGCATGAAGACTTTTGACCCACGCAAAGCCACGCCGAGCAACACGATCAAAGAAGGTGCCCTGGCGATGCATGAGTCATCTCAGACCACGCACCTGTCGATCGTAGACCCGGAAGGCAACGCCGTAGCCGTTACGACAACGCTCAACGACTCCTACGGATCGAAAGTCATCGTAGCTGGCTCGGGCTTTTTCCTGAACGACGAGATGGACGACTTCAGCGCCAAGCCAGGTTCGCCAAACATGTACGGCGTGGTCGGCGGCGAAGCCAACAAGATCGAACCCGGCAAACGCATGTTGAGCTCGATGACGCCCACCATCATCGAAAAGAACGGCCGGCTGGTGATGGTCGTCGGCACGCCCGGCGGCTCAATGATCATTACCGCCGTGTTCCAGACGATTGTGAATGTATTGGATCATCACATGACTATGCAGGAAGCCGTCGCCGCCAAACGCGTGCATCACCAGTGGCTGCCCGACACCATCGCGTTCGAATACGGGGCCTTCTCGCGCGACGACAGCCTGACACTGTCGGAAATGGGCCATGCCTTTAAAGGGTACCGCGCGTTTTGCCGCGTCGATGCCATTTTGGTGCGGGCGGACAGCACACTGGAAGGCGGCGCCGACCCGCGCGGCGACGATGCCGCGGTGGGCTTCTAACACACTGTTATTTCAGGGGGAGATATGGGTTTTCGGATGGGTGCAGCAGGCCAGCCACCGACGGCCCGTGCATTTCATCGGCGCCCGTGTTACCTTTACTGGATTAACTTCTGAAGAACGTTGAAAAACCGCATACCAGGCATCTTTAAAAACAGGGGCTTCCAGCATGTCATGTTCTGGCTCGTACATCTGGTCTTTTACGGTACGCTGTATGGCAGCTTTGAAGACAAGTATCGCCAGACGTTCTCGGAAGAGCTCATGTATCTGCCCGGCAAGCTCGTCTTCACCTACTTCACGCTCTACTTCCTCCTGCCCCGCTTCCTGCTGACCGGCCGTTACGGCATGTTTATCCTGTGGTTCGTGACATCGTCATTGCTGGTGGGACTGTGGCAGCGCTATATCGCGTATGACGTGCATTATCCCATGTACTACCCCCAGTGGCTGAACGACCCCTTTATCCATTTCGGGAAGATCATTAAAATGGTCGTCGGCATCTACCCGATTACATTCACCGCAGTCACCATCAAGCTGCTGAAACATTGGTATACCAACCAAAAGGCACAGCAGATATTGAAGGAGGAAAAACTGCAAGCCGAGCTGAAGTTTCTGAAAACACAGATTCATCCACACTTTCTGTTCAATACGCTTAACAATCTCTATGCGCTGACACTAAAGAAATCGGAGCGCGCGCCCGACATGGTGCTCAAGCTTTCCGAGCTGATCGACTATATGCTTTATGAGTGTTCGGGCGACGCCGTGTCATTGGAGAAAGAGATTAAGTTTATTCAAAATTATATCGACATCGAAAAGATGCGCTACGGCGACAAGCTCGACGTGGACCTGCAGGTGACGGGCGATATCCAGGAGCGTGCCATCGCGCCGCTGATCATACTGCCGTTTGTGGAGAACTGCTTCAAGCACGGCGCGAGCGAATCGCTGGTACAGTCATGGGTAAAAATCCGCATTGACGTGCAACCCGCAACGATCATCGTAAAGGTCGAGAACAGCAAGGCTGAAAACGGTCATGGCCGTAAGGAAGGCATCGGTATCCAAAACGTAACCCGACGCCTGGACTTGTTGTTCCCCGATCGCTATACCCTGAAGATTGCCAACGAGGCGGCTACATTCCTGGTGGTTCTGATGGTACACGACACGGCGTCTCTTCGGGAGAAAATAAATTCTGCGGCTTAGCTATACCCTGTTATGAAATGTATCATCGTTGACGACGAACCCCTGGCGATCGAGATCCTCGAATCGTATGCTGCCAAGCTCGACAACCTGGAGATTGCCGGCACCTTTCGCAACGCCCTGGCTGCGTTCACCTTTTTGCAGGAGAACACAGTGGATGTCATTTTCCTCGACATCCAAATGCCCCGCCTGTCGGGCATCGACTTCCTGAAGACGTTAAAGAATCCACCGAAAGTCATCTTCACAACCGCTTTTCGTGAATATGCACTGGAGGGCTTTGACCTGGAGGTAACCGATTATTTATTGAAGCCGATCTCGTTTGAACGTTTTCTAAAGGCCGTAGGCAAGGTGCAGTCGCCTCAGATGACGTCGCCACCACCCCCCACCGAGCCACGCGACAGCTACGTCTATTTTAAAGTGGACAAGAAGATGATCAAGACGCGCATTGCCGATATACTCTATATCGAGAGTATCAAAGACTATGTAAAAGTGCGCACCCCAGACAAAGAGATTATTACCCAGCAAAAGATCAGTTACCTGGAAGAAAGTCTGCCACGCGAAACATTTCTGCGTATACACCGGTCGTTTATCATCAACGTCGATCGCGTCGACGCGTACTCGGCCACCGAGATCGAGATTGGCAAACACAGTCTTCCGATCGGGCGAAACTACAAGCAGGAAGTTTTAGACGCCCTGTCGAAGAACGTGTTCTAACGGTCAGGAAGCTTGTTGCTGCGTGGTAATCAACGGCACGATCTCTTGTTTATTGGGAAGTCTGATCTCGAAGGTTGTTCCTTCACCAAAATTCGATCGTACCTGAATCGCGCCGCCGAGTTTGTCGATTGCTTCCTTCACGATATAAAGCCCGAGCCCTGCGCCTTCGCTTTTGGCGGTGGCGCGGAAGAACATGTCGAATATCCTGGTAATCAGTTCGGGGGAAATACCAATGCCGTTGTCTTCAAAATGAATAAAGGCATCGGTGCGCGTAACCCGCACGTTTATGCGGATAAACTGCCGCTCTTTGGCTGCCGCGCGGTATTTAATGGAGTTTGATATCAGGTTGTTAAAAATCACGATCAGACGGTGCGCGTCCGAAAACAGCGGCACGTCTTCTTCTACCACGATCTCTTTATCCATGCAGTCTGAACCCGAGAGGTAACGCATACGGTCGAAGGTCTCTTCAATCAGGTCACGCAGGTTGACACGCTCGATGCATACCTCGCTACGAGCATTGCGCGAATAATCCAGGATTTCTTTAAGCGTCTCGTCCAGCTTGTGAATGCTGTGCTCGATGCGGTTGAAGTATTCGTGAAAGAGTTTTTGATGATTGTCGTCGTCCATCTTGGCCAGTTGTACAAGGCCCAATACCGACATCAATGGCGCGCGCAGGTTGTGCGACACGCTGTAGACAAAGCTGTCGAGTTCTTTGTTAATCTTGGTCAGCTCTTCGTTCTGCTTGCGCAGGGCTGTTTCGGCCTGCCGACGACGGGTCTCCACCTGTCGTTGCCGCATCGAGTTGGCGATAGCCGACGACAGGCGCGCGAGATTTGACTTGAGTACGTAATCGTCAGCCCCTTGCTTCAAACAGCTCACGGCAAACTCTTCCGACACGGTGCCGGTAACGAGTATAAACGGTACGTTGTGGCCGTGCTCCTTACAGATTTTAAGCGCCTCGATGGAGTTGAACTGAGGCAACGAATGATCGGACAGGATTACATCGGGCAAAAATGTCTGCAAGGCCAGCACAAACTCGTCGCGCGAATCGACTTGTATCGACGTAAAGTGCACACCGTCTCTCGAGAGCGCGTGCTCAATCAGCCCTACATCGTCTTGCAGGTCTTCTAACATTAAGATCTTCAATTCCTTTGTAAAAGCGGATTTCATACAGCGGTGCTTTTAAATCTATTTTGGCGCCTCGTTGAGAATCATCCAGAAAAACCCTATCTCGGAAACAGCACGTACGAATTTGTCGAATTCGACAGGCTTCACGATGTAGGCGTTGATTCCCAATTTATAGGTTTCCAGTATATCACGTTCTTCTTTGGAAGATGTCAGCATGACCACGGGTATGATCCGCTTGGCCTGATCTGCTTTGATCTTCCGCAATACCTCGAGGCCGTCTACCTTGGGCATCTTGAGGTCGAGCAGGATAAGCTTCGGCAGGTTACTTTGTTTTTCTGAGAACAGAAAATTCAAAGCCTGTTCGCCGTCCTGCAAATGGAGCAGGTTGTTAGCCAGATGGTGTTTACGCAGCGCACGAATGGTGAGCTCCGCATCGTCGGCGTTGTCTTCTACAAGCAGTATTTCTACAGCGGTTGATTCCATATAAGTTATCAGTCATTGGGATTTACCGTACGCGGCAGAGAGAAAAAGAACGTAGCCCCTTGATCCGGTACCGCTTCAGCCCAGACCCTCCCGCCATGACGGGCTACAATGCGATATACCAATGCCAACCCCATGCCTGTCCCCTCAAATTCATCTTCCCTGTGCAGTCGTTGGAATACACCGAATAGATTGTGTCCATACTGCATATCAAATCCTACGCCATTATCACGGATTGAATATACGATCTCTGTGCCCGTCTCAAAAGCATTAATCCATACCTGGGAAAATTCTTTCGTACTGTATTTAATAGCATTAGAAATCAGGTTCTTCCGTACCTGCCGGATGAGGCCTATATCCGCTACCGTCGGCGGCGGTGTGTGTACGTGAACGCGCAGCGTTTCGTGCATTAACGGTGCGCATAGATCGTGTGACACGGAGTATGTGGCCAATATGAGGACCGTGGTACCCAGGGGGGAAATAAATGCCACATCGGCGTGCCACATGTGCCTGCTCATTTCAGCTTCACGCTGATTCAGGTGCGACATCTCCCGGCTCGCTGAAAGCAGTGCGCGGCAGCTGATGTGTGTATAAACACCAAGACTTATCAGGATCGATATCGTAATGACAAATACTCCTAACACTTTTTTTTCAACATAAGCTTCATCCTGGTCGCTAAACAATCCAAGTTCAAATACCACACTTCCAGTTATTCTCAGTGCACCAGAACAAACGTCTGTGCTTCCGAAACCGCTTGCTACTTGTCTGCGAATGTGCGCGTATTGAAAACAGGATAGATCACCCGGATGGGCTCCTGAGATCCCGGAGCGGACCTCTTCACTATATTACTGGCATAATATGCGCGATGATATACCTGTCCTACGAATCATTATAACGCCGTGCGTCATTCGATACAGTAGCAGCAACACAGTAAATACATTTTTTACAACGGCGTCTTTATTGTTTTATCTGCCTAACGGCATACCTAATCAAGTTAAATTTTGAGAAAAAAGCAAACGGAGCGTTTACATTTTTTTAATAGTGAATTCCACACGTCTGTTCAGCTGCCGTGTTTCTTCCGAATCATTGCTGGCAATGGGCATGGCACCACCGTATCCTTTTCCGGTAATGCGGTTTTTATTTATACCATGCTCTATTAAATAATCACGCACTTTGTCGACACGTGCCTGCGAAAGCTTCACGTTTTGTGCCGGTATACCGCGATTATCGGTGTGTCCGGCCAATTCAATCTTAACGCCCGGGTTAGCTTTCAGGAAGCCTACTATAATGTCAAGCTCCGACGACGAGCCCGACAACAGGTTAGTTCGACCTTGCTCAAACAACACATTACGCAACGCTACAGTCGCTCCTACTTCCAGCGGCTGCAGTTTAAAGTTCATTTCCAACGCCGACATTTCATACGTACGAATGTTGAGTCTTTCCAGTGTGCTGATGTATCCGACGGCTTCAATGCGCACTTGATATTCTTGCGCGGCGTCTACCTGCACCGTATAACCGGCCGCTTCAGATGCCTTTGCTTCTTTTGTAGCCGTGCTGACTGTAAAGGTAATACTTGCCGGAATCGACTCGCCTGTTTTGGAATTTGTCACACGGCCGTAAACGCGTACATGTTTGTCATCGACGCCGACCAGTGTCGGGACCGTCGCAGCAGTGTCGATCTTCACGATGACAGGCTGTTGCAGTGGTTCGTTGCGTCCCTGGAACTTAATGTCACCATAACCATCGCTGTTTTTGGTGCTGGTGAACAGCGCCAGGTCTTGTGCGGCATAGGGGCGATAGAAAAGGTCGCGGCCCTCGGTGTTGATATCGCCGAGGTTTTCGGGCTCGGTCCAGTTCGTCCAGGTGTCGTCCAGCCGTGTGGCCTTGTAGATATCGAAGCTGCCGCGGCCTTTGCGACCGTTGGTCGAGAAATATAAGGTGCGGCCGTCGCTGCTCAACGCCGGGCAGAGCTCCTGGAACTGCGTGTTAATAACAGAACCGAGGTTGCGTGGCTCCGTCCAGTGGCCGGACATGTCCTTGCGGGTTACGTACAGGTCTTCCACACCACGGGTGCCATAGGTCTCGGCGGAAAAGACAAACACGTCGCCCGCAGGCATTATCGTGCCGTATAGGGCACCGGCTTTATTCTGAAAATACGGGATCGTAATGTTGACAGGCTCTCCCCAGCCGGCACCTGTGCGCTGCGCCTGGGCAATGCCCTGGGTGCGCGGCGAGGCACCACCGGCAGCATAGTGACTCAACAGGTACACGCTGTTGCCATCTTCCGCGAACCCGGCTACACCGTTAAAGCTGCGGTTGTTCAGCAACGGGCCGGCGTGGATGGGTTCGGACCATGCGTGGTCTTTCAAAACAGCGTACCAGATATCACCGGGGTCTTTCAGGCCGCCGGTATTGTTGGGGTGGTTGGCAATGGTGAAATAGAGGGTCTTCCCATCCGGACCGAGTACCGGATTCAATTCGTCGTAGGGAGAATTGAGAAATTCAAGAGTTCCGCTTTCCAACGGCTGCGCTGTGGAAAGAACTGCGATGCTAAGGAAGGTAAAAAATACAAAGACTCTCATGCCGAACAAACTAACTAATTTCAAAGATATAAATTTTGCGGCTCACTTGCTCACCCAGTGATTGCCTTTGATGGTAAATCGCCAGGGAAGCCTGGCGTCCTCGCCGGCATAGTCGATCCCGATACGGGGACTGACCTCGATCCTGGCCGCGGTGATCCTTTCGCCACTATCCTCCAACCAAACTTCGTGCTCAAGCAACGATTTTCCATTTAACTTTCTATCAATGCCCATGGCTTTGGTTAATTTGCCGGGGCCGGAGGTTAGGTGAAAAGGACTCTTCAGCGCACCCCGGCGAATTTGCATCTCGGGCAAGCCGACGGTAGGCTCTAAGGCCCGTACCAAAACTGCCTCGGCCGTGCCTGCTTTGTTGGTCGTCACATTAAAGAGATGGTGCATGCCGTAGCACAAATAGACATATGCACTTCCTCCGGTTTCAAACATAATGGCATTGCGGGCGGTCTTTCTCCCTTCATATGCATGGCAGCCTCGCTCCTTCCACGAATAGGCCTCGGTCTCGACAATCATCCCGGCGGTGAGAATACCGTTCTGTTGGGTGTACAATACTTTCCCCAGCAGCTCGCGCGCAACCTTAACGACGTTGTCGCGCTCATAAAATTCTTGTGTCAATCGCATGCGGCTGTCGGCCCTGTGCAGGGGCACGTTAAACATTTAACAGGTTATTTAACAAAAATTGAAAGATAACCATTCAAAACCTTGTTTAACTTGCGCGCTTTAAAACCACCAAAATATTTAACCATCATGAAAAGAACGATTTGGATCGCACTGCTTTTTGCCGCCGGCCTTTCGGCCAGCGCGCAAGTAAAGACGCCGGCCCCCAGCACGGCAGG
>JAESGK010000515.1_pt1 | contig 14682 bp, 15 predicted proteins | sample 9269681 | NCBI WGS metagenome assembly JAESGK01 (sample SAMN14515347, study PRJNA621673) | algae metagenome | isolation source: Timaviella obliquedivisa GSE-PSE-MK23-08B and co-occurring heterotrophs from... | place: USA: Grand Staircase Escalante National Monument, Utah | collected 2006-08-15
AGCATCGCGCCAGTCAGCGATGATCCCACCGTCAGCCTGCCCTTGGCGGCAGCCTGACCGATCCGGCGACAGCCCGGAGGTCGTCGTGAGCGACGATCAGCTACACCACGCATCGGGACACGATCCTGCGCTAGATCTGGCGCGCGCCCCATGGAGGAGCAGAAGAGCTCCCTCACCCCTCCCGCGTCACCGTGTGGTACGCCTTGGCGATGACCTGCCAGCGGCCATCGACTTTCAGCAGCGTCAGGTAATCCGTGAAGTAGCGCGGCGGGATCTGGCATTCGACCTTGGCGAAGGCCGTGGCCGGGCCGGAAAAGTCGATCGACACGATGCGGTCGGCGCGGGCGCTGCCCTTGGATTTGGCCGAGGGCCGGCTCTCCACCATCCTGAACCAGTCGGCGCGCGGCATGTCGGCGGCCTTGCCCTTGTCGTCGGCGGCATAGAGATGCGAGGCGGGATGGAACGCCTCGCCCAGCTTCTTCGTGTCGCCCTCGTGGAGGCCGTCGAAATAGACCTGCAGTACCTTCTCGATCGCCGCGACGTCGCTCATCTCTTCTCTCCCTCGTTCAAACAACCCCGTTGGGGCTCACCAGGATCTTGCCGTTGCGCCCGCCCTTGTCGGCGTGCGCCAGCGCCTCCTTGATATTCTCGATCGGATAGACCGTGTCCACCGGCGCGCCGAGCGTGCCGGCCATGACCTGGGCCGCGAGATCGGCGTAGATCGCGCGAATCTTTTCCGGGCTGCGCCTGGCGAGCCCACGTCCCAGCATGAAGCCGGTGAGCTTCACGCCGCGATAGACGAAGTTGCTGCGCCCGACCTTTGGGTCCTCGCCGCTCATCGAGCCGTAGTGCACGACCGTGGCGTCGGTCGCGACGCTGTCGACGATGCGGCCCGTGGCGGCACCGCCGATCGCCTCGACGCCTAGTTTGATGTTGGCGTCGCCCGTTACCGCGGCGACCCGCGCCGCAAGATCGTCGCCATCGGCGATCACGAGGTCGGCGCCCAGCGCCTTCAACTCGCCCGCGAGGTCGGCGCGGCGCACGACATTGATGGTGCGCAGGCCGCGCTGCTTCGCCAGCACGATCAGCAGCCGGCCGACGCCTGAGTTGGCGACGTTCTGGATGACCCAGTCGCCTTCCTCGAGCTCGACGAAGTCGGACAGGATGAGCTGCGCGGTGGGCGGATTGATCCGCACCATGGCGGCCTGCTTGAGGTCGATGCCATTTGGCAGCGGGATGGCATCGTCGCCTTTCACGCGCCGGCGCTGCGTCCAGTTCTCGCGCTGCAAATTGATGACGAGGTCGCCTGGCTTGACGTGCGTCACCGCCGAACCGACTGAAGTCACGCGGCCGACGCACTCCGCGCCCGGCGTCGCCGGCAGCGGCGGTTTTATCCGATAGCCTCCCCTGCAGAACGACATGTCGGCGGGATTGATCGGGAAAGCCAGGACGTCGAACACGACTTCGTCGGGGCCTGAGGCGCCGACATCCGGCACCTCGGCGCAGCGCGCGACCTCCCAGGGCGTTCCGTATCGGTCGATCAGCACCTGCTTCACGCTGTCTCCTCCGCTCCCATGAGCGAGCCGGAGGCTCGCGGTCCGGAAGATCATGAATCTTATGGACCGCGCGCGTCCCGCGCGCTCACTGTCTCCACCAGGAGGCCCACTTTGTTGGCCCGCTGATTGCTTATAAGGTGATTCGACAAGGGGTGAAATGCCGGATGGCCGCAAAGGCATTTGATGAAATGAACTCAGGCGCGACGGGCTCGGTCCGTGCGCCCTACCGCGGCGTCGCGAACTGGCTCGCCCGCACATCGCCCGAGCGGGTGGCGGCGACGCGCCACGAGGTCGACCAGTTCTATCGCCGCCACGGCATCACCTTCGGCGCCTATGGCGCGGTCGACGGCCACGAGACGACGATCCCCTTCGACATCATTCCGCGCGTCATCGCCTGGGACGAATGGGAGTATCTGCACAAGGGCCTGGTGCAGCGCGTAAAAGCGCTCAACGCTTTTCTCGTCGATGCCTACGGGCCGCGCGAGATCTGCCGCGCCGGCGTCGTCCCCGAGAGCCAGATCCTGATGAACGCCGAGTTCGTGGCGATGGCGCAGGGCCTCTCCCTCCCCGGCGGCGTCCATGCGCACATCGCCGGCATCGATCTGGTGCGCGTCGGCGAGAAGGATTTCTATGTCCTCGAGGACAATGTCCGCACGCCGTCGGGCGTCTCCTACGTGCTGGAGAATCGCGAAGTGATGATGCGCCTCGCGCCCGAGCTGTTCTCGGCCATGCGGGTGCTGCCGGTCGCCGACTATTCCGAGGAGCTGCTGGCGACGCTGCGGTCGGTGTCGTTCAGCGACGACGCCGAGCCCACGGTCGTGCTGCTGACCCCGGGCCATTTCAACAGCGCCTATTTCGAGCATGCTTTCCTCGCCGACGAGATGGGCATCGACCTGTGCGAGGGCGCCGATCTCTTCGTGGACGAGGGCCGCGTCTACATGCGCACGCCGCGCGGGCCGCAGCGCGTGGACGTCATCTATCGCCGTGTCGACGATGCCTTCCTCGATCCGCTGGCGATGCGGCCGGATTCCTTCCTGGGCGTCGCGGGCCTGCTGGGCGCCTTGCGTGCCGGCCGCGTGAACATCGTGAATGCGCTGGGCAACGGCGTGGCCGACGACAAGTCGACCTACACCTACGTGCCCGAGATGATCCGCTTCTATCTCGGCGAGGAGCCGATCCTGCAGAACGTGCCGACCTGGCGCTGCGACAGGCCCGACGACTACAAATACGTGCTCGAACATCTGGCCGAGCTGGTCGTGAAGGAAGTGCACGGCTCCGGCGGCAAGGGCATGCTGGTCGGGCCGACGTCGAGCAAGGCCGAGATCGAGGCCTTCGCCGCCTTCATCAAGGCGCGGCCGGACAACTACATCGCCCAGCCGACGCTTGCTCTTTCGACCTGTCCGACCTTCGTCGGCCAGGGCGTGGCGCCGCGCCATGTCGATCTTCGGCCTTATGTTCTGTCGGGCCGCAAGACCACCATCATTCCCGGCGGGCTCACGCGCGTGGCGCTGAAGGAAGGATCGCTGGTCGTCAATTCGAGCCAGGGCGGCGGCACCAAGGACACCTGGGTGCTGGCGCCGGAACCCGGATCGGGTGGTTAGGGTCATGTGTCACACGATCATGAGCGAGCCGGAGGCTCGCGGTCCGGAAGATCATGAGTCTCCTGGACCGCGAGCCTCCGGCTCGCTCATGCACGAGTGGACGGCGCAACGATGCTGAGCAGCACCGCCAAGAACCTCTACTGGATGGGCCGCTACCTGCAGCGCGCCAAGTCGACGGCGCGGCTGATCGAAGCCACGCAGCGGATGGCGCTGCAGTCGCGCGGCGAAGAGGCCGCCGGCGTCGCGGCGATCTTCGGCATGGAAGACGAGTTCCGCCAGACCCAGCAGCAGGGCGGGCGGCTGGCCAGCCTCGTCGACTTCCTGGTTCTGGACGAGAGCAACCCCTCCTCGATCGTGAGTTCGATCTCGGCCGCCCGCAGCAATGCCCGCGAGGAACGCAACAACATCACCGTCGATGTCTGGGAAAGCCTGAACGGGCTGTGGCTGGAACTCAGCGCGCGCCTGCGCGGCGACCGCGCCACGCTCGACCGCGGCGCCCTGGTCGAACTGGTGATGAAGCAGTCCGTGATGATTTTTGGCGCCGCCCAGGTCACTTTGCTGCGCGACGAGGCCTACAACTTTCTTCAACTCGGCGCTTTCCTCGAGCGCGGCGACAACACCGCCCGCATCCTCGACGTGAAGTTTCACCTGCTGCGCCCCGACGGCGATCCGCACGCCGACAAGCTCGACTATTTCGCCTGGGCGGAAGTGCTGGCCTGCATCGGTGCCGTCCGCACCTACCGCCGCATCTATCGCAGCGCGCTCGACCCGGTGAAGGTGGCCGAGCTGATGATGCTGCGCCGCGACGTGCCGCGCTCGGTCCACCATTGCCTGTGGATGGTCGATCAAAGCATGAGCGAGCTGGCCGACGCCTACGGCACGCGCGGCGAGGCCGACCGGCTGGCGGGCGAGCTGCACGCGCGGCTGCGCTACGCGCGCGTCGACCGGATCTTCGAGATCGGCATGGCCAGGTTTCTCGGCGGGGTGCGCGACGACATCGCCACGCTGTCCGACGAAATCGGCCGCCAGTTCCTGCTGGATTGACCGGCCATGCGCTTCACCATCGACCACACGACACGCTTCCAGTTCGACCAGCCGTCCGGCCACTCGATCCACGACGTGCGGCTGACGCCCAAGCCGGCCGCCGGCCAGCGCATCGTCTCCTGGCGCATCGACGGTCCCGGCAAGCGCTCGGAATGGATCGACGGGCACGGCAACCAGGTGACGACCTTTTCGGCGGCCTACCGGCACGACAGCGTCGAGATCGCGGTGCACGGCGTCTACGAACACAGCGGCACCGAGCAATGGCTGCGCTACGTCGAGACGCCGACGCTTCCGGCGCCGTTCTGGCTGCGGAATGTCGGGCTCGCCCGCCACGATGCCAGCTTCGACCAGGCGATCGAGGGCCTGGCCGAACGGGCGGCCGACCCGGCAGAGCGCGTCGCCGTCCTGCACGAGGTCATGGAGCGCATCGGCAAACGCATCGCCTACAAGACCGGCGCCTCCACCGTCGACACCACCGCCATCGAGGCGCTGGCGCGCGGCGCCGGCGTGGCCCAGGACGAAGCGCACGTGTTCATCGCCTGTTGCCGGAGGCTGGGCGTCCCGGCGCGCTACGTCAGCGGCTACCTGCGCAACGACGATCCTAAACTGCATGTCGGCCGCACCAGCCATTCCTGGGCCGAGGCCTGGATCCCGGGCCTCGAATGGGTGGGCTTCGATCCCGCCAACAACATCAGCCCGCACGGCGACAGCCTGCGGGTGGCGGTGGGCCTCGACTACCACGACGCCGCCCCGGTCAGCGGCCGGCGCGTCGGCTTCGGCGGCGCCAGGATGACCGTCGATGCCTCGGTGCGCGTCGTCGACTGAGACTTAACGGTGGTACGGCGCGAACCTACGAGAAATAGCCCTCCACAGAGGCCGCAGCCTTGCGAAAACAGCCCGCCACACGTACGGTCGCGCGCTTTTTCAATGCCCGCTTTTCAATGCCCGAGGAGGCATCCGCGTCATGGCTCTCATCGCCGACCGTCTTGGCCGCATCAAGCCCTCTCCGACCAATGCCGCCCAAGGCAAATTCCTGGAGATGAAGGCGGCGGGCAAGGACGTGATCGGCCTCGCGGCCGGCGAGCCCGACATGCCGACGCCCGACCACATCAAGGAAGCGGCGATCAAGGCCATTCGCGACAACGACACCAAGTACACCGCCGTGCCCGGCACGCCGGCGCTGCGCCAGGCGATCGTGGCCAAGATGAAGCGCGACCATGGGCTCGAGTACAAGCCGAGCCAGACCGTCGTCACCTCGGGCGGCAAGCAGATCATCTTCAACGCCATGCTGGCGACGCTGAACCCCGGCGACGAGGTCATCGTCCCGGCACCCTACTGGGTGTCCTACCCCGAGATGGTGATGTTCGGCGACGGCACGCCCGTCATCGTGAACTGCCCCGAGGAGACCGGCTTCAAGCTGACGCCGGAGGCGCTCGATCGCGCGATCACGCCCAAGACGAAGTGGCTGATCCTGAACTCGCCCAGCAACCCGACGGGCGCCGCCTACACCCGCGCCGATCTCCGCGGCCTGTGCGACGTGCTGCTCAAGCACCCGCAGGTCCATGTCCTGACCGACGACATGTACGAGAAGCTCGTCTACGACGATTTCGTGTTCGCGACGCCGGCCGAGGTCGAGCCCCGCCTCTACGATCGCACGCTGACCATGAACGGCGTGTCGAAGGCCTACAACATGACGGGCTGGCGCATCGGCTACGCCGCCGGCCCGCAGAAGCTGATCGACGCCATGATCACGGTGCAGTCGCAGAGCACGTCGAACGCCAGCTCGATCAGCCAGGCGGCCGCCGTGGCGGCGCTGAACGGCCCGACCGACTTCATTCCGAAGAACGTCGCCACCTTCAAGCAGCGCCGCGATCTCATCGTATCGATGCTGAACCAGTCCAAGGGCATCAAGTGCCCGCGGCCCGAGGGCGCGTTCTACGTCTATCCGTCGGTCGCCGGCACGATCGGCAAGAAGACGCCGGACGGCAAGACGATCACCAACGACACCGACTTCGTGAACTACCTGCTCGAAGCCGAAGGGCTTTCGGTGGTCCAGGGCTCGGCCTTCGGCCAGGGCCCGGCCTTCCGCATCTCCTACGCGACCGCGACCAACCTCCTCGAAGAGGCCGGCCGCCGCATCCAGCGCGCCTGCGGCGCGCTCAGCTAAAGCGCACCGCTTTCTTCCCCCGCCGGCGGATTGACTCCCTCTGGCGGGGGTGAAACGATTTCCATGACAAGTGGGCTTCGCTCCGTCCAGAAAGTTCGGTAGCGCTTCCTCTATCCGCGACTTTCGTCCGGAGCTTCTGCGCTTTTGCGAAGAAGGAGGACGTCGTCATGGCCGATCTCAAAAGGGAAACGATCACCGGCGGCAGGCCAGGTAGCGGCGCGCATCGCGTGGTGGCGCTGTGCGGGCCGTATCTGTCGGGCAAGACCAGCCTGCTGGAAAGCATTCTCTACGCCACGGGGGCCATCGGCCGGCGCGGTTCGACGCGCGCGGGCACCTCCATCGGCGATGCCGCCGCCGAGTCGCGCAAGCGCGGCATGGGCACCGAGATCAACGTCGCCTCGGTCGACTATCTCGGCGATCAATGGACCTTCCTCGACGTCCCCGGTTCGATCGAGTTCCAGCACGATGCCTTCGCGGCGTTGGCCGTGTGCGACGTGGCGGTCGTGGTCTGCGAGCCCTCGCCCGAGCGCGTCGTGGCGCTGGCGCCGCTGTTGAAATGCATCGAGGACCGCCACATCCCGCACATCGTCTTCGTCAACAAGATCGATTCGGCGGAAGCCCGCGTGCGCGACATGCTGTCGGCCCTGCAGACCGTGTCGACCCGCAAGCTAGTGCTGCGCCAGGTTCCCATCCGCCGCCCGACCAACGATGGCAGCGAGCAGACCGTGGGCTATGTCGATCTCGTGAGCGAGCGCGCCTATCGCTACAAGCCGAGCGGCGCCTCCGACCCGATCGAGACGCCGGCCGAGATTCTCCCCCGCGAGGCCGAGGCCCGGCGCGAGCTGCTGGAAACGCTCTCCGAGTTCGACGACACGCTGCTGGAACAGCTGATCGAGGATATCGCCCCGGAAAAATCGCTGATCTACCGCGACCTCCACGACGAGTTCGGCGCCGACAAGATCGTGCCCGTGCTGCTGGGCGCCGGCGATCGCGAGAACGGCGTGCGCCGGCTGCTGAAGGCGCTGCGCCACGACACGCCGTTCGCCGCCGAAACCGCGAAACGCCGGGCGATCATGACCAATGGCGTCACCAACGGTTCGGCGGTGACGGAGTGCTTCAAGGTCCTGCACCAGTCGCACGCCGGCAAGCTCTCGCTGTGCCGGGTCTGGTCGGGAACGCTCACCGAGGGCCAGTCGCTGGGCGGCCACCGGATCGGCGCCATGCTGCGGCCGTTCGGCCAGCGGCTCGACAAGATCTCCGAAGCCCGCAGCGGCGAACTGGTGGCGCTGGCAAAGGTCGAGGCGCTGTCGGCGGGCCAGACGCTGAGCGCGGCGGGGATCGCGCCGTCGGCCGACTTCCCGGTGCCGGCGTCTCCGGTGTTCGTCCTGTCGCTGGCCGCCAGGAACCGCAACGACGAGGTCAAGCTGTCGGGCGCCCTGCACAAGATCGTCGAGGAAGATCCGTCGCTTGCCTTCGAGGCGCGCGGCGAGACCCACGAACTGCTGCTCAAGGGCCAGGGCGAGATGCATCTCAAGGTCGCGGTCGACAAGCTCGCCGGCCGCTACAATGTCGCCGTCGAGACCGCGACGCCGCGCGTGGCCTATCGCGAGACCATCCAGGCCGGCGCCCAGCAGCATGCCCGCTACAAGCGCCAGACCGGCGGCCATGGCCAGTTCGCCGACATCAAGGTCGAGATCAGGCCGCTGCCGCGCGGCGCGGGCTTCCGCTTCGTCGACAAGATCGTGGGCGGCGTGGTGCCGCGCAACTTCATCCCCGCGGTCGAGGAAGGGCTGATCGACTGCCTGAAGGAGGGTCCGCTCGGCCAACCGGTCGTCGATATCGAAGTCACGCTGGTCGACGGCCAGTACCATGCCGTCGACAGTTCCGAGATGTCGTTCAAGATGGCGGCACGCATCGCGATGAGCGAGGCCATGCCGAAATGCCGGCCGGTACTGCTGGAGCCGATCCTGAAAGTGACGGTCGCGGGGCCGAGCGACTCGACGTCGCGCCTGCAGCGGCTGATCTCCGGCCGCCGCGGCCAGCTGCTGGGCTACGACACCCGCGACGGCTGGAACGGCTGGGACGAGGTCTCGGCGCTGATGCCGGAGGCCGAGATCGCCGACATGATCGTCGAGATCCGCTCGGTGACGCAGGGTGTCGGCACCTTCCGCACCGAGTTCGACCATCTGCAGGAACTGTCAGGCCGCACGGCCGAACGCATCGTCGAGGAGACCAGGAAGCGCCAGGCGGCGTAAATCGCCTTCCGGTCACAAGACAGTGAGAACGGCCGCGAGCACCTTCTCCTTGCACAGGCTTTCGCTCACACTCTTCTCGTCGAATTTTCCACGAGGAGAGTGTTAGCCATGTTCAACAGACGGTCTTTGATGGTGGGTGGCCTGGCGATGGCCGCCGCTCCGTCTCTGGCGCGCGTCGCGCAGGCCCAGGCCGGGCGCCCGACGCTGGTGTTCGTCGGCCACGAGCTTTGAGGCGGCTGCAAGATCTGGCGTGCCCAGTCCGAGCCTGACTTCCTCAAGTCCGACGCCTTCAAGAAACTCGACTATCAGGTCGTCTATCCGGCTAATGCCGATCTCGTGCCGAGGGAAGAGAGCTGGCCGGCCGCTGCCCGCCCGGTCCGTACCGCCTTCCTCGACAGCGACGATGGAAAGGCGCGCCCCTCGGCAACGCCGCGCTTCATCCTCTTCAGGGATGGCAAGATTGTTCTGACCGTGACCGGCAACGCCGGCTGGAAAGACAAGATGTGGCCCACGATCCAGGAAACGACCGGCACGAAAGCCTAGGTCCTGGGGCCTGGTTTCCGGCGTCGCCGAGTTGATCCATATTGGCCCCGTGGAAGCGTTTCACGGGGGTTTGTCCAGATGTTGAACAGACGGTCGTCTATAGTCGGCGGCCTGGTGTCGACCGCGTTGGGGTTCGCGGAGGTTGCCACGGCGCAAGCCGGCCGGCCGCTGCTGGTGCTGGCGAGCGACGATACGTCGCCGGCCTGCAAGGTCTGGCGCACCCAGTGGGAGCCGCTGTTCCTCGCCTCCGCCGCCTACAAGAAACTCGACTACCGCGTCGTCAATGCCCCGACAGCGGCGCTGCTCTCCAAACAGCAGACATGGCCCGCCGACCTGCGCTGGCTCCTCGACACATTCCTGATGAGCCAGGTCGGGGTCGAGCAAGGCTTCGAGGTCCCGCGCTTCTTCCTCGTCCAGAACCGGCAGGTCACGATGTCGACGGCCGGCAACAATGCCTGGCGCGACGCGATGTGGCCCACCATCCTGGACGTGACCGGCACGAGCCCCTAGGAGCAGGTAGCGTCACGGCCCGGTGAGCAGGGTTGATTTGCGGCTTATCTTCCGGCGCGCCATGACGGAACGAGACGCGATACGGAGCGCAGGACACGGGGCGTAACAGGAGTTCCAGAAATGCTGATCAAGCGTACACGCGGCTGGGAATTGCCCGAACGTCTGGCGACCCCGGAAAGCCACTACCTTCGGCGCCGGGCGCTGGTCGGCGCCATGGGCCTGGGCGCCGTCTCCCTGGCGCTGCCTGCGACATCGTTCGCGCAGGACAAATCGGCGGATCCGTCGGCCGGACTCTATCCGGCCAAGCGCAACGACAGATACGGCACGCCCACGCCCGTCACGACCGAGCGGCTGGCCACCACCTACAACAACTTCTACGAGTTCGGCACCGACAAGAGCATCTGGCGCGAGGCGCAGAAGCTCGAGGTTAGGCCGTGGACGATCAAGGTCGGCGGCATGGTCGAGAAGCCGTTCGAGATCGGCATCGACGACCTGCTGGCCAAGATGCAGCTCGAGGAGCGCGTCTACCGTCATCGCTGCGTGGAAACCTGGTCGATGATCGTGCCGTGGAGCGGCTTTCCGGTCCGCTCGCTGGTCGAGTTCTGCAAGCCGCTCGGCAGCGCCAAGTTCATCGTCATGAAGACCTTGTCCAGGCCGTCGGTGATGCGCGAGCAGCGCGATCTTCTCTACCCCTGGCCCTACACCGAGGGCCTGGCGATGGACGAGGCGATGAACGACCTCGCCTTCATCGCCACCGGCCTCTACGGCAAGCCGATCCACAAGCAGAACGGCGCGCCGCTGCGCCTCGTGGCGCCCTGGAAATATGGCTTCAAGAACGTGAAGTCGATCGTCAGCATCGACTTCACCGACAAGAAGCCGGTCTCGTTCTGGGAAAAGCTGCAATCCAGCGAGTACGGCTTCTGGGCCAACGTGAACCCCGATGTCCCCCATCCGCGCTGGAGCCAGGCCACAGAGAAGCCGCTGGGCAGCGAGCAACGCATCCCGACGCTGCTCTACAACGGCTATGCCGAATTCGTGGCCGGCCTCTACACCGACCGCAAAGCGGAAAAACTGTTCATTTAGCCTCCCGCCTTTGCCTTGCCGCGCCGGCCCGCTACAACGGGCACCGGCCGGTGGCGCCAAGGGAGGTCTTTCGTGAAGATCAATCGTCGTTCAACGCTGGCGGGAGCAATTGCCGCATCGACCGCGGGATTGCCGCTCTCGAAGGCGGCCGTCGCCCAGGCCTTCCCGAGCAAGCCGATCAAGATCGTCGTGCCCTTCGCCGCCGGCAGCGCCACCGACATCGCCGCGCGCGCGCTCGGCGCCAAGCTGACGGATATCCTGAAGCAGCCGGTCATCGTCGACGACAAACCCGGCGCCTCGGGCCAGCTCGGCGCCTCGGCGGTCGCGACCGCGCCGGCCGACGGCTACACGCTGCTGATGGGCACCAACACCACCAATGCCGCCAACGGCGCGCTGTTCAAGAAGCTCTCCTACGATCCCGAAAAGGATTTCGCGCCCATCGCGCGCTGCATCACCGGCGTCAACGCCCTCGTCGTCAATCCTGCGCTGCCGATCAAGACGATCTCCGAGTTGATCGCCTACGCCCGCCAGAATCCCGGCAAGCTCAACTACGCCGAAGCCAGCGCGTCGCAGCGCCTGTCGGCCGAGATGTCCAACTCGATGGCCGGCGTGAAGATCGAGCGCGTACCCTACAAGGCCAGCCCGCAGGCGCTGGGCGACGTGGTTTCCGGCCAGGTCCAGGTCATGTTCCCCGACCTGCCGCAGGCCATGACCCAGATGGAAGCCGGCAGGGTGCGTGGGCTCGGCACGACCGGTCCGAAACGCACCAGCGTGGCGCCCGACCTGCCGGCGATCGCCGAGTTCGTGCCGGGCTATTCGCTGGTCTACTGGCTGGCGGTGTTCGCGCCGGCGGCAACGCCCAAGCCCATCCAGCTGAAGCTTTATGACGCCATCGCCGAGGCGTTGAAGGACCCGGCGACCGGCAAGGCCATGACCCAGGGCCGCATGGAAGTATCTCCACTCGGCCCCGACGATTTCGCCGCCTATGTGAAGGCCGAGACCAAATGGTGGACCGAGGCGATCAAGGCCGCCGGCATCGAGCCGGAGTGAGGAGCGCCATGAGCAAGGTCATCGTCGAGAAGAACGGCCCAGTCAAAACCGTCTGGATGAACCGACCGGAAAAGAAGAACGCGCTCGACGGCGAATTGCTGGGCAACATGATCGAGGCTCTGCAGGCGCCAGTCGCGGCAGAGGATCGCGTGCTGGTGATCCGTGGCAAGGGCGATGTGTTCTGCGCCGGCCTCGACATGGCCGAGCGCAGCAAATCGGCCGGTGACGGCAAAGCGAGCGGCATCGAAATCATGCTGCGCGCCATCGAACTGTGCCCGCTGCCGGTCGTGGCCGTGGTCCACGGCGACGCCATCGCCGGCGGCAACGAACTGGCGCTGCATTGCGACCTGGTGGTGGCGAGCCAGAAGGCGCGCTTCGGCATGTCGCTGGCCCAGGTCGGGCTCGCGCCCAACTGGTTTCTGGCCAAGAAGCTGATGGAAGTGCTGGGCCCGGTGACGACGCGCGAGATGCTGCTGCTGGGCGATCCCCTGCCCTCGACCAAGCTCTTCGCGCTTGGCCTGATCGCACGCTGCGTGCCGGCCGACCAGCTCGAGGCCGAGGCCGCGAAAGTGATCGACCGCCTCGCCGCCAATGCGCCGCTGTCGCTCAAGGCCATGAAGGCGCTGACAGTGCGCCAGCTCGAATTCCGCGATGCCATCCCGCATGACGATATCGATGCGGCCGTGCGAGCAGCAATGCAGAGCCAGGACGCGCAGGAGGGCATGAAGGCTCGCCTGGAAAAGCGCGTCGCCAGGTTCAGCGGAAAGTAAGAGGGAAAGACCGATGTCGATCCGGCTCCGCCTCGACAAACCGTGGCGGTCGCTGTCGATCGAGGAGGCCACGCGCCTGCCGGGCCAGCTCGGCGTCTACGAGGTGGCCGATGCCAAGGGCACCGTCCTGTTCATCGGCCACGCCGGCGCGCGTTCGCCCTTCGGCTTGCGCAGCGAGTTGCAGCGCGAAGCAAGCGAGCGCGGCCCCGGCCACCAGTTCCGCGTCGAGGTGAACCAGCAGTATCGTTCGCGCTGGTTCGAGCTGCTGATGGTCCACAAGGCCGACCATGGCGAGTTACCACCCGACAACGCCAAGAACCCGCCACCGCTGGGTCGACTGAGCCCGGCCTGAAGAGGCAGCCATGGATTTCGAGCCCAGTTCAGAGCAGCAACTGCTGATCGACCAGGTCCGCCGCTTCGTGCGGGAAGAGATCATCCCGCTCGAGGCCAAACTCGACCCTGACGCCTCGGAGCTGGAACCCGCCGACCACGCCCGCCTGGTCGAGAAGACCAAGGCGATGGGCCTGTTCGGCATCGACATTCCCAAGGAATACGGCGGCCCCGACATCGACATCGTGACGCGCGTCCTGCTCGCCATCGAAATGGCGCAGCATCGGGCCGGGCTTTACGTCCCCTGCTACGGCACCTTCGGCGGCGCGGGCCTGGCGCAGATCTTCGAGGCCAACGAGGACCAGAAGGAACGCTACCTCTATCCGACCTTGCGCGGCGAAAAGAAGGCCTTCTTCGGCCTTACCGAGCCGTCGGGCGGCAGCGATCCGGCCCGCGCCATCCAGACCAAGGCCGAGCGCAGGGACAACGGCTGGGTGCTGAACGGCGCCAAGATCTTCATCTCCAATGCCGATCGGGCGCAATACGGCATCGTCTTCGCACGCACCGACGCTGCCAAGGGCCGGGCCGGCATTACCTGCTTCCTCATCGATTCCGATACGCCGGGCTTCCATGTCCGCCGAGTCGTGCACACGCTGCGTTCGTCGCACTACGCAACCGAACTCGAGTTCAAGGATTGCTGGGTGTCGGATCACCAGGTGCTGGGCGAGGTCAACAAGGGCTTCGCCGTCGCCAACGACCGCCTGACGCGCCAGCGCATTCCCTACGCCGCCGGCTGCATCGGCGTCGCCATTGCCGCACACGAGATGGCGATCGAGTGGGCCAAGATGCGCTCGACCTTCGGCGAGAAGCTCGCCAACCGCCAGGCCGTGCAATGGATGCTGGTCGACAACGAGATCGACATCCGCACCGCCAGGCACTTCACCCTGGAAGCCGCCGAGAAGGCGCGGCGTGGCCTGCCGTTCCGCATCGAAGCCTCGATCGCCAAGCTCACCGCCTCGGAAGGTGGCGGCCGGGTCGTCGACCGTTCGATGCAGATCCATGGCGGCATGGGCATGACCAAGGACCTGCCGCTGGAACGCTGGTATCGCGAGATGCGCATCCGGCGCGTCGGCGAAGGTCCGAGCGAAGTGCAGCGCATGGTGATCGCGCGCGAGATCCTGGGCAGCAACCTGCGATGAGCACGCCGCCAGGCCCTCTGAGCGGCATCAAGGTCATCGAGTTCGGCCAGAACCTGGCCGGCCCCTATTGCGGTCAGATACTGGCCTTTCTCGGCGCCGAGGTGATCAAGATCGAGCGGCCCGAGGGCGACGATGCGCGCAAATGGGGCCCGCCGTTCATCGAAGGCGATGCGACGGGCTTCATCGCCCTCAACCGCGGCAAGAAATCGATCACCTGCGATCTCGCCGAAAAGGCGGAGCGCGACGCGTTGATCGAACGTATCGGTGCCGCCGACATCTTCGTTCACAACCTGCGCGCCGACGTGCCGGCGAAGTTCGGCATCGACGGTCGGACGCTCACCCGGAAATTCCCCAGGCTGATCTATGCCGACCTCGGCGCCTTCGGCCACGAGGGGCCGTGGAAGGAGCGCCCGGGATACGAGCCGATCATCCAGGCGGTAGCCGGGCTGTGGATTCACGTTCGAAGTGCAACAGTTTGGCAAGAAAGACTTCAGCCGGGGTCCTGAACCGCAGGCACTTTCGCGGCGTGTTGTTGTAGGCGGCGATCCCGGCGTCGAAGAGTTCGCGGTCGATA
>JAESGK010000518.1_pt1 | contig 14561 bp, 15 predicted proteins | sample 9269681 | NCBI WGS metagenome assembly JAESGK01 (sample SAMN14515347, study PRJNA621673) | algae metagenome | isolation source: Timaviella obliquedivisa GSE-PSE-MK23-08B and co-occurring heterotrophs from... | place: USA: Grand Staircase Escalante National Monument, Utah | collected 2006-08-15
GTATTGCCGTTGGACGTGTGTAAAATATTCAAGCGTACCCAACACGATCACACCTGCGACACGTTGCTCGAACAAGATGGGTACCCCGACAATATTTTTGGGTGCTATGGTGCCAAAGGCAGCGTTTAATCTGAACTGGTCGGAAAATATATCGGGCATCACTATTTCCTGTTGTGCGGCGGCTATCTGACCGACGATTCCCTCGCCAAACGCTACGGTGTCTGGCGCTGCCGTGCCGGCGGCGTAGGAAGCCTGTCGATGTAAATATGTTTGTGACTCGTCCGCTATATAGACCACGCCCATCGACGCTTTCAGAAAGGAGGCGAGGTGTTGAATTACGGCATTGGCCAGGGGCGCGACCGACAGATTTCCCTGCATGCCTTCGGTCAACGCCGCGGTGCCTGTGAGGGTCCAGTTCTTTTCGGCCATTTCCGCTTCGGCGCGGCGCAGGGCACGGATGTTGCGCATGATGATGCCGTATACAACGATCAGTACCGTAACGATTGCGCCCAGCAAGATCATCAACAGATAGTTGAAGCGACGGGAGTCATGATCGCTGGCTTGCTGGCGTTGTTCCAATAAATTCTGTTCGGCGTTGCGTGCCGCGCGAACGATCATCCGGATTTCATTGAGCACTCGCCGGGTTTCGCCTTTTGCCACCGGATTTGCGGCGCCCTCGTGCCCCGTGCGCCTGCTCTCGATACACGTTTCCAGGATGCTGATATGTTCCTGTGAAAGCTTCTCCAGCCGGTCAATGTTTTGGTTTTGCAGGAGATTATCTTGTGTGAGCTGAGTGGCTTGTAATATATGTGTCGGTAATTGCAACCGCGCTTCCGTAAAGGGTGTGAGGTAATCTTCTTGTCCCGTAATAACAAAACCGCGGGCCCCGGTCTCTGCTTCTGTCGATGCCAGCATGATCTGTTCCAGCTCATATAACACTTCGTGCGTATGCCCAACACGTTGGTTTGTGACGATCAATTGCTCACCATTTCGAAGCGAAACAAAGCCCACGATCAGCAAAATGCTACAGCAGAAAATAAATCCGGTCAGGATCTTTTTGTCCAGTGTGATCTTCATGAGAACAATAATCAGGGTTTTACTGATAATCGCTTCCGGCGCGTACATGTGCCGTTAGAAAAGCCACGGCGCTATCGGAACTGTATGTCCCGTATGTCCGGGGGTAAAGAAAGATACTAATTTTTACACGAAGACGCGTGTATTGGCCGGGAAAAATGCGCGCATAAAAAAATGTCAAACCAACAACTATGTTGTGGCGATTGGCTATGCTGGAAGCAATACGTGTACAGTTGTGCCGTTGGCGTGGCTGTTGAGGGTAATGGATCCCTTCAGGCGTCGCACTACTTCTTTGGCAATGTAGAGGCCGAGGCCGGCACCTTTGGAAAGATGGGAACCGCGGTAGAACATGTCGAAGATCTTGTCTTTCACAAAATCATCAATACCGGTACCGTTGTCGCAAAAGTCGATTGCCAGGTATTTGTCTTGAAGCGTCAGGGTAATTTGCAACGAGCTGACTTCGCCCGTAGTACGCCGGAAGGTAATAGCGTTGGACGTCAGGCACCGGAATAGTGTTCGTAGCTTGGGCTGATCGGAGCGAATGCTATGTCCCGCGGGCAATGTGGATTGAATCTGAATCTTCATAGAACGGTATCCTTCCAGGTGCGACAGCCCTTCGATGGCGTCGCGTAAGAGCACGGGTATTTCGATCTCCGTGGATTGGACGTCCGAGACCATGACTTCGGCAAATGCATTGAGCGAGCCCAGCACGCCGTCGATGGCCAGGATCTGCTGGTCGATGCGCTGCAGGAAGTCGGGCACGACGCGCTGCTCGTTGTCGATGCGCATCAAATGTATCAGGCCAGCGATGCTGGTAACAGGACCGCGCAAATTGTGGGAGAGCCTGTAGATAATCTGGTCGAGCTCGAAGTTGCGTTGCTTTAGCTCGAAGACGACCGCGTCGAGGTATTGATTGCGTTTATTCAACTCATCGACGATGGCGTCGAGCTCTTCCTTTTGTGATTCGAGCTCTTCCTTTTGTACAGCCAGCTCTTGCAGTTGTTCGTTGACCTCGTGCGTGCGATCACGAATGGTGTGATCGAGGGTTAGATTCAGCTCGCTTAGCACCTGGTTTTGATTGGTAACGGTTTGGTGTATCTCGTTGATCTTGTCGAAGTAGTCTTGTATGACCTTCTGCAGTTGGAGCATGGCCATTAGAACCAATCCGCCGGCGGCGACCAGCAGCAGCATCGTAGCGCTGGCGGACTGTACGTGCAGGGCATCCGTTTTCAGTACTGTACGGTTGGCGGCAATAAAATAGACAATGTAAAATGCATTTGCCCCGAGAATAAAGAGCACCGGTACAGCCCGTTGGCTCGGAACAAACAGTACCGATATGCAGGCGGCGCCGGCGACGATCAGTCCCCACCCCACGTGCAGGTGGTAAAAATATATAGTGGCCAGCACCACGCAGTAGACGGCCGCCACCAGATAGCGCGACACGTGGTATAGCCAGCGGTGATTGAGCCAAAGCGCGATAGAAAGTATGGACAGAATTAGAATAGAGGTGAAGGCGGAAAACATGTCCAGCAGGACAAACAAAAAGCAATAGGTTCCCCACAGGGCGATGTTGCTAATGCACAAGATTCTACGGAATGCGTGACCGGCTTTTTCTTCGAAGTCGTTTGGCATGGGCGCGTCTTCTTCCATCCGCTCCACGAAGATGTTGACTTGATTCCGGACCAGGTTCCGGAGGGATACGATTCGTTGCATGATCATTCGCCTCATCCATCTGCTACGCCGTACCAAGAATCAATCTTTAGGCCAGAGAGGTATAAATTTATCGTTAAAATACAGTATTTCACGATAGGTTGGAAGCATGCCAGTTCAAAAAATCGGCAATTTCGTGCGTATTCTCACCAAGGGACAATGATTCCGGAATTGGTAAAATTCAGACAGGCGTCGTTTAATTGTAGAGGCGCATCCAGCGCCTGATAAAAACACCCTGGTGCGGATGGATCAGTTTCATGGCTTCGTCGAACTTCACCCATGCGGCACGGTCGACTTCGGGAATGTGAACGATCTTGCCGGTGCGGGGTGGCCACTCGATTGGGATTTCATTGGAGACCACGCCTTGCGCCGGGTCCCACTCGCCGGCGAACGCCCACGCATGAATGACCTTGCCGCTTTTGTATTTCACAGAACCCAATGGCGTATAGGGTGGGGTGGGCGTGACGCCTGTTTCTTCTTCAAACTCCCGTTGGGCTGCAATCAAGAGGTCTTCGTCCTGCTCGGGTAACCCCTTCGGTAAGCTCCAGACACCCTCATTTTTGTTTTTATAAAAAGGACCGCCAGGATGCACCAGGAAAAACTCCGGTACCTTTTTCTGCAGTCGATACATAAGCAAGCCGGCGGCTAATTTCATTGTCATTCAAGATAGTGTGGAAAATCGTCGTCACGGGCGCCCCGGGGCTTATTTCGGAGGCCGGTACAGTTTTTGGCTTTTCTCTACGTAGTAAAACGGTATGCCCATGAAAACGAAAGCTGCAAAAACGAAGAAATCCACGAAACAAAAACCTGCTGCCACCACGAAAGACAAACCGGCACATCAAAAGCCCGAAAAGACACAGGGCAATGACGGCGCACCGGACCAAACCCCAGAGCCACCGCAGATGATGCACCCGCTGTCGTCTGAGGAACGCGAGCGAAAGAAGGACAAAAGCCAGTAGTCCGTTGGTCGGCAACGTTGCGTTTTATAGGAACGAACGCCTTTCTTATAGTAAAAACCGTGTAAATTCATTTCGGAGTAACACTTTTGTGCGCCCGGCGTACATAGTCTGGTTTAACCGAATGTTTTTACAATGATCCCTTCTGCTTCTTCTCTACGCGCTGAAAAGCGTTTGATTGTCATCCTGGCGGCTGCCTGTTTTTTGTTGCACCTGGCCGTAAACCTGGCCGGTGGGTATGGCCTTTTTCGCGACGAACTGTATTACCTTGCCTGCAGCGATAATCTTGCGTGGGGTTACGTAGACCAGCCACCCTTCTCCTTATTCGTATTAAAGTTAGTCCGCCTGGTCGCGGGCGATAGCCTGGTGGCCGTGCGCATGGTACCGGCATTGGCACATGCCGGCACCGTGGCCCTGGTTGGCCTGATCGTGTGTGAGCTGGGAGGGCGGCGGTTTGCTGTGTTTATGGCCTGTCTGGCTGTAACGGTCTCGATCATCCACCTGGCCATGGGCGGGTATTATTCGATGAACGGCCTGGACATCGTACTATGGTCGGCTGCCCTGTATGTTTTGTTGATCTTGTATCGCACGGGTAACCAGTACTATTGGTTACTGCTTGGAGTGCTGCTGGGCATTGGTCTCTTGAATAAGATCAGCGTATTGTTCTTCGGCGCGGGAATCTTTGTCAGCCTGGTGATTGCACAGCGGCGATGGCTTACGACTCCGTGGCCTTATATCACCGGAGCGATCGCACTGCTGGTGTTTACGCCCTATATACTCTGGAATTGGCAGCACGATCTGGCGCACCTCGAATTTATACACGAGGCAAATGCAGGCAAGTATAGTACCCGCACCCGCTGGGATTTTATCCACGAACAGTTGATTTTACTCAATCCCTTCAATATACCCTTGTGGGCCGCCGGCCTGATGGCGCTGTTTACGTATAAGCCCTTGCAGCCCTATCGATGGCTCGGCTGGATGTTTATGACAGTTTTCCTGATCTTATTCATCAATGGTACCTCCAAGGGCGAATACATGACACCCGCCTATGGCTGCTTGTTTGCCGCAGGGGCCGTGTGGTGTGAACAGCGTTTGGTAGGAAGGGGTCTTTATTGGATACGATATGCCTATGCCACGGTGGTGATCGCAGGTACGTTGTTGGTGCTCCCTTCTGTATTGCCCATCCTGCCGGTGACGAATTATGTGGCGTATGCAGAAGCCGTTGGTCTCAAGCCTACGTCAAATGAAAATAAGGATCTGTCGGAGTTGCCGCAGTTTTACGCAGACATGTTTGGCTGGCAAGAGAAAGCTGACGCCGTGGCGAAAGTCTACCAGTCGTTGAGTCCTGAAGACCAGGCCCGCTGTGCTATTATTTCTGATAATTACGGGCGGTGCGGCGCCATTGACTATTACGGTCGTGCGTATGGTCTGCCCAAGGCCATTGGCACGCACAATAACTATTGGATCTGGGGGCCGCGAAACCATACGGGCGAGGTTATGATCATTCTGGGGGGGAGGCTGGAAGACCATGCCGAATATTTCGAATCATGTGAGAAGGTAGGTGTGGTGACGTGCCAATATTGTATGCCATATGAAAACAACGTCGGTGTCTATGTAGGCCGGAAACTCAAAAGACCGCTGGCGGAAATATGGGGTAGCCTTAAGCACTATGATTAACGGGTGTTGAAATTATCAAGCGGGTTGTGACTGTCGGGGAGGTGGAGCATTATGTATATAACTAAATCAATATACGTATGGCTGAAATAAACTCTTCCGCTTCTGGTCGCCAGGGCTCTGGTAAGACACGACGTCGGCGTGCGTCCACACGCATTGATATGACACCGATGGTTGATCTGGCATTTCTGCTACTCACATTCTTTATGCTGACGACAGAATTGAGCAAGCAATATGTCATGCCTTTAACCGTGCCCGCGCAACCCGGTAATCCTGCGCAGGTATCCTTGATCAACGGCAAACGGGTATTGTCGGTTATTTTAGGTCCGCACGACAAGGTGCATTGGTATATGGGCGAAGAAGGTATGCCTACTGTCACCAGCATGCGGAACATACGCAAAGTGCTGCTGGAAAAGCGATCACAGGTCGATAGCCTCTATGTTATGATCAAGCCTTCTGACAAATCGCGGTATCGAAACATGGTGGACATTCTCGATGAGATGGCCATTACGGATATAAAGCGGTTCTCGCTGGTAGCTATTACAGACTACGACAAAACGGTGCTGGCCGATGCATCCTCCGCGGGACAGGCGTCCACAACTGGCCGGCAGCCTTAGTGGTTGGTGTGTAAAAAAATCCCCTGGGGGCGGGGAAACCGGCACGATTAGCGGCATTTGGGGGGTGCGCGTTAGCGGCACACGGATTGTATTCCACACCAGAAGAATATAACCTACTGCTATGATAACGTTTCAGCGCACCCTCGTCATCCTCATCGGAGGCATCCTGCTGGTCGTAGCAGGCTGGTGTGGTCTCCAGGTCTACCAATTGTCCAATACCCGGGCGACCATCAAAAAAGACTACAGTGTCCTCAATAACATTACGTACGGGCTACTTTCCGTAAACGCCTGGCGCGATCACATGGTGCGTGTCGTAACAAACCGGATCGACGATTTCGAATTTACACCTGAACAGGAAGCTGCCTTCAAACACGAAGTTTCACAAGTGTTGCACGCGGTGATCAACAAGGCCGACAGCATGATCGATCGCAAGCAGCGAACGGTGGGAGGTAAGATCAAAAAGTTTGCAGTAAGGGCCCTGGTGAGTGAGAGTAAGTTGCATGACCGTGTGCCCGAGTTCGCCCAGACGATTGTCAACGAAGTAAAGAAACCCAAGAATCGGGAGAAGCTGAAATACCTCGCGCAAAGTAAGCTGGACGAGTTTGGCACCATTACCTACGACAGTATGAACGACATTCATCGCGTCGAGGTTATTCTGCAAAAGTATGGTGCCGCGGATGTGGTGTCGTTTAATAAAACGGCGGAGGCACGTCTGGACGGCTTGCAAGATCGCGCGTATTTCTTTACATACGCGATCGTGGGTATTTTAGGGCTCTTCCTGGTGATGTGGCTGATACTCCGAAACCGCAAGCCCGTGCACACGCCCTTCTTTATAGTATCTGTGTTGATGGCGCTGTTGGTACTATGCGTCGGGCTGACGACACCCATGATCGAGATCGACGCGCGGATCAAAGAGATGAGCTTTCAGTTGATTGGTGAGCCTATATCATTTCGCGATCAGGTCATTTTCTTCCAGAGCAAAAGCATTGTAGACGTAGTACGTATCTTGTTGGAGACGGGTAAGTTCGACTCGGCAGTCGTTGGCATCCTGATCCTGATCTTTAGTATAGTTTTTCCGATTGGAAAGTTGCTGGCTACAGAGGTTTATCTTCTGGGAAATCAACGTTGGCGCGACAACGGGTTTATACAGTTTTTTGCTTTTAAAGCCGGCAAATGGAGTATGGCCGATGTGAACGTGGTAGCGATCTTTATGGCGTACATCGGGTTTAAGGGAATATTGGACAGCCAACTGGCGCACCTGAACATGAAAACAGATTCTCTGGCAAGCATTTCTACTAACGAGACATCGCTGCAGCCTGGTTTTATACTGTTCGTATCGTTTGTATTGTTTGGATTAATCTTATCGGTGATTCTGCAGCGCATTACATTGCCGGAGGTAGAGCGCGCTGCGTTAGCGAAACAGCGCAGCGAGCGATCATCGTGGCGTCGATTGGTTTCACCGGCCTCCCGGTATTTTCATTCTTAATACCGCGCTTCAATGCCGAATACGCCATGAAAGTGGTCCTCCAATGAATTCGTCTGACGTTTTGGAAAACCTGGTTCTTCCTGGGTGATCCAGAAGACATCTGTGCCAGTGGCCTTTGTAATGATGAGCGTATTTTCTTCCGTATAAGCCCGTACAGACCGCGCCCCTTCGTTTAAGTGGCTGATTGTTTCCTCGATTAAGTCAAGTGATTGTTGTTCCATGGACCAAAGATAGGGAAAACGGCATATCTTTTTGGTTGCTCGTGCCGGCACACCCGCCAGGGTGCGGGTTTTGCGGGATTTTTGCGATATTACCGGCCTTATTGTTATGACAACGCAGCGAAAGTTAACAGCCGCCCTGCTCGCACATGAGCTCGATTTTAGCACCACGCGGAGCGGTGGCCCCGGCGGGCAGAATGTGAACAAGGTGAACACCAAAGTGATCCTTAAGTTTGATGTGGCGCATTCGCAGGTGCTTACAGACGAAGAGCGCGACATCATCGCACAAAAACTAAGTGCTTCGATGACGAACGAAGGAGTGCTGATGGTAGTGGCACAGGAAAGTCGTTCACAGCTGACCAACAAAGAAACAGCTGTTGAGAAACTCGAAAAAATGCTGGCCAAGGCGTTTGTAAAGAAAAAAGCGCGGAAGGCGACGAAGCCTACGAAAGGGGCCGTTCAAGAGCGGATCAAGGGGAAAAAGCAGCGCTCGGAGAAGAAGAAATGGCGTCAAAGCCCAACGGACTAATGAAAACGAAAGAATGCCCTTCTTGTGCGATGGACATTGACGCCCGTGCTAAAGTTTGTCCTATCTGCCAGTATGAATTTGCTGAACCCAGTAGCGGTATGCGTGCAGCCGTAGTACTGCTGGCAATTATTTTGCTACTGCTTTCGCTCTTCTCCTGGTGGAGACTCTAGCAGGATCTTAGATTCCAAACGATATGCCTGCGGTTATACCGATGGCCTGGTTAATAATAGAAGTGTTACTGGCTTTCGATATGTCGGTTAGACCGTGGGTATAACGCGCATCGATGAGAATGCGTGTACCCGGCGAGCATTCGTAGTTGAAGCCCAGCCCGGCCGTTACACCGAAGTCAAACGTATTGTAGAAATCGCCATAGTCGTCCAACTTTTCGTAATCGCCATCCCCTACTTTGTTTCGCACCCCGGTTAGGAAACCAAACGACGGACCCGCAAAGAGGTTGGGGCGGAAGGCGCCGTCACGGTTAAAAAACAAGCGAACGATGACGGGGACCTCGATATAATTTAAGGTTTGTTTTTCATCGCCATCGTCATCCTGAGCACCCTTCTGCGAGAAGAGCACTTTACCTGTGAAGGCGTGTGTATTGCGAATGCTATAGGTAAGAAAGCCACCGCCGAGGATGCCGCTCTTAAATTTGGAATCACTGCCGTCGTCGCCATATTTCGCCAGGTTGATGCCTAATTCCGGACCGACGCTCCAAACTTTGTCCTGCGCCAAAACTTGTTGTGGAAGTATGACCGCGCCAACAAACGCCATTGCAGACATAAAAATTATGATGATGTTCTTTTTCATAGTTCTCGTTGTTTAAAAAGGAACGCGGAAATAATTGGTCCGTTGCGAAAATGGCTTACTACTGCGCGTTTTGGAGGAATCTGCTCTACAAGATGGTGCTGACAGATACGATAACGTGTTGTATTGACACTATGTCGGGTGTTGATGCGGGTGGTAGTATCATTGCCAGCGCTTATATTTACGGCAAAAAAATGATTTGCCATGAGGCTCGGACAATTAGCCAGAAAGCTTTCAGTAAGCCCTGCAGAAGTTACTGCGTTACTCGCCAGTAAGAATATTCAGATCGAAGAAGGTATTAATACCCGTTTGACGGATGAGCAATTAACATCGATCTTGCACCACTATGGCAAAGTGCTGTCAGCGGTAACGTTAGCGGAAGAGCCTGCCGCAGACGAGCGTACCGCGTCAATGCCGGAGGAGCAGACCGATGCCATCGTGCAAGAGCCCGTGCAGGAAGCTTCATCATCTTTGCCGGAACAAGTTGCCGATCAGGTAGTCATATCTGATTCGGCTGAGCAGCAGCCGGGGGTGGATATAGTGGAGCAAGCACATATGTCGGCAGACGAGCGCCCTACGCTGATCAAAGCACCAAAAATAGAGTTGAGTGGATTACGAGTCTTAGGCAAGATCGAATTGCCCCAGCCGAAAAAGAAAGAAGCTTCAGAAAAGCAGGAAGGGGAAGCGGGTACAGAAAAACCTGAGTCGCCAGTACAAAAAGATCGACGCCAGTCGATACGAGATGATCGTGGCAGTGGCCGAAGGCAACCACGGAATCGTCAGGGGGAGCGGCCTCGAAAAAATCCGGTAGCGGCGCAACGGGAGCGTGAAGCACGCGAGGCGGAAGACAACCGACAGGAACTTGCACGCCAGGAGAAAGAACGTCGTACACAATATTACCAACAACGTGTCAAGGCGTCTGTACCGACAAAACCGGCCCGTCTTTTTAATGAAGAGGTAACGGATATGAAAAACGACCGGAAACCTACTCCGAAAGGCTGGTTCGGTAAACTTCTGCAGTGGTTTAAGTCATAATTGTCAGGGTGGTATAATTTTTTACGGCGGCTCTGTTAGCGACTATCTAAATGCTCCCCCGCGTATGACTTACGAGATCACAAGCAATATGATGTTATTCGAGATGGACCGCACGGCAATTGCAGACATTGCTATTGGTGACACTCTCCGTGCCCAGGATCTGCCTGATGCAGAATATACCTGGACTTTGCACGATAGCCAGTTTTTGGAAAGCAATCCTGACGCACGTCTATTTCTCAAGGTTCAGAAGCTTTCCGATAAACAGTATAAAGGAATGGGTGTCATGATCATTCCCGAATAGACTTCGGGTCGCTTGTTCACCGGATGTATAAATGGTCGTTTATAGCTATTTTCACTACCGGCAGGCGTCCGTATGTTATAGCGTTATACGGCCTTCGATACCGTCGTCGGGTGGCCGGCCAATAATGCTTCCCGCCAGCATCGTTACCAGCTGAACCATTTTGTTGTGTTTGGTATCCCAATAGTAGGCTTCCTACGGCTAGCTCGGGGTCTTTTTACCTTCTGAAAACCACGCCCTGGGGAGTGGTGACTACTGCTTTTCGATCTTGGTCTGGTTGTGCGAGATGGTCTCCTGGCCATATACCGTTAGGTATTCGGAACCGGCCGTATTAGTATAAAAGAGTTGTATTTCAGGGTTTTCCCGGAGTTCAGCGTTCTTTTCACTTGTCTTTTGGCTAAAGAATCAAAAATTACCTTCGTCATCCACGTGCAATGTGCTCCTGGGGTATGTTGGCAGCGGACGCTTCTGTAATGAGGTAGTCATAAGACAAATGGTAGCAGACTAAGTAAGGGGCTGAAGCTTTTGTATGCCCACAGTATCGATGAGGTTTTGTTTTGCGCCCATAGGATTATCACTATATACAGTCACTTGTGACCATACGTGCCGTGGGGGGCACTGAATATACCTGCTTTTTCAGGTATTGTGTGCAAAGAATATCGCGTATTGTGGGGCGTGGGCCTCACTGTTTCCTGCGCCGGCGGCGTGATGATTTTTTACATTATGAGCAACGAGTAGTACGTTACACTGCTTTAAAACAAAATAAGATGCTGTATGTTTAGATAAACAGCAAATCGAATCATGGAAATTATCAACGATTTATTGTCAAAGTTTCGCCTGGCAGAACTAAGGCGTAAGCGTAAACATGTCATTTTGTTTCTGGTGACGTGTGCTATATCCACGCTCATTACATTATGCCTGGTCGTGTTGTTGCTCTGTAATGTTCTATGAGGTGAGGCCTGTTGCGCTGACGTTGAGGTGAGCGCCAGATATTGTTTCAGCGGTCGGAGGGGTAAAATTAAGGGAATAGGTCCCCAAACAATGGTAAAAGTAGAAATATAGGGTAAAAAAAATCCCCGGCGACTGGTATAGACCATGCTCACCGGGGAAATTACTATTGCGTGTAACTATTATTTTGCTTTTTTGGCTGTTTTCTTAACAGCTTTCTTCGCCGTTTTCTTGGCAGCTTTCTTCACACGCAGGGAAATGGTGTTGTCAAAAGCGATTTTCCGCAGCGAACCAAGCGTACGGCCCACTTTCTTGGCGATCGAGACAGAAGGAGTACCTTCCTTCACCAGCCTTTTGATATCGGCCAATTCTTTTTTGGTAATCAGCTTACCATGGTTTTCCGGAGTTTTTTTCTTTGCCATCTTTATAATTGTTTTTTTACTACTGTTTATAGGCACTTGCCTATAAATTTGTTACAAGTATACACAATATAATTTAAAATGGAACACCGTTCATCAGATACAGTGCAATTTTATACGATGAGATGCCTTTATCACCATGATTAAGGTATGTGTGGCGATGTAGGTATGGCTACATATCACGATCGATCCGGGGCTCCCCAGGTATAGTATGTCGGTGATTTATAGTAATGCAGATTCCGTTGATAAGTGTGATAACACACGCATAATGGCAAGGTATGGAATCCATCAGATGTACTCTTAACATACAGTGCTTCTGTTATCTACACGTGCACGGAGCATGGGCGATTGGCTGTCGGAAGGCCATCCTGACTAACTATACACGTATCTCCCCCCGTATGCAGCCGCCATCTTACGGCATGGCCAGACGGCGGCGCCCTGCCCACGCCGTTGAACCTAACAAGGATTTGGTAATGGGGAAATTCACGCTTTCTATACAGCGCGGCCAGCGCCGATGTGGTACCGTTTATATAAAAAAAGCAGGTTGCGTGCTTGCCACCTGCTTTTTACGAGAACGTTTGCTGAAAATTATTTCAGCCCGTACAATTCGATGTGAGCTTTTTCGTCTTTACGGTTGGGCAGGGTCTTATAAGTAAACTCTACCTTTTTAATATCTTCCGCGGCGTGGTCGAGGTCGATCACGCGGGTCTCTGCGCCGCTCTTCAGCTCGCTACGCACGGAAATTTCTTCTGACGCACCGTTTTCATAGAACACCCGTACGTTTTCGATATTGATGGGGGCGTCGGTTACTTTCAGCTTCAAGGACTTGAACTTGTCGTTGCCGATGACAACGATCGATTCATTCTCCATTTTAAAGCTGGCCTTGACCTCACCGATTTTGTGCCATCCGGGCTTGGCGCTGGTTACTACACCGGGTGATTGAGCAAAGGTAAAATTCACGAGTGCCATAAATAGCACGACGAGTATTACTGCTGACTTTTTCATTGTGGTTTTGTTTTGTTAAACAGTTGTTTGTTTTGTGATTACTATAAAAAAAGTATGCCACCCGAACAACGGATGGCATCGTCAGCAATGCTATGAAACCCTTAAAAATGGGGATAATCAGGGGCAAGGTGTGGCTATAGTATACGCCTAGCTCTCGGTATTTTTCTCCATGCGTGCGATGATCTTGTTGACCTCGCTTTCGGTGGCTTTGAGCCGCTTCTGGCACAGGGCAATAAGGTCGGATGCACGCTTTACTTTTTCGGCCAGTACATCTACCGATACTGTTTCATGTTCGATCTCCTGCGCGATTTGTTCCAGCTCGCGGTAGGCTTCTTCATAGGTTATTGTCAGCTCCATCGTGGGGTGTTTTGTCGGTTACGGTTGTTTTTAGCATTTCATCTTTTAAAAGTATTTCCAGGTTATCACCGGGTTGTATAGCGCGGGCGTCGCCAGTCAGGCGGCCCTGATGCCGAACCAGCGCAAAGCCGCGGTGCAGCGTGCTGGCCGGTGACACTAATTTCATAAAGGTTGTGAGGTGTTGCAGGTGCCGTTGCTGGTTGCGCATATAGGTCGTGGTGGCGACGCGGACGATACTGGCCAGGTGTTCCAGCGACTGGCCTTGCCGTGCTATTGCACTCTGTGAACGGGCAGAGACCTGCGCACCTAATCCCGCTACGGCTACATGCTGGGCGTACAATATCCGTTGGGCATGGTGAACTGTTTGGCTACGGAGTGTCTGCACCGCTTCTTTGTGTGTGTTGATGGCTTGCTGACTGCTATACGAGATTTCTCGTTGCAAGCTGGTTAATGCCTGCTGCTGTCCTGCGAGTAGCTGTTGCGCCCGGATAACGATGGTCTGCCGCAGCGACAAAAGCGACTCTTCAAACGCCCGGTTGTGTGCGACGATGAACTCAGCGGCCCTGGTGGGAGTGCGAGTAGGGGAGTGCGCCATCAAATCGGCAATGGAGGTATTTCGATGGTGACCAATGCCGGTAATGATGGGTATGGGAAACTTGGCGATGGCCTGCCCGACCAGGTAGTGATCAAACATCAGCAAGTCGGTCTGTGAGCCGCCGCCGCGCGTAATGATGACAGCATCGTAGACAATACCGGACAGAAAAATGGCCGCCAGCGTGTCGCGTATGGAAGTTGCGTTGGCTTCACCCTGTACGCCGGTTAGATACTCATCTATGTGGAAGGTATATCCGAAGGCGTTGTCTTCCAGCGAATGGCGGAAGTCTTGCAGGCCTGCGGAATTCCGGGCTGAGATTACTGCGAGGGTTTGGAGTACGGGCTTTAAGCCAAGACGATTATTACGGGTGATGTATGCGTCACCGGCTTGTTGAATAAAGCTTGGGTTCTCGGCCACCAGGCGCCGGAGTGTGGTCAGCCGCTGCTGTTCAATTTGTCCCAGGGTAAAGCCGGGGTCGATTGCATTTACCTGTAGCTGTAGGCCATACGTAGCGTGGTATTCTACCGTGACGTTTACCAACACGTGAATATTGTTTGTAAAGCGCTGCCCGGTGGCTTGTTCAAACTGTTCGATCTGGCGAGCGCCCGAGCCCCAGGCCTTTGCCGAAAACTTCGCGAGTAAGTGATTGGAATCGCGGTCCTTTTCTACCAGCTCAAAGTAATGATAGTTCGAAGAGGCCTTAAAGGAATGGCTTGTCACGTCGGCAACAACCCAGAACGACAGGTTCTGAAATGCAGCGCGCAAGGTATCGCTGATGCGCGCTGATAATGCCGAAAGCCGTAGCGGTGAATGAGACTCCATAAAACAAAGGTATG
>JAESGK010000520.1_pt1 | contig 14550 bp, 16 predicted proteins | sample 9269681 | NCBI WGS metagenome assembly JAESGK01 (sample SAMN14515347, study PRJNA621673) | algae metagenome | isolation source: Timaviella obliquedivisa GSE-PSE-MK23-08B and co-occurring heterotrophs from... | place: USA: Grand Staircase Escalante National Monument, Utah | collected 2006-08-15
CCTGCCCGATGGCATCATCGCAAACGCCTCCCACCTCACGCGACTGCTCTTCGAGCCACCACGCAAACGAAAGCGCAGGCCATTCCCATGCTTCGTGTTAAGTTAGCGCATATGAGCGCGCCACTCCAGTGGCGCATCATGTCATGGTCTTTTGGACCGCGAGCCTCACAGGGCGGTTACTCGGCCCGAGCTCGCTCAGATTCATGAGCGGGCCAGAGGCTCGCGGTCCGGAAGAGTCATGATCTTTCGGACCGTGGGGGCCGTCCACCCCAACGAGCGTCCCGCTCGCCTCATGGTCGTGAGCGAACCTAAAGACCATGAGGCGAGCACGGTCGAACGTCGCTACCGTGTCGACCGCGAGCGGTGCTCGTAGTAGCTGCGCAGCACCGCATTGATGCGCGTCTGGTAGCCACGGCCTTGCGCGCGGAACCAGTCGAGCAGATCGGCATCGAGCCGCAACGTCGTGTGCGCCTTGCGGCTGGGCAGGGGCAGTTCCGTCGTCGCCCATTTGATATCGACCGGACCGATCGCGTCGTCGGGATCGCGACCGCTCGGCACGCGCACCTTGGCCGCGCGCCGCCAGTCGCTTCCAGCCTTGCCGCTGGCGCGCTTCACTTCGAGCTGTTCAGCGGTGTAACGCACGATGCGCCTTCGCTTCGTCGCCATGTGCCCTCCTCATCGAGATGACGCGAACTGTCGTGCCGCGCCACATCCAGACCAACGTAAAGAACGCTCCTTGGATGCGGACCGTCGTTTTCCACCGCGGTTCCTCGCCGCGCGGTGTCGGGAAAGTGACCATCGGCCGGCCGTCGAAGAACAACGGCGCGTCGGCAAAATCGAGTCCGCGCCGCGCAAAGGTCAGCCGGCGCTTGTCGTCATCCCATTCGAATCGCACCCGGACCGCTCCAGATGTATGCACATTCTGTTAGCACACCAAGCCACCGATCGCCAGAGTTGGTTCATCGTCCATCCACCTTCCGGATCAGATAGGTATCCATGATCCAACCATTCTTCTTTCGCGCCTCGGCGCGGCGGCGGTGGATTTCGCCCGCCACGTCGCTCAGCTTGCCGGAGATCAGGATTTCGTCCGGCGTACCGAGATAGGCGCCCCAGTAGATTTCGACATCCTGATCGGCGAATTGACGATAGGTGTCCTCGCCGTCGAGAAGCACGACGGCACTGTCGATGCCGTCGGGAAACCTCTCGGCGAGCTTGCGCCCGGTGGTCAGCAGTACCGGTTCGGCGATGCGGTTGAGCGGGATCCTGTGTCGTGCCGCCAATGCCTGCACCGCCGTGATGCCGGGGATCACCTCGTAGTCGATCCCGTGCCGGCCTGAAGCGGCAATCGCCTCGATGTTGCGGATGGTGCTGTCGTAGAGCATCGGATCGCCCCACACGAGGATGCCGGCGGTCTCGCCGTCCTTCATCTCGTCCCGGATCATCGCCTCGAACACGGCCTGCTTCGCCTCGTTCAGCTCGTCGACGCTGGCGCGGTAGTCGGCGGGGGCGGTGTCGCGCGGCGGGCTCGGCGCCTCGACGAAGCGGTGCTTGTGGCCCGGCGCGATGTGGCGGCGGCAGATTTCCTTGCGCAATGCCCGCAGCTTGGCCTTGGCCGGGCCCTTGTCCATCAGGAAGAAGACGTCGGCCCGGTTCAGCGCCTTGATGCCCTGCACGGTGATGTAGTCTGGGTCGCCGGCGCCGATGCCGATGATCAGGAGGATTTTCATGGATTCCCTTGTCGCACATTCCCCCACCAAATTGATGCAAATAGGAAGTTGACGAATTAGCAGGAGATTGCCTATATTTCTGCTATCGTTGCACGAGGCCTGTCTTCAAAGGCTGGGTGTCGATGCCGATCCGAACATTTGGCCACGCCCCGCCCGGCTCCCGCCGGGTACGCTCCCGCGTCAAGGAGGTGGGGAGGCCCCGCGGCTCCTCAGTCGTGGATTCCTCGAACGCAGAACCAAGCACAAGGCAGTTCCGCCGCCGGCCGTCCGGCGCGGGGACTGACCGAGGCGCCGGAGCAACGGCGCCCGACTCTTGCTGGTCGACGGTCCTCGGCGGCTCCTCAGCCGCCGGATTTCTGGCTTCTGTCACAGCTGTGCGCACAGCTTCTGTCACAGCATTCGTCTCATTCAGGTGTGACGGTCCGGGCGGCGGGAGGCCCGGATTTGCTGGCTTTTCTCCGCGCCGGGGCGTCACGCGGTTCTGACGAGGCCTGTGACGAGCTGCCCGCCCGGTTCCTTCCCGCCCGGCCCTGGGGTTCAGGCGCCGGTCCAGGCGCGCCGCGTGGTCGAGAAGGCCAGCACTAGGGAGAAGGCCACGATGCCGCCGGCGACCGCGGCATAGAGGCCCGAGACGCCCCAGCCGAAATGGTCGAGGGCGAGCAGGCTGCCACCGGCGGCGATGACGATGCGCGCGACGTTGGCGCCGATCGGCCAGACCATCTCGCCGGTGCCTTGCGAGGCGAAGTAGAGCGCCATGGCGACGCCGAAGAAGCCGTAGACGGGTCCGACGATGCGGAGGTAGTGCCGGCCCGAGGCCAGCGCGCCGGGATCGGCCGTGAACAGGCCGAGCCAGAGGTCGGGCCAGATCGCCACGACGATGCCGATCAGGGTGGTGACGCAGCCCGCCATCAGCGCGCCGGCCCAGGCCAGGCGCTGGGCGCGGGCATATTGCCTGGCGCCGATGTTGGTGCCGACCAGCGCGGTGAGCGTCGCGCCGATCCCGAAGCTGATCGGGATCAGCATGTATTCGAGGCGCGAGCCGATGCCGTAGCCCGCGATGGCGGCATCGCCCTGGCGTCCGATGAGACCGGTCACGATCAGCACCGTGCCGTTGGTCAGGATCACGACCAGGCAGGCCACCGCGCCGACTTTCAAAATGTCGCGGAAGGCGCGCCAGCGGAAACCGTCGACCGGCCAGCGCAGCCGGATCGTGGCCTTCTCGCCGGTGAGACGCGACAGCATCCAGATCGCGGCGAAGGCGAAGGAGATCACCGCGGCCGCGGCGGGCCCGCGGATACCGAGCGCCGGCAGGCCGAACCAGCCGAGCGTCAAGGCGCAGGTGAGCGGGATTTGTAGCGCCGCACTCGCCACCAGCGCATAGCCCGGCGTCTTCATGTCGCCGGTGCCGCGCAGCACCGAGGCCATGGAGTTGGCGACCCAGTGAACGATGCAGCCGAGGAAAAGAATGGTGGCGAAGGCCTCGGCGCCGTCGAGCGCGTCGCCGCTGCCGCCCAGCGCGCCGAAGATCGGCCGGCCGAAGCCCACGAAGACGACCGCGAAGAGGGCGGCCATGCCGAGCGCGATCGCCAGCGCGTGTGCCGCCGCCGCCTCCGCCGCGGCCTTGTTGCCCGAACCCAGCGCACGCGCCACCGAGGAGGAGATGCCGCCGCCCATGGCGCCGGCCGACATCATGCCGAGCGTCATCTGCGCCGGGAACACGAGGGCAAGGGCGGCCAGCGCCGTGGTGCTGCCGAGCTGGCCGACGAAGAAGCCGTCGCCGATGCTGACCAGGCTCTGCATGGCCACGTTCAGCACATTGGGGACGGCAAGGGCCAGGATGGTGGGCACGATCGGCCCGGCCAGCATCATCTGCCGGCATTCTGCGGGGGTCATCGTCGACTAGCTAGCACATGCCGTGGCGCGTGGGCGCGAACTTATCTCATGAGGGTATCAGCCGGCGGCGACGTTGAGCCGTCGCCGCGCCTCGTCGAGCGGCAGCGCCGCGACGGCCCAGTAGTCCCACTTGTCGGAAAGGTCCTGGTTCACGCGGGCGCCGCGCTCCATGGCGGTGAACATGCGTTCGGCCATGCCGGGCTTGCCCAGCACGCCCACGGTCGTGAAGTCCTCGTTGGTGGGCCGCATGTTGACGCCGGCGCTGAAGATCAGCACGGCGAACAGCACGATGAAGAGCGGGCGCTCCTTCTTGAAGCCCGCGGTGAAAGCCGCGACCTGGACTTCGCCCTCGGGATCGGTGCCGTAGCCGCCCAGCACGTGGCAGAGATCGTGGTAGAGGCCGGCCTCGGGGAAGCCCTTGCGCTCGCCGGGCAGGCTAAAACCGTTCTTCGCGTAGAACTCGACCAGGGAGCGGCCGAGCGTTCCCTCGGGCAGGTCGTTCCAGGCGCGGTAGCGTGCCGCCAGCGCCGGGTCCTCCATCGCGCCGCGCATCGTCAGCACGGCCTTGGCGAGGCCGAGCGGGCCTTCCTGTTCGAGCTGGTTCTTCATGATGTCGGCGATCTGGCTGCGGCGCAGGAAATCGATCTTGAAGATCGTCATGTGCCGTTCGGCCAGCAGCCGGAGGTCCGTCAGCGCCGGCATCGACACGCCGATCGCCGTCGCGAAGGCCTCGACCTCGGCCACCATCTCGCGCGGCGGCACGCCGTCGGACAGCGCCATGACCAGCATGCCGCTGGTGAACTGCTCGCGCAGCTCGGGCGAGGCGAAGCCCGAGGCGAACTCGGCGGGCACGATGGGGGCGAGTGCATCGATATCGGCGTCGACCCGGAGGATCGTCCGCCGCGCCGCATCGAGCAGCGTGCGCCGCACCGGGCTCATCGGCCCGGCGGCCGAGGCGACGGTCTTCATGGCGCGCAGCCCCAGCAGGGCGGCGGCGGGGTCAGGCTGCAAGAGGCGCATGATGGCGTGCCAACCAGAGATCGAAGTCCCGGAGCGCCCGCGCGCTCATCGCCTGCTTGCGTTCCTTACCCTTGAAGGTGCCGTCGATGGGCGGAAACAGGCCGAAGTTGACATTCATCGGCTGGAAGGTCGCGGCATCGGCGCCGCCGGTGATGTGGCCCAGCAGGGCCCCCATCGCCGTGGTCGGCGGCGGTGCTGCCTGCGTCCGGCCCAGCCGCTCGGCCGCCGCAAAGCGTCCGGTCATCAATCCCACGGCGGCGCTCTCGACATAGCCTTCGCAGCCGGTGATCTGGCCCGCGAACCTGAGGCGCGGCATTGCCTTCAGCCGCAAGGTCGCATCGAGCAGGCGCGGGCTGTTGAGGAAGGTGTTGCGATGCAAGCCGCCCAGCCGCGCGAACTCGGCCTTCTCCAGCCCCGGTATGGTGCGGAAGATGCGGGTCTGCTCGCCATGCTTCAGCTTGGTCTGGAAGCCCACGATGTTCCACAGCGTGCCGAGCGCATTGTCCTGGCGAAGCTGCACCACCGCCCAGGGACGACGATCGGTGCGCGGATCGCGAAGGCCGACTGGCTTCATCGGCCCGAAGCGTAGCGTCTGCGGACCGGTCGCCGCGATCACCTCGATCGGTTGGCAGCCGTTGAAGTAGGGGGTATTGGCTTCCCACTCCTTGAACTCGGTCTTGTCGCCCGCCAGCAGTGCCGCGACAAACGCCTCGTACTGCGGCTTCTCCATCGGGCAGTTGAGATAATCGGCGCCGTCGCCGCCTGGCCCACCTTTGTCGTAGCGCGACTGTTTCCACGCGATCGAAAGATCGATGCTCTCGTGATGCACGATCGGCGCGATGGCGTCGAAGAAGGCGAGCGACTCCTCGCCCGTCAGCTTGGCCAGCGCCCCGGCGAGCGCGGGCGAGGTGAGGGGACCGGTGGCCACGATCACGCTGTCCCACTCCTCGGGCGGCAGGCCCGCCACTTCGGCGCGTTCCAGCGTCACCAAGGGATGGGCGAGCAGGGTCTCCTGTACGGCGGCGGAGAAGCCGTGACGATCGACGGCGAGCGCGCCACCCGCCGGCAGCTTGTGTGCGTCGGCCGCGCGCATGATCAGCGAGCCCGCGCGCCGCATCTCCTCGTGCAGCAGGCCCACGGCATTGTTCTGCACATCGTCGGAGCGGAAGGAGTTGGAGCAGACGAGTTCGGCGAGATTCTCGGTGAGATGCGCGTCGGTGCCGCGCACGGGCCGCATCTCGTGCAGCACCACGGGCACGCCCGCTTGCGCGAGCTGCCATGCCGCCTCGCTGCCGGCGAGGCCGCCGCCCACGATGTGCACGTGCTTGATGCTTGACGCCATGCTCTCCGACCTGAATACCGTGCGCCTCCTTACATGGGAGATACCGTCATGGCGATCAAGTTCCACAATCCCAAGTCCGTCGCGCTCACGGGCAAGTACAGCCTGGGCGTAGAAGTGCCCGCCGATGCGCGGCTGCTCTTCCTGGCGGGCCAGGTCGGCTACGATTCCAAGGGCAAGCTGGCCCCCGGCTTCGAGAAGCAGTGCGACCTCACCTGGAAGAACATCGGCCAGATCCTGAAGAGCGCCGGCATGGGTTATGACAACATCGTGCGGGTCACCGGCTTCATCACCGATTCGCGCTTCATCGCGCCCTACCGCGACGCCCGCGCCAAGTTCCTCAAGAGCCCTTTTCCGGCCGCGACCCTGATCGTCGTCTCGGGCCTTGCGGATCCCGGCATGTTCGTCGAGGTCGAGGTGGTGGCAGCCAAGGCCTGATTCCTCACCGCGGCTCGTCATGGAGCGTGCCGCGGGCTCCGACGAAACGGGCGTAGGCGAACCAGTAGGCGTTGTGGCCGGCGACGCGTGGCAGCCGCCGTCCGTCGCTCGCCGTCAACGCCTCCTCGCCGACGGCCCAGCGCGTGCCGGCGTCGTCGTACAGGCCGAGCGGGGCGGCAGCGCTGCCGTCCACTTTCGGCGTGAAGGCGAGCGAACCGCGGTCGTAAGCGCGCACCGTTTCGCTGCGGCCGTCGCCGACCAGGACGACCGGGCGCGACCCCACGATGTCGTTGAGCACGCGACCCTCGCCGAAAGCGCGAACCGGCCAGGCGCGCGTGCCTTCGGTCGCGCGCAGGACGAAGACGATTTCCTTGGGCGGCAGCCGCAAGTCCGGCGTGTTGGTCGGGAACATCAGGCCGGGACTGGAGAAGTAGTTGCCGTACGGCCGGCCGGGCGTGTAGTCGCGGCGATGACCGGTGTCGAGCGAGAGGACACGGGTCCGCGGATGCCGCCGCTTCCACTCACTCCAGCGCATCACCGCGACCGGCCGCGTCTTGAGCTCGATGCCGGAGCCGACCAGCGAACCGACCACCGGCTGCGCGGTGAAGTGGTTCCACAGCGAGTTGGTCTCGCGGTCGTACATCAGCTTGTTGGAGCGATAGAGCAGGCCCGAAGAGCCGAACTCGAAAGGCTTGTCGCGGCCGGCCACTCGGGTCTCGTACAGCACGCCCGAGCCGCAGAGCGTGCAGTAGGCGAGAGCGAGCGGCACGCCGCCCACGGTGTCGTTGGCCATTTCGTGCCAGTCCATGATGCGGTGTGGATAGGCCTTGATGTCGCCGCCGATCTCGACGCCGAAGACGAGTTCACCGTCCCACAGCCAGTCGGCCGCGCTCGCCTCGATGAACGTCGGTGCCACCAGGGCGGGGATGCCGTCCTTCACCACGCCGCCCCAGACGATTTCCTCGAAGCGGATCGCGTGCGGCGAGTCGGGCCTCAGGAAGTCCTGGAAGGCCGGATCGATGTGGGAGAACAGGAGCGCCTTGAACGTCGCATAGCCGTCGAAGGAGGGGTACTGGGTCGCTCCTTCCTGCCAGAGCATCCACTTGAACCAGTCCGTGCCGATCGACTGGCCGGTGAAGCGGTGCAGGGCAGCGGCGATCGCGTCGGCGTCGTCGGGGAAATAGAGCATCAGGTCGATGAGCGTGCCCACGACATCGGGCTTGCCGCGCGCAACCAGACGTTCGATCGCCGTCCGCCGCCGGTCGTCGTGAGCGGTGATCGCCGCCGTGGCGAGGTCGAACGCCGCGCGATCGACCGCGGCGGAGGGGCGGGCGGCGGCGCTGGCGACCGCGGCAAGCAGGAGGGAACGTCGGCGCATCTTCGCAGCTTGGCGTCTGTGGCCGGGCCCGTACAGGGGCGGGGCGATACGAGCGGCTCACCGGCGTTCACGATCGCGTCGGCGGCACGCGAGACGGGAGCGGCGAAGTAGCTTGACGCCAGGCTCCCCGACCTGAAACCGTCGAGGTTTCCGGAAGGGGAGAGACGTCAATGGCGATCAAGTTCCACAATCCCGCGAGCGTGTCGTTCTCGGGCAAGTACAGCCTCGGCGCCGAAGTGCCGGAAGGCGCGCGGATGCTCTATGTGTCGGGCCAGGTCGGCGTCGATTCGCGCGGCAAGCTGCAGCCGACGTTCGAGAAGCAGGCGGCACAGGTCTGGAAGAACATCGCCCAGGTCCTGAAGAGCGGCGGCATGAACTACGGGAACATCGTCAAGGTCACGGTCTTCCTGACCGACAGCCGCTTCGTCGGTTCCTACCGCACGGTGCGCGACCAGTTCATCGAGGACGCGCCCTATCCCGCCTCGACCCTGCTGATCGTGGCCGGTCTCGCCGATCCGGCCATGCTGGTCGAGGTCGAGGTCGTGGCCGCAAAGTAACGTGGTTGCGGAGGCACTGAATCGTCCGCCGAAAATTGCGGCGGACGCGGTTTGTCAGTGTCCGCTTTTCCTGTTTAGAATAATGTCGTGGTCATCGGAGGGATGACCGATGAGAGGGGGAGATATCATCATGCATACCAATCGCCGTAAGACACTGAAGCTGCTGGGAGGCGCCGCGCTCACGGCAGGCGTTTTGCCGGTTCTGTCGCACCAGGCGGCGGCCCAGGACGATCTCGTGGTGCCCAACAGCTTGCAGAATTTCAAGCGTGGCACGATCCACAGCATGCATCCCGAGCAGCGCAGCTTCACCATCATCTGGGAAGATCTCGGCCGGGTGAAGATGAAGGCTGCCGATCTCGTCACCAATTGGGGCTCGCTCAAGGTCGGCCAGATCGTCGATGTCCATTGGTTCGACTACATGGACTTCCTGATCGCCAAGAAGACACCCGCGACGTCGGCCCGCGCCGCCGAGATGAAGAAGCAGAATGCGCGCCTCACGGGCATTCCCGGCACCCAGGAGCGGATCATCCTGTGGCAGATGGACGGCATGACCACGAAGGTGGACAAGGCGACCAACACCATCTTCCTGATCAACGCCTCCGGCGGCGAGCCCGACAAGCCCTCGCCCGACAGCGGCGAGGTCATCCAGCTGCCGCAGGTCGTCACGCCGCAGGGCAAGGCGGCCTTGGCGTCGATCGGTCCGGGCGAGCAGCTCGTCACCGTGTGGAGCCGGCAGACCGCCATCAGGGTCACGATCATCCGCTAGCGATTGCGAACGGCGAGTGGGCTCCGGGACCGCGAGGTTCCGGAGCCCATTTCGTTTTTGGCCTCCACGTGGCACCCTGCTTATCAGGGAGGAACTGCCATGCCGTTCCATGAAAGAGGCGCTGTCCGCATCCATTATGAAGAGGCGGGCAAGGGCTTTCCGCTCCTGGTCATTCCCGGCGGCGGGTTGAACTCGACCATCGCCGGCCTCGACACCACGCATCCGTTCAGCGCGCTGAAGGAATTCAAGGACCGCTACCGCTGCATCGCCGCGGACCTGCGCAACGCCAACGGCGGACAATCGTCGGGCCCGCTCGAGACCGACCGGCCGTGGGACCCCCACACCGACGACCAGCTCGGCCTGATGGACCACCTCGGCATCGAACGGTTCATGGTGCTGGGCTACTGCATCGGCGGTCCCTTCATCTGGAACATGCTGAAGCGCGCCTCCGACCGTGTCGTGGCCGCCGTGCTGACGCAGCCCTCCGGTCATCGGCCCGAGCTGCCCGACCAGTTCTACGACAACAACATGAAGGGCTGGGGACCGGCGCTCGTCGCTCGGCGGCCCGAGATCACGATGGAGACGGTGAGCGCCTTCCTCGCCAGGATGTACCGCGCCAACCCCGACTTCGTGTTCACCGTGAACCGCGATTTCGCGCGCGCCTGCAGGACGCCGCTGCTGGTGCTGCCCGACGACATCCCGCCGCATCCCTATGCGGTGGCGATGGAGCAGGCGATGCTGGCACCCAATGCGCAGGTGAGCATGTACCCGTGGAAGGACACGAGGGAGAAGATCCCCCCTGGCGGTGCGGCACATCGCGACGTTCCTGAAAGCCAACCTGCCCGCGTAGGACGAAGGTGACGCGCAGGGCGCTCCTTCTGTTGCTCGGCCTGCTCGCTTCGTCGCAGGCATTGGCGCAGGCGCCGCAGACGGCCACCGGAAGAGCGCCGGTGCCCAATATACGGGCGCCGCTGCAACCCTCGGCAACGCCCGCGCCCGCCGACAAGGCAGCGGCGTCCCGTCCCTCCGCGTCGTCGGAAGCCGACGCCCAGTCGCAGGGCGTCGCCGGAATGGCGCGCGTCGTCGATGGCGACACGCTCCGGGTCGATGGCCGCACCTTCAGGCTCTGGGGCATCGATGCGCCCGAGCTCGTCCAGGCCTGCGAGCGCGATGGCCTGAACTACGCCTGCGGCCGCGCCGCCGCCGCCTATCTCCGCTCGCTTCTCACACCCGCCATCCCGACCGGCGACAGGACCGTCGATGCCGCGGCCGCCCAGGTCGTCTGTGAGCCGCGCGCCAGCGATCAGTACGGGCGCACCGCCGCGCTCTGCCGGGCGGGCACCATGGATCTCGGCGCCGAGATGGTCCGCGGCGGCTGGGCGCTGGTGCTGGTCCGGCACGGCACCGATTACGCGGCCGAGGAAGAGGACGCGCGGACGAACCTGCGCGGCCTGTGGGCCGGCGCGTTCGATGCACCTTGGGACTGGCGGGCCAAGCGTCTGGGCGAATAAGCCCGCGGCCCTTCACTGCCCTTGCAGCCGGCCGAAGGGCATGGCAATTCGATTCCATGGAACACGCTTTCATCCTGATCGGTGTTTTCGCGATCTTCATACCGGCCCTCATCCTGCCGGGACCGGATTTCGTGGCCGTCGTTCGCTCGTCCATGACGCACGGCACGCGCGCCGGCCTGCTGACGACGCTGGGCGTGTCGCTGGGGCTTTGCCTCTATGCGACGCTGAGCCTGCTCGGCCTCTCGGCCATCCTGGTGAAGTACCAGTGGCTCACCTGGGCCGTGCGCCTGCTGGGCGGCGCCTATCTTATCTACCTCGGCATCAAGCTGCTGCGCGCCAGGCCGCAGGAGATCAACCTCGACCAGGCCAACCCGCCGGCGCGGCATCGTGCGATCCTGTTCGGCTTCCTCGTCACCCTCACCAATCCCAAGGCGATCGTCCTCTTCGCCAGCGTCTTCGCCACGGCCGTCACCGCCTCGACGCCGGTATGGCTGATGGGCGTGATGATCGGCCTCGTCACGGCGTCGTCGCTCGCCTGGTATTCCTGCGTCAGCCTCTTCATGTCGTCCGGCCCGGTGATGCGCCGCTTTCAGCGGGCGCGGCACTGGATCGAGCGCGCGGCCGGCGTCTGCTTCATCGGTCTCGGCGGCAAGGTGCTGGCCGACGCCGGACGGCCGATCACATCCTGCGCTGAAACGTCATCTGAAGTCTTGGTGTTTGAAATCAGACACAAGAGTTCCATGAGCGCGCCAGAGGCGCGCGGTCCCGAAGACTCATGATCTTCCGGACCGCGCGCCTCTGGCGCGCTCATCTAGCCGGCGGCAATTCGCTTTGACCGCTCCCCTCTCTTATCGAGGTCTGCTGAAACTGGACGGCATGCCCCAGCTGTTCCTGGCGGCATGCCTGTCGCGCCTGGCCAGCCGCATGTTCGTGCTGGCCATCGTGCTCTACGTCCTGGATCGGTTTGATTCGCCGGTTCTTGCAGGGTGGGTTGCGTTCGCCTCGATGGCGCCGGGCCTCATTGTAAGCTCGCTGGCCGGCGCGCTGCTCGATCGCCTTGGAGCGGCGAAGGCGATCGCCCTAGACATGGCCGCGAGCACGCTGCTGCTGCTGGCACTCGCCGCCACCGACATCGCGGGCCTCGTCACGGCACCTCTGCTGCTGGGCTTCGTGGCGCTCTATTCGTTGACCAGTCCGCTCGGTACCGCCGGCATCCGTGTGCTGATCCCGCGCCTCGTGCCGAAGGAGGCGCTGGATCTCGCCAACGCCCTCGACACCAGCAGCTACGCGCTCATCAATGTTGCCGGCCCGGCCGTGGCGGGCGTGCTGTTCGGCTTTGCCGGGCCGGAGCCGACGATGCTGCTGATCGTGTTGCTCTATGCGGCGGCGAGCATCAGCCTCGTGCCGCTGGTGCGTCGCACTTCAGGCGCGCACGGGATCGCGCACGGGACTGCGGGAATCTCGCTGGTCCGCGATGCCTGGGCGGGCGTCGTCTATGTCGTGCGCCATGTGTCGCTGCGAAGCCTCGCCATCTCCTATGCCCTGTTCCAGCTCAGCTGGGGTGTCCTCGTGGTGGCCGTGCCCGTCGTCGTGGTGCGGGAACTCGGCGCCGGCGCGGTCGCGGATTCCGTCGTCGGCGGGCTGTGGGCGGCGGCCGGCCTCGCCGGCGGCCTCGGTGCCCTCTACGCGGGCCATCTCCGCACGGTCGGCCGCGAGCGGCAGTTCATCGCCATCGGCACCCTGGCCACCGCCGTCGCGATCTATCCGGTGAGTGCCAGCTTCGGCCTCGCGGGCCTGGCGGTGGGCTTGGTCCTCGTGGGTTTCCTCGAGGGCCCGGTCGATGTCGGTGTTCTATCATTGCGGCAGCGTCGTACCGATCCGGCCTGGCTCGGCCGCGTGCTCGCCGTCTCGATGAGCTTCAACATGTCCGGCCTGCCGGTGGGATCGGCCATCGGCGGCATCCTCATCGTGCATTCCGCGCCGCTCACCTTCGCCGTTGCCGCCCTGGCATCGGCGCTCGCGGCGCTCGTCGCCTGGACCCTCGTTCCGGCGGCCGGCGACGAGGGGCAACATTCGCCCTGAACAATGCCAACGAAAACCGGCACACTCGCTGGCAAATGACAGACTCCCTCAAGGTCGGCCTCGCCCAGCTCAATCCCAAGGTCGGCGACGTCGCCGGCAATCTCGCCAAGGTCCGCGCCGCGCGCGCAGAGACCGCCAAACAAGGCGCCGACCTCGTGCTGACGACGGAGCTCGTCCTCGCCGGATACTTCCCCGAGGACCTGGTGCTGAAGCCCGCCTTCCAGAAAGCCTGCCACGAGGCGGTCGAGGCGTTGCGCGCCGATACGCTGGACGGCGGCCCGGCGCTGTTCGTGGCGACGCCGTGGCGCGAGGACGGCAAGCTCTACAACGCCATCGTCGCCCTCGATAAGGGCGAGATCGTCGGCAAGCGCTACAAGGTCGACCTGCCGAACTACGGCGTGTTCGACGACAAGCGCGTCTTTGCGCCCGGCCCGATGCCGGGACCGCTGGTGTTCAAGGGCGTGCGCATCGGCGTGCCGATCTGCGAGGACGTGTGGACCGCCGACGTCGTCGAATGCATCTCCGAGACCGGCGGCGAGATACTGCTGGTGCCCAACGCTTCGCCCTATGAAGTCGGCAAGGCCGATGTCCGCGTCCAGCTGGGCGTGCAGCGCGTGGTCGAAAGCGGCCTGCCGTTCGTCTATCTCAACCAGGTCGGTGGCCAGGACGAGGTGGTCTACGACGGCGCCTCCTTCGTGCTGGGCGCCGACCGCAGGCTCAAGGCCAAGCTCGCCTCGTTCCGCGAGCAGGTGACGACCGTCGAGTTTCGCCGCGAGGCCGGCAAGTGGGAGTGCCTGCCGGCCGCCATCGCGCCGGAACTGGGCAGCATCGAATCGATCTACCAGGCGATGGTGCTGGGCCTCGGCGACTATGTGAACAAGACCGGCTTCCCCTCGGTGGTGATCGGCCTCTCGGGCGGCGTCGATTCGGCGCTGACCGCGGCGGTGGCGGCCGATGCGCTGGGGCCGGATCGCGTGCACGCCATCATGATGCCGTCGCCCTACACCAGCCGGGAATCGCTGGAGGATGCCGAGGCCTGCGCCAAAGCCATCGGCATAAAATACGACATCGTGAGCATCGAGCCCGCGATGGGGGCGTTCCGCGACATGCTGAAACCGCTGTTCGGCAACCGCCCCGAGGACGTGACCGAGGAGAACATCCAGAGCCGCGCCCGCGGCGTCACCCTGATGGCGGTGTCGAACAAGCTGGGCGGCATGGTGCTGACGACCGGCAACAAGTCGGAAATGGCGATGGGCTACGCCACGCTCTACGGCGACATGAACGGCGGCTACAACGTCCTCAAGGACGTTTATAAAACCACGGTGTTCGAGCTCTGCAGGTGGCGCAATGCGCAGGGCAGGGTGATCCCGGACCGCATCCTCGCCAAGCCGCCGTCGGCCGAGCTTCGGCCCGGCCAGAAGGACGAGGATTCGCTGCCGCCGTATCCGGTGCTCGATCCGATCCTGAAGGGCCTGATCGAACGCGACCTCGACGCGGCGGCGCTCGCCGCCGAAGGCCACGACCTCGCCACGGTGAACCGCGTCTGGCGCCTGCTCGAGGGCGCCGAATACAAGCGCCGCCAGGCGCCGCCCGGCGTGAAGATCACGTCACGCCTGATCAGTCGCGAACGCCGCTATCCGATCGTGAACGGGTTTCGCGGATAGGGTTCATGAGCGAGCCGGAGGCTCGCGGTCCATATGATCATGAGTCTTCCGGACCGCGTATGTGGACGGCCCCCTGTTTGCAAGAGCAATTTGGGTTGATGACGTTGGAGGCGGTTGCGTTCGTATGTCCGGCCTGTTTGTGCGGCCTGTCAGGACCGCTGGCCAAGATGGAATG
>JAESGK010000521.1_pt1 | contig 14541 bp, 8 predicted proteins | sample 9269681 | NCBI WGS metagenome assembly JAESGK01 (sample SAMN14515347, study PRJNA621673) | algae metagenome | isolation source: Timaviella obliquedivisa GSE-PSE-MK23-08B and co-occurring heterotrophs from... | place: USA: Grand Staircase Escalante National Monument, Utah | collected 2006-08-15
TCATCGCTGTGACGCATTCGGCATCTAATGGGATTCCACTGGGTGCCGAGGTAAATGATAAGAGTAAAAAGCTTTTGTTATTAGACACGGGAATATTTCAACGACTGCTCCAATTAAATATCGGTGAATTATTTCTGGAAACTGATTTTGATGTCATTAATAAAGGCGCCATTGCCGAACAATATGTTGGGTTGGAATTGCTTAAAGCCGCTTCCTGTTATCGGCAAGAATCTCTTTTTTATTGGCACCGCGAAGCCAAGAGCAGCAACGCTGAAGTAGATTATGTTACTCAAAAATCAGGGCAAATTATTCCCATCGAAGTAAAGTCAGGAAAAAAGGGTACCATGCAAAGCATGCACCTCTTTTTGCAAGAAAAGAAATCGCCTTACGGCGTGCGATTCTCGCTAGAGAACTATTCAAAATATAACAACGTCCTTGTCATTCCTTTATATGCTGTAGGCGACTGGTACGTTTCATAATACGATATATCCCTGGCACGCTTTTGCATTACCGTGATAATAGTCGTAAAATCACTAAAGCAAAAGGAACCCATGGACAAAAAGAAACTGCAGGATCAGGTTGCAATCGTTACGGGTGCCAGCTCGGGCATTGGGGCGGGCATTGCCAGAGCGCTGGCGCGGGAAGGTGCCCGCGTGGTGGTGAACTATTCAAGCAGCCCCGACAAGGCGGCGGAAGTGTTGAAAGAAATACACGATGGCGGCGGCGAGGGGTTTACGATGAAGGCCAACGTCAGCAAAGAGGAGGACGTGAGGGCTATGTTTGCCGAGACCATTAAGCGCTATGGTACCGTTGACATCCTGGTCAACAACGCGGGGCTACAGAAAGATGCCAAATTCCATGAGATGACGTTGGAGGAGTGGAACCAGGTAATCGGCATCAATCTGACTGGACAGTTCTTGTGTGCGCGCGAGGCTATTAAGGAATTTATGCGTCGCGGCATGGTGCCCGAGCGTTCTAAATCGATGGGCAAGATCATTTGCATCAGCTCGGTGCACGAAGTTATTCCGTGGGCAGGGCACGCCAATTATGCGGCCTCCAAGGGGGGTGTCATGATGCTGATGAAAACGATCGCGCAGGAGTATGCGCCGCAGAAGATCCGCATCAATAGCATTGGCCCGGGGGCGATCCGTACGCCCATTAACTATGCTGCCTGGCAAACACCACAGGCTTATAATCAGCTGCTCAAGCTCATCCCGGCCAAACGCATTGGCGAGACCGAAGACGTTAACGGCGCAGCGGTGTGGCTGGCGTCTGACGATTCGGAATACGTCAACGGCATCACACTGTTTGTCGATGGCGGCATGTTGCTATACCCGGGCTTTGAAGACAATGGGTGATACATCCTTTTGGTTATCTTTAGCACATGAACGCAGAAAAGACACGTCTGCAGGAAGACGTCGCGAAGGACAAAAACTGGCGCAAGTGGGGTCCCTATCTAACGGAACGGCAATGGGCCACAGTACGGGAGGACTACAGCGAAAACGGTAACGCCTGGCAGTATCTCACACACGACATGGCCCGCAGCAAGGCCTACCGTTGGGGTGAGGAGGGCATCGGCGGCATTAGCGACGACAAACAATACCTGTGTTTTGCCTTCGGTTTCTGGAATGGCAAAGATCCTATTCTCAAAGAGCGCATGTTTGGGTTGACCGGTTATGAAGGCAACCACGGCGAAGACTGTAAGGAGCATTATTATTACCTCGACAGCACGCCGACGCATTCGTACATGAAGATGCTCTACAAGTATCCGCAGGCAGCCTTTCCCTACGCGCAGCTGGTGGCCGAAAACGGCAAGCGGACGAAGGCCGACCCCGAGTACGAGCTGATCGATACCGGGGTGTTCGACAACAACCGCTACTTCGATATCTCGATGGAGTACGCCAAGGCCGACGACCGGGACATGCTCATTCGCGTGACGGTGCACAACCTGGGTAGCGAGCCGGCTACGCTGGAAGTATTGCCGCAGGTCTGGTTTCGCAATATCTGGTCATGGAAAAGCGGTACGCAGAAGCCTGAGCTTTTTCAGGATGAAGAGGGTGTGATCCAGCTTAATCATCAACGGCTTGGCAAATATTACTTTTATGCCGAGGAGCCCGGTGAGACGTTGTTTTGCGAGAACGAGACCAATACGCAACGTCTATATAACTATGCATCGCCGGGTACCTTTAAGGATGGTGTTCATGAATATATCGTTCATAAAAAGACCGACGCCGTAAATGCCACGCGCCACGGTACCAAGGCTGCCGTGCGCTATACGCTTACCCTTGCCCCCGGCGAGAAACGAACCCTGCGGCTACGCCTGGCCTACCGGTATCTGTTCAACCCATTCCAGAAGTTCGACGAGATCTTTACGCAGCGTGTGCAAGACGCCGACGATTTTTACCACGAGCTACAGGAGAAGATCCAGGACGAAGACGACCGCAACATTCAACGGCAGGCCTTTGCAGGCATGCTGTGGAGCAAACAATATTACTATTATGACGTGGGCAAGTGGATACGTGGCGACGATGGTCAACCTGCTCCCGCCAGCCGCAAGCAGGGCCGTAACCGCGAGTGGATGCACCTGCGGAACTCAGACATTATTTCCATGCCGGACAAGTGGGAGTACCCGTGGTATGCGGCGTGGGACCTTGCCTTTCATACCATTCCCCTGGCGGTAGTGGACGCCGAGTTTGCCAAGAGCCAGTTGTTGCTTTTCACCAAGGAGTGGTATATGCATCCCAACGGGCAGCTACCGGCATACGAGTGGGCACTAAGCGATGTGAATCCGCCGGTGCATGCATGGGCAACGTACCGGGTATACAAGATTGACGAAAAGCGGAATGGCAAAGGTGATCGCGTTTTTTTGGAAGAGGTCTTTCATAAGTTGTTACTCAACTTCACCTGGTGGGTAAATAAGAAGGACAATGAGGGTAATAACATTTTCCAGGGCGGCTTCCTGGGAATGGATAACATTGGTGTTTTTGACCGGAACACAAAACTGCCCAGTGGGGAATATCTCGAACAGTCGGACGGCACAAGCTGGATGGCAATGTATACGCTGAATATGCTTCGTCTCTCCCTGGAGCTTTCCAAGGAGAACCCGGTATATCAAAGCCTGGCTACGAAGTTCTTCGAGCACTTTCTCTACATTGCGGGGGCCATGGCCAACATCGGCGGCGAGGGCATCAACCTGTGGGATGATGAAGACGAGTTCTTCTACGACGTGCTCAATACCTCAGACAACCAGTACAAACGCCTCAAGGTGCGTTCGATGGTGGGTCTGATTCCACTTTTTGCTGTTGAGATTCTTGACGAGGAGATTTTTGAATCCAATCCGCAGTTTCGGGAAAGGCTGCAATGGTTCTTGCAACATCGCTCGGACCTGGCGGGTCTTATTTCGCGGTGGGTAGAAAAAGGAAGTAAGGAGCGCCACCTTTTGTCGCTGCTGCGCGGCCATCGCATGAAACGCATTCTGAGGCGTATGTTGGATGAGACGGAGTTCCTCTCACCGTACGGCATACGCGCCCTGTCAAAAGTATACGACACGAAACCCTATACGTTTCATACCGATGGTACGGATTTAACGGTAAAATATATACCGGGCGAGAGCGACTCCAACATGTTTGGCGGTAATTCGAACTGGCGGGGGCCTATCTGGTTTCCGGTCAACTACTTACTGATCGAATCGCTGCAACGTTTTTATCAATATTATGGCGACGACTTCAAGATCGAGCACCCTACGGGCTCGGGACAGATGCGCACCTTGCAAGAAATTGCAGATGATTTAAGCGAACGGCTCGTGCGAATCTTTCGTAAAGATGCTTCTGGAAAACGTCCGGTTTACGGTCACCATCCGAAGCTTCAAAGCGATCCGAATTTCCGCGACTATATTTATTTCTATGAGTATTTCCACGGCGACAATGGTCGTGGCATCGGCGCTACTCATCAAACGGGGTGGACGGGACTCGTTGCCAAGCTGATTCAGCCCAAGACGTAGTTTAGTTCGCAACCGCAGGGCCGGTATTGGCTATGGACCTTTTATAAAAAGAGGGCGCTTATCGTAAGCGCCCTCCAAACTTTTCTTTTTTTTATTACCCGGTAGCGGCTAGTAACTTTCGTTCTGCTCGAGGAAGCCTTCGAACTCCGAAGCACCGTCGATGGCAGTCTGCGGAATCGGGAAGAGACGCTTCAATGGATCGGTGTTGGTTTTTTCGGTCCATGCATCTTCGTACTTGCCAAAGCGGATCATGTCGGTGCGACGCAGCATTTCAAAATAGAACTCGAAACCGCGCTCGCGGAACATAATATCGAGATCGATCGACTCCAGCGGCGGAATGCCCATACGCGCTGTGCGCGCAGCACGTACCGTGTTTACATCCTGCAGCGCGCCGGCGGCATCGTCCATGCGGAGCTTCGCCTCGGCACGCATCATGTAAATGTCGGCGAAACGCAGCAGCACGATATCGAACTCACCCTTTCCACGGCCGTCTTCGGATGTCTTGCTAAACTCGTATTTTAATACACGGTAGCCCGAACTGTAGCCGCTGTACGTTGTGTAGTCGATCTCCTCGGTGAAGATCACCGGTTGTGTTGGGTTGCCGCGGGTATTGTTAAAGAGGGGCCCTACCACATAGTTCGCACCGTCCGCACAGCGCTTGAACGGGGCTCCTTTGCGGTCCGTCTGCAAGCCGTACTGCTGGCCACGCAGGATGCCGCGGTCTAACTCGAAGTCGGCAGCAGCGATACACGTAAGTGTGGGGTCCAGATTGTTCTTATGAAAACGCATGTCTTTGGTAGCAGGGTCGGCGCCATCATATGCATCCACCCATGAACGATAGAACTCCGGCGTGATGCCCGGGCCGTCCGTACCGTTGGCATTTACAAATTGCGGCAGCGGAAACTGGTCGCCCGACAGCGAAAAGTACGCCATGCGGTTGTTGCCGTTCAGGAGGGCACGCTGATCGATGGCAAAGACTAGCTCCTTGTTGGAGTGGTTCTCGTCGTCGAAGACCTCGAAGAACTCGGGTGAAAGCGCGTACGTGCCGGCACTAATCACTTTGTCACAATACTCCACGACTTTTTGCATATCCTCGCGACGGAAGTCGTGCGCTTCGGCATAGGGGTTGCGGTATACCGGGGCGTTGAGATACAGACGCGCCAACAATCCTTGCGCTGCAGCTTTCGTGATGCGGCCGGGACCGTTCGCATTGTCCAGCACCGACTCGGCAGCCAGCAAGTCCTGCTCGATATACCTGACAGCTTCGTCGCCGCGCAGCACGCGTGACCGTACATCGAGTGTGTCTTTGGACATGACGATACCGAATAGATCGAGGCTCAGCATGGAATAGTAACCGCGCAGACCGCGGGCCTCGGCCAGGTAAGCGTCTACTTGCTGACCCTCACGTTGCAGGGCGCGGACGTTCGAAACGGCAATGACCGAACGGGTAATACCTTGTGAAACGGCGTTCCAGGTATTGGTTACCGGTGCGTTCATTGCCGTGTAGGTATGCCGGTGCATGTCTATATAAATGTTGTTATCACCCCAGTCCGTACCGCCGCGATAAGGCAGGATAGCCTCGTCGGTGGAGATTTCCTGCAACGCAAAATAGCGCGTATGTAAAAACACTTCGGACAGCGACGCGTAGGCCGGTGCCAGGGTACCGGCGATAACATCGCCGTTGGTCACGTTGCCGGTCAGTGACTCATCCAACACTTCTTCCTGAAGGTCCGTACAACCCTCAATCAACATGACGCTGAAAAACAGCATCAATATGTATATATTCTTTCTCATGCGCTGTTTGAACAATTAAAATGAAACATTTAAACCGAACACGACCGAACGCGCTTTGGGGTAGCTGGAGTAGTCAATACCAAACGAGTTGGCATCCTCGATCCTGCGACCTTCTGCATTCACCTCCGGGTCGTATCCCGAGTAGTCGGTTATTACGAACAGGTTCTGACCGGTAACCGACACGCGCAGCGACTTGATCCAGTTACCGATACCGAGCGCTGCGGGACTGAAGTTGTATCCCAGGGTAGCATTGTTCAGACGCAGAAAGGCACCGTCTTCCAGGTATCGCGTGGATACGCTATTGGAGTTGGTGACGTCCTCGTTTGGATATCGGATAGCCTCATCGGTCGTGTTGCGGCTTTTGTACAGCTGGGCACGCGAGAAGTTCAGGTTAGCGGTAGCGTTATAAATTTTATTGCCGCTCACGCCGTTGAAGTTCACGGAAAGGTCGAACCCTTTGTAGGAAGCGCCCAGGTGGAAGTTGTACATCTTGTCGGGAAGGGCTGTACCGGAAATATAGCGGTCGTCGCCGTCTTCCTTGGGTTCACTATACGTGCTAAAGCCGTCTTCGCCAACACCGGTAAATTGCCGCAGGAAGAACGTGCCGACAGGTTCCCCATTGATATAACCGTTTACGGAGGCAGAGGTCAGACCTCCGCCCGAAATGCTACCGGAGGGGATCAGCTTCGCCGGGGAGTTGCGCACTTCGTTTTGGATGAATGTAATGTTACCACCGACGTTGAAGGTGAAGTCCGCTCCGGTGTCATACCGGTAGTCGAGTGCCACTTCGGTACCTTCGTTGATGATCTCCATGTCTTTTACGTTGCGCCAGTAGAACAAGGCGGGCTGAATGGGGTCTGGCACGGTGACTTTCAGCAGCACGTTGCTGGTGACCTTCTTGAAATAATCTACCGAACCGGTGAGGGCTCCTTCAAAAAAGCCGAAGTCGAGGCCGATGTCGGTTTGATTGGAAACTTCCCACTGCAGGTTCGGGTTGGCGTAGTTCTGAACAACCGTACCCTGCGGCGCACTACCGTCGGGGAAGAACGGATAGCTATAGCCTGAGCCGGTGGCCGTGAGGTAGCGCGCAAAAGAGGCTTTCGGCTCGATTTCCTGGTTGCCGGTCTGGCCCCAGCCGGCGCGCAGCTTCAGTGAGCTGACGGGCGCGGCGGCCATGAACGGTTCCTCGGAAAGAATCCAGCCGGCCGCAAACGAGGGGAACGTGCCGTATTTGTTGTTGTCACCGAACTTCGACGATCCGTCCGTCCGTACCGTGGCCGTTAAGAGATAACGCTCTTTAAAGGTATAGTTCAGACGGCCGAAGAAAGACTGCAATTCGTTCCTGACTGCCGTACCCGACGGACGGTTGTTGTCGGTAGACGCCGTCAAATCGACTTCGGAGCCGAGGCCGGGGTTATACTGGGGATCGATGCCCGAGATGGGAAAATTCGAAATGCTCCAATGCCGGGTCCGCAGGAAAATCTTCTGGTACGAATGGCCGGCCAGCAGCGCGAATGCATGTTCGCCTTTCGAAAAATTATACGTCAGGTAATTCTCGATCAGGCTGTTGGTGTTATTCGTGAAATACGAATCCAGGCGGCCTTCCTGCGGGGGATACGTGCTCGGCGTACGCTGTACATCCTGGATCGCGCTGGAAACATCGACGCCGACGTTGAGCTTGAACACCAGGCCGTCGATGATGCGGAAGGAGGGCGATATATTACCGATGACGCGGTTGGTCTCGGTAATATCCTTATACGTGTTGAGCATCGCCAGCGGATTAGTCTGATCCTGCCGCTCATAAATTCGACCGATGTTGTCATAGGCGGGCATGGTCGGATTCGCTGAAAGCGCCGTGTTGATCAGGCTTGAAACCTCGGGACGATCGCTGCGGGTATGCGACGCATTGAGGTTCACGTCTACCGACAGACGGTCGTTCAATCCTTTTTGGCTCACGTTGATACGGCCTGTGTAACGTTTGAGGTTACTGTTCTTCAGAATCCCCTCCTGGTCCTGCATTCCGAGCGATGCATAATAGTTCATCTTCTCCGCTCCGCCGAAAAATGCGACGTTGTGATCTTGTGTATTGGCCGTACGCGTGATCTGTTCCTGCCAATCGGTATTGCCGCCCAGATCGATCACCTCGGCGCCGGTCTGTGGCACTGCCTGGCGAAATTCGTCGGCGGTAAAAACATCGAGCTTGCTGGCGAGCTTCGACACACCGTAGCTTGCCGAGTATGTAACGCCTGACTGACCGGTCTTGCCCCTCTTCGTGGTGATGAGCACGACGCCGTTCGCACCCCGCGCACCGTAGATCGCCGTCGCGGAAGCGTCTTTCAGCACATCGATCGACGCAATGTCCTGTGGGTTGAGGAAGTTCAACGGGTTGGTCGAACCGCCGTTGTCAGCGCCCATACCGCCCGTGGAGCTGTTGTCCAACGGCAGACCGTCGACAACGTACAACGGTGTGCTCCCACTGCGCACGGTACCCGGGCCACGCACCGTGATCGTCTGCGCCGCGCCCGGCTCGCCGCTGGCCGACGTAACGTTCACCCCAGCCACTTTACCTTGCAGCAGCTGCTCGGGCGAGTTGACGATACCCCTGTTAAAATCATCGGCTTTCACCGAAGTCATGGCACCCGTCACGTCGCGTTTGGTCTGCGTACCATAGCCCACGACGACGACCTCACCCAGCGTCGAAGCGTCCGACTGCAGCTGTGTGTTGATGGTACCTTGCGTGCCCACCACGATCGATTGGCTGATCGACCCTACAAAGCTGAACACCAGTATCGAATTAGAGGAGCCTACCGTCAGACGATAGTCGCCGTTGGCGTCTGTGACGGTACCATTCGTTGTACCCTTTTCCAATATATTCACCCCGGGTAGTGGGGAACCGGTCTCGTCCGTTACCTTACCGGCAACAGTCACCACCTCCTGCTGCTGTTGTACCACAGCTGCCCACAAAGGCCGGGGATTTGCCCCCGCAAAAATGGCCACCGCCGCCGCCACGATATACTTATCGCAGTGACGCAGTAGGCGGCCACGTTTCCTGATACATTCGTAGATGTTTGCCATAGGCTAAAAGTGTTTATTGATTTATGGTTGACGTATAGAAGCGCGAAAGCGTGTAAAAGTCTACTGTATGTTTCGAGCCGCAAAGAAGATTATTTACAACCGTAGACAAAATATACACATATTATCGTTTCATGAACAAACCTTTACCGCATCTTTACATAGCCACTTAGGGTGCGGATGCTGTCAATTCTGCTGGTTTTTGTCAAAATATCCAATTTTATAAAAATGCTGAAGGTTACCGGGCATTCAGTTCAAGGACGTAGTTTGTTCATAACCGCATGGCTGGCACTCTATTTTAGCCGGTGCCGGGTATGAAAAAGAACATTGGAAATACCTTGTGGGCGATCCCCGAAGGCTATATACCGTCGGGCAGCACGGGCCCGGCGCCGGCGATGACGAGTCATGAGACAGCGTGTATTCTCAATGCCGGCGATGAAGACGCGCAGGTACAATTTACGATCTTTTTCAGTGACCGCGATCCTGTGGGGCCATACCGCGTTACGGTGCCCGCCCGCCGCACGAAACACGTGCGCTTTAACGACCTGAGCGACCCCGCTCCGATTCCCCTGGATACCGACTATGCGTGTATTGTCGAATCCAACGTGCCCGTGGTTGTGCAGCATACACGCCTGGACAGCCGGCAAGCCGAAAACGCTTTGCTGAGCACGATGGCTTACCCGGTGTAGGCCGGGTATGGTTTTTACACGCTGGTACGGAATATAACCCCATCCCTGTATGGCTAAAAAAATTGCGCCCCAGAAAGAAGAGCCTAAAAAAAAGACTCCGAAGAAAGTGACGGATATCTCGGGTCATCCGGCCAAGAGCCCGGATAACGAGCCGCAACTATACGAGTCCAATTATAAAAAGACGAAGCGTTAGTTGGATACGCCAGTCTGGAGATTGGCAACAGTTGCAGTCACAAGTTCCGTCCCTTCGGGCCTGCCTGCCGGTAGGCGGGACTTAAACTTGCGCCAGCAGGCGCTCCATCCTATACGTCCATGGAAGACCTTCACACCGATTCTTATCTCCCGATTGAGCATTACGGCGTTATCGGCAATTTAAAGACCGTCGCGCTGGTGTCACTGACGGGATCGATCGACTTTATGTCTTTCCCGACGTTTGATTCGCCTACGGTGTTTGCGCGTTTGCTTGACGCCCAAAAGGGGGGATCATTTTCGATCACTCCTGTCATGCAAGATTACCACAGCAAGCAGCTATACCTGCCGGGAACGGCTGTATTGCTGACACGCTTTTTTTCTGACGAAGGTATTGCCGAGCTGACGGACTTTATGCCGATCGTGCAACACAGAGGCGAAAATCTGTGTGCCATTGTCCGACAGGTTACGGCTGTACGCGGCGATCTCACCTTTCGAATGGAGTGCCATCCAGCCTTTCATTATGGGCAGGCCGCTGCCAATTATAGTTTTACGGACACGGGGGTCTTCTTTCGGGCCGAGCACGATGGCGGTGTCGTGTTGCGACTACTGGCAGACGTGCCGCTACAATTACGCGAAGGCACTGGCTATACCGAGTTTGTCGTCCGGGAGTCAGAGACCGTCCACATTGTGTTAGAATCTGTTTCCGAAAATGAGCCCCATGCACTTCATCCGATCGGATATTATATTAATACCCTTTATGACGAAACCATCAATTTCTGGCGCCACTGGATCTCGCAGTCCACGTACCGCGGTCGCTGGACGGAGATCGTACACCGATCGGCTATTACGTTGAAACTGCTGACTTCATACGAACACGGGTCGATGGTTGCTGCCGCCACCTTTGGATTGCCGGAAACGGTCGGCGGGGTGCGCAACTGGGATTACCGCTATACCTGGATACGCGACGCAGCGTTTACCATGTACGCCTTTCTGCGCCTTGGCTTTACGGAAGAGGCTACTGCTTTTCTACATTGGATCCATGCACGCACCAAAGAAGACAAGCTGTACCTGATGTATACCATCGACGGGCGACACGAGCTTGCCGAGCGCGAGTTGCCGGACCTGGAAGGTTACAAGGGCTCACGGCCCGTGCGCATTGGCAACGGTGCACAAGAGCAATTACAACTCGATATTTACGGAGAACTGATCGATACGATTTACATTTATAACAACCAGCATCATGCTATCACATATGAATTCTGGCAGTGTATTGTCAAACAAGTAGCGTGTGTGATTGCCGACTGGCGTAAGCCCGATCACAGTATTTGGGAAGTGCGCAGCGAGAAGCGAGAATTCTTACACAGCCACCTGATGTGCTGGGTGGCCATGGACCGTGCTATCAAGATTGCCGATCATCGTTCGTTTCCCTATCCGCACACACTCTGGCATGCAGTGCGCGACGAGATATACTACGACGTGTTCGATGGCTTCTGGAATCCACAGGTCGGCGCCTGGGTACAATACAAAGGGGCAGATCAGGTCGACGCCAGTGTGCTGCTCATGCCTCTTACCCACTTCGTCTCGCCGGACGAGCCTCGCTGGCTGGCTACGCTCAAGGTCGTAGAAAAGACACTGGGCATGGACGTGCTGTTGTACCGGTATAAAGATTCACCTGCCGTAGACGGCCTGACCGGCGAAGAAGGCACGTTTACACTATGCTCTTTTTGGTATATCGAAGCGCTGGCCAAAAGCGGCGAGGTTATCCGAGCGCTCGATAGTTTTGAAAAGATGCTGGGGTATGCCAATCACCTCGGTCTGTTCAGCGAGCAGATCAGTAAGAATGCCGCGCACCTGGGCAATTTCCCGCAAGCCTTCACGCACCTGGCGCTTATCAGCGCAGCCCTGGAACTCGACAAACAACTGGACCGCCTCGGCTTTCAGCCACGGGACGGAAAGACATAAAAAAGGCTGCCCTCCGGGGGAAGGCAGCCTGTATACTATATTGGTGACGATTAGTCTTCTGCTCCGGCGTAGCCGGAGTTTTGTTTGATATACTTCGACACGTCGATAGTCGATTGCGGAATGGGGAATATGCGGCGATACGGCTGTGTCTCCGACTTTGCGGTACCAGCATTTTCCGCCTTACCGAAGCGCACCATTTGCGGACGACGCTTCATCTCCCAGTATGTCTCGAAGCCAATCTCTTTGTAGAGCTGTTCTTCATCCAGGGATAGGAGGGCTTTGCCAGCTCTCTTATCTTCATCATACAATTCCGGCTCACGCTTTCTGGAGGTACGCAGTATGTTTACGTCTTCCAGGGCAGATGCTACTACACCCTTGCGGAAGTAAGCTTCTGCGCGCATGATGTACATGTGACCCAGGCGATACAAGGGTACGTCTACGCGGCTTTCGCCGTTACCGGCACCCGAGAATGACGCCGGGTCGAACTCCCATTTAAAGCAACGAGCGCCCTGGTTCAGCTGACTTGTTGACAACACCGACTCCAGGGGGTTGTCAAATTTCATTTGAGGTGTGAAGTCCATCGGTGTACCGCTGTTCTTCTCAATATTCAGGGCAATCACTTTCACGCGGTCACCGGCCATTTCAAATTTACTGGTAGCAGACAACAGGTTCGGACCGTATTGCGGGCCGTACTGAATGCCACGATTGAAGTGGAACCAAATCTCCGATGTGCCGGATACGCGATCGGTTGCCGGAACGCTGGTGTCCGTGCCATCGTTCATAAACCATGTGCCGTCTGCATAGCGATATTTACGCGTAAAGCGTGGGTCATCGTGGTTGTTATCCCAGCTGGCGAAGAACTCGGGCGTGATGCATGAACCGTTTGTGCCGCGGTTCTTCGGCGACTGACGCTGGTTACGTTCCTGAGACATGTAGGCCAGGTCGTTGTCACCCGAGCGGATACCGTCTACTTTCTGCGCAATGACGAAAATGGGTTCAGAACCTTTTTCGTTGCCTAGACTGAAGTTTGCGAAGTAGTTTTCTTCCAGTTTGAATCTGCCGTTGTCGATCAACAGTGATGTGTAGTAGATCACGCGATCCATGTCGTTACCGGTGCCGCTTACCGCTGCTTCGGTATAGTCAAAGTCAGACGTGGCATTGTAGCGGTCTTTGAACACAGCGCGGTTCAGGTACATGTCGGCCAGCAGCGCATAGGCGGCTTCTTTGGTGAAACGGCCGGTGTGCGTCCTCGACTCACCCAGGGTGGCCAGGTTGGGAATTTGCTCTTCCAGGTCGAGAATAAGCTGGTCGATGTATTCAGATGCCTTGCGCATCACAGTCGGGTTGGTGTTGCTCACCGGATCCAGGAAGGGATCGCGGTAAGGCGCCTGACCAAATAAGTCGAAGCAATGGAAGGTGTAGAATGCCAGCATGGCTTTGGCTTCCGCCAGGAACAGCTGCTTGTTGTCGTCTTCGCCGGCGTTCAATACGCCGATGGCGTTGATGGAACGCGAGATACCGTTGGTTAACTTCAACCAGTTATCGTTAATCACCGGGCTGGCAGGTGTCCAGGTAAACTCGTGCATTTCACGCCATTTACCACCGTCACCCCAGTCAGCACCCCGTGTAGGCAGCATGGCCATGTCAGAGGCATAGTCCTGCATAGCGATCATACCGCCATTGTCTACAAAGGTACCGTCACCCATGCGGTCGTACACGGAAGCCAGCGTAGCTTCGCCACTAATCGAGCCGGCGCCCAGTACTTCATCGCGAACTTGCTCGTCCAGGTTGGTACAGCCTGAGAGAAACAGCCCGAGCGTTGCCGCTACTATATATCCAGATTTGATGATCTTCTTCATATACTTAATACTCTTTTCGCTTATAATTTAACAGTAACACCTACAGTAAACGTACGGGCCGTCGGGTAGCGCGGATAGTCAACACCCAGCGACTGGTTACCATTGGTAGACTTGGGGCTGTTGATCAGCGGATCAAAACCCGAGTAATCTGTGATGGTAAACAGGTTCTGACCTGTTACGTACAGCGTGGCATTGTCCAGCCAGTTGAATTTGTTCACACGGAACGTGTAGCCCAGGCGGGCGCTGTTCAGACGGAAGAAGTTCGAGCTTTCCAGGAACTGTGTAGACAGTGTAGGCGTGTTGCCTGCCGCCGCGCCGGACTCGAAAATGTCTTTCGATGTATTCCGGTTTGCGTTCAGGTTGCCAATGTTGAGCGAACCGAGGTTCGTGTTGTTGATCAGCTTGCCACCGCTCTGACCGAGAAAGGACAACGACAAGTCGAAGTTCTTATAGTTCACCTGTGAATTCAGCGCGTAGGAGAACGTCGGCAGCGCACCTTCCACCACGATACGGTCATCGGGTGTGATCTTACCGTCGCCAGTCTGATCCTTATACACTTCTTTACCTGCGTCGTCAAAGCCCTGGAATTCGTACATGTAGAACGCGCCTGCAGCGTAGCCGTTTTTGTAGATGTTCGCTGTTACACCGCTAAGACCTGTACCGGAGATAGCACCGGTGTAGATTCCGGATACCGGAAGACCTGTGATCTCGTTGCGCAGTGTTGCGCCGTTTACGTCTACCGACCACTTCAGTTTCTCGGTGTTCAGAATCTGATACCCGAGCATGAATTCAAAGCCGCTGTTGATGATTTCGCCATCCATGTTGATCCATACGTTTTCCGTAGGCTCCAGGGGTTGTGCTTTGCTGTACAGGATCGCGTCGGTTGTCTTCTTGTTGAAGTAGTCGATGGTACCGTACATGCGGCCGCCCAACAGACTAAAGTCGAAACCGATGTCGTACTGTGTCGATACTT
>JAESGK010000536.1_pt1 | contig 14268 bp, 7 predicted proteins | sample 9269681 | NCBI WGS metagenome assembly JAESGK01 (sample SAMN14515347, study PRJNA621673) | algae metagenome | isolation source: Timaviella obliquedivisa GSE-PSE-MK23-08B and co-occurring heterotrophs from... | place: USA: Grand Staircase Escalante National Monument, Utah | collected 2006-08-15
CCGAGGTTTATCGTTGCGCCTTCTTCCGCACCAGCCCAGGCGGGATTGGCCAGGTATTGATTTTGAAAGTAAATGGCCGACGGCGGATTTAATTGCGCTTGTGCTTGCAGGCAGGCTACCGTGTTAACCAGTATGCAGCATCCTGCCAGCCACAGCCGTATAGAAATATTTTTCATGATAGTCTTTATTTATCGTAGCGAATGATAGTAAGAGAACCTTTAAGCGGCTTGATGCCCGCGCCCGGCTCGACGACATAGTAGTATACACCATTGGCCAGCGGCGAACCCTGATAGGTGCCTGTCCAGTCGTTGGTATAGTCTTCCATGTTAAATACCTGCTTGCCCGCGCGATCGTATACGCTGACCTTGTTGCCCGGGAAAATGTGGATGTTCCATACCACCCAGGTATCATTCTTGCCGTCCTGATCGGGGGTGAGAATGTTGGTAGGATCCAGGGTGTACGTACCATCAATACCGACGAAGAACGACGTACTACGCTCGCAACCTTCGGCATTACTACCGGTTACAAGGTAACTATATCCCTGTGTAGGACGTACCGTCAGAACGTCGGTAGACGAACCGGCGATGATACCGGGACCTTCTTCCCAAACATATTGTTCAGCGCCCGTGGCCTTCAGTTGTATCGTGGTGCCCCGCGCCAATGGCAGGCTGGCGTCCAGGCTTACGGCAACGGGCAGCGGATCAAATTTTACGGCAACATTATACACCACAGTATCTACACCGTTATTGCCTGTACCGCCATCATCTTTAACCTGTACTTTCAGCATGACAGTAGCGGCGTCAGCATCGGGATTGAGCTTGAATGTAAGTGTAGCGGCTCCATCGACGATCTCAGTCACGGATGGTACTTTTTCAAACATCTCCCGGGCATCCGCGTCGATTGTTACCGACAGTGCCACTACCTGGTCTTCGTCACCGTCACCCGGGGTGATCCCTGCCAGGGAGATAACGTGATCCACAGACGCATTGCAAGTCGTGATGTCGGCAATCGGATCCAGCGTCGGCGCCGCATTCTGTCCCGGCATTGTAATCGGCGTAACGGCAGAGAAGATGGTGGCCTCGTTTGTTCCGTACAGCGTGCGGATGCGGTAATAGTATGTAAGTCCACCCCTGCGTCCCGGATCGGTAAACGTCGTCACGTCAGCAGCCGTCTTTTGGATGGACGTAAAGTCGATACCGTTATCCGAACGAAAAATCTCGTAGCCGGTCTCCGTCGTGGCCACATCAATCCAGTTGATCTCCGCGACTGTTTTTGAGAGCGCGGTAACCGTAACATCTTGTGGCAGTGGTGGCGCATTGGGATCAAGGCCCCAAAGTTCCCACTCCGTGATCTGACCCGGTACCCCCGTGCTGCCGTTGTTGGCTGTCACGGTTATCCGGTACTGTTTATACTGCACCTGCGCGGCCAGGACAAAGGTTACCATTTGCCGACGAGCGGCAAACAGCACGTTAGTACGTGTATCGACTACGGTCCAGCTGGTGCCGTTGTTGGACCCTTCCAACACCCAGTCTTTCGGGTCACGCCCAACAGCGTCGTCCCCGGACGTTAGTGTATACTTCGTTAACAGCTTCGTGTCACCGGTGGTGGACGCATAGTGAAACCAGTAGGGAAGTGATTTGTCGCTCGGAACGAGATACTTTGTGGTAAAGTTGTTATCGATCAAACTTGCGCTGACCTCGGCGTTCGCACCTTCATACAATACGGTTAACGTACCGCCGTCGTCGGTCAGATCGATGAGCGCTCCTGTTGACGCCATCGTGGTGATCGTCACCGCCGGCGTGTAGGCAGATCCGCCAAAAGCATTGACACTTCGTATCCGATAGTCGTACTCGGTACCGGACACAACTCCCTGGTCGGCAAACACGGTCACATTCGCTCCCACCGAGCCGACGTTCACAAAGTCTGTTCCGTTCTCGGAACGTTCAATCTCAAAACCACTCTCGGTTGCGGCGTTATCGGCCCAGGTGAGAATTGTCTCCTGACCACCCGTCGTCACCACGGTAACGCCCGTTGGTGCATCGGGCGGATTAGAACCCGCTATGCTCAACTCGGCCATCTGAAAAATGGTCGAGGCAGGATCGAACGTCGTGGCGATATTTAAGCGATAATAGGTATAGTTCGTACTGTTTGAAAACGTGTAGGTTTTCGTCATGCCGCGGCCCGAAAATTCCTCCGCCGTACGTGTATCCAGTACAGTCCAGTCAGCATCATTGCCCGTGTTAGAGCCCTCGAATGTCCAGTCTTTGGGGTCGCGTCCCTGCCCGTCGTTACCCGATGTCAGGGCATACTGCGCCGCTGCCTGTGGTGTGTTGCATTGCCATCTGATCCAGAGCGGCGCCTTATTGAATGTAAGGTACTTGGACGCTGTATTCTTATCGATCAGTTTTTCAACCAGCTCGTTGCTGTTATTCGGATTGCCCGGATACTGCCCGGTTATTACCCCGCCCATGGCAATGATATCCTGTGCGTGCAGACCAATCGTCGACACGAACAGCCCTGCACACAAGGGTGTGATGAAGTATAATAATCTTCTCATGATAGGTTATTTTGGATGTAGGGAGGTCTGCTTAGTTTGCAGACCAACCCGTATTCTGTACCAATAGATTATTAATCAGCGTTTCGTCCAGCGGAATCGGAAACAAGTAGTGTTTCTTTTCAAATACGCGAGTCTCGAAACGCACGACGTTATAGAAATTCGGAGGGTCTGAATTGATGTCCAATCCATACTGTGCCCCGTCGTCAGTTTCTTCCGCGATCTTCCAGCGACGCGTATCGAACCAGCGTACGCTCTCAAAAGCAAACTCTACGCGACGCTCTTTATGGATCGCCTCCCGCATTTCTTCCTGGGAGGCTGGGATCGGAACTTCCGGTTCATCGCCGTATCCCGGTATGCCGGCACGCTCGCGAATCTTGTTGAGGTAATTCAGGATTTCAGGATTGCCTGGGTCATATTCGTTCAGCGCCTCGGCATAGTTCAGGTATACATTGGCCAGGCGGTATAGCACCAGGGCACGGCCGCCTACGCCGCGATCGCCCACGATCATGTTCTTGCGAGCGATATAACCGGTAGGACTAAAGTCCCACTGGCTTTGACTGGAGCCGGAGTTACCGGTCTTACGTGTGAGTGTAATCAAACCCGGTGTATTGGGGTTGATCCAAAGCCGACCGTCATAGGTAATGCCTACATAAAAACGCGGCTCACGGTTTACCCATTGATTGTAGATCGTGCGGGCTTGTGTGTCGTCGGGAGCACGGAAAGAGCTTGAACCTGAAAGCAGATAGCCAGACGCGGGATTGACAATCGGTGTACCGTCGGGGTTGTAGCCCAGGATCGGGCTGGCGCCATTGGCCATAAAGTATGCATCGACCATTTTCTGCGTCACGCCCAGACCACCACCACCGCGGCTCACATCCAGCGCACCTGCGTGGTACGGTGTCATGTCGTATTGGCGTGTCGTTACGTCGCTGCCGGGACGGCCGAAAATCCATTCTGTGTTCCAGCTATCCAACATTACGTCGCGGCAAGAAAGGAAGGCGCTAAAATTTCCACCCGCGTCGTTCTTCCGGTACAGGTCGTGGTATTGCGGCACAAACTCGCTGATATAGGCCTTTGCGGCTTCGGCGGCACGTTGCCATTTCGCGGGTGAATACTCCTGGCTAATCAATTGTTTACCATCGGCATTTTTCATATCAACATAGTCTGCATTTCCGTTGAACAACGGACTGGCTGCCATCAGCAGTACTTCCTGTTTCATGGCCAGCATGATGCTTCGGGTCATGCGACCGTAAGAGCTAAAGCCGGCAGGCGCATTGGGTAGCGCCTGCGCAGCAGCGTCCATTTCGCTTACCACGTAGTCTACGCACTCGTCGAACGAGCTGCGGGGTAACACCACATCTTCCAGTCCGGCATCGGGGGGAACGACGTCGTCGCCCAACAGAATGACAGGACCGAACATACGCATGAGGTAATAATAGTACAGGGCGCGAAGAGCCCGTGCTTCTGCTTTGTATTGGTTTACCAGAGGCTGCCGGCACGGCACGCATTTATCGACGTTCGCCATGAAGTAAGTCGCATTGCGAATGCCCTGGTAATACCGGCGCCAGAACGTCTCTACCCAGCCGCTGTTGGCATTCCAGTTACCAATATTGATCTCGTTGGGCACGGTGCTCCAGGGTGCGTACTCGGCTTCGTCCGATCCTCCGGTCCAAGGACCCGAATTGCCATGGCCGTTTCCTGTGTTTACAAATCGCTGCGCCATTTCATCGGGAATGTTGGCGTAGATATTCGCCAGGAACATTTCCGTATTGTTCTTATTGATAAAGACATCGGCTTCCGTGAGGCGGTCGTCAGGCACCTGGTCCAGGAAACCCTCCTCACAAGAACATACGCTCACGACCATGGCCCCTGCCAGGCAGAGCTTTGCTATTGTCAGTTTCATAAATGCTGTTGAATTTAGAGTGATACATTAACACCGATCGAGATCGTCCGAACATTCGGATATCTGGTTCCATTGCCCGTGTTCAGCTCGGGGTCCCACATGTTGAATTTGCTAAAGGTTAGCAGGTTCACACCCATCACGTAAAAGCGCGTGTTGTTGATGCCGATCGAACGCAGCAGCTGCGAGCGCAGCGTATAACCAATCTCGGCCGTCTTCAGGCGGAGAAAGCTCATATCGCGTACCCACCAGGAGCTAGGTTGGGTGTTGTTCGAATATTCCGTGCCATAGGCCAGGCGTGGGTAGGTGACATCCTGTGAAGGATTTTCTTCCGTCCACCGGTCCGTTGCGAGCGCGTAGACGTTTCCTGCACCAGCTGCCTGTGAGAACGGTTGCACTGCCATACCGCTGATAGCACGATCGGCCTCTGCGGTGCCCTGAAAGAATGCGCCCGCATCAAACCCTTTCCAGAGCATGGTAAACCCGAACCCGTATGTCATCCGCGGAACGTCGCCGATGCCAATTTTTACCCGGTCAAGGTTGTTGATGATATTATCACCGTTCATATCCGTATACTTGATGTCTCCGGGTGCTACCGGACCAAAGTTTTGCACGGCGTGATTATCAATTTCCTCCTGGCTTTCGAAAAGGCCCTCCGCCTGGAGTCCCCAATAGGCCAGCACGTTCGAACCACGTTTCTCCAACCAGGGGTAGGGTTGTTTGGGTTGGTCGTTCTCAATCACTTCGTCGCGGTTATAGTTAAAATTGCCGCGCAGCGACCAACTTGTCTGACCCAGTTTCAGCTCGGTAATATTCAAAGCGATATCGATTCCTTTATTATCGACTACACCCAGGTTACCCCAAGGCAGGTTGTAAAGACCGATATAATCGGGTACTACACCGCGTTGTAGGAAAATGTCGGTACGGTGTTCTTTCCAGAGGTCGACGGTAAGGGAAACTCGCTCTTGCCAGGTGCGGATGTCAATGCCGAGGTTGGTCTTGCGCGCCTTGGCCCATCCTACATCCACACCATAGTCTTGAATCTCGATACCGCCAATTCCGTTGCTGTTGCCCGGTGTTCCGTACGTATAGCCCGGCTTGCCTTCGTTGTCGAGAATGGTGAGATAGCCGAAGCGACGTCCACCGCCGGAGATACCGACCAAACCGTCGGAGAAACGGAACTTCAGGAAAGGAACCGCATTTCGAATCGGCTCAAAGAACGGCTCTTCTGAAATAAGCCAGCCCACCGCATACGACGGAAAGAAGCCGTACCGACGGCTGGGGGCAAAGTTTTCGGAACCGTTGTAACCACCGTTCACCTCTACAAAGTATCGATCCATAAACGAGTACGTGATCCGACCGGCCAACCCGCGCGTACGGAAGGGAATAGAGTTGGTGAAGTTGTCGTCGTCGGAGTCGGTCGGAACGATGTTCGTGTAGTCGGACTGGTTGTACAGTAGCATACCGGTAACGACGTGTTTGCCAAAGGTGCGATTGTAATTCAGGGCAGACTCCGTATAGTAGCGGCGATTGCCCGCGGTAATGCGATTATACCCCAGCGTGTTATTGTCCGACGTATAGGTCAGGTTGAGGTTGAGTGATCCATCGGGATTGCGCGGATCGTTGGGATCCACAAAGTAGGTATCCTTTCTCTTCTTACGCTCGATATCGTGGCGGTTCCAGGCGTCAAAGCTAAACATCGTGGTAAAGCTCAGCCCGGGAGTAATAGCCTTGAGGTCTTGCGTGAGGCGCACGTTGGAAAATAGCTGGTTGCGAAAATTGTTGCGGTAGCCCCGCTGGGTGATGTCAGCATACGGGTTGCGGAAGTCGCCGTTGGTCTCACGCCCCGGCACGAGTCCACCGGGGTACATAATGGGATAGGCCACCGGCGAAGTGTACATGATCTGTTGAAAAACGTTTTCTGACGTTTCGCCGGGGTAGTTTGCTTCCGAAATATACCCTTGCACACCGAGCATCAGCTTGGTTGTTCGGCTGAGGTCAAAATCGAGGTTGCTGGTAAAATTGTAACGGCTAAAGCTGGTGGTGGAATTATACTGCTCCAGACCTTCGGTCTTAAAAAAGCCTTCTTCGTTGTAGTAGCCCAGCGAGATGTAGTAGGTAGCGCGGTCGTTACCACCGTGGGCGTTCAGGTTTATTTTGCGGTTTCGGGCCGTGTTGTTAAACACAGCATCATACCAGTCTACGTTGGGGTATACATACGGGTCTTCCCCCAGCACGGTGCCGTCAATCTGCTCCTGGCTAAACTTCGGCGTGTCGCCACGGGTAGTCAGTGCTTCGTTGGTCAGCCGCATAAACGTAGGGCCATCCGCCAGGTCAGGCACACGGGTAAAGCTGGTAACACCTTGCGAGTAGTTAAAGTCGATTTTGGTCTTGCCGATCTTGCCTGTCTTTGTTTTGATCAGGATAACACCGTTGGCACCACGCATACCGTATACGGCGGTGGCGGAAGCATCTTTCAGGATGTTAAAGGATTCGACATCTTCCGGGTCAATGTTATCGAGGCTTCGCTCTACGCCGTCGATCAGGATCAGCGGCGACACACCGCCATAGTCGGGCCAGCTGGAAATACCGCGGATCCAGATGTTAGCACCATCGCGACCCGGCTCACCCGAGCGTTGCACTTGCACAACACCCGCTACGCGCCCGGCCAGCATGGTACCAATGTTTGCCACGGGCTGCTTGAGCTCGTCTACCTTTACTTCGGCATTCGCACCCACCACGCTAATCTTACGCTGCTCACCAAATCCCACTACCACCACTTCGCCCAGCGAGGTAATATCTGACGCCAGCTGCACGTTGAGGGTGGTCTGATTGCCAATCGTAATTTCTTGTTTGGTATAACCGATGAAAGAGACCACCAGCACACCCGTAGAGGCCATGTCGTCGGGCACGCTAAGGGAGTAGTCACCGTTGGCGTCCGTGGTTGTGCCCAGGATTGTGCCTTTCAGCAAAATGCTTACGCCCGGCAGCGGCTCGTTGGTGTCGTCGGTCACGCGGCCTTTTATGGTAAACTGCAGCAGTTTCCATTCATTTTCATCGATGCTGGAATGATCGCCGGGCTCCTCTTTGACCGGCGCCAGCTCCTCCGCCGGCACCAACGGGCTGCGGTACAGTAAAATATAATCGTTGACCAGTTTATATTGAATGGCGCTGGGCTTCAGGATCTCGTCCAGCACCGCACTGAGCTTGCGGTTGGTAACGTTGAGCGAGATTTTCTTTTCGACTTCGACAATAGAAGGGCTGTAAACAAACTTCACCTCTGTCATCTTCTGAATTTGGAGCAAAACTTGCTCCATCCGAGTCTGATATAAGGAGATGGAAATCGGTTTATCGAGTATTTGGGCCTCAACATCGCCGGCCAGTGCACTGCAGGTGAAGCCCGCTGCCAGTACAAGCTGGATAATAGATATTCTCATTGTTGTCTTTAGTAAAGCAACAATTCGCTTCTTTTTCATAAATTAGAAAGTTTTGTTCTTGATGTGATAAGTCCGGACAAAACACTACCCTGGGTAGTTAAAAGCTGGCGATGTCCCCACATTGCCGGCTTTCTTTTTTTGCTATCAGGTTGGATTCTTGTATTGATCTTTCTGCATAGGGTTGGGTTAGGGTTTGTAATAGGATTTTCGCCGCTTAGCAGCCGTTGCCCGTGATGACGATCTTCGCGTCACGAATGACGTATGAAGCCCCGATGGACTGGCAGATCAGCGCTAAGCGTATGTATAAGTCGTCCGTTTTCGATAGATCACCCGTAAACGTGCACTCGTTTATGCGCGCGTTCTGCGTAACGATCTCGATGCCATAGGCATAGGACATATCGTGCAGCACCAGCGCCAGCGACGCCGCGTGAAAAACGCTGGCCTTTACATTGTCCACTGCCAGGGGCCGCGGTTTTTCTACCAGCGTCACGACCAGCTCTTCCGTCTCACGCTGATACACGGCGCGATGGTTTGGCGTAAGCATGATTTCTTTGCGCGCGGGCATAAACCGCTGCAACAGAGTTTTGTCCTCCTCGTTCTGCACGACACGTACTTTGCCGGTCATCACCGCCACTTCGCTGGTCTGTACGGTATTGTCGGCACGCACCCTAAAGCTGGTACCCACCACTTCCGTCACAAGCGTTTTACTATAAACAAAGAAGGGCCGTGACCGGTCTTTGGTCACTTCAAAGAAGGCTTCGCCTGTGAGGTATACTTCGCGTTTGGTTAGCGAGAACCGTGTGGGATAGATCAGGTGAGCACCGGGCTGCAATGTCACGCGCGTGCTGTCGTACAGCACTATTTGCCGTTGCGTGGTGCCTTCGTTTATTTCTTCGAATACGCTGTTTGCAGCATTCTTCGCCATGAATTGATGCTCCGCTGCCGGTGCTATCATCGTCGTCCATAGTATTGTATAGCCGGCCACCAGCAGGATCGCGACGGCCGCCGCGGCCGCTAACCACCAGCGCTTTGTGGACGCTGCGCGTTGTATCGGCACCACCTTTGTTTCGGAATGATCTTCTGAAAGAATGCGTTCTACGATCTGTTGTGCACGATCGTAAGCATTGTTGGCTAGCAAAACATCATCGTGTACAACGGAATCAGCCTGCATCTCGGCACGCATTTGTTGAGCGATGCCTTGCTTGATCTGTTCTTCAAACTGACCGGTCGAGAGCAGCTGCATGAGCTCCAATCGCTCAGATTCTGAGGCTTTATTTTCCAGGTAACGTTCGAGCAAAAGGGTAAAACGATTTGCCATGCAGACAAAAGATTTATTGGTTTTAGGTTTATTTATCAAGCCAAAATATGCCAAACGCAGAATTCGGCACATTTTAATACTAAGAGTCGTCTGGGGATGGGGTAGGACTATTCGACTTCAAAATATTTTTTAAAACCGCTGTTGAAGGCTCTGCCGGGCCGACATTCGTGGTCACACCAGAAGGGTCGGAACTGACGCAAGCCCCTCCCGAAATGTCTGGATCAGACTTGCGCCAGATGCGTGTTGATCGGGTGGTTGGTGTGCTTATCGTTTACCAGAGGTAACAATGTTACGTAACGAGGTTACCGTTGTCAAAGCAAACGATATAGCGACGCATCGCATGATAGCACGGCAAGATTGTCGATGCACTCCTTATAACAACTTTACAACAGGAATAGAGTCGTAACGATTATTATGATGTAGTGTGCCGTGGTTTATTGAAATGAATCAAATTTTAATTTAATGTTTTGCTTTAGTTACGCGAATCGTTTAAATATGTATTCTTTCGTTAAACCTAATGCCTACAACTCAATCCATTTCATATCATGAAAATGAGGTGCTAGCATTGCTGGCGCAGGGAAACGAAGCGGCATTCCGGCAACTATACGATCGCCATTGGCCTGCGATATATAAGGTGGCCTATCGTTATCTTCACTCGGCTGCCCTGGCCGAAGACATTGTACAAGAGATATTTTCAAAGCTATGGCAAAAACGCACGGAGTTCACGGAAGTGCAGCACCTGCACGTTTACCTCGTGACCATGACGCGCAACATGGCCTACAAGCATTTAAAGAAGCTTGCTACGGAAGCTGTTGCAAATTATGAATTCGCTAAAAAGGAGGCTCCCTCTATTAATGCGGGGGAAACGGCGGTATTGGATAAACAATACGAAGCTTTGTTAGAACAAGCAGTCGATCTTTTGCCGCCACAACGCAAGCACATTTTTCAATTGGCGAAGGTCGAGGGGCTGAGTCATGAGGCTATTGCTGAGCGGTTGCAGATTTCGCCCAATACTGTGAAAAATCAAATGGTGGCGGCGTTGCAATTTATTCGGCATCGGCTGCAGCATCATATTTCTTCGGTGATATTGTTGGCGTTGGTGGAGGAGCTGACGCGGTAGCACTACCGACTTCCAAAAAAAAACAGTTTCCATTTTAGCAATTTGGGCCATATCAGTTTAACTTGAGGCTTGCGGACATTACGTTTATGCATGCTATGGAAAATACTGTATTAAAGCCCGATCACAAGTACGCGGAAGTCGCTGAGCGCATAGAGTCGCGTTTTGTAAAAAAAGTACTGAAGATGGGTGATAATCTTGTGTCGGTGCGTGCGTTGAGCAAGGAGCAGGGCATTAGTTTGAGCACGGCCTTTCAGGCGTATTACTTTTTGGAGAGTAAAGGTCTTATCGAGGCGCGGCCGCAGTCGGGTTATTATGTTAAACATTCGCATGAGCATGCGTTGGAGCTGCCCAGTGTGTGCGATCCGGTAGACGATGCTTTGCCTGTCAGCGTCGACGATATGATCCGGCAGGTATATTCCGATCTCAACGCAAAGGGCATTGTTAATTTCTCTGTTGCTACTCCTTCTATTAAGCTGCTGCCGGTAGCCAAGCTGGCCAAGGCAACAATGCAGGCTATTCGCGACTCTCCCGCGGGCTGTTTGAATTATGAGAATGTGCAAGGCAATGCGGCGCTGCGTAAACAGATTGCGCGTCAGGCCTTCAACTGGGGTGGTACGCCCAGCGAAGACGATATTGTTGTTACAGCAGGTGCGGTTGAGGCGATGTCGCTTTGTGTGAAGGCCATTACCAAGCCCGGCGATACGGTGGCCATTGAAACGCCGACCTACTACGCCATCTTCCAGGTGATGGAAAGTCACGGGTTAAAGGTGGTCGAGATTCCGGCCGACCCCACGGTGGGTATCGACATCGATTACCTGGAACAGGCCATTCCCCGTTTTGATATCAAAGCTTGCTTGTTCGTCAGCACCTTCAACAACCCCCTGGGTAGCTGCATGCCAGACGATCGCAAGAAGAAGCTCGTGGACATGCTGGCGAAGAAAGATATTCCGTTGGTGGAGGACGACATCTATGGTGAGATGTATTTCGGTAAGACACGTCCGAGGACCTGCAAGTCATTCGATCGCAAAGGACTCGTTTTATATTGCTCTTCATTCTCCAAATCGCTCGCGCCCGGCTATCGCATCGGCTGGACGATACCGGGTAAGTTTAAAGAGCAGGTCATGCGGTTAAAACGTATGCACTCCGTGTCGACCAATACGCTCACGCAGGCGGCACTGGCCAACTTCCTCAGCAACGGTCGGTATGAGCTACACCTGCGGCATTTGCGCAAGGCGCTGCACACCCAGTCGCTGCGGTACCAGCAGGCGGTGGCTGAATATTTTCCGGAGGACACTCGCGTCACGCGCCCGACCGGGGGCTTTACGTTATGGTTGGAGATGAACAAAAAGGTGGATGCTTACAAGCTGCACCGCAAGGCGCTGAAATACAGCATTGGTATTGCGCCCGGGCCCATTTTTTCTACACAGGGCCGATTTGAAAATTGCTTCCGTCTAAGCTATGGGGAGTTGTGGACGGAAAACGTAGAAGAAGGAATCAAAACACTCGGGAAACTAGTCCGCGAATGGAAATAAACGCGCCAGACGCGGAAAAATCCGGGCCAATCTGGGCCATTGTACGTCATTATTCAATTTGCCGACGCAGAGGAAAAAAACGGTAAAAAACGCGGCTATAGAGGTAAATACTAATGTCATAAGCGTAGCGGTTTTCTGATATCAAAGGTGCAACATTATCCGTTGCGACGCTGATTTGTCTCCTCTGGGGAGTCACCGACGTAAGATCGGCCCGCGATTTGCCAGATTTCAAAAAAACAACCCGCGCGTATAAAGGGCTCCGGATTTAAACCATAACTCATTATCTTGCGCGCTTGTTGACTTGAAAACCAACGATTTATGATAAGAAGAAACGCAGGGGTGGTAGTTGCGGCAATTATGACCCTCTCAACCCATTGGGCTGCTGCCTTTCAGGCAGAAAACCAAGATCAGGACACAATAACGACACCTTCCGACTGGTTCTTACGCGACCCGCAAGACGACCACGTACAGGGCGTCAGCGCCGAAAAGGCTTATAGCACACTCCTGAAAGGAAAACCTTCCAAAACAGTACTGGTAGCAGTTATCGATTCCGGGATCGATGTTGACCACGAAGACCTGAAAGATATTATCTGGACCAACGAAGACGAAATTCCCGGCAACGGCATCGATGATGATAAAAACGGTTACATCGACGACGTTCACGGCTGGAACTTCATCGGCGGCAAAAGCGGAAACGTGAACGAAGACACGTATGAAGTAACCCGCGAATACAAACGCCTCAAGCCTAAGTATGAAACCATCGAGGAGGCTAAGGTTGGCAAAAAAGACAAAGCTGAATATGAGTACTGGAAGCGTGTAAAATTCAAATACGAGCGCGACTTCAAGGCCAACAAAGATCAGTACGACGAATACAACGGCCAATACATGATGTATAGCAGCGCCATGAAAAATCTCACCTTCTGCGATAGCATTCTTTCGCTCAGTGTAGGCAAGCCCCTCAGCAAATCTACGCTGGAAACTATCAACCCTACCAGTGACACGCTTCGTCAGGCCAAGACCATCCTGGTGGAAGTGCTCGGATCCATTGATGAAGACATTCAGGTGAGCGAGTTCCTCGAAGGTCTGCAACGCTATGTGGACATGCTCCAGGAAGCAGTCGACCATTTCGGCACGGCCGTAAACTACGGTTATAACCTCGACTTCAACTCGCGCACGGTGGTGGGCGATGACCCGAAAAACCTGACCGAAAAGAACTACGGCAACAACGACGTAGCCGGCCCTGATCCGAAACACGGCACGCACGTAGCCGGTATCATCGGCGCCAACCGCAAGAACGACATCGGCGTAAAAGGCATTGCCGACAACGTGCGCATTATGTCTGTGCGCGCCGTACCCAACGGTGACGAGCGTGACAAAGATGTAGCCAACGCTATTATCTATGCAACCGACAACGGCGCGAAGATCATTAACATGAGCTTTGGCAAAGCTTTCTCGCCAAACAAAGAGCTCGTGGATAAAGCGGTGAAATACGCGGTATCGAAAGGTGTTTTGCTTGTACACGCGGCGGGCAACGACGGCGACAATACAGACATGGAGTCTAATTTCCCCAACCGTAAATTTCTGAAAGGCGGCGAAGCCAAGACCTGGCTGGAGATTGGCGCCTCTTCGTGGGGAGCAGACTCGAACTTTGTGGGCTCATTCTCCAACTATGGCAAGAAGTCGGTCGACCTGTTCTCACCCGGTGTGCAGATCTATTCTACTACACCCGATAACACGTATGAGAACCTGCAAGGTACCAGTATGGCCAGCCCTGCCGCCGCAGGCGTAGCGGCAGTACTCCTCTCCTACTTTCCTGACCTGTCGGCCGCACAGTTAAAAGACATTCTGCGCCAGTCAACCCGCAAGTTTGACGGGTTGAAAGTAATCAAGCCGGGCACGCACGACGAGGTGCCGTTCAGCGACCTTAGCAACACGGGTGGCCTGGTCAATGTATACGAAGCGGTAAAGCTGGCCTCCACCATTAAGACCCAGCCCAAGAGCAAGTAATTTATAGTATACATGTTATAACAAGAGGCATCTCCGAACGGGGGTGCCTCTTTTGTTTGTACCACGAGGCGCGGGATAGAATTAAGGTATATTTACCCTCCCGCCTACCGACTTCCGCTGTAACCCTTTCTTCGCGCAGCGCAGCAGAGCTTTCCGGGTGATCTAAAAATCAGCCTTCCCGCGTGTTTCGCCGCCTATAGCATAACGGTAGCTTCATACCCTAATCAGACTGGGTATGGCCACATTTTACCGGATCATTGTTGCAAGCGTGCTCTTGCTGAGCACACCATGTTTTGCTCTTTACACACCAACCGAGGCAGGTTTTTATCTTCCCTCGCACCTGCAGGAAACCAGGTTTAAGTATACAGTCATCAATAATCTTATCGTACTGCCCGTA
>JAESGK010000538.1_pt1 | contig 14242 bp, 9 predicted proteins | sample 9269681 | NCBI WGS metagenome assembly JAESGK01 (sample SAMN14515347, study PRJNA621673) | algae metagenome | isolation source: Timaviella obliquedivisa GSE-PSE-MK23-08B and co-occurring heterotrophs from... | place: USA: Grand Staircase Escalante National Monument, Utah | collected 2006-08-15
TCAACACCCAACATGTATTTGTACAGTAAGCGAAAAATGCTCAGCATCACCGGTCTTTCGGTGATGCTTTTGTTTATGTTCCAGGCACAAGCCCCCGTTCGGCAGCTCACCGTCCAGGACCCGGTAGAAGCCCTCCTGGCGAAGATGACGTTAGAGGAAAAAGTCGGCCAGATGGCACAGGTCACCCTCGACGTGATTACCAAAGGCCCGAATGAATACGTCAGCTACGAGCCGCTCCAGCTCGACCCCGCCCTGGTGAAGAAGGCGCTGGTGCAGTATCACGTAGGCTCTGTATTAAACACCGCCAACAACCGGGCGCGTACGCCTGAGACGTGGCACGCAATCATCAGCCAGCTGCAAAATGTAGCCACGAAAGAAACACGGCTAAAGATCCCCCTGCTGTACGGCATCGACGCTGTGCACGGCGCGACCTATACCGCGGGTGCCACGTTCTTCCCGCAGCAGATCGGCCAGGCCGCGATGTGGAACCGTGCGCTGGTGCGTCGGGGTGCGGAGATCTGTGCCTATGAAACCCGGGCATCGTCCATTCCGTGGGCGTTTGCGCCGGTGCTGGACATGGGCCGCGACGCCCGCTTTCCGCGCCTGTGGGAAACCTTTGGCGAAGATGTATACCTGGTGTCGGCCCTCGGCAAAGAGATGGTCGACGGCCTGGAAGGCGACGACAACAACGTAGCCGGTAGCCGCCGCGTGGCCTCTTGCCTGAAACACTTCCTGGGCTACCAGGTGCCGCAGTCGGGCAAAGACCGCACACCGGCCTTTATTCCTGAGACAGAGCTGCGCGAACGTCACCTGCCGTCGTTTAAAGCGGCCATCGATGCCGGCGCCAGGTCGATTATGGTCAACTCCGGCATCATCAATGGTATTTCCGTGCACGCTAACCACGACATCCTCACGAAGCTGCTCAAGGAAGAGCTCGGTTTTAAAGGTGTAGTGGTGACCGACTGGAAAGATATCGACAACCTGCACGAGCGCGACAAAGTGGCGGCTACTCCCAAAGAGGCTGTGAAGCTGGCCATCAACGCCGGCATAGACATGTCGATGATTCCTTATAACTTCCGTTTCTGCGACTACCTGGTCGAGCTCGTCAAAGAGGGCCAGGTGCCGATGGCGCGTATAGACGATGCGGTACGCCGCATCCTGACGCTGAAGTATGAGCTCGACTTGTTTAAGACACCGGTCACATCGTTCAAAAATTACCCAGAGTTTGGCAGCAAGGCCTTTGAGCAAAGCGCGTACGAAGCCGCCGGAGAATCAATCACCCTGTTAAAGAACACCAACAATATCCTGCCCTTGAAGAAAGGCGCGAAGCTGCTGGTGACCGGTCCCAACGCCAACTCGATGCGGTCGCTGAATGGCGGCTGGTCGTACTCCTGGCAAGGCGAAAAGGTAAGCGAGTTCGCCGATCGGTATAACACCATCCTTGAAGCGCTGCAGAAGAAAGCCGGAACCGATGCCGTGAAGTTTGCGCCGGGTGTTTCTTATAAAGACGACGGCAAATATTGGCAAGAGAAAGATGTTAACATCGAGGCCGCCGTACAAGCGGCGGCAGGTGTCGACTACGTGGTAGTGTGCGTGGGCGAAAACTCCTATACCGAGAAGCCCGGCGACCTGCACGACCTGTCGCTTTCCGCCAACCAGGTGGCGCTGGTCCAAGCCCTGGTAAGGACGGGCAAGCCGGTAATCCTGGTATTGAACGAAGGCCGCCCGCGGCTGATCAGCGCCTTTGAGAAAGATGTTCAGGCCGTGGTGCAAACTTACCTGCCCGGCAACTTTGGCGGCGACGCGTTGGCTGCCATTCTCTTCGGAGAAATAAACCCCAGCGGCAAGCTGCCCTATACCTACCCGATGTATGCCAACACGCTGGTGACGTATGACCACAAACCGTCGGAAGAGCAGAACAAGATGCAAGGCATGTATGACTACGAGTCGGACTTCGCAATTCAATACCCGTTTGGCTTTGGCTTGAGTTATACCACCTTTGAGTATAGCGACCTGCAAGTGGACAAAGCCGTTTTGAATCCGGAGGAGTCGTTTACGGTTTCTGTTACCGTGAAGAATACAGGCGCACGCGCGGGTAAAGAAGTTATCCAACTGTTTACTTCCGATCTTTATGCGTCGATGACGCCCGATGTAAAACGCCTGCGCGGGTTTGACAAGATCCTGCTGACTCCGGGCCAAAGCCAGAAGCTAACGTTTACCGTAAAGGCCCGCGACCTGGCATTTGTCAACAACGACCTGCGCTGGACCGTAGAGGCCGGCGATTACGAAGTGTCGATCGGTACACTAAAAACAAAAATCCAGATGAGCAAAACGCATGCGTTTGCTAACTAACTTCTATTGATTGTCGGGGTCTGAGCCCTGTGAATAAAACCACTGTATGCTATGGCGTACAGTGGTTTTTTTATACAGGGGCATGTATTTGGCATGTTTGTCCGAACCAACCGGATTAATCCGGTATAAATAACAGACTATACGGTCTTTGTTATCACTGCTATAGATTTGTCGAAAGACTTCTTCCGTTTAACGGATTTATTGAAAAAACGTACACCAGGTATAGCGTTATAACGGCAAATATAACGATTAGTCCAAAAGATTGATCATCACGCGGTGCGATGCCCGGTATATACTATATCAATATCGACACTTTTCTTTCTCGCACAGGAGCACCGTTCGGTCGCGGCAACTGAAAGATTAGCGGGGCGGTTTCTTGCCGCTATGCGTCATATTCGCCTCGTAAATTTAAATAAACATCTATGATGGCCATGTTTTTACAGAAACGAATGTGGGTGCTACTATTACTGGTACTCACAAGCCTGGCGCAGGCAAATGCGCAGCTAAGCCGCCTACGGGCGGATGGTACCCGCATCGTCAACGAAGCGGGACAAGAAGTAATCCTGAAGGGTGTCGGCCTGGGCGGCTGGCTGCTACAGGAGGGATACATGATGAACCCGGAAGGTGGCGGCACCCAGGGGTCCTTTAAAAAACGCCTGTACGACCAGGGACAGAGCGAGGCGCAAGTGGAAGCGTTCTACCAGGCTTGGCGCGACAACTTCATCACGCCGGCCGATATCAACTGGATTGCTGACCAGGGCTTCAACTGCGTGCGTCTGCCGATGCATTACGATCTGTTCCTGACACCGGCACAGCGTACGGTGCGCCACAACGTAATCCGCAATCCCGGCAACTACCAGACGTATGTGAACTCCCTCACGACCTGGTATAACAACAACGAGCTGTTTGTCGATCCGAACCTGGAAGGCTTCCGTACGTTGGAGAACACGCTCAACTGGTGCGCCGCTCGTGGTATGTATGTGATCGTCGACCTGCACGCCGCTCCGGGTGGCCAGGGTAAAGACGCAAACATCGCCGACCTGCTGGTGGAGAACGATTTGTGGAACCGTGCGATCTTTCAGAACATCACTGTGCGTCTGTGGGAGAAGATCGTAAGCCGCTACATCAACAACAACACCGTGGCATTCTGGGATCTGATCAACGAGCCGAACGCCGTGCCGCAGAACCAAATGATCCACGCGCTTAAAAACCGCCTGGTCAACTCGATCCGTGGTCTGGGTGATACCCACCTGATCATGATCGAGGGCAATGGCTTTGGTAACAACTACGACTACCTCGAGCCGTTTACGTTCACCAACCGCTCGAACCTGGTGTATAATGCGCACCGCTACTGGATTCCGCCGGGCGACGACAACATTCGCGATGGCAATCCCAACCAGATCAATCGCCTCATCAACCTGGTCGAATTCCGCACCCGTCACAACGTGCCCGTGTGGGTAGGAGAGACCGGCGAGGACAGCGACGCGTGGCTGCGTCAGAACGTAGACAAGCTGAATGCCAACGGCATTGGCTATGCGCACTGGACGTATAAGCGCACAAGCTCCGGCCCCAACGCAGCGCTGCGTCGCATCGTAGGCCCGCCGTACCTGACTTCAGGGGTATCGGCCATGAGCGGTGTATTGAACAACATCAAGTTTGCCAATACGGTCATCAACAATGGTCCGTTGGCCGCGGTCGATCCGCGTCGCACGCCGTTGTCGACGGTGTGTAGCGGTGCTTATACCACGGTGCCGGCGACGCTTCAGGCAGAAGGCTTCTGCGCAGCCCAGGGTATTCAGGTCGATGTTACGACCGACACCGGTGGTGGCCAATATGTAGGCTGGACCGAGGTAGGGGACTGGCTGGGGTATCGCATCAACGTACCGGTTGCTGGTACGTATACCATCGAGTATCGTGTGGCCAGCCAGAATGGTGGCGGCGCGCTGCGCCTGGAGCGTTTTGGCGGTAGTGCTACCTATGGTACGCTGTCGATCCCGGCAACGGGCGGCTGGCAAACCTGGCAGACACTGTCGCACACGGTGCAACTGCCGGCCGGTCAGCAAGAGCTCGGACTCGCGGTAACCGGTGCTGGGTTTAATCTGAACTGGATCCGCGTGGTAGGTGACACCAACAACCCGACTCCTACAGCACCGATCGGGCAGACCATCTGGCTGCGCGGCTTTAACGGTCAATACGTGAGTGGTGAAAACGGCACACAAGCCATGCTGTGTACACGGCCCGTAGCCGATGCGTGGGAGAACTTCACCGTGGAGGACGCCGGCAATGGTAAAATAGCCCTGCGGAGCATGAGCAAATATGTATCGTCTGAAAATGGCCTGCAGGCTATAACGTGCAGCCGCCTGACCATCAGTGACTGGGAGCGTTTTGACTGGATTGTCAATGCAGACAACACGATCTCGTTGCGCGGCAACAATGGTTTGTATGTATCGTCCGAGAACGGCGAGCAGGCGATGACCTGTACCCGTCCGACCATTCAGGGTTGGGAGTCTTTCAATTGGGGCGTTGTAGGCGTAGCCCGTTTGGCAGCCGCCGCTCACGTGCCGGGTGAAATACAGGCCACTGAGCAAGAGCTTTCGGTATACCCGAACCCTTCGGTGGGTCAAATCACCCTGAAAGTAGGTAAGCCTTCGCACGTGGAGATTCGCAGTGTGGCCGACGGCAGCACGGTGTTCAGCGGCGAAGTAAAAGAAACTACGCTGGTGAAAAATCTTCCGGCGGGTATCTATACGGTTACCCTGAAAGAGGGCAACCGCACGCGTGTACGACGTATTGTTGTTGCACCGTAATGAATATTGATAGAGGTTAGATTGCTGGCGCAGGTCTTAGCCCCACATCGGGCGAGACCTGTGCCAGATTTGAGACCTTTTTTACAACTCTTTACCCATCCACCGATTTATACAACGCCTGGTTTTCCAGGCCAGCATAGTTTTTAGCATCTGCTTTGTTTCCTGTAAGATCACAGGCAAGAATTCTCGAATTCCCTCTTTCTCACAGACGCTGCCTGCGCCAGCATCTCCCGATCCCGCTTTTAGTATCATGTCGGTACTACCGTCACCGTTACGTCCATGTAAGAAAACAGGCTGAATCGCTGTATCGACAACGGTTTCGATTATTTTACGGGTTCTCTCTACGAGCGGACATTAGGTGCCAGGAGTGGTATTGGGTGGCACTGTGCGGCTTTTTTATACTTTTGTCGCCGTCCGTTTAGCGGGCGTGTATACTATATTTTTAAATCACTCCTATCTAACCTTTTTACCATTTTACCCCTGATGTTACGATTACGCATATTCGTTTTTTTACTCAGCATCTGGTCTTTTACGGCCTTTTCGCAGGCGAAGATCACCGTCGGCGATCCCTACGACGTGGTTGATGCGCAAAGCAAGTACTACTTTACCGAGAACGGCGAGATCATGACCGTGAAGGTCGACAAGAGAGAGATCGTTATTCAGAAAATGAGCGCCAAGACGCTGAAGTTTCTGAAGGTACGTTCGTACGATGACCTCCCGAAAGACTACATGCTGGAGTCGGTCCTGCAGTTTAAGGATCGCTACTATGTGTTCTATTCGTTGTGGGAAGACAAGACCGAGCAACTGTTTGCCCGTGAGATTGACTTTGCGTCGGGTACTTTTAAAGGCGCGGCGAAGAAGATCATTACCGTGGCCGACAAGATCGCTGGCACGATGGTAAAGACCGGTTTTATGAGCGTGGGCACTGCCGACAAGTTCAGCTTCTTCTTTTCGTATGACAACAGCGCGCTGATCATTCAGTACCGCCTGGTGCCTGAAAAGAAACGCGACAGCAAGAGCTACGACATCATTGGTATGCACGTATTCGACCCCTCGCTGAAAGAAAAGTGGGGCAACAAGGTAACGATGCCGTATACCGAAAAGAAAATGGATAACCTCGACTACTCGGTGGATGCTGCGGGCAACGTATACATGGTAGCCCGTGTTTACAACGACGATTCTACCGACAAGAAAGACAACGAAGACAATCCTAACTACAAGATCGAGATCATGAAGATCGCTGCCGGTACCGGCAAGATCACTTCGAGCAAAGTAGACCTGGCCGACAAGTTTATCCAGCGCTTCTGGTTGTATGAGACGGCGCAAGGCCCGATGATCGGAGCCGGGTATTATAATAAAGGCAACGCAGCCAGCAGCGTAGATGGCATGATCCTGTTTAAGTTCAACACCGACGGCCGCGTGACCGACATGAAGACGATCGAGCTCCCGGTAGAGATTCTGAACGAGTATGTCAGTAACAAGACCCGTCGTAAGAACGAGAAGAAGGAGGAGGACGACGAGGCGGAAGCTACCAACATGGTGTTGAAAGAGGTGAACGTACAGGACGACGGCAGCGTGCTGATGGTCGGGGAGCAATATTATTACACAGTACACTACTCACGTTCCGGCAATATGACCACGACGTACTATGTTTATCATTACAACGACGTGCTGGTATCCAAAGTTGATGCTTCGGGCAAATTGGCCTGGATGAAAAAAATTCCGAAGCGTCAGCAAGGAACGGCCGGTCAGGGGGGTATGTCGTACCGTTACCTGTCGGGTGCGGGTAGCCACTACTTTCTGTTCCTGGACAACGAGAAGAACCTTAATTTGCCGAAAGACGAACTGCCGGCCCGCCACATGGACGGTGCAGGTGGCTTCCTGATGTGCTACAAGCTGAACGATAAGACCGGCGAGGTGAAGAAGACGCAGATTCTGGATACCCGGGATGTGGATGGCATGGCATTGCACCAATTTAAACCGAGCCGCATGTTGGGCACTGCGCTGAATACACTGGTGTTCGAAGCCTATAAAAAGAAGAAAGAAGATGTGCTGGTAAAAGTGGTACTGGATTAATCCAACGTTGATACTATAAAAAAAGGTGTGGAAGCAATTGCCTCCACGCCTTTTTTTATAGCGTACGGGCTGCGTTGTTACACCACGAGCCGTACGACGTTCTGGTCTTTATAATCTTTTGCGAAGGTGATGATGTTGCCGAGGTCTGCGAACTCTTCCTGGCTGTGCATCGTCGTGAGTACGACGCTTTTCATGCCGGCACGCAACGCGGCCTCTACACCTTTGGGGGCATCTTCAAAGACGATACACGACAGCGGCTCGACGCCGAGGAGCGACGCAGCTTTTTCAAATACTTCGGGGTGCGGTTTGCTTTCGAACACGTCGTGTGCGCTGACCACCGCTTTAAAGTATTTACGGATGTCGAGGTTGTCGAGTACAAAGTCGATGTTGAAGGGAATGGCTGCCGAGGCGATGGCCATGGGGATATTGGCGCGGTAGGCGCTTTCGAGAAAGTCGTGGAGGCCGGGCAGCAGGGTGAGGTGAGGTTTATAGATGGCCTGGTATTTTTCTTCTTTGCGTTGGGAGATGGCGGCAACTTCGTCCGGGGTAAAGCGGCCTACGCCAAAGACGCGTGCGAGCAGCTCATCGTTCTTGCCGTACATGTGGCTGCGTACTTCCTCGCGGGTCAGCCCCGCGCCCAGGTCGTTTGTCAGCACATCGTACCAGATGTCGAGGTGAAAGTGCATGTCGTCAATCATGGTACCGTTCATGTCAAACAGGAATGCTTTCATAGTTCTTAGCGGGTTATTCGATTAGGATTTACGTTTATAAATATCCATGCCACCGAGGCTACTGCACCACATACGCAAAACGTCACGGCCGTGTTGGCCGGCTCATTGCCGTATAGCCATCCGGATGCCAACGCCCCGAGTAAAATACCCAGCTCCATCGCTATATACAAGGAGGCCATACCCCGGCCGCGGTGCGTGGGATGTGCCAGGTCGGATGTCCACGCCAGCAGGGTAGGCGAGGTGATGCCCTGGGCTAACCCATATACCACAACGCCGGCCACCAACATGTAGCGCGTGTCGGCGAAGGCGATGATAAGCATAGCAATAGCGATAAAGGTTGCTGATACACGCAACACGGGCCGGCGGCCAAAACGGTCGGAGGCTTTGCCGCCCAGCAACCGAACCAGTAGCGACGCTACTGTTAGATACGAAAATAGCAGCCCTTTGTTCCGGATTTCAAACTGCGCGGCCAGGTCTGGGAGCAACGTAATGACAGCGCCATAAGCATATGCCACCAGCGTCATAATAATGGCGGGCATAATTACCCGCGGCTCAAACAGATCAACACGGCGCACCTTTAGCAGGCGTGGGTGGAAGCGATGTTTTTTAGCCACGGTGTCGTGAATGCCCAAGAGGATTATAATCGAGAGGATAGCGAACAGGGACGAGCAATAGAACATCACGTTCAACCCGAAGTGATTGGCGAGTGTGCCGCCCAGTGCAGGGCCTGCGGCCGAGCCGACAGAACCTGCCGTGCCTAATAATCCCATGGCTTCGCCACGCCGGTGTGCCGGAATAATATCGGCGAGATAGGCCGTCTGCCCCGTAGGCGTGAAGCCTGTGGAAAAGCCGTGCACGAGGCGCAGCAACATAAAGCCCGCGATGGAAGTAAGTACGGGATATACCAGGCTGCACAGACAACAGACTACCGAGCCGACGACCATGACCGGGACACGTCCGAGGGTGTCGGCCAGGCGACCGCTGAACGGACGTGAGATCATGGCGGTGAGTGCGAAGAGCGAGATGATCAGTCCTTTGTAATCGCCGCCGCCCAGTTCCGTGAGGTAGGCGGGAAGCTCGGGGATGATCATGTTGAAGCTGGAGAAGAACAGCAGTGAGCTGAGGCAGACCAGCCAGAACTGGCGTGTATAGATCCGGGGTGTACCCAGGCCTGCCGCCGACTCGGGGGTAGAGACGGCGGCAGGAGGTTCAATAATAGAAGAGCGGTCGGGGACCGCGGAAGAACTATTGTTCAACGCTGGTTTCTTGTGCACCGAGAAGGAATGCTTTTATAAAGTCGTCGAGGTCGCCGTCGAGCACATTCTGTGCGTCGTGACGCTCCATGCCGGTGCGGGCATCTTTCACAAGCTTATAGGGATGAAGCACGTAGTTCCGGATTTGCGATCCGAAGTCGATCTTCATCTTGCCGGCTTCGATCTTGTCGCGTTCAGCGTGGCGCTTCTCCATCTCTACCTGGTATAACTTTGACTTCAGCATCTGCATGGCGCGCTCGCGGTTAGCATGCTGTGAGCGTTCTACCTGGCATACGATGACGATGCCCGAGGGTTTGTGCGTGAGCTGGACCTTGGTCTCTACTTTGTTAACGTTCTGACCGCCGGCACCACCCGAGCGTGATGTTTGGATCTCGACGTCGGCCGGGTTTACTTCTATCTGAATCGAGTCGTCTACCTTGGGGTAAACAAAAACCGAAGCAAACGAGGTGTGACGTCGTTGGTTGGAGTCGTAGGGTGAGATACGCACCAGGCGGTGTACGCCGATCTCGGCCTTGAGCTTGCCATAGGCAAAGGGCCCTTCGACCTCGAGCGTGGCGGATTTGATACCGGCTACTTCGCCGCTTTGGTAGTCGATTTGCGATACCGTATAGCCGGCCTTTTCGCCCCACATGATATACATTCGGTTGAGCATGTCGGCCCAATCGTTGCTTTCGGTACCACCGGCACCGGGGTTTATCTCGACGACGGCACTGAGCTGGTCTTCTTCCTTGCTCAGCATTTTTTTGAATTCCAGCTCTTCGATGGCCCGGGCGGCTTTGTCGTACTCGCGGTCGAGTTCTTCTTCGCCCACGTCACCGGCCAGGTGGAATTCCTGTAGCACCTCCAGGTCGTCCATGAACTTCGACACGTTTTCGAAGGCATCGGTCCAGACCTTTTTAATGCGGATATTTTTTAACATCACTTCGGCCTGCTTGGGGTTGTTCCAGAAGTCGGCCTGTTGGGTGATGAGTTCTTCGTCTTTTACTTCGAGCGCCTTACGATCGTAGTCAAAGATACCTCCTCAAGGCGCTAACACGAGCCTTCAAATCTTTCAACTGTTCAGTTGTCATAAGATTCTAGTTTGTTTTTAATAATTAAGGGGGCAAATATAATGGTTAGTTCGGGATGTGGCCTATGCGGAATGTTTTGTGGGGGATAAGGGAGTCCTGAAGACTCCCCTCATGGTAGTCGATACCAACTCTCACACCCACACTGATTCTCATGTTGGCGGCCACGGAAGCATGTTTTGTGTAAAAAGGTGCGTATGTAATTTCCTCCCATCGGCCGATAGAGTTTTGGTGGGTTACATTTTTTAGTAAAATATTGAAAACCAAGGGTTCCGGTTGTTTTGAGAAGCCGGATAAGATTATCGCATACGTTTTCGGAAAGTGCCGCTAAACAGCTAAAAACGTTCAAAAAGGCAACCGTTCGTAACATTTAATTGGGTTCACGACCGTTTCCTGGAAAATTTTCGATTACATTTGCCCGAACCATGAAAAGTGAAATGGCAAAATTTAAACCTGTAGCGGGGCTCTTTTTAGAGGCTCTTATGCTCGTTTTTATCTTTGTTTATTCACAAGGCGCCTTATCGCAGCAGCCCACTGACACGGGGGATATGCCGCTGAAAAGTGTTCTTTCATTTCACGAGATCACCCTTCGTAACCATTTCTCGTCGCACCCCTGCGACCAGGTGTTGTCGAAGTTCCCGCTCGCTTCCGGTTTGTTCCCACCCTTTGCATGCGACTTATCGAATGCAGCCCTTGCGTTGAGCAAGGCGCTCACCGTAAGTCATTTTGAACGGAGTATATTTTATGTGACGGCAACGGACAATGCCCCGTAATGCTATACGTTTACCGTATCATGACTTATCGCCGGGGAAATCTTTCGGTTTGACAGATCCCCGTCCCAGCTCAATAATCTTACGCTTTAAACGATTAGGCTAAGCGAGTTTTAGCCCGGCCGCTATGATTTCAGCTATTTTGCCTTTTGTAGACTTGTTTAATCCGGAGGCCATTATTCGGTTTGGAGGAGTAGCCCTGTTGCTCTTCATCATCTTCGCCGAGACAGGATTGTTCTTTGGTTTTTTTTTACCGGGAGATTCGTTGCTGTTCATCGCGGGAATATTGTGCGAGTCGCAGTTCGAGATGTCGGTATGGGTATTAGTCGTCATGCTGGTGGTCGCGGCGACCGCTGGTACGACGGTCGGGTATGGCTTCGGCCGGTGGGCAGAGCGTTATTTAAAAAATAGACGCGAAAATTTTTTCTATAAGAAGAGATATTTAGACATGGCTCAGGAGTTTTACCAGAAGTATGGTATGATGGCCTTTGTGTTGGGACGGTTCCTGCCGGTGGTGCGAACGTTTGTTCCGATTCTGGCGGGCATGGTGCGTATAGCGTTCGGGAGGTTCTTTTTTTTCAACCTTGTAGGGGCATCGGTCTGGATAGTTGTCATGGTGCTAGCGGGGCACTTGCTTGGCAAACGGTTTCCAACCATCGTCGATCACCTGGAGCTTATTGTCGCGGGCATGATTTTAATAACGACCATCCCCCTGGTAGTATCATGGCTGAGACAGCGGAATATGGCCGAAAAACAAAATTCAGATCAAAATTGAAGAATATTTAATATGATCAGTGACTATTTAAACGCTCAAGAATTAATATAATAGCGCAAATTTTTCCTAAACTTTAAACTATCAACAATTTACTTTAAACTATGAAAACTCAACAATCATCTTCTTCATCCTTATCTGAGAGCCTGAAGTCTGGATTTGCGGCGGCTGTGATCTTTATCGAGATTATCATTGGGATTCTCATCTGGCACTTTGTACTTGGAAATCCTGCCAACTTCGTAGGTGGAGATCCGACCAACCACCCGGTAGAAGGAAACTTCCTGGGCATTTTCTATAAAGGTGGCTACCTGGTGCCGCTCGCTATCGCGCTTTTGTTGATGGTTTTCACATTTGCTATCGAGCGTGCTTTTACCCTCGGCCGCGCGAAGGGCAAAGGTAACGTAAAGGCTTTCATTCAGCGCATTCGTCTGTTGGTAGCCGGTGGCAGCATCACACAAGCTGTTGCTGAGTGCGACAAGCAAAAAGGTTCTGTAGCCAATGTGGTGAAAGCCGGTTTGTTGAAATACAATGAGCTGTCGAACAACAACAGCATCGAACTGGAGAAGAAGGTTACGATGATCCAGAAGGATATCGAAGAAACAACGCAGCTTGAAATGCCGATGCTGGAAAAGAACCTGGTGATTTTTGCAACGGTGGCTTCGGTTGCCACGCTGTTGGGTCTGCTGGGTACAGTATTGGGTATGATCAAGGCCTTCTCGTCGATGGCGCAGGCAGGTGCTCCTGACTCGGTAGGTCTGGCCACGGGTATCTCTGAGGCTCTTATCAACACAGCCCTTGGTGTAGGAACCTCGGCCCTTGCGATCATTTTCTATAACCTGTTCACCAGCAAGATCGACGCCCTGACACACGGTATCGACGAAGCTGGTTTCAGCATCGTGCAGAACTTTACTGCTACGCAACAAGGAAAGCACTAATCCTTATAAACATTAACTAAATACTTCAAGGTATGCCTAAATCAAAAGTACATAGAGTACCACCGTCGATGGACATGACGCCATTGGTGGATTTGGGGTTCCTGTTGGTAACATTCTTCATGCTAACAGCGACGGCACGGCCCGACGAGCCCGTGACTGTCGATATGCCTTCGTCTGTTTCGGAAATTAAAATGCCGGAGACCGACATTATGTTGATCACGGTATCGAAAGACGGTAAGGTATATTTCACCCTGGACGGTAAATACACACGCCAGGAGCTGTTACGGAATATGGGCGAACGTTATGGCATTAGCTTCTCCGACCAGGAGATATCCCGCTTTGCTGTAATGTCTACGTTTGGGCTGCCCATCGGCAACCTAAAGGAGTTTATCAACATGGGGCCAGAGGAACGTAAGAATGTGACTCAGCCGGGAATACCGGTGGACTCGGCGAACAACCAGTTGAAAGATTGGATCATATTTTCGCGGATGGCCAACCAAAAGGTGCGCATCGCGATCAAGGGTGACTCCGATTCGAGCTACCCGGTCGTGGAGAAAGTGGTCAATACACTTATTGACAATAAAGTCAACCGGTTCAACCTGATCACGAACATGGAAATGACTAAGAAACCTTCGTAACCATTAAACTCAAAAGAAGCAATGGCAGAAATACAACAAGGTGGTGGTGGAGGTAAGAAAGGCGGTAAGGTCCGGGCCAAGAAAATGTCGACGAAAATCGACATGACGCCGATGGTGGATCTTGCTTTCTTGTTACTTACTTTCTTCATGCTGACCACAACGTTTAGCAAGCCTCAGACGATGGAGATTACCATGCCTGAGAAGATCAAGGACGAGGATAAGCCGCCGGAAGTGAACGAGAAAAAAGTTGTTACGTTGATCCTGGGCGCCAATGACAAAATCTATTGGTACCACGGCATCACAGACCCCAAGGTGGAAGTAACTGACTTTTCAGCAAACGGCATCCGCAAAGTATTGCTGAAGCAAAATGCAGAAATTCCGGGGATGATCCTGTTGATCAAGCCTGGTGATGACTCGCGCTACAAAAACATGGTGGACATTCTCGACGAGATGAACATCACGAACATGCAGCGTTACGCGTTGGTGAAGATCACAGATACGGATAAAGAGCTGGTAAAAGAATCGAATTTATGAAAGCAGAACAATTGACCCCGCAGCGGTGGGAAGACATTGTCTTCGAATACCGCAACAAGGACTACGGAGCGTACGAGAACCGCCGTTCGTATTCCAAGCATGTCCTGCTGGCAGCGATTATTACACTGATTACGGCTGCGCTGGTATTGGCGTACCCGAAAATTGTAGAACTGTTCGAATCACAAAGCGAGGAGGTAATACCCGTGCTGAAGACGGTAAAATATACCGACCTGGCACCGCCGCCGCCTATTCAGAACACGCCGCCGCCGCCGCAGGTAAATATACC
>JAESGK010000539.1_pt1 | contig 14211 bp, 13 predicted proteins | sample 9269681 | NCBI WGS metagenome assembly JAESGK01 (sample SAMN14515347, study PRJNA621673) | algae metagenome | isolation source: Timaviella obliquedivisa GSE-PSE-MK23-08B and co-occurring heterotrophs from... | place: USA: Grand Staircase Escalante National Monument, Utah | collected 2006-08-15
GTCCATGCTTGACTACATCTTCGCTACCACAACTGGGGCAGACGACTGTTTCAACTGCCATATTCGATGATGCTGACGACACTACTCCTCAATTATCGCATGACTTCCACAGGTCTAGAACACTACCTGATTCATCATCTTTCGATCGCTGCTCAAAACCCAAAGCAAGTTGCCAATGTTTTAGCAGAACTGTTTCAAGGAGAAGCCGTTCCGTTTCCTGATGCCAGATATCCTGACAGCTACGTTGCAATTACCTTTGATGCCTACGGAACTGTCGTTGACGTGCATCCCTTTACAATCGAACTCATTCCCGGTTCTGAGAATGATGAGGCGTTGTTTCAGTGTAAATACAATCCTGATGCTTCTCCATACACCGCGACTCATGTAGCAATTTCAGTGCCCGTCAGTGAAGAGAAAATTCGGGCGATCGCTGCTCGTGAACATTGGCAAACCAGGCATCGCAAAGGCTTGTTTGAAGTAATTGAGTTGTGGATCGAAAATCGCGTTTTGATCGAATTGTTGCCGCCTGCGATCGCTTCGGGCTATCTCGCCTTTATGGAACCCCAACGATTGAAGCAGTTTTTCACCGCGAAAGCTGCTTCTAGCAAACCATGATCCCAAATCAATTAGGTTAATCTGATGCAGAACAAAACCCATGCTTTGGTCATCGGTGGCAGCTTAGCAGGACTCTTAGCAGGTCGAGCTTTGGCGAATCATTTCGATCGCGTCACCATTCTGGAACGAGATTTTTATCCCCAACAGCCTGCCCCTCGCCAAGGATTACCCCACTCCCGCTTTCCCCACACCCTGATGCTGCGAGGACAGCAAATTCTAGAGCAATTCTTTCCAGGCTTGAAAGCTGAACTACTCGCTCAAGGGGCGATCGCCGTAGATAGCTCCCAGGAAATTGCCTATTTCACGCCCGCAGGATGGGCTGCCCGCTGTCCATCCGACCTGATCCTGCTTGCCTGTAGCCGAGACTTACTCGATTGGAATATTCGTCGTCGCCTACAATTGCGACCCAATGTGGAATTTTTAGAAGGAGCCAGTGTCACAGCACTGCTTACTAATGAAGCCAAAACGCAGGTCATTGGAGTATCCGCACAAATCCGCAAGTTCTCCAACAATGACCCGCTTGCCGCTCACCCCAACGGTGAAATGATTAGCAAACTCTACGCTGATTTAGTGGTGGATGCCAGTGGCAAAGCGTCCCATACTCCTCAATGGTTACAGGCTCTGGGGTATGATCACCCCCAGGAAACGGTAGTCAACGCCTTTGTCGGCTATACTGCCCGCATCTATCAACCGCCGTCCAACATCTCAGTGGATTGGAAATTGCTCTTTATCCAACCTGACCCACCCCAGGATCATCGAGGGGGAGCCATTTTTCCAATCGAGGACAATCGCTGGATTGTCAGCTTAGTGGGCGGCGATCGAGACTATCCCCCGACCGATGAAGCAGGCTTTTTAACCTTTGCCCGTAGCCTCCGATCTTCTGCGTTGTTTGATGCCATCCAAGATGCAACGCCGCTCACGCCCATCTATACCTACCGCAGCAATGAGAATCGATTGCGGCACTATGAGCAACTGCGGCATCAACCAGAGCAGTTAATCGTCGTTGGACATGCTGCTTGTACTTTGAATCCCACCTACGGACAAGGCATGACGGTGACCGCGATCGAAGCAGACTTACTCGATCAGTTCTTTCAAACCCATTCCGCAACCAGGATCAGTATCAGCAGGCAAACCCGCCGCCTGCAAAAACATCTGGCGAAAGCGCATCGAGATGCCTGGGCGTTATCGATCTATCAAGACGATCGCTATCGCAGCACCGAGGGCAAGCAAAGCAACCCCATGACTCATTTCATGACCTGGTATTCAGATCAGCTGCAAAAACTAATGGTGGAGCAGGCAGAGGTGCAAATTGCGACGATGGAGGTCATGCATCTACTCAAGCCTTTAAACATGTTGTTTCAGCCTGCCATTTTGGGGCACGTCATCAAGCATTTACTCTATTCCTCTGCACGTATCCAGGCTCCCAACTGGCGTTACCCCTACCATCGACCCGACTGATCGACAAATCATGCTAAAACTGTCCAGATTTTCCTCTCTTCCTCTCAATTCCCCGAACGATCGCCCCGCAGTGATCAAGGTAGAAGCTTCATCCATCCCTTCAAAAACTATATCCTCCATCGCCGGAACGACGGCGTTTTCTGGGTCAAACAACTCTTTCACGAGATCCAGCAACAGGGCTACTCAGGCAGATCTATGACCATCACTCCCTATGTCCGTCAACTCGCTCAATGTTCTCCTCGCTAAACGTTTTCTACTTGCTGCTAAACGTTTTCTGCTCGCTGATTAACCTCTTCAGTCTTCCCTTTCACTTTCTTTCACCCTTCTCGTCTTCTTCTCCCTGGTTAAGCTGAGGAGTCTATTTTCAGCGCCTTCTTTTACACCTCTCCCGCTTCCCTTCCTTTCACAGTTCGCTGCTCCCAGTCCCTTAACTTATCTATCTCGATCGCCAAAAGTTGACCTGAACCCATTTACCGTGTTACGCGACATGTAAATAAAGTAGCAGAGGCTTTATCTAATCATGCAGAACAGGTTGATTATCAGGTGATGAATAGTATTCCTGAATCGCTCCTAAACCGGATTCTAGACGTGGTTCGATACTCTTGAGCAAATGCTTGTCGGCGGCGGTAATTTCTACTGTCATCAGGCGGAAAACCGTTTAGGCAAGTGCTTATAGCGATCGACCTTATCTTGGATAATAGAAATATCAATTAAGTTAAGAACTATTATGCGAATTCAATCGTCTGTTCTTGTTCACTTGGGGTTTGGCAAGTATGTTCGGTCTGACCAGGTGACGGCTGTGATTCCCATCGAAGAAGAGCGGGGTCCGGGTCGCCGGACGTTTGTTCAGATTCAGGGGCAGACTGACCCAGTGATTGCGTCCCGTGCTGAGGATTCGATCGTACGCGATTTGGTGCAAGAGCCTCGTGAAGTGACACAATCGCGTCAGCAGCAGGAGATCCTGCGGGATTTGCTCAACGATCTTCAGCAAGCAAATGGGACAGTACGCCGCTTTGCGCGGGATGAGGGTGGGTTGGATCTAGACCGTTTAGAGCGTCGCATTCGGGAAGTGATCGAAGAATAAATAAGCTGAGGTTCTAGCTCAGAGGATGATTTACACCTTTAAAACATCCTCTGAGGTGAGCGTTAGCGACGGTAGTTCTGAACTTTACTTGATGACTCTATTCGATCCCTATCTCCATGCCCTCACAAGGAATTTATGTTTTGAATGTGGTAATTCTCATCAAACCCTCTCCATACCTTTTTGCAAGTTCTGTCCCGTACTGAGGTCTAAAACTTGAAATCCAAAGCTTAGAAATAAACCTTGTCACTTTTCAGTCACATTTTATTTTCACACTGGAAGCAGGTAAAGTGTAAAGAGCGATCGTCTAAAGTATTCTCTACCCGTTTTTCTATTTATTTTATGTGTCATCCTAATGCTAGATCTCTGGTATAAAAACGCGATCATCTATTGCATTGATGTTGAAACCTTTATGGATTCTAACGAAGATGGGATTGGTGATTTTGTAGGATTAACTCAACGAGTCGATTATCTATCTGGCTTAGGGATAACTTGTATCTGGCTGATGCCTTTTTATCCATCTCCCAATAAAGATAATGGCTACGATGTGATGGATTACTATAACGTTGATTCTCGTTTAGGAACACTGGGTGATTTTGTCGAGTTTACCCGTCGAGCCGAAGAGCGAGGTATTCGGATTATTGTTGATTTAGTGGTAAATCACACATCAGATCAACATCCCTGGTTTCAAGCGGCTATTCGGAATAAAAACTGCAAATACTGGAACTATTATTTGTGGTCAAAAGAGAAACCGCCGGACATAAAGGAAGGGATTATCTTTCCTGGTTTTCAAGAATCAACTTGGACGTATCAACCCGATGTAGAAGCCTATTATGCACATCGATTTTATGATCACCAGGTTGATTTGAATATGACCAATCCTGAAGTCAGAGAAGAAATTCAGAAGATCATGGGGTTTTGGCTAGCTTTGGGAGTGTCTGGTTTTCGGATTGATGCGGCTCCTTATCTAATTGAGTTCAGGCAGGCTGACAATTTGTTTGAGACGGTGGATGATCCCTACATTTACATCAATGAACTCCGCGAATTTCTCTCTTGGCGGCGGGGAGATGCCATTTTGCTAGGAGAGGCCGATGCCTGTCCTGAGGAGTTACCCAAGTATTTTGGGAACGGCGATCGCATGCAAATGCTATTTAATTTCTGGGGCAATCAACATTTATTTCTGGCACTCGCTCAAGAAAAAGCGGCACCCCTAATTGAGGCATTTAACGAGTTGCCCAGCCTACCCAAAACAGGGCAATGGGCAAACTTTATTCGTAACCACGACGAACTATCGTTAAACCAACTCTCCATCAACCAGCGAGACGAAATTGCCGCCGCCTTTGCCCCCGATCGCGAGCAGATGTGGATTTTCGATCGCGGCATCCGGCGGCGCTTTGCCCCAATGGTTAAGGGCGATCCTCAACAACTACGGCTAACCTACAGTTTGCTACTAACCCTACCTGGTACTCCAGTGTTCAACTGTGGGGAAGAACTTGGCATGGGCGACGATCTGTCGTTAGAGGAACGCGACCCGGCTCGAACCCCAATGCAGTGGTCAAATTCCCCGAATGGAGGGTTCTCCACAGCGTCCGCCGATCAACTCATCCTGCCTGTCATTTCTGAAGGCGAATATCGTTACCAGCAAGTCAATGTAAATGTTCAACGTCAAAACCCAAACTCATTGCTGAACTGGATGGAACGGGCAATTCGGTTGCGAAAAGAATGCCCAGAGTTTGGTTGGGGCGCGTGGCAAATCTTAGAAACCAATCATCCTAGCGTATTTGCCCATCGTTGCGAGTGGCAGGATAGCGTAGTGATTGTAGTGCATAATTTGGCGAAAGCAGCTTGCACCGTGAGGTTAATGATAAAGGAAGATACTGGTAAGTGCTTAACTGATTTATTTGAAGATCAGCCGGATCAAGCCCTTACCTGTGATCCTGACATTCAGCTTGTAGGCTATGGCTACCGGTGGTTTCGGGTTTGCGCCCAGTCTCTTTAACGACCCTATTGATTTGATTAAATTAAGTACAGAAAATTAAGCGCAATTAATTCGTAGATAATCTTACTCGCGGGCAAAATATCCACACTATATTTTACACTTAACTTAGACTGGACTATTTATTTATGTTATTAAGTGCATTGTCAAATGCATTATTAAGCCTAAAGTAAGCCAACGGTTTCAACTTGCGTCTCAGCAATAATCATACAGGAGTTTAATCATGAGACGGTTGTTGATGCATAATCCGATCGCCATTGCTGCTCTTTGGATCGTGGCGTATCTGGTACTAACCCTGCTCCCATTGCTGGTGTTGGTGCTACATCCGGCTCCAAGTGAGCGGGGCTTCTGGACTGAGTTCTCGGTGGCGCTAGGCTTTATTGGGCTAGCAATGATGGCACTCCAATTTGTCCTAACCGCCCGCGTCAATCTAATTGAATCTTCCTACGGAATTGATATTCTGCTTCAGTTTCATCGCTATACTTCGCTGGTGGCGTTTTTCATGGTGCTGGGGCATCCGGTGGTTTTGTTCATTGTTCAGCCGGAAACCCTTCAACTCCTGAACTTCCCCCAAGCTCCTTTGCGGGCACAGATGGCAGTATTAGGAACCCTGGCATTTCTGACAATGGTAGTCACAACCATCTGGCGAAAGCCGCTGAAAATTCCCTACGAACCTTGGCGAGCGACCCATGCCTTCCTAGCAATCCTGGCAGTGGGGTTAGGCTTTGGACACGCGATCGCCGTTGGCAACTACCTCAGTTTATTTTGGAAAGCCATGTTATGGACAGGCATTATGCTCGTCTCGTTTTGGCTAGTGATTTACGTGCGGCTAGTGAAGCCCTGGTTAATGACTCAAAAGCCCTACGTAGTAGAAGAAGTAATTCCGCAGCAAGGCGATGTTTGGACGCTGGCATTACGACCACTAGGGCATGAGGGCTTTACCTTTCAGCCAGGACAGTTTGCTTGGTTGACGCTAGGTATTACCCCGCTCAGTATGCGCGAACATCCCTTCTCAATGTCATCAAGTGGCGATCGCCCAGATCGGATTGAGTTTGGCATCAAAGCTACTGGGGATTTTACAAAATGTATTAAAGATTATCAACCTGGAACGAAAGCCTATCTAGATGGTCCTTACGGCGTTTTTACCATTGATCGATACTGGGACAGCGCTGGGTTTGTGCTAATTGCAGGCGGGGTAGGAATCACCCCCATCTTCAGTATTCTGTTGACAGCAGCAGAACGAAAGGACGATCGCCCTTTTCTATTAATCTACTCCGTCCCATCCGGGGATGACATTACTTATCGGGAGGAGTTGGAGGCACTGAAAAAAGCGTTGGATTTGGCGATCGTTTATGTTCTGAGAAAAACCCACGACGATTGGGAAGGCGAAACGGGGTATGTCGATCAAGCCCTGCTCGAAAAATACATTCCTCTCCATCGGGGGAGTCGGCATTATTTCGTATGTGCGGCTCCCGTGATGATGGATGCCGTTGAACGGGCATTATTTGAACTGGATGTTCCGGTCACAAACGTTCATATGGAACACTTTGACCTGGCGTAATGAGGACTTTATGCGTTACAGCATCATGTTGCAATTGGTTGTAGGAACAACGCTAATTTTGCTAGGATCTGCTGCTCTATTTGCCTGGATTCAAAATCGAATCGAACCTGTTGACCTGAAACAAAACCCAGTCTCCAGCCGTTCTCGTAATTGGCGCTAACCCCCAAATACTAAACCCCCAAATATTAGTAGCATAACTTCACAGGCTTTCCATTCATGAAAGGTGTAGCAAATTTTCTGTGATAATAATTGCTGTAGCCTGAGTGAGCCATGATGCATTATTTCTGGAACTTTTTAGCAGTTAGCTTTCCATCGTGGCAAGATCTTTTAGCTCCACTGCTGCCACCAGAACCCATCACTGATCCAGTGGCAATTTTTCTGGTCATCATTGCAATTATGTTAGTGGCACCGCTGCTGTTTGAACGGCTGCGGCTCCCTGGCATTGTAGGTTTAATTCTGGCAGGCGTGATCGTTGGGCCGCACGGATTCGGGCTTCTGGAGCGAGACAAAACGATCGTTTTGCTGGGAACCGTCGGGCTGCTGTTTCTGATGTTTATGGCAGGTTTGGAAACCAGTTTAGATGACTTGAAATATAACGCCAAGAAAGCAGTATTTTTTGGTTTGGCGACCTTTGCAGTGCCGATGTTGCTGGGATTTGGAGCCATGAAAATGTTGGGATATTCTTTCCTAGCATCTATTTTGGTAGCATCGTGTTTTGCGTCTCATACGCTGCTTGCCCTGCCGATCGCCAGCAAGCTAGGAATTATGCGATCGCAATCGGTGACAGTGACGCTGGGAGGAACCCTCATTACCAATGTTTTAGCACTGCTCGTGCTGGCGATCGTTGTCAAAGCCCATCAGGGAAATCTTACCCTTGGTTTCTGGCTATTTTTGCTTCCCTCTCTAACCCTCTACACAGTTACAACCTTGTGGGGCGTTCCCAGGCTAGGGCGCTGGTTTTTCCGCCGCTTTGGACATGACGAAGGAGCCGAATTTACCTTCGTCATAGCGACTCTGTTTGTGGTATCTTACTTTGCCAAACTGATTGAGATCGAGCCGATTATTGGGGCATTTTTAGCAGGAATTGCCATTACTCAACTCATTCCTCAACTCAGTCCTTTGATGAACCGAATTCAGTTCATTGGCAATACGCTGTTCGTACCATTTTTCCTGATTTCAGTCGGAATGTTGGTCAATCCTTCCATTCTTTTCCAGGAGCCACGATCGCTGCTGATATCTGCGGTTATGGTGGTAGTGGCGATCGTTGCTAAGTTTATTCCCGCATGGGGTGCTGGAAAACTATTTCGGTTTGATTTTTCTAACATGATGGTGATGTTCGGGCTATCCGTGGCGCAGGCAGCTTCAACGCTGGCAGCCATTACAGTCGCTTACAATATCAAGCTGGTGGATCAATCGACGGTCAATGGCACGATCGCCATGATTCTGGTAACTTGCCTTGCTTCTCCCTGGATCACCGATCGCTGGGGGCAAGGCATGAAATCGAGTAGTATCAGTGCCCCAGAAACACAACCTGGAGAAACCTCCCAAACCCCACCCAGGTACCGGATCCTAGTTCCTGTGGCAAATCCTAATACCGAAGATAATCTGTTGCAACTAGCGTTAATTTTGGCAAAAAGTACGAATGGAACATTGTTACCGTTGCACGTGTTAACAGATGCCTATGCACCCATTTCAACCGAGGCAAAACTGCAACAAGAACGGTTACTAGCCGCCGCCGAGACGATCGCCCATGCCGCAGTCACAGATGTAGAGCCAATTGGTCGCGTGGATGACTCAGTAGATAAGGGAATTTTGCGCACTGCTCAAGAGCGTAATGCCAATCTGCTAATCTGTGGTTGGAAGGGTTACGCAACCTACCGAGAGAACTTCTTTGGTAGCGTCATCGATAATGTTGCTCGTCGAACTGTAGTTCCCATGCTCATTACTCGCTTCACTCACCCCATTCAATCCACGCAACGAGTATTTTTAGCAGTCTCTAATACTGAAACAACCCGCGCCAGCTTTCAGCAAACGTTGATTTTAATGCGTGCTCTTTCAACCGAGCTAAAAGCTTCGTTACAGATTTTACAGGTTTTCCCTAACTCGCGCGCGGCAAATGTTTCTCACAAAACTCCTGGTTTAAGTGAAGAGGTGCCCGTTCAGAAGATACGGGGTAATTTTATCAATCAGGTAGCTAAAATTCTAGAACCCGATGACCTACTCGTCCTAACTCACAACGCTCATCCAGAGCTTTTAGGTGTCCCGACCTTAGGGATCGAGCCACAGGCGATCGCGCGTCAACATCCTGATATTTCTATCATCATTGCCCACTTTCCTCGTTTACCGTGAGCCTCTTGCCGCTACGCTCAGTCCTTAATTCGGTAACTAATTAATTTGCGAATATTTTCAACAGGCATGGCTAATTCTTGAGCGATCGCTGCTTCAACTTGGCTCGCTTGGATGACTGGAAACTTGTACTCCAGTTTCTTTAAAGTCGAATCGGCGGTTTTGACAAAAATGGTAGTTATGCCCTGGCTGCGATCGATTTCTGCATTCAGGGTCAAAACTGTTAAGGATAATTTCATGCCTAACTCTGCATTTGTCTGAAGTTTGTTGACAGAATCATAAGGACGGCTTAAAACGTATGCCGCAATAAAATTACCCATCATCCAAAATAATGTGGCTACCAGAGGCAGAGGTAACCAAAATTCCCAGCCAGCACAATGAAAAATTTGTCGGAAACGAGGGACAATCATTAAATTTGCAGATGTAGATTTGGGAGTTTAGATAGACTTGTCCTTTAAATGGATTAATTTTGAGTAGACTGTCGTAGATTGGCGTAATCAGAGAAACGATAGATATCTACATTTTAGGAAACAATGGATTAACATAAATCTTACCTCTGACAGACGTTTTCCTAAATTGCTTCTCCTATTATGCAGTTTGCAGAACCAAGGTTGAGCGAATGCGAATTCTGTTGGTGGAAGACGACACAGATCAACTGGAACCTCTTCAGGCTGCCCTCTCTGAGGCAGGACATATTGTGGACGGGGTGGCAGATGGGGCGATCGCTCAATGGATTTTGGCGAAGCGAGAATATGACCTGCTTATCTTAGATTGGTTATTGCCCCAAGTCAGCGGCTTGAGTTTATGCCAGCACTATCGTCGTCTTGGAAAAACTGCTCCAGTGCTGATTTTAACTGCAAAAGATGGCACTTCTGACAAAATTAGCGGTTTAGATGCAGGAGCAGATGACTATCTTGTTAAGCCTGCCGATGTATTTGAACTGCTGGCGCGGGTACGAGCATTAGGACGGCGATCGCCCCTTTGGAAAGGAGATCTGCTGCGGGTTGGAGAACTCACGTTATGCCTATCAACGCTAACTGTAGAACGAGGTGAGCAAAGTTTGAAACTATCAACACGCGAATTTCAGTTTCTAGAATATCTCATGCGCCATCCACGCCAGGTAATTTCTCGTGATCAAATAGAACAAGCTTTATGGGAATGGGGCAACGAACCAGAGAGCAATGCTATTACGACTTTAGTACGTCGATTAAGACAACGATTGCAAGCAGTAGGTGCTAGTAATTGGATAGAAACTGTGTATGGCATGGGGTATTGCTTAGCATCCAATGTTCAATCGTAGCCGCCGCGACTTGGCTCATTGGTTAACACTATCAATGGGAAGCATTCTCATCATTTTTGCAAGCGTTATTTACTATCAGCGATCGCTTAACCGTTTAGAAGAAAGCGATCGACTGCTCTACAGAAAAGCAATGGTAATGGCTGCTAATATTGACTACACTGAGCAGCAGGGAAAAGAGCAAATTGATCTCAGCCATGTTCCAGTTCTTGGAATGCATTCACCCCCTTCTGATAGTAATATTGTTTACGCTCGCTGGTATTTAGCAACTGGAGTACTGCGCCAGTTTTACGGAAGGCAACCCTCAAATCGAATTCAGGCGATCGCGGCATTTGAAACGATTCAAGCTGACCCCGCATGGCTGCGGCAATTGACGCTTCCAGTTGCTCATAACGGGCGCATAATTGGTTACCTCCAAATTGCTATCCCGTTAACAGATGCTCAAAATGCCCTAAGAGAGTTGCTCATTGTCATGGTGGTAACAGTGCCCGCCACCCTAGGCGCAGTTAGTCTAATAGGCTGGTTTTTAAGCGGCTTAGCAATGCAACCCACCCGAAACGCCTACGCTCAACTGCAACGGTTTACGTCTGATGCATCTCACGAATTAAGGGCACCACTTGCCACAATACTCAGCAATGCTCAGGTTGGTTTACTTAGCCCAGTCGAGGCAGGCAAGCCTAAACACACTCGCTTGGAAAAAATTACTGAAACAGCTAAGTCGATGAATCGGTTAGTGACTGATCTCTTATTTTTAGCACGGCAGGCAGGGCAAATAGACTCAAACTCAATTCAATTAGTTCACTTAAATGACCTATTAAAGGATGCGATCGCTACTTTGCCAATACAAGAAGCTGCCCAGCATTTAACGCTTTGTTTAGAACTGCCTGAAGAGAGCATTGTGATCAAAGGAAACCCTAATTTATTAAATCAAGCCATCACTAATTTACTCACCAATGCCTGTGAACATACTTTGTGTAAAGGAACAGTGTGGTTACGGTTAATCAATCAATATCACCATATTTTAGTCCAGGTAGAAGATAATGGAATTGGCATTCCGGCAGCAGATTTACCCCATATTTTTGAGCGGTTTTACCGAGTTAACGGAGAACAAACGCGGAAGAAAGGTGGGACGGGGTTGGGATTGGCGATCGTGCAGCAAATTGTGGAAGCGCATGGCGGGCAGTTAACCGTCAGCAGCCAGGTTGGCAAGGGCTCACTGTTTCAAATTGAATTCCCAGTGCTGTAAGTAGATCGAGGCTGTAAGTAGATCGAGCAAGTCTTAGTCATCTTGTTCCATTACTAACTCTTGTCACTTTTGGGTCACATTCTTGGTTCACCTTAAAAGTAAGACTTGAATTTTGCAATTCTCAAATAGGCAACCCAATATCTGTGAAAATTACGCGATCGCAAATTCGTCTCCCATTTTTAAGTTTGTTAACAGGTAACCAAAAAGATTAGAGGTTTTTGACAATGAATCAACGATGCTTTCTATCCCTAACTGGCGTTGCTGCAATTTTGCTGCTGGGAACTCCTGTTTTAGCACAAACCAGAATTGAGCAATTGCAACGAGAGAACAGCACTACTATTTCTGGTCAGGTTGGCAGTATTGTGGGCAATAACTTTACGTTGAATGATGGCAGTGGACAAATTATTGTAGATGCCGGACCCCGTTGGTGGCAACAGATTGACCTATCTTCTGGTGAACAAGTAACTGTGACAGGCGAAGTAGGGCGATCGGGTGAATTTGATGCCTTTTCAATTACTCGTGACGATGGTTCTGTCATTGATATCCGATCTCCCCAAGGACCACCCCCTTGGGCAGGAGGTCCCGATCGAGGAAAGCCCCCGGGTTCCCCCAGACCCTAAAAGTAGGGTATTCAAGCTCAGCAATTGGCAGATTGGCGATGTTATCCCGTTTCGCCGAAAAAGTCTTTAGTTTCATACCGGAATCTCGCAGGGTAGAATCGGGGGCGATCGGGCTGGCGTATTTCATGGGCAGGTACAGTTTACGCCGTAGAGCCAGGAAGTGTTCATGAAGATCAGACGATCGCCGCCATTTTTCGCTACCAATGCCACATCCTCTCGCTTGCTGTTTCAGCCTCCACGAAGAATTCCCTCTGACGGTGCTTTAATTCGTTCCCTCAGGTAGAGGCAATGGGCACGTTTTCCAGTGAACACTTCGAGTGAAGCAAGCGCTAGAGGTCTATAGTTCGTTATGGAAAATCCAAAAACCAGCACTAGCCAGGTGTGGGAGTACCTGAACAATGCTCGACTTATTCGTTACCTACTACTCTTTACGCTCACCTGGGCGAGCGTACAAGTGCTGGTATATTTTGAAACCGTGCTGGTGGTCTTCATTTTTGCAGCAATTTTATCGTTTTTGCTCAACTATCCGGTTAAATGGGTGGCAAGGTGGATGCCTCGGTGGTTAGCGGTTTTGATTGTGTTTTTAGTAAGTTTACTGGCGCTCGGTAGCGCGATCGCAACGCTGGGTTTAACAATTATTTCGCAAGCCCAACAACTGCTCGAACAAGCGCCGCAACTTTTAGATAACGCGATCAATCTGCTAGGAAATCTGCAAACCTTCCTCAGAAACCGCAACATTGTCGTCGATTTTAGTACATTTGAGGCACAGTTGCGCGAACAGGCGCTTGGCTTCATTGGTATCGGTCTTGCTACTATTCAGAACCTATTATTTAGCTTGCTAGATTTAATCCTTATTGCAGTCGTTGGCTTCTTCATGCTGCTGGATGGTAGACGGTTGTGGTCTTTGCTTATGAAGCTCTTTCCGACTAGTCTACGACAAGAATTAACTGTAGCCATTCAGAAGAATTTCTTAGGTTTTTTTGGGGGGCGTTTGCTGCTGTCTATCTTTTTTGGTGTTTCTACATTTCTGGTATTCCTTTTGCTAGATATTCCCTATGCATTTGTTATGGCAGCGATCGCAGGTGTATTTGATTTAATTCCTGGCATTGGCGCAACCTTAGGCATTGGGTTAGTGAGTCTGATCATTTTGCCACAAGGGATTTTGGTCAGTCTCAAAGTGCTCTTTGGCTGTGTGTTGCTGCAACAGGTTGAGGAAAATTTACTGATGCCTCGCATCATGCAAGGTTCAATTAACATGAATCCAGTTGTAATGTTTTTTGCACTACTGGTGGGGGTTCGTGTCGCTGGTCTAATTGGCGTATTTCTCTCGATTCCGCTCGCAGGGGTGCTAATTAGTCTGCTTGATGTTGATGAAATGCGCGGCGAAAAAACAGAGTAGAGGCTTATCATTTTCGCGTCATATTTACTCTAGACCTGAGTTCCCGACAACTTACGAGCGATCGGGAACATAGAACTGACTAAGGTTAAAACGGCAGGGCTATAAGCAATGTTGAACTGTCAATTTGCCCGACCCCGAATAATAGATTCCCAAATAAAGATGGCAATTATGGCACCAATTACTGCCACAATCACTCCAGGAATACTAAGACTGGCGGCTGTAAGTTGTATCGTCCCAGTTTGGATCAAGCTCATGACGCTGCCGCCAATGACCGCTCCGATAATGCCTAAAATAATATCACTGATCCATCCACCGCCTTGGCTGCCAGGGTAGATCATTTTGGCGATCGCCCCAGCAATAAACCCTAAAATAATCCAGGCAATAATATTCATGCTTGTATCCTCAAACGCAATTACATGTCTATGATACCGCTAAGCCAGTTTCATGTCTTCAGTCGAAAGTTTCAGAGGATGTTTGAAAAGTTATGGCAAGTCAGATTTTACGCCAATCGCCTCACCATAATCCGGATCATCGCCAGATAGATCAGAGTCTCTGAGGTCTGCGGAAGGTGTTCATAATCTTTGTTCAAACG
>JAESGK010000540.1_pt1 | contig 14173 bp, 10 predicted proteins | sample 9269681 | NCBI WGS metagenome assembly JAESGK01 (sample SAMN14515347, study PRJNA621673) | algae metagenome | isolation source: Timaviella obliquedivisa GSE-PSE-MK23-08B and co-occurring heterotrophs from... | place: USA: Grand Staircase Escalante National Monument, Utah | collected 2006-08-15
GCTTTGGCCTGGAAGATTCGCCAGAGTCCCCGGTGCAGCAAGCTGTTTGTGGCCCCCGGCAACCCGGGCACGGCCCAGGTAGCGGAGAATATACCCATTGCCACCGACGACTTTTCCAGACTGGGCGAATTTTGTCTTGCCCAATCCATCAGCCTGCTGGTAGTCGGCCCTGAGGCCCCGCTGGTAAAAGGCATCCGCGACTATTTCGAACAAGACCCCAAGCTTCAACATATTCTCATCGTAGGTCCCGGTAAAGTGGGGGCTCAGCTGGAAGGAAGCAAGGATTTTTCCAAACAGTTTATGGTGCGCAATGGCATCCCCACCGCCAAAGCCCGCACCTTTATGGCCGCCGAACTGGAGCAGGCCATGGACTATATCAGCACGTGTAAGCCCCCGATCGTATTGAAGGCCGACGGCCTGGCGGCCGGTAAAGGTGTGATCATCAGCCTGAGCCAGGCAGAGGCCAGGGCCGTGATCAAAGACATGCTGGTGAACAAGAAGTTTGGTGAAGCCAGCGCCAAGGTGCTGATCGAAGAATTTCTGAACGGCATCGAAGTGTCGGTGTTTGTACTGACCGACGGTAAAGATTATGTCATTCTGCCCGAAGCAAAAGACTATAAACGCATTGGCGACGGTGATACCGGTCCGAATACCGGCGGCATGGGCGCGGTGTCGCCCGTGGTGTTTGCTACCCCGGCCTTTATGAAACGGGTAGAAGACGAAGTTGTAAAACCTACGATTGCCGGCCTGCAAAAAGACGGTATTGACTATAAAGGATTTATATTCGTAGGAATTATGAACGTGGGTGGTACTCCCTATGTAATCGAGTATAACGCCCGTATGGGCGACCCCGAGACACAGGCGGTAATGCCCCGTATTAAAAGTGACCTGGTCGACCTGCTGGAAGCGGTGGGCAAAGGTGCGCTGCAAGGCAAGACTATCGAGATCGATCCGGACTATGCCGTAACGATCGCGCTGGTATCCGGCGGCTACCCGGGTGACTATGAAAAAGGCAAGGCGATTGGCGGCCTGGGCAACTATGAGCCCACGCTGGTCTTCCATGCCGGTACCAGGCAGCAACAGGACGAGGTTGTGACCGAAGGTGGGCGTGTGCTGGCCGTGTCGGGCAAAGGATCGTCGCTGGAAGATGCTCGTGCAAAGGCCTACGCAGTGGCCGATCAGATTCAATGGGATGGCCTGTACTTCCGGAAGGATATTGGCCAGGATTTGTTGAACTTTAAAATATAACCACTATGGGATGTTCCTGTGGAACTAAAAGTAAAGACGGCAAAGTCGCCGGCTGCCAAAACAATGGCGCGTGTGAGACCGGCGGCTGTAATAAGATGAATGTATTCGACTGGTTGTCGAATATGGACACGCCGGTGGAAGATAAATTTAATATCGTAGAAGTGCGCTTTAAGAATGGCCGCAAGGAGTTCTTTCGCAACGTCGACAGGCTGGGACTAACCACGGGCGATGCCGTGGTGGTAGAAGTTCCAAACGGTCATCACATCGGCCACGTATCGCTGCAGGGCGAGCTGGTGCGGTTGCAGATGCAAAAGAAGAAGATCGCCAACGACGGAGAGATCAAAAAGATATACCGCCTGGCGCACCAGAAAGACCTCGAGAAATTTGAAGAGGTAAAGAAACGCGAGCTGCCTACGCTATACCGCACGCGCGAGATCGTCCGCGATCTGAAACTGGAAATGAAGCTGTCGGATATCGAATACCAGGCCGACAATATCAAAGCAACGTTCTTTTATTCGGCCGACGACCGTGTAGACTTCCGCGAGCTGATCAAGCTCCTGGCGGGCGAGTTTAAGATTCGCGTCGAGATGCGGCAGATCAGCCTGCGCCAGGAAGCGGGCCGCCTCGGCGGCATCGGTGTCTGTGGCCGTGAGCTGTGTTGCTCCACCTGGCTAACCGATTTTAAGAACGTGGCCACGAGCGCGGCGCGCTACCAAAACCTGTCGTTGAACCCCAGCAAACTGTCGGGCCAATGTGGACGCCTGAAGTGCTGTCTGAACTACGAGTTGGAAACCTATATGGACGCGCTGGAAGATATACCGAAGATCGAAGCACCACTGCAAACCGAAAAGGGTGAAGCAACGCTGCAGAAGACCGACATCTTCCGCAAGATCATGTGGTTTGGCTTCAAGGAAGAAAACACCTGGTATCCGCTCAACATCGAGCGCGTGAACCACATCTTACGCATGAACCGCGAGGGCAAACGCCCGGCGACACTGGATATCGACATTGTAGAAGAGAAGGTCATGGGCGGCCCGCTGAACAGCGATCTGGACCAGATGGACAAGAAGTTCAAGAACAAGTCGCGCACCAAGAAGAAAAGGAAAAAGGGCCCCGAGAGTGGTCAGGGACGTGGCAATACCAACGCTCAGGCTGCTGGTGCAGAAGGTGCAACGCCAATAAAAGACACGCACAACGCTCCGGGCGACCAGGTGCAAAGTGGCGGTGGTCGGCAGCAACAGAGAAATTCGGGCGGAAGTAACAACCCGCAGCAAAAAAATAACCCGCAGAACCGCCAGGGGCAAGGTCAGGGACAGCCGCGTGGCAACCGCGAACAACGCGGTGGCAGTGGCGGCGAAGGGGGCGGCGGTAACCGCGAAGGGCGGAGTCGTAACCGTAACCGTGGGAATCGCGGTGGCGGCGGACAAGGCCGGGAGAACCGCGGTGGAGGAGAAGGTCAAACGCCCAAACCCGATAATCCGCAATGAGCGTGAGAGCCGTATGGATGATCGTCGCAGGACTGCTGGTAGTGGCCTGCGGTGACGACCACCGTGTGTACGAGAAGTATGTAGACTTTGAAGACCGCCACTGGTTGGTATCCGAAAAGCCCGAGTTCGAATTCGACATACAGGATACACAATCGCGGTATGACATTATCGGAAACATCCGAAACGAAGTGTCCTATCCGTGGTCAAGGATCTTTATTACCTATTATCTGAATGACTCGACCGGTAAGCAGCTGCATAAAAACCTGCTCGGCAATTACCTGTTTGATGCCAGGTCAGGCAAGCCGCTGGGCACCAGCGGGCTGGGTGATATATATGATCACCAGCTGGTGTTGTTAAGCAACTATCAGTTCCCCAAGCCGGGGAAGTATACTGTAAGGCTGGAGCAGTTTATGCGAAAGGATACACTCGATGGCGTGTTGGCCGTGGGGTTGCGCGTTGAGAAAATCACGCCATAAGAAAAATATAAAGGATAGTATAAAAAGGTAGGGACTCAACCTGCCTTTTTTGTTTGCCGCTGGTCTGCGTGCCAGACGCGTACCGCATGCAGTTTCAATCACAAGTCCCCGCTTCGCTCAGACTTGCGCCAGCAACCCAGCCTGACTGAACACCATAAGAAAGGCGGGACATACATCCCGCCTTTCTATTTATAGTCTGGTTGTTTCTGCTAAATCTATGCCACGGCTTGCTCTTTCTTTACAGTAGCCGCAATCGGCGTAAAAGTAGCCCCCTGCGCCAGGATAATACCTACGCCATCCTGCTGCGACCACTCGCGCAACTTAGACAGGCGCACTTGCCCAACCATATACTGCTTACCACTTGCAGCATAGCCCGATTGGAACTGCTCAAAGTCCTGAATCGAAATTTTGATCGTATCATCAAAGCTGACATGTGCATCTACAAGGAGGTCGTTCGAAAACTCGAAGCGATCAGCCTGGTGGAATTTTTTATACTCATAGGCATAGTCGTACGACAGCGCGGAGATGTCAGACAATACCGCCGATCCGGTAGGGTAACTACCAGCGCCCTTGCCTATAAACAGTTGTTTTTCAGCGAAGGCACCTTGCACTTGTACGGCGTTATACTCGTTGCGTACCGAGGCGAGCGGGTTAGTGGCTTCTATGAACTGTGGTGCCACGAAACCATATACCTTGTTCTGAATGCGGAACGAACGTGCAATCAATTTGATGAAGTAGCCGTTGTCGCGGGCGAACTTCAGGTCCTGGTCGGAAATCTTATCGATGCCGATGTTGATGATATCTTCGGGTTTGAGGAATAGGCCAAAGGTGTGGGCAATGGCGATGACCAGTTTATACTTGGGGTCGTAGCCTTTCACGTCGAGGCTCGGGTCGCTTTCGGCAAAGCCCAGCTCTTGCGCTTTCTTCAGCGCATCGGCGTAGGTCTTCTTTTCTTCGAAAACTTTTGTGAGTATATAGTTGGTTGATCCGTTGAAGATACCTTCGATGCTGTTCAGCAAATCGTTGTCATAATACTCTTCCAGGTTGCGCAGGATGGGAATGCTACCACAGACGGCTCCTTCATAAAGCACCGGAAGGCCGGTTTGCTTTTGCAGGTTGTAAATTTCCTGCAGGTGTTCGGCCAGCATCTTTTTGTTGGCAGTGATCACGGCTTTGCCGTTGAGGAGGGCGGTCTTTACGATTTCAAAAGCGGCACGGGCGTCGTCGATGAGCTCGACAACAACATCAATCTCGGGATTGTTGAGGATCTCTTCTTTGTCGAAGGTAAAGAAGTCGTCGTTTACGGGGCGTTCTTTGGTTTTATTTTTAACGCAGACCTTTTTGATCTCGGCCTCTACACTGCCGTGTGTTTCGTTCAGTACGTGATAGAGTCCTTGTCCCACACATCCGAATCCAAACAAACCTAACTTAAGTTTCTTTCTCATGATAATACCGTGCTTAATTGCTTTTGCTGATAAAAGTGTTTTATGACTGAATCCAATTGTTCGAACTCCACCAGGAAACCGTCGTGTCCATAGAGCGAAGTAAGCTCGATGTACGTAGCCCCCGGAATGTTAGCGGCCAGGAATTTTTGCTCGTGCACCGGGAAGAGTATATCGGTGTCGATGCCTACGATAAGCGTCCTGGCCTGGACAGCCCGCAACGCTGCTTCGATGCTTTCGCGCGTGCGGCCTACATTGTGGCTGTCCATCATTTTGGAGAGTGTATAGTACGAAAAGGCATCGAAGCGATTCACGAGCTTCTCGCCCTGGTACCGTTGGTAGGTGGAGGCGCGGAAGTCGTCGAGCTTGTCGTGGTCCTTTTCGATCTGTGTCTGGTTGAATGTTTCGTAGTAACGATAGGAGAGCATACCGATAGCACGGGCAGCCTTGAGACCCTGGGCACCGGCACGCGGATCGTTTTCTTTCCACGTAGGATCGGCCTCGATCGACAGGCGCTGTGCTTCATTAAAGGCAATGCCCCATGGGGAGTGCGCAGCGTTTGTCGCGAGCGCGATAAGATGTTTGAAGACGCTGGGCTGTTGAATAGCCCACTCCAGCGCTTGTTGTCCGCCGAGAGAGCCGCCGAGCAATGTATGGATGCTATCGATCTGTAACTCCCGACGCAGCAGGTCGAAGGCACGCACCGAGTCGCGGTTTGTCAACGTCGGAAACGCGTGGTAAAACGGCTTGCCGGTTTCGGGGTTGATCGACAGCGGGCCGGTAGAGCCGTAGCAGCCGCCGAGCATGTTGACGCAGATGATGAAATAATGGTTGGGATCGAACGCGCTGCCCTCGCGAAACAGGTCGCCCCACCAATCGGTGAAATCAGAGCTGCCCGTCAGCGCGTGACAAACCCAGACGATGTTGGAACGATCGTGGTTGAGCTTCCCTAACGTGGTGTATCGCAATTGAAAACCCGGCAATACGCCGCCGGCTTCGAGCGGAAAGGGATGCTGGTGGTGGAATGTATGATCGTGCTTTTGCATGCTTCACTTACTCTCTCCGAAGTCGCCTTTCCGGTAAGACCGGAAAGGGACGTTCAGATACTCTATAAACTACTTTAACTTAGGATACTAATTCTCCTTCGAACACTTTCTCGAAGGCCTGTTGCAGATCGGCCTTCAGGTCATCGATGTGTTCGATCCCCGCGGAGATGCGCAGCTGGTTCGGTAAAACACCCGCAGCTGCCTGCTCTGCATCCGAAAGCTGCTGGTGCGTGGTGGCCGAAGGTTGTATAATGAGCGTTTTGGCATCGCCTACGTTCGCCAGGTGGCTGACCAATTTCAGGCTATCGACAAAACGCGTCGTATGCTGTTTGGTGCCGCGCAGCGTGAACGAGAGTACGCCACCAAAACCATTGCGCAGGTATTTCTTCGCCAGTTTGTGATGCGGGCTGCTCGGCAGGCCGGGATAGAATACTTTCTCCACCAGCGGGTGTTGCTCCAGCCACTGTGCCAGTGTCAGTGCATTATCGACCGAGCGTTGTACACGCAGCGACAGCGTTTCCAATCCTTGCAATAGCAAGAACGCGTTGAAGGGGCTCAGCGCCGGACCAAAATCGCGCAGGCCTTCTACGCGTGCACGAATGATAAAGGCAATGTTGGGAAGCCCCAGCGGATTCCCTTCACCGAATACCTCCGCGAACTTCAAACCGTGATACCCTTCCGACGGCTCCGTAAACTGCGGGAATTTGCCATTGCCCCAGTTATAGTTACCGCCATCAATAATGACGCCGCCAATAGAAGTACCATGGCCGCCAATCCATTTGGTAGCGGAGGCTACGACGATATGTGCACCGTGCTCGAGCGGACGGAAGAGATAACCTCCCGCGCCGAATGTATTGTCGACGATGAGCGGCAGGTCATGTTTCCTGGCAATCGCGGCGATCGCCTCGAAGTCCGGTATATTAAAGCCCGGGTTACCGATGGTCTCCAGGTATAAGGCTTTGGTGTTTTTATCGATCAGTTTTTCAAAGGACTCGGCTTTGTCTCCATCGGCGAAACGCACATCGATACCGAGGCGTTTGAAGGCTACCTTGAATTGATTATAGGTGCCGCCGTATAAGAAAGATGTAGTCACAAAATTGTCGCCAGCCTGAAGTATATTATTGAGGGCAATGAATTGCGCGGCTTGTCCCGAAGCCGTGGCGAGTGCGGCGACGCCGCCTTCCAGTGCTGCGAGGCGTTTTTCAAACACATCGTTGGTCGGGTTCATGATGCGGCTATAGATGTTGCCAAATTCTTTGAGGGCAAAGAGGTTGGCGCCATGCTCGGAGTCGCGGAAACCGTACGAGGTAGTTTGGTAAATGGGTACGGCGCGTGCGCCTGTAGTGGGATCTATTTCCTGGCCTGCGTGAAGCTGTAATGTTTCGAAACGTAAGGTCGACATGATGGTAATGTTTTATTCAGTGAATGATTTGTTGTAGAAGTTGTGCGACGTGGACGTAGCCGTAATCGTACCTGTCACCGGGTAGATCGTACGCTAGTGTGTTGCCAATGGCGGTGCGCTGCTAGCAACGACACATACAACAACATGCGTTGCTGCACATACAACAAATAATAGAGCTGAATAAAGCAGAGACGTAAGCACGCGAACCCTGAAGAAGGGCCAATCCGGGGAAGATGGTGTTGATGATGCTTTTCATTTTCATCGTTTTATATTTCCCGGCCTGGACCATCCAAGCCGGAGTCAGGATTTAGCACCTTTTCCCTATTGGGAGTGGTTGCTAGCGCTTCTTAGAGCCTGTCTCTCCGCGCTTCTTTATAAATCGATTGGCAAGATGTGCCTATTCGACTTTGATACTACAAACCTAGAGCCTGAAAAGCTGCTTTCCAAACGCCGTCAGAAAAAAATTATGGCAAAACACCGTACAAGTGTTCGGGGAATTGTGTAAAAACCGCGCTGGGAATATCGTGAAGGCGCTTTTGAACCGCGCCGGGTGGGATCTGAAAAAGATCCGCCACACGCTGTCAAGCAGGTGTGGAGGATGAATTTTGGATATCTAAGTCAGCATACCGCCGTCAACCTGCAGCACCTGGCCGGAGATGTACGTAGACATATCCGAGCCCAGGAACACGCACGCATCGGCAACGTCTTCGGGGCGGCCACCGCGTTTCAGCGGAATGGCGTCGCGCCAGGTTTGCACGACTTTCTGGTCGAGTACTGCCGTCATTTCGGTTTCAATAAAACCGGGCGCCACGGCATTCGAGCGGATACCACGCGAGCCAAGCTCCAGGGCAACCGACTTCGTAAAACCAATGATGCCGGCTTTCGACGCCGCATAGTTGGCCTGACCGGCGTTGCCCTTCAGACCTACCACCGACGTCATGTTGATGATCGAGCCGCCTTTCTGTTTCATCATTTGTTTGGTGACAGCCTTTACCGTGTTGAAGCAAGACTTCAGGTTGACGTTGATCACCTTGTCCCACATCTCTTCGGTCATGCGCAGCAGCAGCGTATCTTGTGTGATGCCGGCATTGTTTACGAGGATGTCCAGCGAGCCAAAGTCGGTGATCACATCGTTGATCAGCTTCTCCGCTTGCGCGTAGTCGGATGCATCCGAGCGATACCCTTTCGCCTTCACACCTTTCGCGGAGAGCTCCGCCTCGAGGGCTTGTCCCTGCTCCACGCTGGACAAATACGTGAAGGCTACTTGTGCGCCTTGCTCGGCATACTTCAAGGCAATAGACCTTCCGATGCCTTTCGATGCGCCTGTGACAAGCGCTGTTTTTCCTTGTAATAGTTTCATACCAAAAAGTTCAAATTCCGGTGTTAAAATTAAATGTTGCACCCTCCGGTTTTGCCGGAAGGATCGCTGCCAAAAAGTGCCAAAAATAGTCAATTCCAGCAAAAACACGAGAAAAGGGCGCCGGGAGCATTCCTTATTTCAAACGTTGCGTAAATGTAGCGGCACCGCGTATATTTGGCAGCGAATTATAAATCCTATACTATGTCAAAATATGATCTGATTGTGATCGGGAGTGGTCCCGGGGGGTATGTGGCAGCCATCCGTGCCTCTCAACTGGGAATGAAGGTAGGGGTAGTGGAGAAGGCCGAAATAGGGGGTATCTGCCTCAACTGGGGCTGTATCCCCACCAAAGCATTGTTGAAAAGCGCGAACGTTTTTGAATACATCAAGCACGCCAAAGATTACGGTATAGAAGTAAAAGACTTCAAAGCCGATTTTACAGGTATAGTAAAGCGCAGTCGTGACGTGGCCGCCAGCAATAGTAAAGGTGTACAATTCCTGTTCAAGAAAAATAAGATCGACCTTCTCGAAGGGTTCGGTAAACTGAAAAAAGGCGGCAAAGTGGAAGTGACCGATGCTGCCGGTAAGAAGACCGATTACGAAGCAAAACATACGATCGTGGCAACCGGTGGCCGCTCACGCGAGCTGCCTGCCATGAAAATCGACGGCAAGAAGATCATCGGCTACCGCGAGGCCATGGTGTTGCCGGAGCAACCCAAGAAAATGCTGGTCGTAGGCTCCGGCGCTATCGGCATCGAGTTTGCGTACTTCTATAATGCATTGGGCACGGAAGTGACTGTCATCGAGTTCCTGCCGCGCATTCTGCCGGTGGAAGACGAAGAAGTGTCAAAAACACTTGATAAGATTTTCAAGAAGGATGGCATGAAGATCTATGTCAACTCTGAAGTAACGAAAGTTGATACCTCCGGCAAAGGCTGTGTAGCCACCGTAAAAACCCCCGATGGCGAGATCAAACTGGAAGCAGACATCGTGCTGTCGGCTGTAGGTGTAGCAACCAACCTGGAAGGTATAGGCCTGGAAGACGTAGGCGTGAAGACCGAGAAAGGCAAAGTGTTAGTAGACGATTTCTACCAAACCAACGTGCCCGGTGTATATGCCATCGGTGATATCGTAAAAGGCCAGGCCCTGGCACACGTAGCGTCCGCCGAAGGTATCATTTGCGTAGAAAAGATCGCGGGTCAGAATCCTGAACCGTTGAACTATAACAACATTCCAGGCTGTACCTATTGCACACCAGAAGTTGCTTCGGTAGGGTATACCGAAGAAGGCGCGAAGAAAGCCGGCTACGAGATCAAAGTGGGCAAGTTCCCTTTCTCCGCTTCAGGCAAAGCAAAAGCTGCCGGCGCCACCGACGGCTTTGTGAAAGTGATCTTTGATGCGAAATATGGCGAATGGTTAGGTGCGCACTTCGTTGGTGCGAACGTAACCGAGATGATTGCCGAAGTTGTAGCCGCGCGTAAGCTGGAAACAACAGGCCACGAGATCATCAAGTCCGTGCACCCACACCCGACAATGAGCGAGGCGATTATGGAAGCAGCTGCGGCTGCTTATGGTGAGGTGATTCACTTGTAAGTCGTCTTACGGAATGAACATGTAAGAGCGGCTGCCCAGAAGGTGGCCGCTTTTTTTACAGTCGTATATCAAAGAGAAGTATGAAGAATAAATAACATGAAAAAGAATCTGATTTTGTGTACTTGTTTTCTGCTCGCGCTCGCGGGATGCGGCAAACCTGAAATGTTTAAGGCAAATCAAATCGAAGAGATCAGAATTGAAGAAAATACTTCCTCTCTGGATGTTGCCAAAATCGTCATCGATCGTGAAGTTGTAAAGCAGTTTGTTGAAGCGGTAAATAACGCCGAGCTGGATTCAATAAAGTTCTCTCCAAAATGGCGGATATTAATGACCGACGAAAAAGGAAATGTACACATGGTGTTCTGTACGAAGCACGACTTCAGGTACAAGGGGCAGTCTTACAAATCGGAAGAAGATCTGGAGCAGATTCTCATGCACGAAGATCACCCACCCTCACCCGGTCGGATTAAATAAGATGTTTGATCGAGGCAAAGATCTCGTCGTGCACCATGGTGAGACAGTATTCCATCGCTGCCTCGTGATCCGGATCCTCTTGTAGCGTTAGCAGGATTGGACTGTAATGAACCCAGTTGACAGGCGTTAGTTGTAACTCCTTCAGTGATTTCCACATGAAGGTTGTTTTTATCTTTGACAGATTTTCGATCTGATACCGTTCTGAGAGATAAGCCCTTAGACTGGCTTCGCTAAGAATCTTCTTGATTTCATAATTCCGAAGTTGCTTGACAAACGAGGTGGCATCGTTGATGTTGAATACCTGATCTTTAATTTTCTGCATACTGTTAAAGGCCAAATATAATTCATCGCGATAAATTAGGTGCATAATTTTTCAACCAACTCCAAAATGTTCAGTGCCCGGTACGTTGGATGCCTAGGCGCCACGTTGTTTCTAATACCTGGAACCTCGAGTCTGGCGCGAGCGCTGAACACTCGCGCCAGAATATATTATACGCCGGCTGCACCGAGAATCTTCGCGGCGCCGGCGTATTTCACTTCTTTGACGATGCTATCGCCGTATAACGCTCCGAAGCGGATACCGATTGTGAGTACCAGTGTGTAGGCTTCGTCTTCTGGTATGCGGTCCAGCGCTATTTCCAATGTGGAGGATGGGCATCCTTGCCTGGCGGGGTACCAGGGTGTTTCCGCTTTAAGCGTACCCGTACCGTTATTGAGACCTCCATACCATTTCGGAGGCAGAAACTCTTTGCGGTCGTGGTCATAAGTAAAGTCTGGCGCCATACCCATCGAGATTTCGAAGCGGAATAGCGCATGATCGTCGTGTGGAAGAAAATTGACCCCGCGCATCAGTGCAGGGATTTCGACACGGGCTGTGCGGGTGGGACGGTCCAGGGACCATGCCAATGTAGTCCGGACGATCGTATCAAACAGGTTTACTTTATTGAGCGGGAAGCCTCGCAGCACGTCAGGGTATCGGGAAAGAACAATATTGCGCGTGCCCCATTCGCTCAGGCCATCTTCCTTTTGTACGAGCCTGATGAGCGCATTGATGGGCCCGGTGAAGTTGAACCCGCCTGATAAGTCCCGAAGGGAGTGAAACGTCCAGCGCACATGTTGTGCCGCCAGCGTAACAGCCGTAAACTCCCGGTGATGCGTCGTGTGTTGGAAAAGTTTTCGCCATGCAGTACGTCTCTGCGGTCAGGGCCGCCTTTCTGACGAACAATTTTTTTATCTACGCCGCGAATCTCGTAGATGCTGAGATTTCCTAACGGCCCGGTTATATCGAGCCCTTTTAATGTTGCCATACGTTTATAATTGGTTAATTGACTACAATACCATTTCAGGACGCCCCAAAACAGGTCGCCGCAAGTCGGCAAAATTTATTCGTACTATCTATATACCCGCGTCTGTTGCGAGGGATGTGCGACTGTTGTCCTAGTCCTTCTAGCACTAGCTTATCTCTAGCTTAAGTCTAGCTTGACTCTAGCTTGACTCTAGGTCAAGACCAGGTCATCCCCCTTGTATCCGGTCCTTGCAAAACAAATTTTGGAGAAGCTCTGATGTCTTTTTTATATATCTCTAAAAAAACGGGATCGTGGTGATCTTTGCAAATGTGAGGAGCCGTGGACTGCCGGATATGGCCGCTTTTGTCCTATAATTTCCTATAATTTCCGGTTATTGCCTGTTATTTCCGCATACGATTGCGGAATAGAATTGAACGCTTTTGCTAACGCTCAGTGCTAACACACACGTCAAATACCGATTGTAGCTATTGCCGAAAGTGGTTTGGAGACCGTCGCCATGCTGGACGCAAGTGCCGCAACCTACGCTAACGTCAGGTGCGACACGTGCGCCAGATAGTGATGTCAGGCTTAGAAGAAGAACGAGATTCCTGCCTTAAAAAAGAACGGCGTGCCGGGGGTGAAGTGTATTTCGGAAACCGGATCGATCTCGTTTTGAAGCCTTGACTCGGTGTCGAATTGAGCTTCGTTCCATGCGTCGTTAAGCAGGTTCTCGGCTACAAAGCTCAACTCGAACCTGGAGCGTGTATACTTCAACACGGCGTCGGCCAGAAAGTATCCTTTTGCTTCGACCGAGTTATCTTCGTTTGCGGCACGATCACCCATATAACGATAGCGCAGGCTGCCGTTGATGCCATTCTTTAACCGGAACGAAAGACCGCCGATGCTGGTAACCGTTGGCGCCAGCGGAATGTAGTCTTCGCCTTCGGGCGCATCTTTTGCTTTGGGATCTGTCAGGTTTACGTCGCCGTCGAGGTAGAGCCAGGGCATGATCTGATAGCGTAGGGAAAGGTCGAGTCCGTGGCGCAAGGTTTTGCCTCCGGGTTCGACGACACCTTCATCGCCAACGTAGACAAACTCCTGATCGAGGTGCAATGTCCAGGCGGCGGCGGTCAGCAACAGCCTGTTGCTCATCTTCACTGTGGCGCCGACGTCGACGCCGTAGGCCTTCGGCAGGATGTCCTCGCCGCGTTGGGCTACGACCACGCGTGTATCATTGGAATGAAAGCCGATGCCGCTTTTCACAAACAGGTTTAGTGTGCGCGTCGCATTGTAGCTGACATTAAGCTTGGGGCTGACGGTGGCTTTGCTGACACTTTGCCGGTCGTACTCGGACGTGAGCGCATCGATATAGTTAAAGGTAAAATGATCGAGGCGAACGGCGGCGTTTACCGAGAGCTTTGGCGAGAGATGCAATGTTTCCTGCACGTAGGCATACAGGTTGGTCTCGTCGATGTCGCCGCGCGCGATGTCGTTTATAAATACCTTGCGCGACCGGGTGTGGTACAGGTGTATATCGTTGATGTCATCGTACCGGAAACCTGCACCGACTTCACTTTGCACCGGCAGGCCGGCGAGCGTAAGATCCTGCGTGTAGCTGCCGCGATAGCCGTAGATGTTGCGGGTTTCGCTTTGAGTGATCTGGTCGCCGTTGACAGGGTCGTTCAGGAAGAACGTGAAATTCGAGATGAGGTTGAAATCGTACCGGCTGTAGTATAGCTGGCTTTCGATCACGGCCCCGTTGTCGAGTGTTTTCAGGTGTTTGATCCAGGCGTTCGAACGCGACGTCTCGCCGCCCTCCGTGGGATCGATCGATCCAAAGCGGCCGATATCACCACTGGCGACGGCGCGTTCGGGTATCTGCCCCGAAGCATCCCACCGGCTATTGAACGTCGACAGCCCTACAGTAACGACCTGGCTGCCGTCGAGGTAAGTGGTATACTTGCTCATCAGGTTCAGCCGGTTGAAGTTTTGGTTTGCGGCGAAGAACCCGTCGGTGCGGAAGTATTCGGAAGCGATGTAGGCGTTGCTGCGCCGGTCATCGTGCTGCTTGTCGAACAGGGTAATGGCATTTACGTTGCGGAAGGTGCCAAAGCGGCCACCTTCTATCTTGATCATGTCCTGGTCGAGGGCATCGCGGGTGTGGAATGCTGCGTAGCCGGCCGTCGTCATGTTTCCCTTTGCAGCATAGTAAGGGCCTTTGTTAAAGTCTACGGTGCCGACGATCTCAGGAATAAGAAAATGCAGGTCGGAGTAACCCTGGCCGTGTGCGTGTGATACCATGTTGACGGGCAGACCGTCGACTTCCAGGTTGATGTCGGTGCCGTGATCGATGTCGAAT
>JAESGK010000542.1_pt1 | contig 14149 bp, 7 predicted proteins | sample 9269681 | NCBI WGS metagenome assembly JAESGK01 (sample SAMN14515347, study PRJNA621673) | algae metagenome | isolation source: Timaviella obliquedivisa GSE-PSE-MK23-08B and co-occurring heterotrophs from... | place: USA: Grand Staircase Escalante National Monument, Utah | collected 2006-08-15
ACCTCACGCTGCACCTCGCCTTTCATGACCAGGATGCCCGTATCATGCTCACCCAATATACCATAGGTAATGACATTGCCCATGGTGGCCAGCTTCTTGACAAATTCTTCGTGGCGCCGCAGGATGTCGGGATAACTTTGCGCCGTAAACTTGGTGACGACCATATCGAAGCGCACAAAAGCATAGCTTACCATTTCGTACGGCTCCTTTACCGCGCACACCGAGCCGATCAAAGGTTTATAGGGATATAACGTTACCTCCCACCGGCGCGCACGAATCCCCGGATCGGTGCTGAGCCAGTCCCTGGCCTGGTCCGTCGAAGCCGTACGCAGGATAAAAATACCCCCGCCGCCATCAAAGGGACCCGCCACGAGAAGCTTGCCTTCCGCTGCCAGGCGATTGATATTGGCCATGTGACCCTTCATGAGCGAATCCAACAAAGTCTGTGAGATTTTATCAGCGTTGGCGTTTTTTGCCAGGAAAACAAACGTGTACGCGTCCTGCTGGGCCCATCCGCAATACGCGGGAACCAGTAGCAGTAAACAGAAAAACAACCGTTTCAGGGGCATAGTGCTGTAATCAAAAATCATCTATAAAGCTACTAATTTGGAGTATCTGTTTATGAATATTACATCGCGATTCTTTTTTAACCGGTCACTACTTTTCACGGGCTACACTCCGTAACTTTGAGGCAAGTGGCTTTATATGAAATTTACTGTGTTAACCCTCCTGTTGCTGGCGTCGCTTCAGACGTATAGTCAGACAGGCAATTATTTCCTTTCGCACTATACCCCTGGTGAAGATCGGTTTGACGAGGTATGTTTCGATATTGCCCAGGAAAAAAGCGGCCTGGTGTATTTTGCCACACGTCGCGGTATACTCGAATTTGATGGCCGCAACTGGAATACGCTGCTGAACGACGGCGCCGTATATTCCATCCAGCTAGCCCCATCCGGCGAGCTTTACTGGGCCGGAGCCGCCGGCTACGGCACCGTTGCCCCCCGAAACATTGGCAACCGCAAAACCACCGTTATTTCACCCAAGGGCGTCGGCGACGTCTTTCAATGCCTCATCCAGGAAAAGAAATCCTACTTCGTGGGCGAAAATGCGCTCTACATTGAAACACCCGGCCAGACTATGCTTACCATAAGCGCCACCAAACAAACGGGTGCCTTCGGCAGCATCTTTGAGATCTTCGGCACAGTATATGTCAACACCGCCCACATGGGCCTGTTCAAAGTCGACGGCAACAAGCTCGTGCGGTCGCGATTAAACTTCTCGAACACCGAAGAAGTAGTCTTCTCGCAAGGCTACGACAATCAATACCTCATCGGCCTTTCTGACAACAACGTATACCTGGTCGGCGAAAATCTCAAGCCCCGCTTGATCGTGCTGGAAGACGAAACGTATGCCAGTGCCAGTGTGATTGTGAGCGGTACATGGATAAACAAAGACATGTTTGTGCTGGGCACACTACGCGGCGGCCTCATCTTCGTACAAGCCAGCACCGGTAAAACACAAGAGATCGTAAACTATAACACCGGCCTGCCCGACAACGAAGTATATGCGTTGATGAGTGATCAGAGCCAAAGCATTTGGGCTGCCCATGAATATGGCTTTACGCGCGTATCACCGTACCTGCCCTTCCGCTCGTTTAGTCACTACAACGGACTGGCCGGCAACCTGCATTGCGCACGGGACTTTCAAGGAAACGTCTACGCCGGCACTTCGGTGGGACTCTTCAAGCTGGAGAAAGAAGATCTCTACGATGAAATTACGTACTTCACGGAGGTGACAGAAAAGAAACCGGCAGCCACCATAACGCAAGCGACGAAACCAGCACCCGCTACACAAACAACGCCGACCACTCCCGCCACCGGAACAGCCCAGCCCGCCGCAGAGTCTAAACGCAAAGGACTGCTCCGTTTCCTGAAGAAAAATCGCAGCAAAGAAAGTGCGCCGGTCGTAACACCCGCCAGTCCCGCAGAGACCACCACCGCGCCCACACCGACGACTCCGTCAGTAACCCCGCAACCAGAAACCGTCAAACGCAGGATTAAAAAGAGTCAGCGCGTACTCCGCACCACCACGTACCGGTATAAAAAAGTACAGGGTATAAGTGCCAAGATCACACAGCTGGTAATCGTCAACAACAAGCTGATTGCCGTTGGCCTCGGCGGCGCCTTCGAGATTGAAGGGCTAACCGCCCGGCCCATCCTGGAAGAGCCCGTGCGGATAGCCTATGCCTCGCGCAACCTAAAGATGCTGCTGGTGTCGACCTACGACGATGAAGTACGCGCCTTCACACCCGGCGCAACAGGGTGGCTACCATCATCCATCCTCAGCACCATCAACGACGACATCGAAGCCATCACGGATGGTAACAACCAGGACCTCTGGCTGTGTGCACCCGACAAAGTATACCACCTGGACGTCGCCACCGGCACATTAAAGAATGTCGAAGGACTGCCCATCAGCAACCCGACGCTCAACAAGATTGCATGTGTGCGTTGGAACAAAGAGATTGTACTCGCCCACAAAGATGGTTTCTTCCGGTTCGATGAGCCGCAGCAAACCTTCATCCGCATCGACTCGCTACCCAAACCCTTGCTGCACTTCTCCGACGGCGAAGACATTCTTTACAACGACGGCCGCACCTGGAACATCCTCGGTAAGACACATGGTCAAAGCAACCTGCAACTGTTAAACCTGCTCCAGAACCTACGCTTTGTGACAATTGACCAGAATGGCGAAAACCTCTGGGTCGTAACCGGCAACAACGAGCTATATAAATTCTATGGTGAAAAGCTGACGCCCTATGAAGTCGGCAACAAGCCGCTCCTCAAAGCCGCCCGCAACGAAAATGAAACGATGGACCTGAGCGACTTCGCCCTGGACGAGACAAAAAGCTCGCTGACCTTTGACGTTATTCAGCCCGACTACCTCGCACCGCAGTCCATTGAGTACCGCTATCAATTAGGCGGCCTGGAAGACGAATGGTCCGACTGGTCCGTCAGCAACAACATCATCAACTTTGCCTACCTGCCTTCCAACGACTACGTACTAATGGTACAATCACGCGACATCTTTGGCAAAATCCGCGAGCTGCCCACCGTAGCCTTTGAAGTTTTGCCCCCCTATTGGAAACGCCCCTGGTTCTATGCCCTGGAGTTCTTTGTCTTCTCGGCCCTCGTGATGCTCTCGATGCGCCTGAGCAGTCGCTTCCGCATTATCAGCCGCGTGCTGTCATTGCTCACCATCATCATGCTGTTACAGTTCATTCAGACAGTCATCGCCGAAACCTTTGAGACCCGCACCAGTCCGGTCATTGATTTCTTTATACAGGTGGTGGTCGCCTTCATGATCTTGCCCGTAGAAGGCTATCTCCGCAACCTCATGTTGAAGGAAGGTACGCTCACCGGCAGGTTGCAACGCTTCCTGACACCCGAGGCCGCCCCGGCCGACGACAAAAAAGATTAAGCGCCGCCCGCCGACTTCTTGTGTTCATGTTCTTTCGCTATTTTTGGACATGGCAAGACCAGATCTATCGGTAATTCCCGAGGGCTACAAAGGCTATGTGACCCTGTCAAAAGAGTACGACCTTCTCGACGCCCTCGACATCGCGCGCAAACGCATGGCCGAGCTCGTACAGGCACTGCCCGAAGCAAAAGGCGAATACCGGTATGGTCCCGACAAGTGGACTATTAAAGAGCTCCTCTGTCACCTGATCGACGCCGAGCGCATCTTTACCTACCGCGCCCTGCGTTTTGCCCGCAACGACAAGACCGCCCTGCATGGCTTTGAAGAAAACGACTATGCGCCCGAAGCCAACGCCCACGGACGTACCCTGGCCGAAATAGCACAAGAAGCCATGCACGTACGCCAGTCGACTGTCGATCTATACAAAAGCTTCACACCAGAGATGTTGCAACGGTCGGGAACCGCGAATGGCAAAACATTGTCCGTATTCCACCTGGGCTATGTCATCGCCGGCCACGAGCTGCATCACTATAACATCCTCCGGGAGCGATACCTGCAATAGCCTGGCATGCAGCATAGCGTTCGCTCATTCACCAGCAAGGCAGTAAGCCACTTTTTTCTCCCGGCGATCGTCGCGACGCTTTATGCTTGCTCGCCCGTGTCACCCAGGGCATTGCAAAAAAACTTCCGCCAAACGGAAGTTGCACTGCAAGAACACGTCGGGTTTGTTCTGTACGACCCGCTTAAAAAGGAAAAGCTCGTCGACTACAACGGCAACACATACTTTACGCCTGCCTCAAACACCAAAATCTTTACCTTCTTTACAGGCCTGAAGCTGTTGGGCGACTCCATCCCCGCATTGAAGTACGTAGTGCGCGGTGATTCACTTATCTTCTGGGGCACGGGTGACCCATCGTTCTTATACCCGTTTGTTTTCACAAACGGCACGGCCTATACATTTCTAAAAGGCGCTCCCCAACAACTATACTTCGCAACCGATAATTTCCCTACTGCGTTCTATGGCCCGGGCTGGGCGTGGGACGACTATAACGACTACTATGCCGCTGAACGAAGCCCCCTTCCGATCTATGGCAACCTGGCTACCTTTACCACCACCGGCACCGCCGTGCAAGTAGCGCCGCCCTTCTTCCGCACCAGCATACTGCCAGGAACCGCTCAGAAAAAACCGGCCATCATTCGCAACCTCGACCAAAATCAATTTATATATCACCCCGGCGCACAGCCTTCGACCAGGGCCTTTACCATTCCCTTTAAAACCGGCTCCGTGCTGACAGCCCAGCTGCTGGGCGATACCCTTAAACGCCTGGTAACCGTACTGGAGGAACCGGTATCACGCCTCGGCACAAAGACACTGAAAGGGATACCCGCTGACAGCCTGTACCGCGTCATGATGCAAGACAGCGACAACTTTATCGCGGAACAACTCCTGCTGGCTTGCGCCGGCATAATCAGCGATACGTTAAAGCCCGAGATCGCCATCAACTACATGAAACAGCATGACCTCCACGACCTGGCAGACACCCCGGTGTGGAAGGACGGTTCGGGCCTATCGCGTTACAACCTGTTTACACCAGGAGCGATCGTGCAACTGTGGGAAAAGATATACCACACGGTACCCCGCGAGCGACTCTTTCCGCTCCTCGCAATCGGTGGTTCAAAAGGCACCATCCGAAACTACTACAAAGGCGACATGCCCTATATTTATGGCAAGACCGGCACGCTGAGCAACAACCACTGCCTGAGCGGATTCCTGGTCGCAAAAAGCGGCCGGTTGCTGATCTTCTCGTTCATGCATAACAATTATACCGCATCCACTGCCATCATCCGGCAGCACATGCAGGAAACCCTGAAGAAAATCCATGAGAATTATTGAGATGAAAAAACACATATCCTATCTATGCCTGTGCCTCACGGCGATTCTGGCAACGCCCCGCGCCTACGCACAAACCGACAGCCTCGACATCAAGATCGGACAGATGATCCTCATCGGCTTTCCAAAGGCCGATGTCGATTCGGAAGTGTTGCGCGAAATACGGCAGGGCAAAGTGGGCTCGATTCTCATCTTCGAAAAGAATATTCCGCAGAAGAATTCTTTTAACGCGTTGAAGAAGATCACCTGGACATATCAACAGGCAGCACCGATCCCGTTGTTTATAACCATCGACCAGGAAGGCGGCAAAGTGAACCGGCTGAAAGATAAATACGGATTCCCGAAGTCGATCACAGCCGCGGACATGGCAAAGGCGAAGAACCTCGACTCGGTACGATTCTATAGCGAGTCAACGGCCTCTACACTGGCTGGCCTGGGCATCAACGTAAACTTTGCTCCGGTGGTAGACCTCGCCTCAAATCCCACCAATCCCATCATCGCCAAACACGGCCGGGCCTTCTCGGCAAATGAAGACACCGTGGCATGGATGGCCAAAGAAGTAATAAAAATGCACCGCAAATACGGTGTGCTTACATCGCTCAAACACTTTCCCGGTCACGGCAGCTCAAAAGACGACACACACCTCGGCATGGCCGATGTTACAAACACCTGGAATGAAAAAGAGCTGAAGCCCTATAAAATACTGATCGACTCGGGCTATGTAGATGCCGTCATGACCTCACACATTGTAAACCGCAACCTCGACAAAAACGGCTATCCGGGCACACTTTCGACCGATGTATTGACGGGACTGCTGCGCAACCAATATCACTTCAAAGGCGTGATCTTTACCGACGACATGCAGATGCAGGCCATCACCAAACACTACGGCTTTGAGCAAGCCATCAAAATGGCCATACTGGGCGGAGTCGACATCATGACCTTCTCCAACAACATCGCCGGCAGCGACCAGCGCACGGTTGACAAAGTACATACCATCATTCGCGGCATGGTAGAACGCGGCGAGATTCCCCGCCAGCGGATCGACGAAAGCTTCCGCCGCATCATGACACTAAAGAAACGCCTCTCGCTAAACACAATGGCCGCCAGCAACCAGCAACAGCTCGACAAGCTGAACACCGAGTTGGCCAAAAGCCAGGATGCACTTCGTCTGAAGACACAAGAGCTTGAGCAAGCACAGGCAGCGTTGCAAAAAGCCACGCAAGAAAGCCAGCGCAAGCAAAGCGAAGAGCAGTCATCTAAGAAGAAAAAGAAGAAACGTAAGGCTGATCGTTAAGCCACACGCAGTATGAATGCTTTTACGATTCACCCGGCCGAAGGAGAAGAGCTGCCCATTTTGGTCAGCGTGCCGCACTGCGGCATAAGCTTCCCGGACGACATCAAAGACCAGTATAAATCGTCGCTGATCGAAGAACCCGATGACACCGACTGGTTCGTCGACAAGCTATACAGCTTTGTTCCGTCCCTGGGCATTACCATGATCTCGGCCAATTACAGCCGTTGGGTGATCGACCTGAACCGCGACCCCGACAGCAAGCCGCTCTACACCGACGGCCGCATCATAACAGCCCTGTGCCCCACGACAGACTTCCTCGGCAACCCACTCTATAACGACGAACGTGAAGACGTTGCCGACGACGAAGTAGCGCGACGCCTGGATCTATACTATAGACCCTACCATCGCCAGCTCGACGAACACCTGACCCGGCTGCAAGCAAAGTTCAAAAAAGTATTACTGTGGGATTGTCACTCCATCCGCCAGGTAGTGCCCACCATACAACCGGACGCCTTTCCCGACTTGATCCTCGGCGATGCCGACAGCCGCGCAGCAGAGGTGACCGTAACCCAGACTGCGCTGCAATCACTTCGCAGCACAACATACCAGGTAAATCACAACCATCCGTTTAAAGGTGGCACCATTACCCGTCACTTCGGCGCACCGGCCAAGGGTCGTAATGCACTGCAACTGGAAATGACCAAAGTGCACTATATGGACGACACCGAGCTGCGCTACGACCTGCAGCGGGCCACGGCCATGCAGAAAGTCTTAAAACGTACACTTGAAAATCTTGCCAGACAGCTACAGCAATAAGGCATGAAACACGATCTGAAATATTATCAATTCACCGGCTTGCTCCTACAAAGTGACTGGCTCTCGCCGGCAGTAGTAGGCATTGATGCGCAAGGTATCATTCAATACTTAGCCGACAAGGCACCGGCAGAGCCGGCAGCCATCGAAGCTGTCCAGGGCCTGGCCATCCCCGGCTTTCAGAACGCACACTCGCATGCGTTTCAATTTGCCATGGCCGGCATGGCTGAAAAACATCCCGCCGGATCAAACGATGACTTCTGGAGCTGGCGCGAGGCCATGTACCGCTGTGCGCTCACAATGGACCCTGACCAAATGGAAGCCGTCGCGGCCATGCTATACGCCGAATTGCTCAGGCGCGGGTATACCCACATAGCCGAATTTCACTACCTCCACCACGACAAGAACGGCAAGCCCTATAACAACCTGGCCGAAATGGGAGAGCGACTCGTTGCCGCGGCAAAGACTACCGGCATCAAGATCACGCTCGTGCCCGTCATGTACCAGAAAGGCGGCTTTGGCGCACCGCCTCAGCCGCGACAGATTCGATTTATCTCCAACACAACCGACCAATACCTCCAATTGCTGGATGACTCCGCCCACGCCGTGGCAGCATACCCGCAAGCACGTCTGGGCTTTGGCGTCCATTCCCTCCGGGCAGTAGAAGCGCCCGATGTTATACGCGTCATGCAGGAAGGGCCTAAAACTATACCTTTCCACCTGCATGCCGCCGAGCAACGCAAGGAAGTAACCGACAGCATAGCACACCTGAAACAACGTCCCGTAGAGTGGCTGTTGAATAATCTGCCCCTGAATGAGCGGGTACACATCGTACACTGCACACACCTCAGCGACGACGAAGTGAGCCGACTGGCAACCAGTCGGGCGAACGTAGTTCTTTGCCCGGGCACCGAAGGCAACCTCGGCGACGGCATCTTTCGCCTGACAGATTTTACCGCACAGGGTGGTAGCTGGTCTATCGGTACCGATAGTCACATCAGCCTCAACCCCCTGGAAGATTTACGCTGGCTTGATTACGCCCAGCGCTTCACGACACACAAACGCAATACGTTTGATGATGGCGCGAGCACCCTGGTTCATAAAACATTGACAGCCGGACGGCGCGCAATGGGTATAGAAGCCACCGACTATTTTGCCATAGGCCAGCCCCTGGACGCTGTGGTGTACAATACTCGCACACCGTTGCTCGCACAGGCGGGACGTGAGCACTGGCTGCCGGCCATTATCTATACCTCCGACAGTTCGGCAATACTGGGCACATTAGTGGATGGACAATGGAAAGTAAAGGGACACCACCACGTAGAAGAAACACGCATCCTACGCACATTTCTAAAATATACCGGCGCGTAGCGCGTAAAGAAGCAGGAGGGGTAATAGGGGCGAAGCCCCTACATACGTAGCATGTGGCGCGAGTCTTCCGACCGAAGGGAGGCCTGCCTCCCGAAGGGAGGCCTGCCTCCCGAAGGGAGGCCTGCCTCCCGAAGGGAGGGCGACTCGTGCCTAGCACTATTCGTGCACCAACGGCGGGGGTCTCCGCCCGCCAGACCAAACACCAATTATTTTCGTGCTCCAAAGTTTCAAGCAACAACAATCAAAAGCCTAGAAACCGTCGTCTTCCTTCTTCGGCTCTTTCTTCTGCTCTTCGACCGGTTTCTCCTTGGCCACAGAAGAGCCTTCGCTCAAGCTATACGGCACATCAATGCCGTAATACTGCGCGCGGAAGCGGTTGATGAAAGTGAGTGTCTCGTCGTCGCTACCGGGAATGAAGGCCACCTCGCCGATCTTGGCCTTGCCGGCATTGCTCTTCTTCGAGATAATATTGTTAAAGTCACTGCTGGACGAGTGTACCATCAGGCGGTTGTCTTCAAAACCGAAATAATACCAGGCATCCGGCGACGCCTTAAAGAAAATATGAGCCACCGGCGCGCCGTCTTCATTCTTACGAATCTCGATAAAGCCTTCAAAAGCTCCATTGATATCGTTGCGGCCGATGTTGGAGATGCCAATCGTACCTTCGCTATAAAACCCCTTCTGCTTCTCCGACCATTTCATGTTGACATTCGAAATGACCAGCGGCTTCGCCAGCGCGGCGATGGTACTTAGCGACACATACCCTTGCAAGCTGCGCTGCTCAAAATCTTTAACAACCTTCTCGCCAACAATGTCGGCGATCTTATACAACAGCTCGGTCTGGTCGCCCAGGCCCTCGTCTGCACCTTCGTTTTTAATGACCTCTTGAATCTGCTTACCCATGAGGTCGAACGCCCCCACCGGCACATTACTTTCCATCATCATGAACGTATTCATGCGAATCTCGTTCGTCTCCATGTTGCCCTGGCCGATCGCAGTCGTCACAAGGTTAAAGTCTTTCATACCTGGGAAAAGCTTGACCGGCCCTTCAAACCGCACCTGCATATTGTCGTCATTGTAGGCAAACACCTTTCCGGAAAGCGAGGTCCCTGCCGCCTTCTCCAGGCTCTCGATCTTAAACTCACGCGACGCGGTATCGTAATGCAGGGCACCACTCGGCGTAAAAAAGTCTTCGTCCTCTTCGCTCTTCTTGTCGTTCACAAACGTGATGTACAGATCGTTGTCGGTCGAGAAGTGCAGGCCGGCATTTATCTTTCTACCGTCTTCGGTCACGGCGTTGTCGAAGTCGATGTGTACCTCGGTTTCATCACCCGTCTGATTATACTCGATCCACGTATTATAGTTCTTGATCTTTTTGATGTCGAGCTTCACAAAGCCGGTAAGCTGCAGCGCCGGGCGCGTGGCATACATCGTCATGTTACCCTTATAGAACATGCCGGCACCCAACACCAGCTTCTCTTTGTCCTCCACAGCACCGGTACCTACTGTCTGCTGCAAAGCAACCGAGTTCTTCCGCGACTTAGACCGGCGCGACGTTTCCTCTACCGCGATGTCTTCGAGGTGGAAGTCCGTCATCTTAATGGCAAACGTATCGCGTAGAAAGTTAACGTACTGGTATGTAGCATAACCGCTGAACTGCTTCCGCGAAATAATATCTACCACACCCTCCGTTAGGCGGTGATAGCCATTGAGCGTATCGAGTATAATCGTGGTGTTTTTCAGCGTACCGATCTTGGCATTCTCGAGAATGAGTACCTCGTTGTTCTCGGGTGTAATCTTTGCATCCGCTACAGTAATATGGGGAATGCCGCTTACCTTCAGCTCCTGTGTTTTCAGGTTATACTCCGCACGCTCGGCGTTAAAATGCAACGAATCGAGGTCTTTGCGTGTGGTATAAAAATATGACTTCTCAATGGGTACATCGGGGTCCTTACTCATGGTGATCTTCTGCTCGTCAAGATCCCATCGCATTTTCGGGATCGAGGTCTTGAACTGCGCAAACGGGAACGCGATCGCCGCCACCCCTTCTACTTCCGGACTGATGTCGGCGTAGTTTTCTTTCAGGTTAAACTTCATCCGTACGTCCACACCGTACAAGAGTGGTTTGTTGACGTCCTCCGACTTTACAGTGAACCGCGCGTGACGCGCGCTGAAATCGTCGGCAGTAAAGTTCATGTTGCGCGAGATCAGCTCGCTGCCACGGGTCTCTAACTTACCCGTGCCGGCAACACCTTCTTTTGATATCGTCAGCGTACCACGCATCTGTGCGGTAGAGTCGTAGAAGTTAAACGGCGAATTCTGGTTCTTCAGTCGCATCTGGTCCTGCTTGGGCAACCACTTCATTTCATAATCGGGCAGTGACGCCTGCGGGAAGCGCACATTGCCAAATTGTTTCTCGGAAATCGTAGCACGCTCACCACGGCCCACAACCGAGTCGGGATAAAACACAAAGTCGTGCGACGCTACCGTAGCAGCCAGGTATTCAATCTTACCCGTACCACGCAGACCGCGGTTGTTCAGCGAAACGGCGCCGTGCATCTTACCATCGCCGTTGTATAGCGGGTAGCCACCCTTCGGTATATAATGCTCAAAACCGAGCGACTTATCGGGCTGCGAATGTAGCTTCTCTTTAAAGGCGGGGAACATGCCGTTCGACACAAACGTACCATCGAAGTTGATAGACGCCGGATCGGCATCGTTCAAACTGTCGAGCTTAAACGGCGGCACGGCAAAGAACATCGAGCGATCGTACACGCCGCCCAACACTTCGGGTCGATCAAAATAAATAGCACCACCACCGGATGCGTCAAGACGCGGGAAGTTGGGGATCTTTTTCATGCCGGACTTATTACCCGCCTTGCTGATATACAGCGTACCCGATTTCTGCGAGGCATCGCCCAAACCGCTCACCTTCGCGGTAGACGAATCGGCCCCCACCATGTTGTTGTTAAGCTTTCGTCGGACCATCACGCCCTTGGCATTCCGCTCCATTACAAAGAAATTAATGGAATCGATGCGCGTCAGGTCGATGTAAAAACCCTCGTAGTTCAGTGTAAAGCCTTTGCCGCTGATCTCGAAATTACCGGCATTGATCGTACCATCGAATTTCATATCACGGTTTTGCAACAGCGTGATGATCGCGCTGTCGGGCTGAATACGCACATTTAGCGAGTCACTTATTTTAAACTCCTCCACGCCGCGCACAGTCATATAACCTTTCTCAAAGTTCAGGGTCGCGTTAGCCGCGCTGTCGATGACGGAATGTATCTTCAGATTGTCGTAGTCCATCTCGCCTTTAGAGGCTTTATAAATGAGAATGGCTTTTTCTTTGACGCGCACTATATCGGTCTTGGGATCGTACGACACCAGGCCCTTCTCCCTCAAAAACTCGATCGCGGCTTTAATGTCGCGCATTTCCTTGCCTGAGAATTGTGCCAGATTACCCGAGTAGAACTCGCGCGTTTTGTTTTTAACACAATAGTTTGCTACCAGGCCCAGGGGATGAAAGGAGAAACCTTCGCCTTTCAACAGGCGAAAGTCTTCCTGGTCATAGAAGTCCGCCGATTCGATTACCATCGGCACCGTGTTACGCCCGCCGTCGGTATAAATGTCAAGACTGTCAGAGTACAGGTTCCAGCGAATCACGTCGGCAGCAAAATCTATCTTAAAGAAAGAAGACGAGTAGGGCGTGTGTTTCATATTGCCCTTATCTTTCTGAATGATGATCTTCTGCAGGCTGTCACGACCAAACGCATAGCGCATCCGTACCGCCGGGTGCGTAATCGAGTCACGACGCTGCTGCAGTATGACCGATGCCTTATTAGACATGATCGTCGAGTCGCTAAACAAAAACTCCGACGAGCGCGCAGTAATTTTTTTATCGCCGTTGTGCGAGATCTCAATTACGGCAGGATCACCACCCACCGAAGCACTGGAGATCTTACGGCCCGTAAGCGAGAAGCCGCCCCGGTATTTCACATTCTCATCGCCGAGGCCGGTAATGTTGAGGTTGCTTTGGTAGGACTTAAAGCGTGGGTAGCTCGACGCCACCGAATCTTTGCGTGTAACAGACTTAAACTCAAACGTGCCGGGAATCAACCCAGGCGTGTGGCCGGTATAATTAAACCGCACCAGGTCGGACTTAAACTCAGGCTTGTTGACCGGGAAGTTATAGTTGCCCAGGTTACAATACACGCTGTCGGGGCTCAACAGCGCGGGGGTCCAGTCGACCGTACCCGACTCGCCCACAAACAGGCCGTTGCGCAGGGAGACCACGCCTTTGGTATTCCTGACAAAGATAGAATCGTACTTCGTGACAAAGTTGAGCGTAACCCGGTTGAACCGTAGCACGGGCCCATCTACCACCGGCGGGGGAGGAGGGTTCATCCAGAGCGGTGCCTCTGAGAAAATAGAGTCGGCGCCGCTGCCCGCATCAAAGTTTTCATTCGGGTCGGACTGTACGGGGTCTACATATACCTGGTCGGTGTTCGACGACGCGATGGAAGTCGTGTCGTTCATATCAAACGTCGGCGCTGGCGTGACGTACTCAAACGTATAGTCGTCGTCACTGGCATACAGACGGAACGTGCGCTCGTAGTTCAGAGCGTGATATTGAAAGAACGTGCGGCTGAGGCGAAAGAAATTCTGCGCCCGGGTAGACGACTCCTGGGCAATGACCTGGCCGGCTACTGTCAGGTACGCCGTAAGCTTGGCAGGATCGGCATGCTCCACGGTAACAGCGTTGGCAAGGGCCCCGAAGTAGTGAATCATGGCCGGCTTGAGCGGATATTTCTTTTTACGCAGTTGGAAGGCCTGGCGGTGCACCATGTCTTGCTGGTCGGGCGACAAATTGCCCCATGCGGAAGCAAAGCTCGCGCCTATCACGGACGCATCTACATTACGGGTGTTCTCAAAGACCACCCGGATACTGTCTGGGAAACTCAGCGGAATAGCACTTTCTGATCTCTTCTGGGCCGACACCACCAGGGCGGGCAAAAAAGACAGGAGAAAAAAATATGATCGTACCTGCTTCACAAAAACTAAACCTTGAAATTCGGAAATAATAGTTGAATAATAAACTAACGCTGGACCAACCGGGGTTAGTTTTTCCACCGGTTAACAAAATACAGGATCAACGAAAGTAGCACGCTTAACAACAGGGACGTCACAATGGGAAAATGAAAGCTGTAATTTTCGCGTTCGATCCGGATATCGCCCGGCAGGCGTCCAGGCCACAGGTGTTTGGGGCCATACAACACAACCAGGCCGGCGATAAT
>JAESGK010000543.1_pt1 | contig 14128 bp, 8 predicted proteins | sample 9269681 | NCBI WGS metagenome assembly JAESGK01 (sample SAMN14515347, study PRJNA621673) | algae metagenome | isolation source: Timaviella obliquedivisa GSE-PSE-MK23-08B and co-occurring heterotrophs from... | place: USA: Grand Staircase Escalante National Monument, Utah | collected 2006-08-15
AACCCGACCCTAACCCGGAAATCGCCGGTGACCGCCGCAAGGCCGCTCCCTCGCTACAGCGCACCCGATGGGCGCGCTCGCTCGCGGCCTTGCTCCAACCAGCTACACCACCACCGGGGGCACGACCGAGAGACCTTGCCCGCAACACGCAAGGTCTCCATTCCGCGCTGCGCGCTCCGGTCGAGACGACGGGATTCCCGGACAACTCCTGACACTCGAAACGATTGTCGGAAGTTGTCCGGACTTGTGCGCTCCACACGCGGATTCGGAGTCTCGTGTAATCGGCAAAACCCTCCACGGGTCGAGAAGGCCGATGGCCACGTGGCATCGCTCGAATTGGCCCAGAACGACGGGAGGGCTGGCCAGGGTTTCTCCCGGCTTTTTACGCCGAGCCGCTGGAGTGGCCTTCCAGGGGCTCGGCTGGGTCTTGCGTTCCTGCACAAGGCAGTCGGGTCGGCCGGGCGTGTCCGCCAAGGGTTAAAGGCCGCGCGCGTACGATCGATTCGCGTCGGATTTGCGACTCCTCCCGGGACGGCCGGATAAGGGAGGCCTGTCGGCTGTGTTCTTGATCGGCAGGGACCAAGCCCTGCCCCGAGTGGCTACGCGACCGCGTCCTTGGACTTGGTCCCTTGCATCGCCCGTGTGGAGAACGGGAACGCCACCCAGTCACGACAAGGAACCGTCCCGTGCAAAGTGACCGGGCGGCTCGGCCTTCGAAGTCAGGCCTCGTGCGACGATAGCGAAAACATAGGCCGATTCCGGCTGAACCTGTGAATCGGCGATTGCAAATCAGGGTCGCAAATTTCGCTGGGCTGCTAGCAATGCCAGCACGGCTTTGCGAGAGTCCTCCCGCACCGTAAACGTGCCAGCACTTTGCCAGCAAGTGCCAACAACGACGCCCCGACCGAAGGCGCCCGCCAGCAAAAAAAGCCATTCCGAATCCCACCGATTCGCCAAGCCGCTACCAGCCCCGATTGGCCACGAGTTTGTATTTCCAGTTCGAGGCGGTCAGCGCGAATGCAGCGCCCGTCGTGGCGTTGATGCTGGACCACTGAGAGCCGCTGGCGGACGCCGATGTGAACGCCAGGGTTCTTGTGGCGGCCGTGATCGATGGCGCGCGAAGATATGAACCGTCGAAGGTCCAAACGCTTTCGCCCAGTTTCACTTGCTCGCCGACCGCAACGCCGCCATCCGCCGTGGTGCACTCGAAGACCACACCCCCGACACCAGGGATGCTGCCGATATTGTGGCTTCGGCTCGTCTTGGTCGAGGCCGCCGGCAGCGTCGCCGTCCACCCCGAGTCGTACCGCCCGTTGTAGGTATAGGCGACCGCCGAGGTCACCGCCGAGCCCGACGTCACCGCCTCGCCGAGGAACACCACGTAGGCCTGCGGCGCGGTCGAGCCGTTGCCGAGATAGCCCCTCATCTCGACGATATTGAAGGTGAACAGCCCGTTGGTCGTCGCCGGCGTGCCGCCCCATTGATAGACTGGCGCCTGCGACGTGAAGCCGGTCGTCAGCGTGCCGTTGGTGGCCACTGTCACGTAGAGATAAAGCGTGCTGCTGGCGGTGAGGCTCGACCAGGTGAGATTGCTCGTGGTCACCCCCATGAGGTCTTTCTGCGCGCCGGTCGTCGCATCGACGTTGTTCGCCGCCGTGACCGCCAATGGCGCAGCGCCACTCACGTTCTGGGTCGTGAGCGACAGGCTGCCCGCCGTGGCCGGCAGGAAACTGGGCAGGCCGGCCGTCGTCACCGGCCCCGCCGACACCGTCTGGCGCGGGCTGGAGATCGTCGCGGCCGCCGTTGGCGCCGGCAGGTTGTTGATACAGTTCAGCAGATAGGTGAGGTTCGCCATCACCTGCGTGGCGTCGGCGTTGGTGCCGTTGGCGAGCGTGGTGGGAAAACTGCCGGCGCAGTTCTGCGCCGCCGCGGGGCCGACGAGAAAACCCAAGCCGGCGAGCAGTCCCAGCATCGTCCGGCCAAGCATCGTCCCGATCGTGCGAAACCTCATCGGCGGCCCCCTCGAACTGAATGTCCGACATGACATTCGCATGACACATGGCGTGCGTGTCTTCCTTATTATTCAACCATACTGTGGCGCGAGTTGGCAAACGCCAATATAGTTCTCTGGAGCGAAGACCGGCCGAGCGGCCGGAAGATGAGGGGAAGCCATGACGCCGTTGCGCCGCTTTAGGGCTGTCGCGTTCGTTGTCCTGGGGATGCTCGCGTCGGGAGCAGCCGTTTTCGGCGGCGCCTGGGCCGCCAACGGCTCCGTGGCCTACACCTACGACGCGCTCGGCCGCATCGTCACCGCCAGCTACGACACCGGCGTGTGCATCGCCTACACCTATGATGCCAATGGTAACCGGTTGTCGCAAAAGATTCTTGCGACGGCGCCGGGCGGGCAAGCAGTTTGGGGTTGTTACAACTGGAATAGCAGCGGCGGCGCCAAATGGGGGCCTTGAGATGACTCGTCTTAGTTTAGCGAGCATCGCGTTGCTATTCGCGACCATTGCCACAGCAGTCGCGCAAGGAGATCTTCAAGGAAATCGCCTTCAGCGACCTCCCGGCACACGGCCGGCAGGGGTGGTTCCCGGTGCGCCCGTCGTCACGGCGCCTGCACCCAGCGCTCCGCCTGCCAGCCATAGCTTCGACCTGCAACTGGATACACCGCAGCAGCGCGAAACGCTCATTCGGCACCTTGAGTCGGAGCGGCAGCGCAACCCTCCCAAACAGGTCGCCCCTCTGCCGGCACAAGCCGTTACGCCCTCGACTGCCCAACAAAGGTAGGAGCCAAGATGTCTCCGTTCCGCCACCGCTGGCTCAAGGCGACTTGGGGGGCGCTCATCGCGCTGGCGCTTGGTCTGTGCGGGCCCGCTCAGGCGAACAGCCCGGACTTGCAACCGCAGCCTGGGGTCACCGCTCCGGCCTCGATCCCGGAACTGGCTCGCGCCCTCAAGCACGACGCCTATCTGATCTATGAGTATGTCTACACCAACATCGACTTCATACCGAGCTACGGCGTCCGCAAGGGCGCACTAGGAACCGTTCTCGATGGTCTCGGCAACGACATGGACCAAGCCTCCCTGTTGGTCGCGCTGCTTCGTCAATCGGGCTACACCGCAAACTTCGTCTACGGTCGGATTCGACTCGACTCGACCCAACTCGGCAATTGGCTGGGCATCGATTCAACAAGTTGGTGCACCGTTGCCTGGCTATTCTTCGGCGGCGCCATTCCCTACAGCACCGATGTCATCAATCCGAACGACTGTAACAGCATCTGGACATACTTCGATGTCCAGCACACGTGGGTGACCGCAACGGGAGGGTCTCTAGGCGGCACGACCTACGTACTCGACCCCAGCTACAAGACATACAGCGCGGTCGCCGGAATCAATCTGGCAACCGCGATCGGATATAATCAGACGACCTTTCTGGCCGCCGCGCTTAGCGGGGCGTCGTCGGCGCCAAACGTTTCCCTTCAAAACGTCAATGCCGCCAATATCAGAGAGGCACTGAAGGGCTATGCCAACAATCTGGTAAGCCATATCCAGACGAACATGCCAACCGCGACGCCGCGCGATGTGCTCGGTGGTCGTTACATTCAGCCTCTCGTCCAGCCCTATACCTTTCCGACGAGCCTCTCCTATCAGACGCCTGGATCGGGAACTTCTACCTGGACGGACATTCCGAACGGATACCGCACGACAATGCGTCTGCAGATCGGCGGCATCGACGAAACCTTCTATGCGGACGAAATCTACGGGCATCGCCTGACCATCGTCTACAACGCGACCGGCCAACCGACCCTCTATGTCGATGGCACTTCTGAGGGCACGGGCACAGCCAACGCCAATACCCTCAGCTATACGATTACGTTTCCCTTCTGCTTCTATACCGGCACCACGAGTTCTCCCTGCGCGACCGGATACACCAACAAGTTCCAGTTCCAGAACATCCTCGGTGTCGGCAACGGGTACACCTATGCCATCGTGAACGGATGGGACGCGACCGGGCGCGGCATGGTCGAATTTCATCGCCGCCAACTCCAGATCAACAAAGCGACAGGGGCTTCCGACACATCCGAGGCTGTGCTCGGCGAAGCCCTCAACATGATGGGCTATGGCTGGCTGGCACAACGATCGGCCTCCCAAGCCGTGATCGACCAGTTGGTCGGCACCAAAAGCGTCGTGCATGCGGCCGTCGGAGTCGTGGGCCAAGGGCAGGCGCCTTACATCGACCTTCCAGGTGTATTCAGTGGCGTGTCGAGCACAACGGCCGACCGGAGCCGGCGAACAATAACACTCTTCTCGGACGCCGGCATGGCCAGCGCCTTCGAACACGGAACACTCGACCAGAATCTGGCCGATTCGGCCGTCAGGGGCGTCTCGACCGTGAGACTTTTCGATGTCGCCAACAACGGAAACACCGTGTTCTACAATGCGACGGCCGCCAACTGGTCGACCGTCCAAGCATCGCTTTCCGGCTATACAACAGGTGACAAAAACAACATCTACAACAACTACATCTCACAAGGGTGGCGGGTCATCCTGCCGCAACGGGGCAATCTCACGCAAGGTGGATGGACGGGCGCCACGTTCCTCGCCATGAACCCCAGCACTGGCGACCCCACCCAGATCGGATACATCATCTCACCCAATCTCAAGGGTGGGTACGCGGATGCACCCATTGCAGCGCCAGTCTGGGTGCCGATGTCGACCAAGGTCAACGAACTGTTCACCTCCATCATCCAGGTCGTATCTCTCGACCCCATCGACCTGTCCTCCGGAGCTTTCCTGTACGACAACGACGACCTGTCGATCGGACCGACGAGCTTTCCATACGGGCTGACGTTCCGGCGCTCCTACAACTCGAACAACCTTTTCTCGAAAGGACCGCTCGGGCCGGGCTGGACCCACGGCTTCGCCATCAGGGCCGACGCAAGCAGTGATGGCATCAAGGGAATGGCACAGGACTCGCCGATCGAGGGTGCGGCTTTCATCGCCGCCAGCTTCGTCGCGCAAAGCCTATTCTCGGATGCGGCCAAGCCGCTCGACAAGATCATCGTGGCGACCCTGGTGCAGAAATGGGCGATGGACCGGCTCACCAGCAACGTCGTCAACGTGAGCACGGGAGGCCAGACTGAGCAGTTCGTCCTGCTCGCAGATGGCACCTACAGTCCTCGCCTCGGATCGTCCGGCCGCCTGTCCCTGGAGGGTGGTACCTATTCGCTGCGATACAAGGATGGTGCCGCAATGTCCTTCAATGGCACCGGCGACATCGCCTCCTGGCAGATGCCATCGGGCGCTGCGGTCTCGTTCGCCTATGACACTTCCACGCCACCGCTCCTGACGGCGATCAGCAACAATCTCGGACGTACCCTCACCCTGTCCTACAATAGCGCGAAGCAGATGACCTCTGTCGCGGACAACGCGTCGCCCAGCCGCAGTGTCGGCTACACCTACGACGGCACCGGCAACCTCGTGGCCGCGACCGATCCGCTCGGCAACTCGACGACGTTCGCCTACCAACCGGCGACCGGCACGCCGCAGAAGCTGCTCACGCAGGTGTTCGGTCCAGCCAATCCGAGCATCCCGATCGTCACCAACACCTACGACACATTGGACCGCGTGGCGACGCAGACCAATACGAACGGCGGCCTGTGGCAATACTTCTTCGCCGGATATCGCAGCGAGGAGGATGACCCTTACGGCACCCGGCATGTGCTCTACTACAATCCACGCGGCAAGGCGCTGTTCGAAATTCAGGATTACACCGGCCTGAACCTGCAAACGTCCTTCGTGTACGACGGGCTCGATCGGCTGTCGTCGACGACCATGCCCGAGCTCGACAGCACCGGCTACACCTACGACACCAGCTCGAATGCCTGGGCCAACAATGTTGCGACGGTGACGCGCAATCCCAAGCCCGGCGCACCGCTGTCACCCCTCGTCACGACGACAACCTACGAGCCGATTTTCAACAAGCCGGCGACGGTGACCGATCCGCGCGGACTCGTCGCAACGATGACCTACGACCCGTGGACCGGAAACCTACTGTCCTCGGTTGCCGACAGCGCCAATCTCAAGGCCACCACACGATATACCTACAATGGCGTCGGCCTTCCGCTCACGATCACCGATCCGGTCGGCACCGTGACGCAAAATGTCTACGATTCCGCCGGAAACCTGACCTCTACTATGCGCGACGCGGGGCCGGGCCGGCTTAACCTGACAATCAGTTACATCTACGACGCGCGTGGCGATCCACTGACGGTCACCGACGCGCGAGGGTTCGCGACGACTAATACCTGGGATACCGCCCGGCGACTGCAGACGACGACCTCTCCCGGTACGCCATCGATTCCGGCAGGCCCGATGACAACCAACACCTACGATGCAGCGGGCCGCCTTTTGCAGACACAGCAGACCGCCGGCGGCAGTGTGCTTCGCACGGCTTCGACGACCTATACGCCGTCCGGCAAGGCCGCCACCACAACCGATGCCAACGGCAGCGTCACTCGCTTCGCGTACGACCTGCTCGACCGCCGCATCAAGACTGTCGATCCCATGGCGCGCACGGCGACGTACACCTACGACGCGGTCGGCCGGGTCAGACAGGCCTTCAACCTCGCCATACAGGCGACGCCGATGGCCCAGCAGACCTTCACTGCCAACGGCCAGCGTGCGAGCCTGACCGACGCCAAGGGTTACGTGACAACCTACAGCTACGACGGCTTCGACCGGCTTTCAGCGACGACATTGCCCGACAGCAGTAGTGAAGCGCTGGGTTACGACGCCAATGGTAACGTGACCTCGCGCGGCACGCGCCTCGGTCAGACGATCGCCTATGCCTACGACACACTGAACCGCGTCATCACCAAGACCCCACCGTCACCCGGGCCGGTCGCCAGCTACACCTATGACCTCGCCGGTCGGATGACCTCGGCCAGCGACACCAGCGCGCCAATCGCCTCGATCGCGACCGGCGGCTCGACCGTCACCTACACTACAACCACCGCCTACGACGCGCTCAACCGCCCGACCGGCGTTAGCTGGAATCCGGCACCGGCTGCGACTACTCCGTCGTCGGGTGCCCTCGTGACGTTCGACTATAGCTACAACGCCGTGAACCAGAAAATCGGTGAGGTGGCATCGGACGCGACCTGGCTTGGGTATCCGTCCGGTGTTGGCACAACGAGCTACACCGCCAATAACCTCAACCAATACACCGCCGTTGGGGCCTTCACGCCGGCCTACGACGGCAACGGCAACCTCACGTCGGACGGCACCGCGACACTTTCCTACGATCCGGACAATCGCCTCGTCGCCGCCGCGAGCGGCGCGACCACGGCGGCCTATGCATTCGATGCCCGAGGTCGGCGCAAGTTGCGCACCGTGGACAGCGCCACCACTATCACCGTTACCGGTGCCGACGATCGGGCACTCGTGGACTATGACGGTAGCACCGGTGCGGTCCTACGCTGGTACACCTACGGTCCCGGTCCCAACGCTGTCCTCAACCAGATGAACGTGGCCGCCGCCACACGCGACACACTGATCCCGGGCATGCTGGGTACCGTCATCGCCTCCGTCGATTCTTCGAGCGGCGCGATCTCCAAGTTCGGCTACCAGCCGTTTGGCCTGACGCCCACGCCGCCCACACAGTTCGGCTTCACCGGCCAGCGCGTCGATCCGGAATCCGGCCTCTACTACTACCGCGCCCGCCACTACTCGCCTGAGTGGGGCCGTTTCACCCAACCTGATCCCATCGGGTACCAGGGCGGCACCAACCTATACGCCTACGTCTACAACGATCCGATCAACCTGCTAGATCCCGAGGGACTCGCTGCGCGGCAGGCCGTCGAGCAATTCGCCGGCAGGCTCTACCAGGACACGTTCCTCAAAGCCGGTGACGATCTCACACGTTTAGCGGGGCGATTCCAAGATGATTTCTTGGGGACCGCTTCCAGCTTAGCGAACAGCTTCCCACAGACGAGTCTGGGAGGAGGATTTGCCACTCTTGCGACGGCGGCTCTTGGTGTGCGATCTGCATCTGCCGAATTGACTCTTCTCAACAAGTCTCTGGCTAGCGAAAGCCAGGTCGCTGACATCTTCGCTGGCAGGGCCACCGCTATCGCCGGGGGAAACTTGGCCACCTTACGTGACGAATCGCGATTGATATCGCAATACGGCGGCTCCCAGGGCACATGGCAGAAATTGACGAGCGGACCTTACACCGCAGCCGATGGTGTTAGGTTCGAAACACACGCATATCGAAACGTAGTAACTGGTCAGATATTCGAGCTAAAAACCACACCAGTAGGCAACAGTTCGCTGGTTCCGACTAGGTAGCTAAGGGCGTCACGATCCAACTCATAAAGCGCCGAGCAAGCTCGACAATGTACCCAGGGAGTAGAGACCGGTGATTGTAAGATGCAAAGCTACAAAACCAACTACAGAAGAAGCTACTGTGGCGTCTATCGATTTTGGAGGGCTCGCGAACCCGTATGCAGTGACCATTGGAAAATTGTATCTTGTACTCGGACTTGTATTTCCGCGGACGCCTTCACTGCTCGGCACGGACGGGGCGATTACCTACACAGAAAATGATTGGTACATCCTCCAGGCACCCCTTGCCATGTTTGAAGTGATAGATCCTCGCGCTTCAGCAAAGTGGATACTGAGGCGCAGTCAGATGGGAGATTTGTGCCTCTGGCCGCCGTCATTCTTTGATGACTACTATCATGACCTGCTGAGCGACGGGGACCCGGAGACCGTGAGAGATTTTCAGCGAGTGTACGCTGAGCTTCGAGAGGAGAGCGGTTTCGCATCATAGGCAAACGGCGCCGGCAAGGATCGATAGCCAAGGCACGATCCGGGGCTTTGACCCGCAGACGCGGACGTTCGGAGCTTTCAACCCGGATGGAACTACGCGCACGTTCCTTAAGCCGCCCAGCCCCACTTACTTTGATCGGCAACCGGGAACACTCGCACCGGGAACACTCGTGCCTTAAGAGAGCATTCTAGACATGCCGAGTACTGCCACATGTCCGGTCTGCGGCTTTCCTGATCTTCACGATGAGCCGCGCCATGCGGACGGAGGTGCCTCCCACGAAAGCTGTCCTTCTTGCGGCTTTGAGTTCGGATACCATGATGACGCTCAAGGAATAAGCTTCGAGGCGGCAAGAATGGATCAGCCGTGGAACGCCGTGGTCCGGCATGGGAATTACACGTCCGCTCGATTGGAATCCCAAAGCTCAGCTGCAAAATCTTCGCCAGAAAATGAACAATGATCTCCACAGTTCCTACACTGCAGCGGATGGCGTCAAATTTCAGACTCACGCCTACAGAAAATGCGACCACAGGCCAAATTTTTGAACTCAAGACGGCTGTTCCCCCTGGCCGATCGCTTGTGCCGACTCGTTGAGAAGCACCGCTCGTCTATGATCGGGAGTGGCTGCAGTATCTACCGAAACAGAACATTGGGAGCACGGCAGTGATCGTCAGATGCATGTCAGCAAGACCGACCGACGAGCAGATGACGTCTTTGGACATCGATTTCGCTGGTTCAATCAATCCGTACGGAGCTGTCGTAGGCAAAGACTATCTTGTGCTCGGGTTGGTGTTTTCGCGAGCCCGGTCGATGATCGGGACGGATTTGGGAGTAGCGTACGAGGAGCACGGATACATTCTTCACGCACCACTAATCATGTTTGAAGTGATCGACCCGCGGGCTTCATCGAAGTGGGTTCTAAGACGTAGTCAAGCAGGCGATCTATGCCTTTGGCCACCATCCTTTTTCACGGACTACTATCAGGACTTGTTGAGCGATGGAGACCCGGAGACCGTGAGAGACTTTCAGCGTGTGTACGCGGAGCTTCGAGAGGAGAGCGGCTTCGCCATTTAGGTCACTGAGGCGAAACCCGACTACGCCTATGGGCACCACCGCCGACGCCCTCAATCAGTACACGGCGGGGCGCAGGGCAACTTCACAATCAGAAGCCATCACCGCTGAGGCTTGGCCCGTGACGCAAACGGATTGTCGGGCTTGCGCATGGTGACGCGGATCGGCACCCCCGGCATGCTGAAATCGTCGCGCAGCCGGTTGATCAGGAAGCGCAGGTAGTCGTCGCCCAGCTCGTCGGGCTGGCTGACCGAGATCATGTAGGTCGGCGGGCGGATCTTGGTCTGCGTCATGAAGCGGAGGCGAATGCGCCGGCCCTTGGCGAGCGGCGGCGGATGCAGCGTCTCCATCTCGCGCAGCCAGCGATTGAGGATCGGCGTCGTGAGGCGCTTGTTCCAGATGTCGTAGGTCTCGAACACCTTGGGCATCAGCCGCTCGACGCCGCGCCCGGTCAGCGCCGAGAAGCCCACGATCGGCACGTCCTTCACCTGGGCGAACGAAGCTTCGAGCCGGTCGCGCAGCTTCTTCCACGCCTTGGTCGACTTGGCCTGGTCGTCGGCCAGGAGATCGGTCTTGTTGACGGCGATCACCAGCGCGCGACCCTCGTCGATCACGCGGCCGGCGAGGGCGAGATCCTGCTTTTCCAGCATGTCCCCGGCATCGAGCACCACGACCACGACGTCGGCCAGGCGGATGGCGTCGAGCGTGTCGGCAACGGAGGCAAATTCCAGGCGCTTGTCGATGCGGCTCCGCCGGCGCATGCCGGCGGTGTCGACCAGGCGGATGGCCCGGCCGCGCCACTGCCATTCGACGCGGATGGCGTCGCGCGTGATGCCGGCCTCGGGCCCGGTCAGCACGCGCTCCTCGCCGACCAGGCGGTTGAGCAACGTCGACTTGCCGACGTTCGGCCGGCCGACGATGGTGAGGAGCAACGGCCGCTTGGTGGGCTCGGCCTCCCCGGCCTCCCCGACCCCGTCCTCGTCGTCGGACATCGGCGTCACATGCCGCGCCAGCGCCTCGTGCAGGTCGCTCAAGCCCTCGCCGTGCTCGGCCGAGACCGGGATCGGCTCGCCCAGCCCCAGCCCGTGCGCTTCCGCGAGGCCGTTCTGGCCGGCGCGGCCTTCGCACTTGTTGGCGACCAGGATCACCTTGGCGGCGCGCTTGCGCAGCCAGTTGGCGAAGGCCTCGTCGAGCGGCAGGACGCCGGCGCGGGCATCGATCAGGAACAGCACGACGTCGGAGGCTTCGACCGCGCGCTCGGTGAAGCGCCTCATGCGCGCCTCCAGCACCTCGCCGCCCGCGGTTTCCCAGCCGGCGGTGTCGAGCAGCGTGAAGGCAAGGTCGCCAAGCTGCGCCGGGGCCTCGCGGATGTCGCGCGTCACGCCGGGCTGGTCGTCGACCAGCGCATGCCCACGCCCAACCAGCCGGTTGAACATGGTCGATTTGCCGACGTTCGGCCGGCCGACGATGGCTACTTTCTGAAGGCGCCTGGCGTCAGCGGAGGGCAATGAGCCGGCCCGAGTCGGTCAGGACGTAGATGGTGCGGTTGGCGACGATCGGCGCCAGGCGGACCGGATCGCGCACGTCGATCTTGCCGAGAATCTCGCCGGTGTAGGGCGAGACGGCGAGAATGTCGCCCAGCGTACCCACGACCAGCAGGCGGTCGCCGGCCAGCACCGGACCGCCCCACAGCACCGGCACGCGGCGCTTGTCGTCCTTGAACTGGGTGAGCGGCGTCACCCACTTGATCTTGCCGTCGTCGCGGCCGAGTGCCGCGATGTCGGCGCTGGAGGTGATGACGAACAGGAAGCGGCCCGCGGGCCACGGTGTCTGGCTGCCGCCGATGGGACGCTCCCAGACGCGCTGGCCGCTGCGCAGCTCGACCGCGGTGAGCTGGCCGGCCGAGCCCATGGCGATCACGACGCCGCGGTCGATCACGGGGCGGCCGCGGATGTCGGCGATATTGCCGAAGGCGCGCGACTCGCCGCGCGCGCCGATCAGCGATTCGTTCCAGAGCGGCCGGCCGTTGTCGAGGCGGAGGCCAACCAGTTCGCCGGAGCTGAAGGGCGCCACGACATACTCGCCCGACGCCGCCGGGCTGGTGCGGCCGACGAAGCCCGCGACTTCCTGCAGGGCGGTGTATTGCCAGAGGTCCGAACCGTCGACGGCGGCCAGGGCCTGGATCTTGTTGTCGATGCTGATGGCGAAGACGCGGTCGCCGAACACCAGCGGCGCGCCGCGCACCGGTGCGCTGACCGTCGAGGTCCAGAGTTCCTTGCCGTCGTTCGGATCGAGCGAGAAGACGGCCGCGAACCCCGTGGTCACGAACAGCCGGCCGCCGTAGTAGGCAAGGCCGCCGCCGAACTCGTCGGTGTCGCGCGCCTTTTCCGGCGCCAGCGTCACCCGCCAGAGCAGCTTGCCGGTGTCGGCGTCGAACGCCGAGACGTTGCTGAGCGCATCCTTGGCGAAGACCTTGCCGTCGGCCATGACCGGCGGGGTGGTGAGGATGCGCGACGACGACGAGCCTGAGCCGACATCGGCCGTCCAGATGATCTGCGGCGAGTCGCCGACCGCGAGATGCTGCATGGCGTAGTTGGCGAAGCCGCCCGACTGCGGCCAGGAGTCGTTGACCACCGGCGCCGGCAGCACGATCTGCACGTTCGCCATGTCCTTGTCGGCTTCGAGTTCGCCGCGATCGCCGAAGACCGGGACGCGCTCGCCCGCCAGCGGCACCTTCGAGCTGCCGAAGATGTTGTCGAAGGTACCGCTCACGGCTTCGCAGCCGCTCAGCGCCACCGCCAGCAGGCCGGCGGTCAAAAAGGCCCGCAGGACACTCACGGGGCCGCTCACACTCGATACGCTCGGCATGCGTCTCCTTCGCCCCATCCTACTTCGTTTCGCTGGCGGCATAGAGATTGAGCATCGCCGACGCGCGTTGCGCGGCGCCCTGCGGCGTGCCCGGATCCTTGGCGATCTCGGCCCACAGCTCGCGGGCCCGCTTGGCGTCGCCCTTGCGCGCGGCCGCGAGTGCCTGGACCTCGCGAACACTGATCCGGAACGGCCGGTCGGGACCGGCCAGCGGCTCCAGCCGGGCCGCCATCTCGTCGGCCTTCGGTGTGTCGACGCTCTTCAGGGCCGCAATGACGGTGGCGAGATCGGCGAGTTCGGCGCCCGACAGCCTGGGCCCGACGGCGGCCAGGGCCGCGACCTGCTCCTCCAGCGTGGGCTGCAGTTGCGCGACGATCAGCGCGGCCAGCGAACGATAGGGTTCGCGCGCCTCCGCCGCCTGCTTCTCGAGGTCGGCGCGGGCGGCGGCGGGATCGGTCGCTATCCTGGCGAGGGCGGTCGAATAGGCGCCGCTGGCCGCGGCGCGCTGACTGGCGTCGTACTGGCGCCAGCCGACGCTGCCCGCCACGGCGACCACCACGGCAACGGCAACGGCCACCACCCAGGTGCCCCAGCGGTCCCACCATTCCCTGAGTTCGTCCTTGCGGACGGCCTCGTCTACTTCCTGAAAGGCGGTGGAATCGGACACGGCGGTACCCTCGGAATTATCGCGAAATATCAACAGCTTCAGCGGCGGTTCATAGACCCCCACCCGGGTTTTGGCAAACCTCGGCCCAGGGCGGTATTGGGCCGCGTTTCGAGTGCTTTACCGGCCCCTGTCCATCTGTAACAATTCGAGCCAACGACATGGTTCGAGCCGTCCTCGCATGACCAATCTCTACCGTTTGGCCGATCAACGGGCCCGGCGTCGGATTGTCTCATTCGATCGCCGGGAATTGTCCCGCCTGCTCGGCCTCTACAGCATGCGGGTCGCTTCGGGAGAGTGGCGGGACTATGCCATCGACTTCCGGCCCGGCATGGCGATCTTCTCGATCTTCCGCCACACCTCGGAGCAGCCGCTGTTCGCCATCGCCAAGATGCCCAACGGCGCCCAGGGCGGCTACGTGGTCTACAACGGGCCGCGCAAGCTCGCGCACGGCGATTCGCTCGAAGACGTGCTCGCCGTCTTCGACCGCAAACTCCGGCTTCTGCTGGGATGAGCCCCGGATCGTCTGGAGGATCTTCTCGCCGACGACCCGGGCGCTCGCTTTAGGGAATGTCTGAACAAGTATCGATAGACGCGAACGATGTCATCGAGAGCGACTGGGCAGTGACTGAACGAGGGTTTCGATCGGCGTGGTGGCGGGTTTTGGTGTCGGCCGCGACCAGAAGACCA
>JAESGK010000549.1_pt1 | contig 13949 bp, 16 predicted proteins | sample 9269681 | NCBI WGS metagenome assembly JAESGK01 (sample SAMN14515347, study PRJNA621673) | algae metagenome | isolation source: Timaviella obliquedivisa GSE-PSE-MK23-08B and co-occurring heterotrophs from... | place: USA: Grand Staircase Escalante National Monument, Utah | collected 2006-08-15
AAAGCATCGCGCCAGTCAGCGATGATCCCACCGTCAGCCTGCCCTTGGCGGCAGCCTGACCGATCCGGCGACAGCCCGGAGGTCGTCGTGAGCGACGATCAGCTACACCACGCATCGGGACACGATCATGAGCGGCGCCTATCGCGGCGAGCGGCTGGGCCTTTCCGCATAGTCGTTCGGCACCCAAAAAGGGACTGATTCCGGCACACCTCGTTGTGCCACGCGTTGTCGCCCTGCCTGTGCCGCGAACTGCAACCAAGCCCTTGATTGCAAGGCACAATTCCGTCCCGATCGGTTGTGCCACGGCGCCCCGCGCGGATGCGTCATGAGTGTGCCGCACCGGTCGCGCGAATGGACCACTTCATGGGCCACAAAAAGCCCGACGGATACTTCCGACGGGCTTTTTCCAAAGCTTCTGCAGCTTACACGAAAAACTAGCACGAACCTGCGGATTCTGCAAATTTACGCATGACGCCCGCGACCTCGTCGACCGCCTCGAGCTTCAGGTGCGGCCCCATGGGCAGGCTGAGCACCGTCTCGGCCAGCGCCTCGGCCAGCGGGAACGAGCCCTTGGACAATCCCAGGTCGGCATAGGCCTCCTGAAGGTGAGGCGGGATGGGATAATGGATCAGCGAGCCGATGCCCGCCTCGCCGAGCGCCTTGACGAGTTCGGCGCGTCGCTTGGTGCGGACAACGTAGAGATGCCACACCGGCTCGGCCCATTGCGGCGCCCGTGGCAGGCCGAGGCCCGGGATGCCGGCCAGCCTGTCGTCGTACCGTGCGGCGACAAGGCGGCGGCGCTCGTTCCAGGCATCGAGTTTGGGCAATTTTACGCGCAGGAACGCCGCCTGCAACTCGTCGAGCCGCGAGTTGTAGCCACGCTCCAGATTCACGTACTTCACCCGACTGCCGTAGTTGCGCAGCACCCTCAGCCGCTCCGCGAGCTTTGGATCGTCGGTGGTGACGGCTCCGCCATCGCCATAAGCGCCGATGTTCTTGGTGGGGAAGAAGCTGTGGGCGCCGGCATGGCCGATGGCGCCGGCCCGGCGTCCACGCACCTTCGAGCCCTGCGCCTGGGCGACGTCCTCGATCACCTTGATGCCCCGCCGGTCGGCCAGCGCCATGATGGCATCCATGTCGGCCGGCTCGCCGTACAGATGAACCGGCATGATCGCCCGCGTGCGCGGCGTGATCGCCGCGGCGATGCTGTCGGGATCGATGTTGGGGCCGGCCGGCGTCGGTTCGACCGGCACGACCTTGGCGCCCACGGCCGTCACCGCGAGCCACGTCGCAATGTAAGTGTTGGACGGCACGATGACCTCGTCGCCAGGACCGAGGTCCCAGGCGCGCAGCACGAGTTCAAGCGCCTCCAGGCCATTGGCGAGCCCGACGCAGTGCTTCGTCCCGCAGAACGCCGCGTACTCGACCTCGAACGCCTCGACCTCCTTGCCCAGCACGTACCAGCCGGACTCCATCACGCGGGTATACGCGGCATCGAGTTCCGGCTTCAACTCGGCGTAGATCGACTTCATGTCGAGAAAGGGGATCATGTCGTCCTGCCCGCGACCGCACGCTTGAAGGTCTCATAGTCGCGCAGATACTCGGCCTCGTCGTAAAGCGTCGAGGCGATGACCAGGATCACCGCCTGCGGCGTGAAATCCGTGAGTTCGTGCCAGACGAGGGGGCCGATATGGACGGCCTGCGAAGGATCGTCGAGCACGACCGTTTCCTTCACCTGGCCGTCGTCCAGATGAACCTTGCAGGAGCCGTTCAACAGCAAGGTGACCAGGTGCGACTCGCGATGGCCGTGACGGCCGCGCCACTGGCCGGGCGCGATGTGATGGAGCCAGAAAAGACGCTTCGGCAGGAAGCCGAGCTTGTCGTCGAAAGACAGGAAATTGACCTGGCCGCGCGCATCGGCGGCACCCGGAACCGAGATCCATCGGCAGCCACGTGTGATGAGGGTGGGATTGGTCATCGTCGGGAAGTCCATCTCAGCGAGGAGTCGCCTGCAGTTTGCGCCATTGCATGTAGACCACGCCGCTCAATGCCACGAGGCCGCCCACGATCTGATAGGCATTGGGCATAAAGCCATAGGCCATTGACCACAATACGGCGAAAAACGGCACAAGGTTGACCCAAAGCGACGCAATAGCGACGCCGAGCCGACTGGCGCCGACGTTCCAGAAATAGCCGCCGAGCGCGCTCGCGAACACGGCGATAGCCAGAAGCTGGGCCCACACCCAGGGGTCCGTCACCGTGAACGGCGAGTTCGTCCAGCCCAGCCCGATCAGCACGAGGCTGAGCAGAGCCGTCCAGCCCATGGCCGACAGCGAGGCGACATAGGTGCGGTGGAGCTGGCTCGCCCGGTCGAACCAGGCCTGAGCCTTGAGGCTGTAGAGCGTCCACAGCGCGTTGGAGGCGAGCACGACGAACTCGCCGCCGCCCAGGGTGACGGAGCCGGCGCCCAGGAAACTGCCCGACACCAGGATCGCGCCGCCCAGCAGGGTCAGGCCCAGCGCCGTGGCGAAGCCCGGATCGAAACGCGCGCCGGTCACCAGGCGCACCGTCGCGGCGGAGACCAGCGGGCCCGCGACCTGCACCGCCGCGGCCGAGATCGGATTGCTGAACTGGATACCCAGCGTATAGAGCACGAAGAAGCCCCCCATCATCAGGCCGAGCAGGACGAAGCGGCGGATGCCGACATCGATTCTGAGGCTGCGGACGCCCTCGATGAGAACCACCAGCAACCCCAGGATGAGGGCACCCGACGCCGTCCGGATCGCCGACATCGGGATCAGATCGAAGTGTCCCAGCATCACCTTCGATACCGGCACGTTGGCGCCCCAGCTCGCCCCCACGAACACCATGGCGGCGAAGGCCCCCAGCAGGTGGCGCCGGTCGCGGGTCACCGGCGCGAGGCCCGCATCTGGCGGAGCTGCAGCAGCGCGATGCCGCCCATCACGATCACCCCGCCCACGAGCTGCCACCAGCCCGGCTCGTGACCCATGAGCGCGGCGAGACCGATGGCGAAGACCGGTGCGGAGTTGGCGAACAGCGACGCTACAGGCACGCCGACCAGCGACACACCGGTGTTCCACAGCAGCACCGCCACTGCCACGCCCAGCACGCCGATCCACGCCATCATGCCCATTTCGAGCGATGTCGGTGGGCGAGCCGGCCAATCGATCCCGACCGTCGCCCAGACGACGACGCAGACCGCCGCGAGTTGCACGCTGGCCACGCTCGAAGTCAGCGCCGACAGCGCGATCTGGCCGCGGTCGGCGAGCCATTGCTGAGCGCGGATCGAGTACCAGCTCCAGCACACCTGGGCGATCACCAGCAGAATCTCGCCGCCGTCGAGGCCGAAGCCGCTCCGGCTCTTGCCGGGCGTGCCCAACACCACGACGATGCCGCCCGCCACGACCAGCAGCAGGGACACGAAGAAGCCTGGTGGAGTCGTGGCACCCAGCATGAGGCGCGACAGGACGGTGGCCCAGATCGGCCCGCACATCAGCACGATGGCCGCGGTCGCCGGATGGGCGTTGGCCACGCCGAAAGTATAGAGCACCGAAAAGGCCGTCATTGCAGCGCCGAGGCGGAACAGGCGGCCCGCCGGCAGCGGTCGCGGCACCGCCGCCGGGCGGCCGGCAAACAGCACCGCCAGCCAGAGCACCGGCAGGCCGAGCACGTAGCGCAGCCACGACAGCAGCCATTTGTCGTAGTCGCCGGCCAAGGCGCCGAGCACGGGGATCATCGACCCCCAGATCAGCGCCGCCAGCAGCAGCACCAGGGTGGCCCGCTTGAGCGCGCCGGCCGATGCTATTGCCATTCAGCTGGCGGTGCGGCGGCGCACCGCTTCGTAACCGACGCGGCAATCCTTGTAGACGTCGGGCTTTTCGGTCGAGACACGCGCCTCGATCACGCCGGGCTGCTCCAGGCAAAGGTCCATGATCGCCCCGACCAGCGTCTCCTGCAGGTTGAAGTGGCGGCTTTTGGCCAGCGCAACGATGCCGTCGTGCACGATATCGTAGTTGAGCACATTGGCGATTTGGTCGCTGTGGGCGACCGTGTCGCCGTGCGCCGCCTCGGCCGAGTCCAGTTGCAGATCGACGTTCACGACGACGGTCTGCGGCCCGTCTTTCTCGAAATCGTGAATCCCGATCGAGACCTGCAGTCGGAGATCGCGGATGAAGATACGGCGTTCCATCTCGGGGGCCATCTCACTTTGCCTTCTTGTCGAAGGCGATGTCGCGCGGCCGGCCCGTCAGGTGCTCGCCGCCATCGACCACGATCGTATCGCCTGTGTAGCTGGGCGTTGCCAGGATGAAGCGCAGCGCCCGCACGAGGTCGTCGGTCGCGACACCGACGCCGAGCGGATTGGCGGCGTGCTGCTCGGCGAAGCGGGCGTCGGTCTGGCTGCCGCTGCGCAGCGTGAGGCCGGGCGCGATAGCCGCCACCCTCAGGCGCGGGGCAAACGATTGGGCGAGAAGCGTGGTGAGCCCGTGCAGGCCGATCTTCGAGAGGGTGTAGCTCAGGAAATCCGGGTTGAGATTGAAAAGCTTCTGGTCGAGCACGTTCACGATCAGGCCGCTCTCGCCGTTCGGGAGTTGCCGCGCCAGCGCCTGCGACAGCAGCAGCGGGGCGCGCAGGTTGATCGCCATGTGCAGATCGAAGTCGGCGGCCCTGGCCGTGGGCGCGCGATCGAGCTTGAACAGGGAGGCGTTGTTCACCAGGCAAGTCAGCTGCACGCCGCGGGCCCGGCATTTACCGATCAACGCCTCCGCCTGGCGGGCCGACGACAGGTCGGCGTGTACCGCCTTGGCGCGACCGCCCGCCTTCGCGATGGCAGCCACCGTCGCCTTTGCGCCAGCGCTCGAGCGGTTGTGATGCAAGAAAACGAAGTAGCCATCGGCCGCCAGCGCTTCCGCCAGCGCACGGCCGATCCGCAATCCCGCCCCGGTGACCAACGCGCCCTTCATCGGTACGGCAACCAAAAGACCTCATCCTGAGGAGCGGTCCAGAGGGCCGCGTCTCGAAGGATGGGGACCGGTCTTGCTGCTGCCCATCCTTCGAGACGCCGCGCTGCGCGCGGCTCCTCTGGATGAGGAACGGAGTGAAGTAATATTGCTGGCCTCGTCACGCCGGTTTACTAGCATGACCCCATGAGTTCGTCCCCGTTCGAAACCGTCGACTGCGTTGTGATCGGTGCAGGTGTCGTGGGCCTCGCCGTAGCCCGCGCCCTGGCCATTGCCGGCCGTGAGGTCATCGTGGTGGAGGCCGCAGAAGGCATCGGCACCGAGACCAGTTCGCGCAATTCCGAGGTCATCCACGCCGGGATCTATTATCTCAAAGGCAGCCTCATGGCGCGGACCTGCGTTGAAGGCCGCCGGCTGCTCTACGCCTACTGCGCCGAGCACGGCGTGCCGCACCTGAACTGCGGCAAGCTGATCGTGGCGACCAACGAGGCCGAGAGCGAGAAGCTCATCGAGATCAAGGGCCGCGCCGAAGCCAACGGCGTCGAGGGCATGCATCTCCTGGGTGCGGCCGAGGCGATGGAGATGGAACCCAACCTCCATTGCACGGCAGCGCTTCTGTCGCCCCGCACCGGCATCGTCGACAGCCATTCCTACATGCTGGCACTGCAGGGCGATGCCGAGAGTCATGGCGCGATGTTCGCCTTCCACAGCCCGGTGAAACAGGGCCGGGTCGTCGAGGGTGGCGTCGAGATCGAGGTCGGCGGAACCGAACCGATGAACCTCCGTTGCCGTCTGGTCGTAAACTCGGCCGGGTTGCATGCGCCGGGGCTGGCACAAAAAATCGCCGGCCTGCCATCCGATCGCATCCCGCCCACGTACTATGCAAAAGGAAACTATTTCACCTTGGCCGGACGCTCACCCTTTTCGCGCCTGATCTATCCCGTCCCCGTGCCGGGTGGTCTCGGCGTGCACATCACCGTCGATCTCGGCGGCCAAGCCAAGTTCGGCCCGGACGTCGAATGGATTCCGAGCATCGACTACACCGTCGATCCGCACCGTGCCGACAAGTTCTACGCCGCCGTGCGCCGCTACTGGCCGGGCCTCAAGGACGGCGCCCTTCAGCCGGGATATGCCGGCATCCGTCCCAAGATCGTGCCGCAAGGCGCCCCGGCGCAGGATTTCACGATCCATGGACCGGCCGACCATGGCGTGCCCGGCCTCATCAATCTGTTCGGCATCGAATCGCCAGGCCTCACCGCCTCGCTAGCGCTTGCCGAACGGGTCCGCGAGATCGCGTCGACATGATCTTGGCACGCCGAGGCATGATTGCGAGTTTGCTTGGAGCGCTGGCCGGCTGTTCTCCCGCCGCCCTCTTGAATACGACTGTCGCACGCAAAGGCTATGCGCTCGATACCGATATTCCTTACGGTCCGCTGCCACGACAGAAGCTCGACTACTACCGACCGGAGACGCCGCGCCCCGATGGCAAGACGGTTGTGTTTTTCTACGGCGGCAGCTGGGACCAAGGCGCGAAGGGAGACTATCTGTTCGTTGCCCAGGCGCTCGCCGCCCGCGGCATCGCGGTCGTCGTCGCCGACTACCGCCTCTATCCCGAGGTGCGCTTTCCCGCCTTCATCGAGGACGGCGCGCTGGCCGTGCGCTGGGCCGCCGACAAGGTCGGGACCGACAAGCTCTTCCTGATGGGGCACTCCGCAGGCGCGGAGATCGCTCTGATGCTGGCCGTCAACACACCCTATCTCGCCGCTGCCGGCGTCGACCGCATGAAGCTGCGGGGCGTGATCGGTCTCTCCGGCCCCTACGACATCCTCCCGCTCACCTCGCGAAAGCTCCAGGACATCTTCGGCGGCGCCTCGCGGCCCGAGACGCAGCCCATCACTTTTGCCAAGGCGCCGCTGCCGCCGGCGCTGTTCATCCACGGCACTGCCGATACGATCGTGAAACCCGCCAACAGCGAACGCCTGGCCGCCGCGTGGCGGGCGGCCGGCGCGCCGGTCGAACTCAAACTCTATCCCGATGTCGACCATATCGATGTCGTGGGGGCGTTTGCCGATCTCCTGCGCGCCCGCGCCCCGACCCTGGCCGACGTCACCGCCTACATCGACAGCCACTGATCTGTGTAGAGGGTCCGCGCTGCGGAAGGCCGTTCCGGGGGCTGGCCGCTGCCGCCGCGGTTCGCTAATGCTGGGGCAACAAACCCAGCGGGGGAACGGCAAATGATCAGGACGCGCTTCACCGAGATGTTCGGCATAAAACACCCGATCGTGCAGGGTGGCATGCAATGGGTCGGACGCGCCGAGCTCGCGTCGGCGGTTTCGAATGCCGGTGCGCTGGGCATCCTGACCGGCCTCACCCAGCCGACACCCGACGACCTGCGCAAGGAGATCAAGCGCTGCCGAGAGATGACGGACAAGCCGTTCGGCGTGAACCTAACCATCCTGCCGACGCTGGTGCCCCGGCCCTACGGCGAATACATCGACGCCATCATCGATTCGGGCATCAAGATCGTCGAGACGGCGGGCAACAACCCGAAGCCCTTCCTGCCCAAGCTCAAGGCCGCCGGCATCAAGGTCATCCACAAATGCACCTCGGTGCGCCATGGCATCTCGGCCGAGAAGGTCGGCGTCGATGCGATATCGATGGACGGCTTCGAGTGCGCCGGCCATCCCGGCGAGGACGACGTGCCCAACCTGGTGCTGCTGCCGGCGGCGGCCGATGCCATCAAGATTCCGATGCTCGCGTCGGGCGGCTTCGGCGACGCGCGCGGACTGGTCGCCGCCCTGGCGCTGGGCTGCGATGGCATCAACATGGGCACGCGGTTCATGGCGACCAAGGAAGCGCCGATCCACGACAACGTGAAAAAGGCGCTGGTCGAGAGCGACGAGCGTTCCACCGCGCTGATCTTCCGGACCTTGCGCAACACCAGCCGCGTCTACGGCAACTCGGTCGCCAAGAAGGCGATCGAGATGGAGCACGAGGGCAAGACTATCCAGGAGATCGGCCCGATCGTGGCCGGCGCCAAGGGCCGCGTGGTCTACGAGACCGGCGACATGGAACACGGCGTGTGGTCGGCCGGCACGGTGATGGGAATAATCAACGACGTTCCCTCGTGCAAGGAGCTGGTCGAGCGGATCGTGGCCGAGGCCGAGGAAATGATCCGCGGGCGGCTGGCGAAGGCGATCGCGGCTTAAGCCGGTCGCGGGCGCCGCCGCTTCCAGCCACGCCAGAGAAGGCCAGCGACCGGCGGCACGAGACAGAGGCCGGCAGCGAGGATCGCCATCGCGGCCGTGAGGCAATTCCAGCCCCGGCGCATGCCGACGACGCATTCCCAATCGGCAGCCATGAAGCCGACCGCTGCCAGCATCACCGGGCTGGCGAACACCGCGACCGGCCAGATCTTCCAGGCCGCAGCCTCGACGCCCGGCCACCGTTGGCAGACGAAGCTGCTGACGAGAGCGCCGCCAAACAGGGCCAGGGCACCGATAAAGGCCGCCTGGGGATTGATGAAGGCGCCCGCCGCAGCGCCAGTCATCACAGCGCCGATCAGGTGACCCATGACGAAGGGGTGAATGCGCAGCATGGCCTCATGTCGCGATCGGCCTGGCGACCGCTTCCGGGTGAGTATCCACCTTACCGTGATCGGCGCCGCCCATTGGACGAAAACGGCGGCCCATCCGCGTCCTCGCCACCCTATAATGGGGCATGACGAACAACAGCGGTGAGATGGACGGCCGCGCCGCCTGGGCGGTGGCCGCGGCGGCGGTTGCCATCCTGACCATTGCCTACGGCGCGCCGCTGATCGCCGTGCTGGCCATGAAGCCCATCGCGGTCGAGCTGCAGACCGAGCGCTCCGGGGCGGCAGCGGTCGGCGCCTTCGTCTACGTCGGCGCCGCGATCGGCGGTATCCTGGCGGGCTGGCTGGCGGGCCGGTTGGGCGTCCGACGCATCGTGATGTTCGGCGCGGTCATGATGGCCGCGGGCCTCATCCTCTCCGCATCGGGCGGCCTGCTCGAACTCTATGCCGGCCATGGTGTCCTGATGGGGCTGTTCGGCAGTGCCTGCATGTTCTCGCCCCTTCTCACCTACGTCAGCCGCTGGTTCGAACGCCGCCGCGGCTCGGCCATCGCGCTGATCTCGTCGGGACAGGCGATCGCCGGCACGATCTGGCCGCCGTTGCTGCAGTTCGGCATCGACGAGGTCGGCTGGCGCCGCACCATGATGCTGTTCGGGCTGTTTCTGATCCTGGCGGTGATTGCCCTCGCCGCGATCTTCCTGCGGCCGCCGCCCGACGTGCCGGCGCCAGCTGTTGCCGCGACGCGCGGTGTGCGCCGCCCGGATAGCGTCGTCGGCCTGTCGCCCAACCTGGCGATGGCGCTCCTCATGCTGGCGATCTTCTGCTGCTGCGTGCCCATGGCGATGCCGATGCAGCATGTCGTCGCCTACTGCGGCGACCTGGGATTCGCCTCGCAGTACGGGGCGGCGATGTTGTCGGTGCTGTTGGGTACGGCATTCCTGGCACGGCAATTCTGGGGCTGGCTCTGCGATCGCATCGGCGGCCTGCAGACACTGGTGCTGAGTTCGATGGCGCAGATCACGGCCTTGACCGGCTTCCTGTTGACCCAGGACGGCGTAGCCCTGTTATTCGTCTCCTCGGCCTTCGGCTTTGGCCTGGCGGGGCTGGTGCCGGCCTACGTGATCGTCGTCCGCGAATACTATCCCCTGGAGGAAGCGAACTGGCGCATCCCGACGGTGCTTTTCGGCGGCACCATGGGCATGGCGGCCGGCGGTTGGGGCGCCGGTCTGCTGTTCGACCGGTTCAGCAGCTACCTGCCGGCGTTCGGCACCGGCGTGGCCTTCAACATGCTGAACTTCCTCATCCTGATGTTTCTCTTCACCCGCTCGCGCGGGCTTCACACCAGATTGATGCGGCAACCGCAGACCTCGACCTGAGACGATCCCCGCTTCTTGCCGCGCTTCTCCGCGGCCGCAAGGATCTTGTCCCTGTTGGTGGCCTTCACGTCGTAGGCCGACACACCAGGCCCGCGGCCGTCGGTCGCCGGCACGAAGCGGATCTCCGAGCCATCGAGTTTGATACGATTGCCGTCCAGCGGACGCCCCAGGATCGTCGACCATTTGGCTGCCGCCTCGCCGGGATTGTCGTGCTGGATCTCGACGCCGGCCAGGCCTTTGCTCGTGTCCGAGCGCGCGTGCTTCAGCCAGCCCTTCTCGGCCGGCGGCCACCACAGCGCCGGATCGACGCCCGATGGCGCAAAGGTCGTGTCGAGCGACAGCAGGACGCCGGTCGTGTCCGACGGATGAAAGTGCGTGTACTGGTATTCCGGCAGGTCCTTCTGCGCCACCGCGCGCACGCCGAGGTCGGTGACGCGCTTGCGCTCGGCCGCGGCGTCGGGAACCTGGAGGATCACCATGTAGCCGCCGTCGCCCTTGCGCCGCTCGATGTAACGGCCCGCCGACGTGCCCTGCTGGAACGGCGTCACGATCTCGAGGAAGTCGTGACCGGTCGGGCAGACGACGTTGACCAGGCCCCACTTGGCGACGCCGGGATCGCGGTAGGCGACCTCGATGCCCAGGATGTCGCAGAGTTCCTCGCGCGTGCTTTCGAGATCGCCGCAGACGAAAACGCATTGCCTGAGCCGCATCGCATCCCTCCCTTTCCTTGGCTGTCCGGTCTATCGTAGCGCCATGCGGACCGTGTGGACCATGGGCTTCGTGGCGGTGGCCGCGCTTTCGTTCTGCTTCCCGGATTTCGTCGTCTTCCGCTTCACGCAGGCCGTGATCTGGGCGATCGCGCTCCTGGGTCTGGTGATCCTGTGCGGCGTGAGCGGCCAGTTCTCCTTCGCCCAGGCCGGCTTCTTCGGCATCGGCGGCTACACCGCCGCCATCCTGGGCGCCCATACGCCGCTTTCGCTCTACTGGGCGCTCGCGCTCGCGCCGCTGATGGGTTACGCCGCCGGCTACGGCCTCGGTCGGGTGACCGCCGCCCACGGCCTGTGGACCCAGGCCCTGGTGAGCTACGCCTTCGCCATCGCCTTCCCGCAGCTCCTGCGCTGGCGGGTGATCGAGCAATGGACCGGCGGCGTGCAGGGCCTCTATCTCGACTTTCCCACGGTCCCCGGCGGTCTTTTGAGCGCCGACCGCTGGGGCTTTCTGATGGCGCTGGTGCTGCTCGGCGGCGGCCTCTGGCTGGCCGCCAATCTTCTCCAGAGCCGTTCCGGCCGGGCCATGCGGGCGGCGCGCGACCACGACTTGGCGGCAGATGCGCAAGGCATCCGCGTCGTGCAGGTGCGGGCCGCGGCATCGGGCATGGCCGGTGCCTACGTGGCGCTGGCGGGTTGCCTCTCGGCCTTCCAGTTCGGCTTCGTCGGACCGACCGGCTACAACTTCGCCCTGTCGGTCCAGATGTTGTTCGGCCTGGTGATCGGCGGCATGCAGTCGCTCCCCGGCGCGATCCTGGGCGGCCTGTTCTTGCAGTTCTTCCCCGACGTCACCGCCGGACTGGGCAAGGGCTTCTCGGCGCTGCTCTATGCCGTGCTGCTGATCCTGGCCGTCGTGGCGATGCCCAACGGCGTGGCCGGCGCGCTTGGCCGCCTCGCCGCCCGGCTGCGCCGTCAGTGACCTTTGAAGATTGGCGCGCGCTTCTCCACGAAGGCGCGGGCCGCTTCCTTGTGATCCTCGGTCTCGCCGGTGCGGATCATGCGCGCGGCCTCGCTGTCGAGCGCTTCGGAGAGCTTGCCCTCCTCCGCCACCTTCATGTTCTTCTTCACGTGCCACCACGCCACCCGCGGGCCGGAGGCGAGTTTTTTGGCGAAAGTCATGGTCTCGCTGTCCAGTCTGGCATCGTCGACCACGCGATTGGCGAGGCCGAGCTTCTCGATCTGCTCGGCGTTCAGGATCTCCGCCGTGAAGTAGAGTTCGCGCGCCTTCGAGGTGCCGACCAGCTTGTGCAGAAAATAGTGCGAGCCGAAATCGCCCGAGAAGCCCACCTTCGCGAAAGCCGTCGTCATGCGCGCGCTCTTGCCGACGAAGCGCATATCGGCGGCGAGCGCCAGCGACATGCCGGCCCCCGCGGCCACGCCGTTCACCATCGCAATGGTCGGCTTGCCCATCTCGTGCAGCAGCTCGGAAACACGCATACGGTCGCGGATGTCGTGGACCTTGTCCTCGTAGGTCTTTTCCTGGTCGCGGCCCGCGGCCATCGACTTGACGTCGCCGCCGGCACAGAATGCCTTTTCGCCGGCGCCGCGGACGACGACGCAGCCGATATCCCGGTTGCCCGCGGCTTCCTCCAGCGCGTCGCTGAGGCCGCTCATCATGTCGCGGTTGAGCGCATTCATCGCGTCGGGACGGTTGAGCACGATCTTCATCACGCCGTCTTCGACGGTCTTGAGCACAAACGACATAGGCTTCCTCCGGGATTGCAGTCCGTCACAGTTGCGGCGATGGTTTCTCAATCCAGGCATTCGCGCAACGACATTCCGCCTCGCATCGCGGAACCATCGGGAAGGACCGGCAACATCATGCAATACGAGACCCTTCTGATCGACCTCGCCGACGGCGTCATGACCGTGACGCTCAACCGTCCCGACAAACTCAACGCCTTCAACACGGCGATGAGCCGAGAGCTGATCGGCTTCTTCCAGCGCGTCAACACCATGGACGAGGTCCGCGCCATTGTCGTCACCGGCGCCGGCCGCGCCTTCTGCGCCGGCGCCGACATCTCCGGCGGCAGTAGCGCCTTCCAGGTCTGGAACGACGGCAACAAACCGCAGAAGCGCGAGGCGAGCGATTCGATCACGCTCGCCATCTTCAATTGCCTGAAGCCGATCGTGGCGGCGATCAACGGTGCGGCCGTGGGCGTCGGCATCACCATGTGCCTGCCGATGGACATCCGGATGATCTCCAGCGCCGGCCGCGTCGGCTTCGTCTTCAACCGGCGCGGCATGGCGATGGAGGCCGGCTCCTGCTGGTTCCTGCCGCGGCTGGTCGGCATGCAGCAGGCCCAGGAATGGGTGATGACGGCCGAGCTGTTCGGCGCCGACGAGGCGCTGAAGGGCGGCCTCGTCCGCTCCGTCCACGCGCCCGACGAACTCCTGCCTGCCGCCCAGGCGCTCGCGAAGAAGTTCGCCTCGGGCGCCTCCTCGGCCGTGGCCGCCGCGGTAAACCGCCGGCTGATGTGGAGCATGTGGGGCGCGCAGGACCCGCTCGATGCCGTCACGCTCGACCTGCAATGCGTCGGCTACCTTGCCGCCGGCGCCGACGCCCAGGAAGGCATCAAGTCGTTCTTCGAAAAGCGGACGCCGAACTTCCCCCTGAAGCCCAGCCAGGATATGCCGCCTTTCGGACCTTGGGCCAAATAGTGCTCGCCTAGAGCCTGAGCACGTACATGGCGAAGGGCTCGGCGGGGGCGCTTCGCGATTCGTAGAGATATCTGGCCGGAACATTGTCCGGCTCCGTGCCCACCCAGGCTTCCTGGCAGCCCAGGTCCTTGCCGAGCACCAGCATGGCGTCGAGCAAGCGCCGCGCGATCCCCTGACGTTGCAGCGCCGGCGCCACCGCCACTTCGTCGATGTAGAGCTCGGTCGGTCGGCCATCGGGATGCCGATGCACGACGGCTGCGACCTGGCCGACGACCTCGCCGCCGGCGATGGCCACCATGAGGTGATGTCCCGGCGACGCGAGATAGTGGGCGAGCTGACGGCGCTCGACCGGATGGTCGAACACGTCCGGCGCCACGCGATCGAACAGATCCTCGTCACCGGGGCCGACATAGCGGATTTCGACGGTCATCGGCTTTCTATAGCCCACTAGTACCTCGTCACAGAGGTTTTGACTGATTGAATTTCGGTCACTTTAGGATGGGCAAGCTTTCGGGTGGGACGAGCAGTTCGATGCTGCGGGCGACGCCGGGCTGGCGTCGGAGCAGGCCGAGGC
>JAESGK010000555.1_pt1 | contig 13857 bp, 11 predicted proteins | sample 9269681 | NCBI WGS metagenome assembly JAESGK01 (sample SAMN14515347, study PRJNA621673) | algae metagenome | isolation source: Timaviella obliquedivisa GSE-PSE-MK23-08B and co-occurring heterotrophs from... | place: USA: Grand Staircase Escalante National Monument, Utah | collected 2006-08-15
CTACGTTGATTGACGACACTGCAAATTCAAGCCGTTTATTCTCAATTTTGCCTGCGTTTTTACGCAAGTATGCGAAACCTGTATATTCTGGGAATCCTACATCCAGCAAAAGTCCGTCGGTCTTTTTCAGGTAGGCGTCGAAGGTAAATGTTAAGCGCGAGTTTAATACCGAAAGGTCTACCCCGATATTTGTCTGTGTTGTTTCTTCCCAGGTAATATCTACGCCTCCTAAGGTATTTTCTTTATTAATCTCAGGTCCTTGTCCCAGATCCGATCTGCGTCTGTATGTCCACTGTGTATACGAAGCATAGTTATTGATGCCTTCCTGGTTACCGTTCTTCCCCCAGCCGGCCCGTAGCTTCAGGTCGTTAATAAACGTGACACTTTGCATAAACGGCTCAGCCGAGATTCTCCAACCTGCCGACATAGAAGGGAATGTTCCCCACTGACGCCCGGAGGCAAAACGCGATGAACCGTCCCGACGTAATGTAGCAGTGAAAAGATATCTGCCATCATAGTCATAATTCACGCGCCCCAGCATGGATGCGATAGCCCAATCGGTAGCTTCGGTATAGGCATTAACGATTTGGTTGGCGGCATTTAACGTTTGTACACCGGGGACGCTGGGAAAATCCTTAGCTTCGATGTACGTACGTTCCCACGTAGATTCCTGTGCCGTCATGCCTGCCAGGATATTGATATTGTGTACGCCAAATGATTTTGTATAGTTAAATGTATTCTCGCTCAACCAGGCAAATGTTGTCGACTGATCTGTCCGACCAATACCGTGGTTGGAGGGGTCTCTGCCCACAACGGTTCTAAACGGATCCAGGAAATAGTCATTGCGATGGATGGTATAGTCTACACCGAAGTTTGTCTTGAAGGAGAGCCCCTCGAGAATCTTCACCTCTGCATTGAGGTTACCGATCAGACGATCGTCGGTTGTGCCTTCTTTAGCGCCTTCCATAAAGGCCACGGGGTTTTCCCACGAAGGTTGAAAAGGATTGGGGGCAAATTGGCCGCTGCCATCGGGGTTGTATGTCGTCAGAAATGGCGGTGTTGTCAATGCGCTTAAGATTACACCACCGCGACCTCCTGCTTTGTTGTCTTCTGTATTTTTATACTTCGAACGCACGAAGTTGAGATTGGTACCGATCTTAAGCCAATCTTTCACCTGGTTATCCAGGTTCAGGCGTAATGTATAGCGATCGTATTCCGACGGTTTGATGATACCCTGGTTGGTGAGGTAGCCACCCGAAACGTAGTATTGGCTTTTATCCGTCCCACCGGAATAAGAAAGCTGATAGTTTTGAAATGACCCGGTTCCATAGATTTCATCCTGCCAATTAGTATTCTGCGTAATAGCAGGATCTACTACGACGTTGTTGATCTCGCTCATCAGCTCGCGATACTGCCCGGTATTCAGTACGTCTAGTTTCTTTGTAACTTCGGTCACACCGACGTTAGCCAAAAACTGGAGTTGCGGTGTATTGGCCTTGCCGCGCTTTGTTGTGATCAGTACTACACCGTTAGCTGCGCGTGCGCCATAGATCGCTGCCGATGAGGCATCTTTTAACACGCTCATGCTTTCGATATCGTTGGCGTTGATGCCGCGAATGTCGGTTGTCGGTACACCGTCCACGACGTACAGTGGCTCATTACCAGCCTGGACAGATGTAGCACCGCGCACACGGATGGAGATCTCACCACCCGGCTTGCCGGATGTCTGCGTGACCTGGACACCTGCCGCCTTACCCTGTAATGCTTCTGCAGCTGAGGTCAGGGGACGGTCTTTGATGGAAGTCTGGTCCACGATGGCCACCGACGTGGTCAGGTCTTTTTTCTTCTGGGTTCCATACCCTACCACAACGACCTGCTCCAGGGTGGTTAGGTCTTCTTCCATTTTCACATCGATGACAGACCGATTGTCAATGGGAATCTCTAAAATTTGGTAGCCGATGAACGAAAAGACCAGCGTTCCTTCGGTGGCGTCAAGCTTGTAGTTGCCGTCGCCATCTGTAATGGTACCGGTAGACGTACCCTTCAGCACGACGTTTACGCCGGGCAGGGACTGCCCGTCTGGTGAAGTAACTTTCCCGGAAACGCTGCCATTCTGGGCCCATAGGGCTACAGATAGCACCATGCTCCATAGCAGGAGTAAACCTCTTTTCATAGTGTTTTAGTTGGTTGATTGTAAACCAAATGTAGAGGAGTGTTTTCTAATCGCGAGACAACTTACTGAAAGGTAGATAGTTGCAAAAAATGATACGCTTCAGTCGCAAGTTAAAAATGCCCTTTTTGACACAAATTTGATGGCATTGAATGGGACGCTGGAAGGGATGCTGATACGCCAGGAAAAACGCAATCGTTTACGGCGAGCACAGAGGTAAAAAAAAGAATATCAATCGATTACGAGTTCGAACGCATTATTGATATTTATTTTCAAAAACTGCTAACTCATTATAAATCAATGTAATAAAATCACTTGTCTTCTTCGATTAAAATAGAATTCCAACCTTCGTGCAGGTGTAGACTACCGTGGCGGCGCCTTTCTTTCATTGTTTTCTTGATGCGCGAGCTGTAGGTCCAGCAGGTGCTTTGGCGAATGCCCAGGATCTCGGAGAGCTTATGAGAGGATATGTTGCCCTGCGAGCTGTAGACCAGGAAGATCATGTAAAACGCCTTGTTGATGGGTAGGCGGGTGTTCTGCAATACGGTATAGGCGGTTACGGATTCGTCGTACCCGCATTTGGAGCAGCGGCGGCTGTAAGGGCTTTTGCCGGCACTGTATTGGGTATGGCCACATTTGCGGCAGGCATAGTCGTTATGCCATTTTATATCCGCCAGGAACTTCAAGCAACTGTCATCATCGGGGTACATCGCGCTGAATTCCTCAAAGTCCACCTCTTTCGACATGATGCGGGCCTCTTTGACCTCCGCCACGTCGTGTTTTAATTGGTCGTTGTCACGGGCGAGGAGGGTGTTCATGGCGGCGATCGCTTCTGCTTGCCGGGCCAGCCTGACGTTGGCTTCTTCCAGGCGGTGGTTTTGCTCTTCGATGAGCTCTGTCTTTTGTACCAGCAGCGCCGTTTTCATGCGCACCTGTTCTTCCAACTCCTGGTTCAAGCCATCCTTCAGGCGTTGGTTTTCGTGCAGTTGTTCAATGGTCTTCTCCTGCGCTTCGGCCTTTTCGATGCGGAGCAACCGGATCTTGTCGCTAATTGCAAATGACAGGAAGAGCATTTCCATGATAAAGCAGAATCCCAGGCTATAGTGTGAGAGCTGTCCAAAGGGCATCCACTCAAAGTCAAAATACAGCGATACCTTGCTTACTACACCAAACAGCAGAATGCTATAGCCTATCACTAAAAACCGAGCGGCTGAATACCCTTTGGCCCAACGGTATGCTCCCGCATAGAAGGCCGCTGCGAACGGCACAATCTCAATAAACCGAACGGCAAACCACTCGCGTACGACAAACAGGCTTATTAAGAGAAATATCGTTCTGAAAACAAAGGCTCCCAGGATAAGCTTAAACAATCCTGGTGCTTCTTTCCGGAGGGTTAGTACCGAGGCGGCAAAAAAGAGCGCAAAGGTTGAGGCCAGGTATAGGGCTATGCCTGGCGCGTATTGGTTCCAGGTGATGGACCGGGGCCATATATATTGGAAGGCTATGCCGTCGGCGCTCATTTCGTATACCCCGATGCCTACCAGGTACAGCATGTAGAGCAGGTAGTGGTTTTCGCGCACGGCAACATACATCAGCAGGTTATAAAAAGAGAAAACCAGGATCATGCCGTAGAATATGCCGAAGAAGAAGTATTCGTCGGTGGCATATTCAAACAAGTAGTCTGTTGTGCGTAGTACGACGATCGCTTCGGCCTGTTGTGCCGAGCGAAGGCGGAAGTAATACGTTACTTCACCGGCTACGTCATTGGCTATGGGGATGACAAAATTTTTATGTTTTAGCGGGCGGGCCGAGAATTCCTGATGGTCTCCGTAAATATGGCGTACATATTCTCCCTCTGCTGTCGGGATAAAGAACTCAATGCTGTCGATCGTCTGATCAAAGAATTCAATCACCCAGCGTGTTTGTAGCGTGGGATCGAGTCTTACTTTTACCCGGTGCCAATAGGCGGCATCGCGGTGTTTGTTCTCGGGGTTAAACGTTACGCTGGGGTTGAAGTGAATATTCCAGGCGGGACTGCTTACCTCCTGGATGGTAAGCTTGCCTGAAAGGTCTTCCAGGTATTGAATTTCCTGAAAGGAAAATATGTGTTGGCCCGATACGCTCTCCAGCGCAACAGCGGGCTGGGCCTGGCCGGTGTAGCACAAGCTCCAACAAATAACAAGGACCATTAGCGTCTTCATGTCTCCCAGGGCTTTCCAATGCAATGTTAAAGCACCCGAGCAAGGGAAGCAACTACTGCCGACAAATGAGTTCCGCGACGGGTCGTATGTTAGATATCGGACCGCTTTAGTTTGCGGTAACTGATATAGTTAAAGACAAACGTCCACACAAGCACAACCGCTACAGCCCCAGGACTAATATAGTCGCGGATTTCCGAGAAGGCGTACCGGGGAAAGGGGAATGTAATGAGGTTCCTGATTGATTCCATGGGGAAAAACGGAATTATACCGGGTAGATAGTCGTCGACGTTTGATGTGATGATAAACTCGATCAGTTGCGACAATAGCAGCAGAATGATCGTGAGGCCGGAGCGCTGTATTAAGATGCCGAGCATGAGTGCGTACGACAAGTAGAAAAATACTTCCAGGAAATAAGCGGGTAGAAACTCCAGGTCTGTTACGATTCTACTCCATTCCAGCGAGGGGCTATAGATCATACCTGTTATCAAGCCGATTACAAAGATCATTGTCATGCTCATCAGGCTTAGCAACACGTTCGTCAGGATCTTTGACAACAAAAATTCGCCGCGACTGAGGCCGTCAATGATATTTTGCCGCAATGTACGATAGGTATATTCATTGGTGATCGAGATGACCACCATAACGGCCAGAATTACTTTAAGCAGACCGGCACACCAGATCAGGTTAAGCCATACGTCCGGGAAATGATAGAGTGGAATTCGCTCGATGTTTATTTCTTGCCCAAAGCCATCGATGAAACTGGCGAGCCATTTGAGAAATTCCATACCACTGGCGGCGCCGAAGCCCAGGGTCATGAAATATAGACCACACACGACCCAGAAGGTGCGGTAGCTGGTCATTTTTTTGAGGTCTATGCGTAACATTTGAAGCATGGCGGCGTTGTGAATTATGATTCGGCGAGTATTTCCAGGAACTGTTGTTCCAGGCTCTTCTGGCGAGTGACCAGGTGTGAGACGACAATGTCCTTTTCAAAGAGAAAGCGATTGAGGTCTTTCGCATTGAACTGATCATGCAGGTGCACTTGAAAGCTGCCGTTTTCACGGTTAACGGAGGATGTACCTGGAAATGTCAGCAGCACTTGTGACAGATCGGGAGCGTCGGCTTTTACCTCCACTGTTTCTGTGCCTTTACCAACATCGTGCACGGGGCCATGATGTACCAACGTGCCTTTCTTTAGTATGGCGAAGTGTGTGCATACGCGTTGTACTTCGTCGAGCAAGTGACTGGCCAGGATGATTGTCTTCCCTCCTGCTGCGATACGAATGATCAATTCGCGGATGCCCGCAATGCCCATGGGGTCCAACCCGTTTGTGGGCTCATCCAGGATGAGCACGTCGGGATCGTTCAGCAGTGCTGACGCAATCGCCAGGCGTTGCTTCATGCCCAGGGAGTAAGTTTTATAGGCGTCGTCCTGGCGTTCCGCTAGTTCTACCAGGGCCAATACTTTTGCAATATTCTCGGCCGGGCACTGTTTGATCATGGCGTTCAACTCGAGATTCTTCCGACCACTCAGGTATGGATAGAAGATTGGGTGTTCCAGCACTGCGCCAATCCTTCTGCGAATGTGGTCAGTCGGCGGTTGGCCGAACCAGGTAAAATCACCGGCGGTGGGATTTACAACGCCCATCAGCATCCCCAGCGTGGTTGTTTTGCCGCTACCGTTGGGCCCAAGCATACCAAAGACCTGTCCGGCTTTTACTTGCAGGCTTACGTTGTTGACGGCTTGGATACGACCAAAGCGCTTACTGAGGTTGTTTATTGCCAGTACGTTTTCCACCAGTTGAATCGGATTAATGTTATATACGTGTCTATGAAACAGCCGGCATTACATCAATGTCCATCTTTATTTGCAAAGCTCTTGATTTTGTCGCCGATCTCACTGCTTTCATTTACCGTTTTATAGAGGCTGGTAATCTTGTCCATGGCTACCCGTCCCACGATATCCAGTACGAACAAATTTTCTGCATCGTTGACCAATACCAGCATTCCTTTTGTTACGCCGTTCTTTTCTTTTATAAATACATCGAAGTTTTTTCCCTGATAACGGCTTGACATCATTTCTTCAAATTGTTCAGATTTATAATCCGTTACCAGTTTTGTATAGTCACCTGTGGCAAAACCATTCGCTTTTTTGATCATCAGGAACCGCATCTTTTCTATATCTTCGATCAAGGCGTCAAAGTCCTTGTCGTTTGTTTGGTTTAGCATGCGGAGCGTGTTGTTGTAGAAAAACAAGGTCAGGGCGTCGCTATGTTTCTTGTACAGTGTTTCGGTCACTGGGCTTTGGGCGCTGGCCCAGGAAGTACCAGCCAGTATCAGGAGTGTTATGATATATCGCATGGGAGGTTATTAATGTATAGATCAATATTGTTGCCTGGTCGGATCGCCAGTCTGAAGACTGACTTGTATCATGGTAGGCACGAGTCTCCGCCCCGAGACCTGCCGGCAGGCAGGCGGGGCTAAGACTCGCGCCAGAATCCCCGGGAACGGACGACTGCTACTCGTGTTTCTTGCCGTTGTCTTTTACGTTCTCGAGCTTTTCCAGCCCGCTAACATTCATTTTACGGCCAATGTGTGATACTTGTTTCAGGTCGATCTCACCAAAAAGGGTCAGGACCATAAAATCTTTGGAGCCACCCATAATCATTACCAGTTCGGAAATCTTTCCGCCGCTTTCCTTGATGTAGAACTTCATGTCTTTGTCTTTGTCGCGTACAGACATGAGCTCTTCAAACTCTTTGGTGGGTATGAGTGCAAAGGCCTCTTTGTATAGCGAACGTGCGTCGGATGTATTCTCTTTGCCGAGAATGCGCAGGCCTTTGAGCTTGCTGATGGCGCTTAGCACTTCCTGATCTTCTTTGTTTTCAACCTCCATGTTTGTAAAGAGGCCGAACATCTTGCTGCTGATTGTCACTTGCGTAAATGACTCGTCGTTTTGATATTTATTGAAGAACTTAGAGATGAAATCTTGTGCAAACACGCCCTGTGCTGCCATCATCACGATCATTACTATATATATCTTTTTCATGGTGTTTAGTCCGTTTTATTGTTCCTGTCGCTTGCTATTCTCAAAGCTTTTGCTCTTGAGAAGGTTTCTCTTTTTTAATTTCTTCTTGTGCCTCGTTAAACATGTTGATCTTCCGGGCCTGCTTTTCGGCTTTGCCGAAACTTTGGGAGATGAGTAGCAGGGCCTTTTTAGTTTCTTCAAATGCCAGCTTAGGGTCGCTATAGGTATCCACTACTTCTGGGTCAGTGGATTCCTGCATTTCTTTGTGTACGAACCATGTGGCCAGGCAAAGCACGGATACGCCGGCTGCTATCCGTAGGGTGTTATAGACCAGCTTCCGTACGCGGCCAGCCCTGGCCGTGGGCAGGTTGCTTACCACGGTTGCGTTAAACAAAGGGTCGTCCAGTGATTTTTTTTTGGTCTCGTCGAAGTAACGGAACATGGCAGCGGTTTCTTTCCACGGTTCTGGGGCCTCGTGGGTACGGAACCATTCGCGCAGTTGCTGTTCTTCTTCTTGTGAGGTTTCGGCCTCCCAATATTTTTGTAGCAGTGCTTCGATTTTATTAGAGTCCATAGGCGTTCATCTTGGTGAGTTTTTCGCGCACTGTTGTCCGTGCTCTGAACAGGTTTACTTTTACCTGGTTCATATCCAGCTCCAGTATTTCGCAGATCTCGTTGTAGCTGTATCCTTCCACATCCCGAAGGTGTATGATCTGCCGCTGTTTTTCGGGCAGTGCTTCGATGATTTGACTGATACGATGCATACTTTCGCTGATCTCCGTTGATTCGTGCGGTGTTAACGCTTCCTGACGAACGTCGAAGGTCTCTTCCATCGGCCGGGTTTGCCGGCGATTGTTGGAGCGGACACGATCCAGTGAAAGGTTGCGGGTGATGCGCATACACCAGGCCTCCCAGTTCTGTATCTCTGTCATCTGCTCCCGACCATTCCAAACCCGAATGAATACCTCCTGTACCACGTCTTTCGCATCTTCTTCGCTCCCCAGAAAGCGAAGGGCGAAGCGAAAGAGCTTGTTCTTGGCAGGCAGCACCCGGTTTTGAAAGGATTCGAGGTTCATGTACTGAAATTCAAAGGCAAGACGCCCGCTCATCAGGTTTGTTACACATTATTTTTTCTTTTTCGCTTTTACCTCACGAATCAGCTTAAGATCGACGTTTTGCGCCGAAATGGCGGCATAGTTTCCTTTCCCTGCTGTAGCCAGTTTTTCCAGGCTTTTTGAGGCACCCATCCCTTTGCCAAAGTTGAAGATGGATAGGAAGATGTCCTCCCTCGAAAATTTATCGATTAGCCCTGCTACGTCGCTGTCCACCGAAAACTCGCCGTCGGTCGCCAGCAGAATGCGGTTATTGCCGCCGCGGATATAATGCTGGTCGGCCAGTTTGTATGCCAGCGTGAGCCCCGCGTTGCCATCCGTTTTGCCGGATGATTGCAGGTCGTCAATCGCCCGGCGTATTTTTTCTTCTTCTTTAAAGGAAGCTGCGGTTAGCAATGCCTTCGGCTTACCCGAAAAAGCAACGATCGTGACCTGATCTTCGACGCGCATCATGGACAACAGGTCGAGTACCGATTTTTTTAATAGTGGCAATTTACCCGGCTGGTTCATGGACCCCGATACGTCCAGCAGCAGTACCATGTGATTGGTGGCATAGCCTTCCATGGATCGAATGTCTTCGCCGGCATCCGACAGGTAGACGGTGTCACGCCGCTCAATATACACGGTGTCATGTTGTACGGTATGGGTGTTTTGTCCTGGCTCGCGTGTTACCCTGACGGGCGGATTTTGTTCCGGTGTTTTCGTGATATCGCTTGCCGGTACCTGGGTTGTTGACTGGCGTGTAGGACGCTTGTCCGGCAAAGGCTGGCCGGCATATCGTGGGAGGAATAATTGCGGTTGTTTGACCTTCTTGAGCAGCAGTATGTCAGGCGACAGTTCGCAGAATTTGTTATAGTCGTCTACTACATCGTTGTAGTGGTATACCATGTAGTAGTACGGATGTTCCCGCCGCGCGTCTACGGCCGGTGCCAGCTTGCGCAACTCTTCGCTTAGTTTGCGCGACGATTCGGGCAGGTCCTCGTATGGCGTATAGGGGCAATTCCCATTGTTACGGCCGATCTTTTCAATCCCCTTCATATTCTCGTATTCCCGGCCGATCACATCGCGTAGACTGGCGTCGATGGCTGTGGTCGAGATGGTAATGGGCGTCTTCTGGTCGTAGTGTTGTTTTGCTTGAAATAAGGCTTCTCTATCCAGGTCGGCCAGGTCCCCCAGGGCTTTTCCCGCGACGTACCATGACGCTGTTTTATTCGTCGGGGGCCAGGCGTTAAAGACCTGGCGGATATCCGTGTAGAGCTTTTCCTTTTTTTGGTCCCATGCTTTCATCAGTTCCTTTTCCCGAACCAAAATCTCGGTCATGCGCGCCAGTCGATCTTTTTCATACTGTTTTCCCTGCACTTCGATCTGGAGGGTCGCGGCCAGCGCATCCATTTCCTGGAGGATGGATAGTATCTGCGTCGCTTCTGCATTCAACGTTGCGGCTATTGCCGGCGACAGGGCTTTGCTGGCGACCATGGCTTGCTGATGAGCCGATCGGGGGACTGTAAAGTCAGAGTAGTTAAAGCTCATGGCACCGTGCCGCTCAAACGATTCCAATTTCCGGTAGTAGTCGGCGCTGCTGCTCAGGTTTGTCAGCACCCTTTGCATGTACCGTGTCTGGCGCCAGGTTTCGTTTATGTAGTCGATGTAACGGTCCAATGACGTGTATACTTCCCGTGCCATCGGCGTGGCTGCCGGGGTAGCGGCGAGCGGTGGCATGGCCGCATCCTGAAAAGGTTTGATCGTGACGGATGGTGGTATGGCTTGGGTGCGGATGTCATAGCGAGGAAAGTAGGCGAAGGCTTTAAGCCCGCGATATCCGTCGGCGGTAGCATAGTCCAACAGGCTGTTATATCCGGAAACCAATGTACCGTTGTAATAGTTAATCAGGTCCAGGTAAACTTTGTTACTGTGCGCGTCGGATTTCTGAGCGTCAAAATTGTACTCGTCCCATCCGCGCCGTTTTACATCGAGGATTGTATACCAGATTTCCATCAGGTTTGTCCAGGACGATGACGCGGGGTATTTTAAGCCCGTGTTGATTTTTTTCATATCCTCCACTCGTGTCATCGTTGCGACAATGCTCTGTTGCAGTTGCTCTACCGGCCAGCCCGTGTGTGTTTCTTGTTGCAGGTTAAATGTCCAGGCGTCGAGCAATGCTCTTTCCTGTGCCATGGCGGCTTGCAGTTTGTCGTCTGCTTGTCGATAGGGGCCTGTGGATGGTACAAGCTTTTTATAGGCTGCCTCCAGTGCGATCTGCAATGCCGTTTGTTTTGCGTGGTAGTCCTTTACCAGGCCCTGTACGGTCGTTACGATCTCGCGTGCTTTGGCGTAGTTGTCCTGTTTATAGTCTCCAAGCTTGTGGTAGATATCGAGGGCTTTACATTGGGCGTCGATCTTTTCCGCGGCGGCGCGCAGGTCGTTCAACCGGGCGTTTAGGGGGGCGGCCTGGCTGGCCAGAGCGGTGCTTAATGTCAGTGCGTTTTTGAGGTAGTAGTCTTCCAGCTGAACAGGGCAGCTGTAGCGGGGGGTGGACCAAGCGGAGGGCTTTGCGAGCGATGGGTAATAGTCCATGAGGCTTTGCACTACGCGGGTAACTTCGCTGGCCGAGTGGTTGGCATATTCCACGTAGCTATTGAGTGCCTTTTGCTGGGCGGGGGTAATGGCGATTGCCAGTCCCGGCATGCATACTAAAAGGAGGGCTTTTATGAAGAGACGCATGGGCCGAACTTACCAAATAAGCGAAATAATGTAAAGCCGGTTGTTTCTGACCAGTCAAGTTGCGTTCTTCGTACGCCGGCTATGTTCACGCTTACTCCCAAACTCGCCTTACTGGTCTTTCTGTATTCTATCACGTTGTTTACGGTTGTGCGTATCATTATGGATTCGCGGAATCCTTCCAAGGCGCTTGGCTACCTGGTGCTGGCCATTACGGTGCCGATTATCGGCGCGATAGTTTATTTTTCGTTTGGAGTCAACTATCGCAAAAAGCGTATCTATAATAAGAAGCTGATTGCCAATGATCGTTTGCTGCTACGCATCCGGGAGCGGATCGTTACAACCACACACCAGATCCTGGAAAGCAACCGGCACAAGCTCGATGGCCAGCGGGATATGGTCAACCTGTTACTGAACGACTCGTTCGAGCCGTTGTCGTCCAATAAGGTTAAGTTGCTGATCAACGGTGAGTCGAAGTTTCCGGAGGTACTTGCCGAATTGGAGCTCGCTACGCAAACGATTCACTTCGAATATTATATTTACGAAGATGACGGCATCGGCAACCGCCTGAAAGAGGTTCTGATGCGAAAGGCGCGCCAGGGTGTCAAGGTGCGGTTCATTTACGACGACTTTGGCAGCAAAGGCCTGAAGCGGAAGTTTTTCCGGGAGATGGACGCCGCGGGTGTCGAGTCGTTTCCATTCTTTAAAGTGCACCTGCCATTTATTGCCAGCAGGCTAAACTATCGCAACCACCGCAAGATCATCGTCATCGATGGGCATGTTGGTTTTGTCGGCGGCATCAATGTAGCGGATCACTATCTTAACGACCTGCCAGGGCAATCGTTATTTTGGCGCGACACCCATATTAAAATCTCCGGCCCGGCCGTGCAGAGCTTGCAGTACCACTTTCTGGCTGACTGGAATTTCTGTTCGCGACAGGATCTACCTCCCGACAGTACCATCTTCCCCGATTCCGCCCGTATGCCCAAGGGCGATTCACTGGTACAGATTGTGGCCAGTGGTCCGGACTATCCCCGGGCGAGTATCATGCTGTGTTATTTTACGGCAATTGTCAATGCCCGGGAACGGGTATATATCACTTCGCCTTATTTTATTCCTAACAACAGCATCAACGACGCGATTAAAAAAGCTGCGCTTAGCGGCAAGGATGTGCGGCTGCTTGTACCGCTGGAGTCTGACCTACGGTTTGTCAATGCAGCTTCGCGCTCATATTATGAAGAATTGCTGGACTGCGGTGTAAAAATCTATCGCTATAAAAAGGGGTTTGTGCACGCCAAGACGATCGTGGCGGACGACAACCTGGCCATTGTTGGTACAGCCAACATCGATTTCCGGAGCTTTGAGTTTAACTTCGAAGTCGGTGCCGTGGTGTATGGCGAGCGAATCTGCGCCGAGCTTACGGCCCAGTTCCTGGAAGACCAGGCCCAAAGCGAGGAGCTTACGTTGGCGATGCTCACTTCTCGTAGCTGGTTCGACCATGTTACAGACAAAGCTGCCCGGCTGTTTTCCCCCCTATTGTAGGGAGGCAGCTGTCCTGTACTATCGGAACTGTCTGTTTATTTTGCCATAAAGTCTTTACTTTAGAGAACAATTTATCTGCAATGGAAACCGGGGGTACGATCATTGCTTTTTTGGAATTTAACCACGCTATTGAAGCTAACCTGGCGAAGACGAAGCTCGATGCCTACGGCATACCGTGTTTTTTGACTGAGGAGAATCTTTCAAATCTGTATCCGGGGCAGCCTTTCGCGGCTTTTCGGGTGCGGCTGCATTTATTCGCTGAAGATGCAGAACGCGCGCGCCAGGTTCTGGACGGTGGAAATATGCAGTTAAGCGAAGATTCCACGCCGCATTGCCCTGCTTGTCATTCCATTTCGTTGGAACGTGATTTCCCCAAAAAGCTGCACGACACATTCCTGGCGGGTTTGCGGGTCTTGTTCTTCGGTATATTCTCACCGGGAGAAAAGATATACCGGTGCCGGGATTGTCACCATGAATTTGCCGGATGAAACCTAGTATATATTTGCAATTCCAGAATCGCACATTAATTTAGCAGCAACTAATCTTATATGTCAGCAAAAATTATCATTGGTGTAATGGGGCCTGGCGAAAACGCCACTCCTGACGAGAATGAAATGGCCTTCGAACTGGGTCGCGCTATTGCTAAAGAGGGATGGGCCGTGCTGACGGGCGGTCGCAGCTTTGGGGTGATGGACGCCGCCATGAAGGGCGCGCGCGATGCCAACGGTCTCACCATTGGCGTGCTGCCTGACGCCCATGATAAAGGGGCTTCGGAGCATGCACAGATTAAGATTGTTACCGGCATGGGTAGTGGCCGCAACATGATCAATGTACTTTCCAGCAATATCATTGTTGTTTTGGGCATGGCCGCCGGCACGGCCTCGGAAGTAGCGCTGGCTATCAAGTCTAATAAAAAGGTAATTCTGTTACATCAGGATGAGATCACGATACGATTCTTTAAAAACATTGGTACCTACCGTATTCTGATTGCTAAAAACGTGGGAGAGACTATTACACAGATCAAGGATTACCTCGCGGTTCACCAGTTGCGGTAACATCATGTTGTCGTGCCGAGCCAACACTGAT
>JAESGK010000556.1_pt1 | contig 13852 bp, 11 predicted proteins | sample 9269681 | NCBI WGS metagenome assembly JAESGK01 (sample SAMN14515347, study PRJNA621673) | algae metagenome | isolation source: Timaviella obliquedivisa GSE-PSE-MK23-08B and co-occurring heterotrophs from... | place: USA: Grand Staircase Escalante National Monument, Utah | collected 2006-08-15
CAGCGTCAGACTCTGGTTGGGGACTAATGCCAGGGCCATCGGTTTAATCACTTCGTGTAGTGATTGGACGTGGAAATTTTTCACGACGCCGATCACTTCCTTGCCGTCAATGATCTTGCCCACCACATGGTCTTCACCGATAGCGTCCACGGCGGCCTCGTTCAGAATCCACCGGTTGTTGGTCTGCCCGGCATCCTGTTGCCGCAAAAAACTTCGGCCTTCTTTTACTGTTAAGCCAAGTGTTTCGATCATATCAAAGCTTACCTGAAGTGACTGGCAGGTTATTGTCTTGCCCCGGTGGGTAAAGGAGCCGGATATGCCCGTGGCTTCGCCGGTAAGGTACCCCAGCATGCCCGAGGCCTGTACGACGCCCGGAAATCGTTTGACTTCCGTTAGAAATGCATCTGTCTTTTCCACCAGCGCCCCGTCTATATCGAAGTATAACAGATTGTTTTTTTGATATCCCAGGTCTTTGGATTGCACGAAGGCAATTTGTTTGTAGATGATGATGACGGCAATGATAAAAATGATCGACGCGGTAAATTGAAAAACAACGAGTCCCTGGCGCACCATGTTCCCCGCGCGAGGGCCGATTGCTTTTCCTTTCAGCGCCTTTACAGGGTCGATGCCTGACAGGTATAATGCGGGGTAAATTCCTGCCAATATACCGGTCGTGAAGGTAATGGCCATCAGGCTCAGGACAAACCGGTAGGTAGGCGCCAGTGTGAGGTGTTTTTGCGTGACCACGTTAAAATTCGGAAGGATCCATTTAACCAGGAGCAACGCCACGGCAAGCGAAAGCAGGGTCAGGAATAGCGTTTCGCCGATCTGCTGTACCGTCAGCGACGTGCGGCTGGCACCCACTGTTTTTTGAATGCCGATCTGTTTTACCCGTTGCGTGGCGCGCGCCGTAGAGAGGTTGATAAAATTGATGCTGGCTACGGTAACGATGCAAAGCGCAATGATACCAAACATGATTACATAGTTAATCCGGCCGCCGTCTGGTTTACCGTTGGTGTACTGGCCATACAGGTAATTGTCGGAGTATTGCTTCAAAAAAAGAATGCTGGTGGCGGCGTTGTCTTTTGACTGAATGTAGGTGCTGAGCTTCTGGTTAACGACGTCGAGGTTGCTGTTGTCTTTTAGCAGTACATAGGTGGAGAAAGGTTCCGGGCGTGTCCAGTCGGGTGGGCCAGGTTTTACGATCTCCTGAAATTGCGCAAAGGGTAGCACCAGGTCAAACTGCTCGGACGAGTTGGCGGGCAGATCCTGAAATACACCGGCCACTACTACGTCTTGTTGTATCGATAACAGGGAATAAGAAAACGTTTCTCCGATAGGCGCCGGGTTGTTACCGAATAACGTTTTGGCCAGGTGTTGGGATATTACGGCCGAGTACTTTTCTTTTAATACCTGCCCGGGCGTACCCGCTACCAGCGGATACGAGAACATGTTAAAGAAGTCCTCACCGGCAAATTTAACGATGCCTTTTACGTGTTGTCCACGCGTAGAGAGTGTGAACTCCGGAAAGAAGTGCGGAGGTGTGGCCACGGCGGCCATCGCCACTTCGGGTATATCTGCTTTTAGCGCTTGTGCCAGGAAGGTGGGCGTCTGCCCGCCGGTTTGAATGCCGTGGTCGGTCGGCTGGTGGTACATGGCCTGATAGAGCTGGGGCGTGTGGTATTGGTCGAACGAGAGCTCGTCGGCGACCCACAGGTAGATCAGGATGACGCTGGTCAGTGCGGTGGAGAAGCCGATGGTATAGATCAGGAAAGTGCCTTTTGAGCGCAGGGCGTTGCGATAAAAGACGGTGAGGAGTTGCTTGAACATAACACTTGGTTTAGGATAAGTGATTGCCTGTAACGGAGTAATGCGGGCCATGTGAAAAAGTCACATGGCCCGGCGAATAATTGCTACGCGACAGCGGTCTTCTACCAGGATCGCCGTTCGGGTGTATACGAAATTCTCAAATCAGTTGCAGCTGGGCGGCCAGGCGGATGAGCGCCGCGGCATTGTTTACGTCAAACTTCTGCATCAGGTTGCGCCGGTGCGTTTCAATCGTAAACGGACTTACCGCCAGCTCGGTGGCGATGTCGGTGCTGGTCTTGCCATCGGCAATCAATCGTAAGATTTGCCTTTCGCGTTTGGTGAGCGGCGGCACGGCTTTCACTTGCGCGGCAGAGGGTTTGGCAATGATCTTTTTGATCTCGTCACTAAAGGCTATCTGTCCGCTCAGCGCTTCGCGCACACACTGCATTAGTTCCCGGGCGCTGACATTTTTCAGCAGATAACCACTGGCACCGCTGGATAACATCTGCATGATGAGCGCGCGGTCGTTGTGGTTGCTGAATCCCAGGACACACGTATCGGGTGATTGGCTTTTTACTTTCTGACACAGCTCGACCCCGTTGGTGTCGGGCAGCGTGATGTCGAGCAACGCCAGGGTTACTACGTGTTGTGTTCCGCGCAGGTGTTGCAGAAAGGCGTGGCCGGTATGAAATTCCAGGAGCGTGGCGTGTGGCATTTCCTGGGCCAGGATGCGACGGAGCCCTTCGATCACGACGGGGTGATCTTCCACCATGGCTATGTGCAACGTGTTATCGGGTTGTGACATCAAATTCAATGTTTATGGTGGTGCCTTCGCCGGGCGCAGACGTAATATCGAGCTTTCCGTTGAGGTATTCTACGCGGTTGCGGGCATTCGATAACCCAATGCCCGGTTTCGCTACGGCGGCTGGATCAAAGCCTTTGCCATTATCTTCCAGCGTGATGAAGAACCGCGTGCTGTTTTGGCTGCACTGCACGAGAATCTCGCTGGCCTGCGCATGGCGCACGGCGTTGGTGAGCAGCTCTTGTACGATGCGGTATATATTTATTTGTATTTCGGGATGTATGTCGGGGTGTATGCCGAAGGGTTGGAATACGACGGATGTTGTATCGGTGCTGAGGGAGTCGCACATGTCTTTTAGCGCGGGCTCAAGTCCCATGAGCAACAATGACTCGGGCATCATGTTCCGGGCAATCCGGCGCAGCTCGTTGGCGGATACGTCGAGCTGCTCGATGACTTTCTGCAGTTGTGTGTCGGGATGCGACGTGTTGGTGGCCATGCGTGACAGGTTGATTTTGATACCGGCCAGCTGTCCGCCGAGGCCATCGTGCAGGTCGGCGGCCAGTCGCTTGCGCTCTTTCTCCTCGCCTTGCATCAGGGCGCGGGCGAGCTGGATCTGCTGTTGCTGTTCGGTGTCTTTTAGTTGTTGACGGTAGTGTGCGCTGCGTTGGCGATAGAGCACAACACCCAGCACGATGCTGACGAACAGAAACAACGAGAGGGTGCCCAGCAAACCGGCCAGCAGCTGGTTGTTGTGCGACTCGGTCGCCGCCCGATCTTTCTCGGCTTGCAGCACCGTGATCTTTCGTTCACTTTCGGCATGTTTGAATTTGTTCTCCAGCTCGGCAATATCTTGTTGAAGCTGCTGCTCGTGCAGGCTGTCGCTGAGGGTGATGTATTGTTGTGCGTACTGGAAGGCATTCCGGGTGTTGCCCAACGCCGCGTATGTGGAATATAGCTCTTTGTAATAAAGCTGTTTGTCGACCGTAAATACATGGGGGCTTTGTACCAATGCTGCTAATACAACGGCGGCCTTTTTGTATTCTTTTTGGTTGGACAATGCTTTGTACTTCGCATAGAGCAACCGGTTTAGCGAGAGCACGGCACCCAGCCTGGTGGCCAGGTCAATGCCTTTGTCCAGACTTTTGACGGCTTCTGCGGATTGATTGATTTTATACAGGTAGACGCCTTCGGCAAAATAAAAGATCATGTAGAGGTTTGAGGCTGGGTAGGGCGCCAGGAGTGTGCGCGCATGGCTTAGTGTGTTGCGCGCGGAATCGTACCAATGCAGGTTAACAAAGTTCTCGCTGGTGTTGATGTAGGTTTCGATCAGCTCAGTGAGGTTGATGGGGTTGTCGCGTGGCGCACGGCGTAGTGCGGCGATGGCTTGTTGTAGATACCCGGCCGCCTTTTCGCGTTGGTTGGAGTTCATGAAGATGGTGGCGATGCCTTTGTAGCTTTTGCCTAACACCAGAAAGTCGCCGGACTGTATGGCATGTTGTACGGCCTTGTTGGTGAAGGCTTCCAACGCACCCTTCTCATCGCCTTTCATTTGTTGCAGGATGCCGTAGTTGTTCCAGATGATGCTGCGCAGTTTGTATGCTTCGGGATTGTCAAAGGTTTGCAGCAGGGAGTCGCTGGTGATGAGTTTTTTTTCTAACGCCGCAATGTCGCCGGGTACGAACTCTACGATTGTCTTGTAGTAGTAGGACGCTGCTTTCAACAGTGGGTATTGCGTTGCGAGTTTGATGCCTTGCTGCAGGGCTGCTTTACTTTTCTCCGCGTTGTTTATGCGCCGGTAGAGCAACGATAGCTTCAGGTATGTGTTCGCTTTGATGCTGTCGTTGGTGGCGGTGGCGGCTTCCTGTTCCTGTCGGGCAATGTAGGGGCCTTCGTCGCCTAGCGAGTAGCTCACCTGGCCGGAGGCGTGCAGTGCTAACGTGAGAGATAGGCATAGGAGGGAGATTTTACGCAGCATAAGAGGGCATTATGATGACTGCGAAGAAACGAAATTTTTAAATACGGCAGTCTAATACTGCCTACAGTTTCAGTCACAAGTTCCGCGCTTCGCGCTTAACCTTGCGCCAGCTAATCTTTCTGTGCAAATCTCTACCAGAAAACCAGTAGAAAAAAACAGTGCTTTTGTGTGATTGATGTGGGGCCTGTGGGTGCCTTACTTTGGAACGTTCAAAAAACTCACTAGATAACATGAAAACATCTGTTCGTAATCTGTTCTTAGGTATGATGCTCACGACTGTATTATTGGCGTGTGGCAGTGATGATAGCAATGATCCGGCACCGGGTGGAGACGGAAATCTGGGTACGTATGCCGGCAATATTCAGGTGACGGACGATCCACAGACGGACCTGGGATATATTTTGAATGCTAAAGTAACGGTGAGTCATAGCGGTTCAACGGCTACTGTAAAGATCACGGGCGATCCCGGTTTTGATCGTGAGTATACCGGCACGTATGCTTCGCAAGTGGAAGGATATCACGACATCAATCTGACGAAGCAGACAAAGCCTGTTGAAAAAGTTGCCGGCGATCGTGTCTTGATTATAGACAATAAGCTTACCGTCACGATCGATCTCGCGAGCGACGAGGTAACCTTGCGCGATAGTCCGTCGACAGACGCCACGTTCAAAATTTCGGGCAAGCTCCAGATGATCGGCACTGACCTGCTGAAGGAGTAAGGGTTTACTGCTTTTTAGCGAAAGGAGTCGTGAAAACGTCTCCTTTTTTATTTACAACGGCGCCTGCGTATGTCGAAAATATCTTTAAATGACCGTAATGGCCGATGAAGCAACAAATTGTGTTTGTTTGTTTGAAATCTTACCTGGCACTGCGTCAGGCGTCCCGTAAAACGTTGTTTGTGTTATCTTTGTAAGATGTTCACATCACTCGCACCCTATGTGTTTCCCCTTTTGCTTGCTTCGGGGCCCGGCCCGGCGCCCAAAGCACACGCGGGATTCGCACCACAGATCATGAGTCGCGTCGCTGCAGAGACTGTTGGCGCCAGCACCGGCGTGATTGATCGTACCGCGGTGATTACGTATGCCAAGACGCTTAAAGGCATTCGTTACAAGTATGCCTGTGCCGATCCGAACGTGGGATTTGATTGCTCGGGTTTTGTGATGTATGTGTTCAACCATTTTCAAATTGAGGTTCCGCGCAGCTCGGTTGACTTTACAAACAAAGGAACCACGGTCGAGCTTGCAGATGCCCGCCCGGGCGATGTTATTCTCTTTACCGGCACGAACAGCAAAGTTCGGCGCGTGGGGCATGTGGGAATTGTTACACAAGCCGGCGATAGTTTGACGTTTATTCACGCCAGTTCCGGCTCCGCACATGCCATAACCGAAACGAGGCTTATCCCGCATTATCAGAGACGGTTTATGAAGGTAATTCGCGTGCTGGAATAAGCAGCCTTCATTTTTTTACCGAAGTATATTTCTTAACTCCAACCTTTGACGGTGTCTGTTGTTGCGTGCTGTGCAGCAATGGGCATAATTTTTTAATCTTTTCTCTTCCTGCTGTAAGGGCACGCTCTGTTACGTTTGCTATTGGTGTAATTTATAACCAGGCTCTACGGGAGTCTGAAGGCTCCGGCCATCCCGACGAGTCGGGACGAGTCTCCGCCCCGCCCCGACAAGCCGGGAGTAAACAGGCGGGCCTGCCTGTCTGCCGACAGGCAGGCCTGTCGGCAGACAGGGCTAAGACTCGCGCCAGATGCTGGGGGACAGCCGATTCATTTATTCAGTTTTTAACGAAAAATAATTAGATGAATAAAAATTTACCCCTTACAAATGATGAAATCCAACGTCTCTTTACCGGTGACATACAAGGGTGTGTTACTGTGCGTGATGCTATGCTGCATAAACTTGCAGCTATGTGCGCAAACTTTTCCTGCCGGCTTTAGCCGGGTGCAAGTAGCGAGTATTAGCAATCCAACGGTGATGGCTTTTGCGCCCGATGGGCGAATTTTTGTAGCGCAGCAAAATGGTGTGCTGCGCGTTATTAAGAATGGAACGTTGTTGGCGACCCCGTTTTTACAGCTTACTGTAAACTCCAGTGGCGAGCGTGGCCTTATCGGCATTGCGCTCGATCCTAACTTTTCTACCAACCAGTATATTTACCTGTATTATACATTGCCCGATGGTTCGCGCAATCGCATCAGCCGCTTCACCGGTAATGGTGATGTGGTTGTGCCCGGTAGTGAGGTTGTCGTACTGAACCTCGATCCGCTGAGTAGTGCGACGAATCATAATGGTGGTGCCATGCATTTTAAGAATGGATTGCTGTATGTGGCGATCGGCGAAAATGCCAATGGCGCGCATGCGCAGAACCTCGATACGTATCACGGCAAGCTTCTGCGCATCAACCCGAACGGATCTATACCGGCCGGCAATCCCTTTACTACCGGCTCCGAGCAACGCCGGCGGGTTTGGGCCTACGGCCTGCGCAATCCCTATACCTTTGATATACAGCCCGGCACCGGGCGCGTCTTTTTGAACGACGTAGGGCAAAGCACGTGGGAGGAGATCAACGATGCCACTGCCAGCGGCCGTAACTTTGGGTGGCCCACGGCCGAAGGGAACAGCACCAACGCCAATTTTACCAATCCCGTCTTTGCGTATCCGCATGGCTCCGGCGACGGCAGGGGCTGCGCGATCACGGGCGGAGTATTCTTTAACCCAACCTCGACAAATTATCCGGCCCAGTATACGGGGCGTTATTTTTACCAGGATCTTTGTAACCGGTGGATCAATGTTCTTGATCTGTCCGGCGCCACGCCGGTTCGTTCGCCGTTTGCCACGGGGCTCGGCAACAATGCGCTGAGCATCGATGTAGGGCTGGATGGAAATCTATACTATCTTGAGCGCAGCGCGGGTGCTTTATTCCGGATCATTTATACGGTGAACAATGCTCCCGCTATTGTTACGCAGCCGGTGAGTCAAACGGTAACGGCTGGTCAACCGACAACGTTCTCTGTCACGGCCACCGGCACAGCGCCGCTGAGCTATCAATGGCAGCGCAACAATACAAACATCGCCGGCGCCATGAGTGCCAGTTATACCATTGCCAATACGCAAGCCAGTCATGCCGGTACTTATCGCGTTATCGTTTCTAATTCCGCGGGCAGTGTCACCAGTAGTAATGCGACCCTTACGGTCAATGCCTTTAACGCGCCGCCGGAGGCACAGATCGTTACACCGGCGGCGGGGGCGTTGTATAGCGGCGGCCAAACCATTCAATTTTCGGGTAGCGCTACTGATGCCGAGCAGGGTACGTTGCCGGCCAGCGCCTTTACGTGGTTTGTGGACTTTCATCACGATACGCACAACCACGATGGGCCTCCGGTGGCATCGGGAGTTACGTCGGGCTCTTTTGTGATCCCCACGAGTGGTGAAACGTCTGACAACGTATGGTATAGGTTATACCTGGTGGTGACCGACGCCGGCGGGTTGCGGGATACGGTGTTCCGCGATATATCGCCCCGCAAGTCTACGATCAGCCTGGCGACCCAGCCCGCGGGTATGCAGGTGACGCTCGATGGTCAGCCGGTAACTACGCCCACGTCCGATTTGAGTGTAGAGGGTATTCAGCGCAGCATTGGCGTTGTTTCTCCGCAGACGTTCAATGGTCAGACATATGTCTTCGATCGCTGGCTTCACGGTGGTAGTGCTACGCAGACAATCTCGACACCGGTAAATGATGTGACGTATACCGCTGTTTATCGTGTGGATACTGGTTTGCGCAATCCCGATAATCCTCCCACTACGGTGAGTGGTTTGGGGTATGCCTATTACGAAGGTACCTGGACCGCGCTCCCTGATTTTTCAACCTTAACACCGGTGGAGGTCGGTGGTGTTTATTCGCTTACCCTGGCACCCCGCAATCTGCAAAACAATTATGGCTTCCGGTACACGGGTTTTGTGAATGTTCCTGCGGATGGCAGCTATACATTTTACCTGAACTCAGACGATGGCAGCCGGCTGTTGATCGGTACGACCGCTGTGGTAAACAACGATGGCGTGCATACGGCGCAAGAGGCCAGTGGCACAATTGGTCTTCGGCAGGGCAAACACCAACTTACTATAGTATACTTTCAGGCGACGGGCTCGTCTGTATTGACGGCGAGCTGGGCGGGTCCGGGTATTGCCAAGCAGGGCATTCCCAATACAGCCTATTCGCGTCTGCCTGTCTTGCCCTCACGGGCGATGGCATCGGCTGACGATGACATGTATACGGAATCTCCCGGCAGTTTGGTAACCTATCCCAATCCAGCGGCGCGCGAGCTGTTTGTTGATATCACGGCAGAAGCGCCCGGTGCTGCAACGGTCAGTCTCGTGAGCTTGTACGGTCATGTGGTGAAGTCACAGCATTTTGCCGAGCTGCCGGCCGGTGTGAAGTCGCTCACGCTGGCGCTGGAGGATGTCAGTAATGGCCTTTACCTGTTGCGCGTAGAGTATGCCGGCCGGGTGCGGTCGAAGACGATTTCCGTGCTGCATTAAGAGTTTTTACCTTGTTATAGGTGGCTTGGGCCCTGCCGATTTTGGCGGGGCTTTTTTTATCGTCTATTTTCGGCTATGGACAAACTCATCTGGATCTTTCTAACCTTACTGGCGGGTGCTTTCCTGCCGATTCAAGCGGGCCTGAATGCACGCCTGGGCAAGGCTGCCGACAGCCCGGTCTATGCGGCGATGTTCTCCTTCCTGGTGGGTGCAGTCGGGTTGATCCTCTACATTCTCCTGACACGACAGACCATATCTTGGGCGGGTGTCCGGGCGGCGCCGCTATCGTTGTGGGCAGGCGGCCTGCTGGGCGCGTTTTACGTCACGGTCATCGTGCTGGCCTTCCCGCGATTGGGGCCCGGGTTGACCTTTGGGTTGGTGGTGGCCGGTCAAATGGTTATTTCGCTGATGTTGGAGCATTTTAATATTCTCGTGGCAAACCCTTCGCCGATCAACTACATGAAAGTATTGGGTATTGCGCTGATCATTGCCGGGGTTGTCATTCTGCGACGCTTTTAACGTGTTATCGTAGTGCCCGGAACCTGGCCCGGATGTCATATACCACGGCGTCAGGGTTTTTTATATACCCGAAGTGGCCGTCGCGTTCATCGTTGTCGTCGGTGAGGTGATACCGCATGGACGATGCGATCGTGCCGGTAAGCCAGTAGAGCATCGTGTTGGTGATTATGTGCTCGTTTGTTTGTGACTCAGCCTGCAGTCCCGCTGTAAACCATGCGAGCAAGCCCACCGGCGAATCGGTCAGGCCGTAGGCGCATGTTTGCGGATCTGTACGTTGCACGGTGTGCAGAGGTGCAAGCGGCTTGTAGACCTGGTATTGCGTGTAGCCCAGGACTTCGTTCATGAGGCCGGGCAGCAGGTCGTCGATCTTTTCGAAATGTATACCTGTACCCGCGGAGCCCGAAAAGACATGTCCTGGCAGGCTGGGTATGATCACATCGAACGCGTCATCGGCGTGGCCACCAAAGGCAACGGGATCTGTCAGCGGCCCGATCAGGCGCTGCATATCCCAAAAGGATCCGGGCCACCCGTGCGTCAGGATAATCGGGATGGGTTTTGGTCCTGTGCCTTTTTGGTATAAAAAGTGAATCGGTGTGCCGGCAATGGGGACGCGGTAATGGGTGTATTGATTCATGGCAGCCTCGACGTTGTGCCAGCGATATTCCGTTTGCCAATGGGCCACGAGGCTTTTGAGATAGTTGGCTTGCGTATCGTTGGGCCAGCGGGTATTGTTCAGGCGGCGTTTGAGATCGACCAGGGCATGACCGGGTATCGCGATCGTAAACCGGTAAGGTGATAGGTCCATAGAGGGGTATTCGTGGTAGGCTAGATTTTCGACAAATAACGTGTGCAGAAACGACGAAGTAACTATCCATGTCGCCGTGCTGACAAAACGGGTAGATGGTCTGCTGTCTACAGGGTTGGCTACCGCTCTGCGTTATGCTTTATAAGACACGACAAACGACGCTATACCTACAACTAACTTCGGGTTTTGTATAAGATATAATCTGTCGCTAGTGGTTCCAGTCCTATTTGTCGGAATTCGCTGGCGATCTGGCCGCGATGATAGGTAGCGTGGTTGAGTGCATGGAACAATAGGTCGCGTACGGGGTGGTGGAAGACTTTTCCGCGGAAAGTGTACTCGGTGATTTCGTCAGGGCCAATGGTCGTCAGGATGCGCAGGGTGTGGTGGAGGTTTTCGGTATCGATGGTTTGTAACTGGTCCAGGGAATGTACTTGCCAGACGCCAAACGGATTTGGCTTTTTATCGATCCTATAATTCCATATCTGGTGGGCGTTTAGGATGTGGCTGAAGAGCTTCAAGCATTTTTCTGATATCTGTTCGGGATGTTGCGTGAGTGCGTCGATCAGGGCTGCGTTTACAGCGTTATTGTAGTTGAAGAACTCCTGGAGGAAGGAAGAGGATGGTGCGTTCATGGGTTTTGAAACGGTAACGATAGGTGCTGTGTTGCGTTTTAATGTCAGAATGCAAAGTGGAGGAAGTCACGGAATGACTCGCGGCGTATCAGAATCTAATGATTTTGTGAAATGATGTGCAAAAGAAGCGTGTGCCGTCTAATTTTACAGGGTGTACAAGTCCTTGTATGGTACGAACATAATATATCCATGAAGAAAATTCCTGTACGGGCGATTGGCTCACCGGGTTCGGCCCCGAAGGTAGCCGCGGACTTTCGAATTCGCGACCTGCGTGAGATAACGCTCGGCAAAGAGCGTGTCGAGGATTTTCATCGCCACGATTTTTATTACATACTCGTATTGGAAAAAGGCAGGGGGCTTCACGAGATCGATTTTGTGTCGTATCCTGTCGCCAATCACACTGTCTTTTTGGTAGTTCCCGGTCAGGTACATCGCCTGACGCTTGGTGCGGGCTGTACAGGCTACTTGTTACAGTTCCAGGCAGCGTTTATGCGGCGAAATTCATCGCGTGCGCTGCTGCGCCGCGCGGGATATACCACGTTTCATCCCCTCGATGCAGCGGGTTTCAAGAAGATATCATTTCCGCTGCAGCAAATGCTGGAAGAGTACACGGCAAAGCAGGAAGGATATGAAGAGGTTATTCAAGCGAGTTTCGATATCTTCTTCGTGGAGCTTGCGCGGCATCGCGCGGCATCGGGTGATCAACATACGTATGCTCATACGCATGAGCGCCTGGTGAGCTTCCAGGATTTGTTGCGTCAGCATATTGGTAACTATAAACAAGTGACGGAGTATGCTGAGTTGTTGCATATTTCGTCTTACCAGCTTAATGCGCTGACGCGAACGTTTTTGAATAAAACAGCTTCGGAAGTGATTCAGGATTTTGTTGTGCTGGAGGCCAAACGATGTCTGTTGGGTACGACGCACCAGGTAAAGGAAATAGCCTATCGGTTGGGGTATGAAGATGTATCGTATTTCATCCGGTTCTTTAAAAAACAAACCGGGAGTACGCCGGAGGCGTTTCGGCAAAGCTTCAAATAAGTCCTGTTGTCTTGGTGAAGTATGCTACCTATTGAGGGTTTTAAGTACCTGGGACTTATATAGTTTCCCGATGGGGATCTCGACCTTGTTGATCTCTACTGTCTCGTGGCTGAACGATGTGATCCGGTCGCGCGATACGATGTAGGAGCGGTGTATGCGTAGGAAGGGGCCTTCGGGGAGCATGGCTTCGATGGTGGTGAGCGAGTTTTTAGTGATAATAGTGCCTTGCTGCGTGAAGACTTTGACGTAGTTGCCCATGCCTTCGATGTACAGCACGTCGTGGAGCAGCACTTTTACAGTTTTCCGATCGGTGCGGAAATATAGATAGGGCTCTGCTGCCTCTCCCGGAGCAGGTGTGGGTAATTTGAAAGAGTCGGTTTCTTTGCCCTGTCGTCGCGATACTTTGGCGATGGCCTTCAGGAAGCGCTCGAATGTAATGGGTTTTAGCAGGTAGTCTACCACGTCCAGCTCGTAGCCTTCGAGGGCATATTCCTGGAAGGCGGTGGTCATGATGATAGACGGTGGGTTGTGGAGTATGCGTACGAGGTCGGTGCCCAGTATCTCGGGCATCTGGATGTCGAGGAAGATGATGTCTACTTCGGTTTGTTTGAGTGTTTCCATCACTTCGATGGCGTTGCTGCATTCGGCCACCAGCTGCAACGACGGTACGCGTTCGATGTATCGGCGTAGTACCTCGCGGGCCAGGGGCTCGTCATCGGCTACGATGCATTTCCATATTTTGGTGATGGTCATGAAAGTACCAGTTTCAGGGTTACGACAAAAACATCCGCTTCGGGCAGGATGCGGATCTCGTGGCGGTCGGGGTATAGCAGCTGTAGCCGCTTTTTGACGTTGGCTAAGCCGATGCCCGGAGGGACTTCGGAGGGTGACGGATTGTCGGGTTTGCCGTTGATGAGCTTCATAAATAGCGTCGCGTCTTTGATGGTTCCTTCGATCTTGATCCAGGGTTGCTCGATAAGCTTGCTGGTGCCATGCTTAAAACAATTTTCTACCAGGGGCAACAGCAGCAGTGGCGCGACCATGTATTGGTCGGCCTGGGGCGGGATGTCGACTTGTACGTCCAGGTGTTTATCGTAGCGGATACTTTCCAGGGCGATGTAGTCTTGAATGATCTTAAACTCCGCGCCCAGTCGTATCGTTGGTTTGTTGCATTCATAGAGGATGTAGCGCAGCAGTGTGGAGAGGCGGGTGATCATGTCGGAGGCCTCTTTTGATGTGTTTTCGGTAATGGAGTAGATATTATTCAGCGTATTGAACAGGAAGTGCGGGTGTATCTGGGCTTTGAGCGTTTGCAGCTCGGCGCGGAGCTTTTCTTTTTCCAGGAGGCTGTTGACATAGGTCTTTTCGTACCAGTATTTCATGAACTTGATGCAGGAGGCAAAGCCCGCCACGCCCAGGATGCGGTGCATGCCTAGCGAGTGTTTGCCTGAGCTGGGAAAGAAGGCGGTAGACTCGCTGGTAAAAAAGCGATACGATATTTCGTTGGCAATACCTGCCGATAAACAGAGCAGGCCGATGAATGCGATGCCCAGGGTGTATCGGCCGTGTAAAAAGAACCGGGGTATGACCAGGTACAACAGTCCATAGGTGAGGATGAGCTGCCCCGGTATATAGATGATGATCAGGTCGATGGCGTCGCGCAGGACGTTGTATTTGGCACCCTCGAAAAAGGTGGGCACCATGAAGTCTACGAACGCCTGGTATACA